>Ga0210085_1000317_pt1 | contig 21137 bp, 20 predicted proteins | sample China_Galinas_PW_5_FD_184866 | JGI IMG/M metagenome (GOLD analysis project Ga0210085, IMG submission 184866) | Wetland microbial communities from San Francisco Bay, California, USA, that impact long-term carbon sequestration - China_Galinas_PWC_D1... | ecosystem: Environmental > Aquatic > Marine... | reverse complement strand
AACCGCCTCCGCACCAGCCGGAGGCCGCCCAGGGTCGAGCCGACGGTGACGAAGCGCGCCGCCAGCACGACGGGGATCGCCGCGAGCCCGACCGCCACCAGCGGCCAAGACAGGTCGAGCACCAGCACCTCGAGCCCGATGAGCACGAACAGCAGGGCGTTGAGCACCTCGTCGATCAGCTCCCAGAAGGTGTCCAGGTGCTCTCGGGTCGTGTCCGACATGGCGAACAACCGCCCCTGGTTGCCCAGGAACAGTCCCGCCACCACCATGGCCAGAGGACCCGAGGTGTGGAGCGCGCCGGCCAGGGCGTACCCGCCCGTCACCACGCCGAGGGTGATCAGCACCTCCACCGAGTAGTTGTCGATCCACTTGAGCATCTGGTAGGCGACCAGCCCCAGGGCCAGTCCGAAGACCAAGCCGCCGACGGCCTCGCGCAGGAACAGCATCCCCACCTCGTGCGTGCCGACGTGGCCGCCGCCCTCGACCACCGCGGCCAGGGCGGTGAACACCACCACGCCGACGCCGTCGTTGAACAGCGACTCGCCGGTGATCAGGGTCTCGACCGAGGGCGGGGTCCGGGCCCTGTGCAGGATGCCGAGGACCGCGATCGGGTCGGTCGGCGAGATCAGGGCGCCGAAGACCAGCGCCCAGGAGTAGGGGATCGGCTGCTCGAGGACGCCGAACAGCCACCAGACCGCGGTGCCCACCAGGAAGGTGGAGGCGACCACGCCGAGGGTCGCCAGCAGGAAGATCGGCAGGCGATGGGTGGTCAGCCGGTTGAGATCGACGTGGAGCGAGCCGGCGAACAGCAGGAACGACAGCAGCCCCTTGAGCACCAGCTCGCCGAAGGCCACCCGGTCGAGGATTCCCCGCGCCCAGACGTCGACCGTCAGGCCGGCGAAGTGCAGCAGGTAGAGGCCGAGCGAGAGCACCAGCGACGCCAGGGTGACGCCGATCGCCGTCGGCAACCGCACCGTGCGCTCGTTGACGAAGCCGAAGATCGCCGCCAGGGAGATGAGGATCGCGAAGACGCCGAAGACGGTCATGGAGTGCATTGTACGGACCGCGGAGCGCGGCCGCGACACGGTGCGGCATGCCGCGGGGCGGCATGATAGATTGGCAAGCTGAAAGGAGCCCCGCCATGCCCACCGTGTTCTTCACCGGCTACCCCGGCTTCCTCGGCTCCGAGCTCCTGCCCCGGGTGCTCGATCGCTCCGCCGACGTCCAGGCCGTCTGCCTGGTCCAGCCCAAGTTCGCCGACCTGGCCCGCGCCCGCCGCGACCAGCTCGTCGCCGCCCATCCGGCCTACGACGGCCGCATCCGCCTGGTCGAGGGGGACATCACCCGAGCAGGCCTTTCCCTGTCTCCGGACACCGACGCCCGCGCCCTGCGCGAGGCCGTCACCGAGATCTTCCACCTGGCCGCGGTCTACGACCTGTCGGTCGCCCGGGACCTGGCCATGCGGATCAACGTCGAGGGCACCGGCAACATGCTCCGGTTCGCCGGCGAGTGCCCGAAGCTCGAGCGCTTCCAGTACATCTCGACCTGCTACGTCTCCGGCCGCTTCGCCGGGGCGTTCACCGAGGACGACCTGGTCAAGGGTCAGAGCTTCAACAACTATTACGAGGAGACCAAGTACCTGGCCGAGGTCAAGGTCCAGGAGTGGATGGAGAAGGGCCTGCCGGCTACGGTCTACCGGCCGTCGATCGTCGTCGGCGACTCGAAGACCGGCGCGACCCAGAAGTACGACGGGCCCTACTACGTGATCCGGTGGATCCTCAAGCAGCCGGGCGTCGCCGTGATGCCGGTGGTGGGCGACGTCCACCGGACCCGGGTCAACGTGGTGCCCAGGGACTTCGTGATCGACGCCATGGCGACGCTGTCGGCCAGCGAGCGCTCCCGTGGGCGCGTCTACCAGCTCGCCGATCCCAACGCCCTGACCGTGGACGAGATGCTCCACGCGGTCGCCCGGGCTTCGGGCAAGAAGGTGGTCCGGATCCCGACCCTGGCGATCCTGGCCAAGGCCTCGCTCGACTACGTGCCGTTCCTCGAGCGGGTCATGGGCATCCCGGCGGCGGCGATCGACTACTTCACCCACCCGACCTACTACACGGCCGATCACACCCTGGAGGACCTGGCGGGAAGCGGCATCACCATCCCCCCCCTCGAAACCTACATCGAGCGGCTGGTCGCCTTCGTCCGGGCCCACCCGGAGATCCGCTCCGAAGCCATGGTCTGAGGGGAGCCAGGCGGGGGCTATCATGTCTTCATGCCACGACACGGTCTCCCCCGCCTGTCCGTCCTCCTCCCCGTCGTCCTGACGCTCCTCGGCCCTCCGGCCGCCCTCGCGGCCGCCGGGCCAGACGCCGGGCCTCCGCCGTCGTTCAGCCTCCACGAGGTCGGTCCCGGCGCGTTCGCGGCCGTCGCCGTGCCCGGCAGCGGCGCCGGCAGCAACGCCGGCTTCGTCATCGGCGACGACGGCGTCGCCGTGATCGACACCTTCCAGTCCACCGACGCCGCCGAGCAGCTCCTGGCGGCGATCCGCACACGCACCGACCTGCCGGTGCGGTTCGTCGTCGACACCCACTACCACCTCGACCACGTGGCGGGCAACGGCGTCTTCCGCGACGCCGGCGCGGCGATCGTCGCCCAGCGCAACGTGCGCGCCTGGGAGCGGCCGGAGAACCTCAAGTGGTGGGGCGACGCCATCCCGCCGGACAAGAAGGCCTGGGTCGAGTCCCTGGTGCTGCCCGAGCTGGTCTACGACCGGGGAATCGACCTCTACCTCGGCTCACGCCACCTGGAGGTCCGCGTGATGCCCGGCCACACCGGCGGCGACTCGATCGTCGTCGTCCCGGACGCCGACGTCGTCTTCACCGGCGACCTGTTCTGGGACAAGACGCTACCCAACACCACCGACGCGGACACCGCCGCCTGGATGACTACGGACGATGCGCTCGTCGCCGACCATCCGGACGCCACCTTCGTCCCCGGCCACGGTGAGGTGGGGAAAGCCGCCGACGTGACCGCGTTCCGCGCCTACCTGGAGGCGTTGCGGCGCGGCGTTGCGACCGCGCGTGAGCAGGGGCTCACCGGGGACGCCCTGGTCTCCTCGGTGCGCGAGCAGCTCGCTCCCCGCTATGAAGGGTGGGCGTTCTACGACCACTTCATCGGCCAGAACATCACCCAGGCGGCGGAGGAGCTCGCCGGCACCAAGCGCCGCCCGGTGCCAGACTCGCCGGGCCGCGCCAGTGGATCCAGAGCACCAGCAGACCGGCGACCGTGGTGAGGCCGGCGGCCAGACCCCACCAGAGGCCCGCCAGCCCGAGGCCCGCGCGGAAGGCCAGCACGTAAGCCAGGGGCAGAGCGACGGCGTAGAAGCCGAGCAGGTTGATCAGGGCCGCCGGCACCGTCTTGCCCATGCCCCGCAGCACGCCGGAGCCGACCACCTGAAGGCCGTCGACCACCTGGAAGGCGCCGGCGATGGGCAGGATGGCGGCGCACAGGGCGATCACCGCGACGTCGTCGCTGAACAGATCGGGCAGCAGTCGTCGGCCCAGGACCAGGCCGACCGCGGCGACCCCCATCGCCGCGCCGCCCAGGCCGAGGGCGACCCAGCCGGCCCGCTGGGCCGCGCCGTGGTCGCCGGCGCCGACCAGGTTACCGACCCGGGTGACCGCGGCGAACGAGATCCCCATGGGCACCATGAAGGTGAGCGACGAGATCGACACGGCGACGGTGTGGGCGGCCAGCGGGTCGTGGCCCAGCCACCCGGCCCACAGGGTGGTGATGCTGAACGCCCAATACTCGAGCCCCATCTGGAGGCCGACCGGCGCGCCGAGGGCGAGCATCCGGCCGATCGACCGCCCGTGGAGGACCTCCCTCCCCCAACCGCGCCAGGGGCTCGCCGCGCCCAGGCCGTGGGCCGCCACGGCGAGGAAGGCGAAGACGTAGACCATGGCAATCCCGGTGGCGATGCCGGCGCCGACCGCGCCGAGGGCGGGCAGGCCCCAGTGGCCGAAGATCAGCAGCCAGTTGAAGAAGACGTTGACGAAGTTGACGCTGATCGTCGCCCACATGATCGGCTTCATCCGACCCTGGGCCTGGAGCCAGTGGCGGAGCACGATGTAGCCGAAGAAGCAGGGCAGCCCCGGGAGCTGGGCCAGCACGTAGCGGTGCGCCTCGGCGGCCAGCGCCGGGTCCTGGCCGCTCAGCTCGAGCGCCGGGCCGGTGGAGAGCGCCAGGCCGAGCCAGACGGGCGCCAGCAGGAGCACCGAGACCAGCCCGCGTTGGCCGGCCAGCACCAGCCCCCGGTGGTCGCCGGCGCCGTAGGCCTGGGAGGCCACCGGGTCGAGACCCAGGAGCAGGCCGATGGTCAGGATCGACGTGCCGAACATCCACAGGCGACCGAGCGAGGCGGCGTCCAGGGCGTGGACGCTCACCTGGCCGAGCATGATGACGTCGATCACCCACAGGGTCATCGCCGCCACCTGGGCGGTCACCAGGGGGGCCGCCAGCCGGATGAGGCGGCGGATCTCGAAGCGCACCGAGGCCATGGCTCCGGGACTATGTCAGAGACCGGCCCCGAACGCCCGGACGGGTCCCGGCGGGAGCGTCGCCTTCTCCCCCGGCTACTGCCAGGCCAGGCGGAACACCAGCGGGTCGGCCGCGATCTCTCCTCGCTCGGAGAAGGCCTCCTCGGTCACCTTGATCCGCCGGGCTCCCACCTTCTCGAAGCCGAGCGCCAGCCAGGCGCAGGCGACCGGTGCCAGGTACTGGACCTCGCCGAGCCCGTATACCCGGCTGGTGCCGCGCCTGGCATCCAGCTCCGACTCGTCGTTGTCCACGCGAACGCCCTGGAAGTACTGGCCCCAGAAGCGGTCGACGCTACGGAACATCTGCTCCGGCGTGCCGATCAGGGCGATCAGCACCCGGAAGACGGTGCTCAGGTTGTCGCTGGCCACGAACCGGCCGAGCTCGCCGAGGGCGCGCGCGAACCCGTCCGAGTCTCCCGGGTGGGCGATCCGGCCGACCGCGGACCAGATCTCGGAGATGTGGCTCGCCGGGTACCACTCGGTGGCCAGGGGTCGCTTCAGGCTCTCCGCCGCCTCGGGAGAGATCTCGGCGGCGATCCGGTCGAAGGTCTCCTTGCCGTAGGTCGTGCGGATCCAGTTGGCCGAGCTCATCAGCCCGGCGCCCTTCGCCTTCGCCTCGCCTCGTGTCGCCACGTCGACCATGGTCGTCTCCTTCGAGGATGACCCTAAGAGACGGCGGTTCGAGCGTCAAACGCTTGAAAAAGAAAGCGATCCGTTCGCGCGATCACGGAGGCGTGCTGGCGACCCGAGCCTCGGGCAGGCTCGGGCCGAGCCGCAGCCGGATGGACCGACGAAGGCCGGCCGGTCACTCGCGGGGGTAGACGATCTGTCCGGCGAGCGAGCCGTCCAGGAAGGACGCCCGGAGGGCGGCATGGCGGATCTTGCCGTTGGCGGTGCGCGGGATCGACCGCGGAGTGACCAGAAAGACCCGGCCGGGGCGCAGCCCCAGCCGCTCGTGGATGCCGGCCACCATGTCGGCGGCCATCTCGTGGAGCCGCTCCTCCGAAGGCGGGCGGGCTCGGCGCAGCTCGGCGAAAACGTAGGCCTGCTCGCCCTCGAGGCGGCCCCGATCGACTCCGACGGCAGCGGCGCGGCGGACGAAGGGCAGTGCCTCGGCCGCCTCCTCGAGCTCCTGGGGGGCGAGGTTGCGCCCGGCCTGGAGGATGATGTTCTTGGTCCGGCCGACGACGAAGACGTTGCCATCGGCGTCGCGGAAGCCCAGGTCGCCGGTGCGGATGGCGCGGCCCGTCCGAGCGTCGGCTTCCGCGGAGGCCGGGGCCCAGAACAGCGCCGCGGTGGCCTCCGGGTCGCGGAAGTAGCCGGAGGCGACCGCCGGGCTCTCGACCACGATCTCGCCGATCGCGCCGGCCTCGGTGATCTCCGCCGCCGTCCCGCCATCGCCCAGAGGTTCGTCGCTCTCGTCCTCGCCTTCGGCCGCGACGACCAGGCGTAACCTGACCCCCGGAAAGGGGCGGCCGATCGCCACCAGCCCGCCGTGCCCGCTGCGCCTCCCGGGTGAGATCGAGCGGTCGACCACCGGCGCGGTTCCGGGCGGCTGCATGGTCACCCCGACGGTCGCCTCGGCCAGGCCGTAGCCGGCGACGACGACCCGGTCCAGGCCGAACGCCTCCTCGAACCGGGCGATGGTGGTGGCGCGGACCGGCTCCGCCGCGTCCAGGGCGACCCGCAGGCTCGACAGGTCGAATCCGGCAGGGTCGCGCACCGCCCGGACGCACAGGCGATAGGCGAAGTCCGGCGCGGCGGTGAAGCTACCCCGGTGCTCGGCGATGGCCCGTAGCCAGGTGCGCACGTCGCCCAGGTTGCTGGGCAGCAGCACCAGCCGCGCGCCGAGGAAAAAGGGCACCATGGTCATGAGGATCAGACCCATGTCGTGGTGGACCGGCAGCCAGCTCACAAACACGTCCGCGGCGGTGATCTCCATGCCCGCGATCATCTGGTGCACGTTGGTCCGCAGGTTGCCGTGAGTGATGACCACGCCCTTGGAGGCGCCGGTGCTGCCGGAGGTGTACTGGAGGAAGGCCGTGCGGTCGGCGAGGCCGGCGGGGAGACCCGTCGGGGGCGAGCCGGGGACGGCGACGCCGGCCGACTCCCCCGACTCGTCCAGCTCGCTCAGACCGGCGATCACCCGCGGGGTCGCGTCCTCGCCCCGGCGGTGCGCGGCCAGTCGCTCGTCGAGCGCCGTGAGCACCTCCGCCGGCGTCTCGGGGTCCAGGATGACCAGCGAGGCGCCGCACAGACCCGCGATGTGGGCGATCCGGTCGGTCCCCGACTGGGGAAAGATCGGCACCGGCACCGCGCCGGCCCGCTGGGCGCCGTAGAACGCGGCGAAGAAGTCCGGGCCGTTGGGCAAGACCAGCACCACCCGCTCGCCCGGCCGGCCGGCGAGTGCGGCGGCCACCCGGCCGCTCGCCGCCCAGAGCGTGCCGAAGGTGTGCTCCCGGCCCGCGAAGGTGAAGGCGCTCCGGTCCGGCTCCTCCCGGGCCCACTGCTCGAACCGCTCGATCACCGTCGGTCCCCGCTCGGCGGTCGACCCGACGGTCGACCCGGCGGCGGGTGGTCTGGAGCGATCGGTCGGTGGGGCCATGGCTGTGCGGAGGAGATGCGGAAGGAGCCTAGCAGGCCGGCGCGGGACGCGCTCGGCGATCGGCCTCGCGTGTAGACTCGGGCCACCGATGCCGAGGCCGCTGGGGACCTTCGAGACCGCGGCCACCCGGACGAACGACGTCGCGCCGTTCGTCGTGGTGGTGGTGCTGGCGCTGGACGGGGGGCCGTCGCTCGAGCGCCTGCGCGACGCCCTCGCGGTCCTCCAGCGGCGCCATGCCCTGCTGCGGGTACGGATCGTCGAGCGCGGCGGCCAGCTCTGGTACGAGCCCCTCGGTCGTCCACTCCCGCCGATCCCGCTCCGCGCGGTCGAGCGGACGGTGGAGGAGCGCTGGCGGGAGGTGGCGGAGGAGGAGCTCAACACCCGCATCGGGTCGGCGGACGGACCGCTGGTTCGCTGCAGCTACGTCGCCCGGGGAGGCGACCAAGGCGACTCCGCCGCGAAGGACCGGCGCGAGCTGATCCTCGCCTTCCACCACGCGATCATGGACGGGGCATCCGGGCTGACTCTGGTGGAGGAGCTGCTCGCCCTGTGCGACTCGGCGCGCGATACGGATCTTCAGGAGCTCGCCGCAGAGACGCCGGCGGCCGGTCCGATTCCGCCGCCGGTGGACACCCAGTTCCCGGCGTCGACCCGGGGGTTCGGCGGCCGGCTGGGCGCGGCCCGGTTCCTCGGCCGTCAGCTCGCCGACGAGGTGGCCTTCCGGCTGCGGACCCGGGGCGGGCGCCGGCCGCCGATCGCCGCGAGCGCCCGCTGCCAGGTCCTGTCGGTCGGCCTGACGCGCGAGGAGACCGCGGCGCTGGTCCAGGCCACGCGCCGGCGGCGGGTGACCGTGAATGGTGCCCTCAGCGCGGCGTTCCTGTGCGCGGTCGGCGACCAGCTCTACGCCGGGCGTGCGCGGGCTCTGCGCTACATGACCTTCGCCGACCTCAGGCCGTACCTCGATCCTCCGGTTCCCGCCGACGAGCTGGGGAGCTTTCTCGCCATGCTGCGCTATACGGCACGCATGGACGGCGACCGACCGGCCGGGGCGACCGGGGCGGCGGCGGACGGCGGGCGGTTCTGGGACCTGGCACGGCGGCTCACGGGCCAGGTGGTTCGGGGGGCCCGCCGGGGGGACAAGCTCTGGTCGGTGCGTTTTTCGGAGGCGGTCATGCGCATGCTGCTCCGCCGCCGGAGCGAGCGCATGGCGGCGACCGCGGTCAGCTACCTCGGGGTCGCCCGGTTGGCGGCCACGGCGACGGTCCGCGGTCTCCACGCCTTTGTCTCCAACTTCGCCCTGGGCCCCGAGTACACCGCACTGGCGCGCATCTACGACGGCGAGCTGCTGCTCGACGTCGTCTACCTGGACGTGGACATGGACGCCGCGCTCGCGCAGACCCTGGCCGAGGAGATCGTCGATCTGCTCCGTCAGGCCGGGAGTGGCGCCGGTCGCCGGGAGGAGGCAGGACGGTGGACGTGACGGTCGGCGAGATCTGCAAGCTGGTCGCGGTCCAGCTCGGCCGGCGCAAGGTGGCGGCGGATGCGCGGCTGGTCGAGGACCTGGGCGCCGAGTCCCTCGACCTGGTCAACGTGGTCGCCCGGATCGAGGAGCGGTTCGGGGTCGCCATCGACGAGACCGAGCTGGCGGAGCTCCGGACGGTGTCCGATCTCTACGAGCGGGTCTGCGCCGGGGTCGGCGGGTCGGCCGGGGAGGCCTGAGCCGGCGCCATCGAAGAAGAGCCGCGGGCGGTGAGAGAGGGCCGGGGTCGACCCGACTCCACCGCCCGCGGAACGGCGACGGGTCTTCAGCGGGTGTGCGCGGCCGCGAAGACCTTGGCCAGGGGATCTCCCTCGTAGCCCAGGCCCTGCCAGTCCATCCGGCCCCCCGGGCTGTGACAATCCAGGCAACCGAGCGCCTCGGAGGCGGGCGAAACCTCGTGGAACAGGCCCATGTAGCGCACCGTGTCTACCCACTCGTACTGGGCGTCCTCGATGCCGTAGAAATCCTTCGCAGCCTCCTTCACGGCCTTGTCGATGTCGCCGTCGGCGAAGAACTCTTCGACGACGATCGGCACGATCCACTGCTTGTCCTTGAGCACCGGCAGCTTGCCGCGGTGGACCTTGAAGGCGTAGAGCTTGGCGCCGTCCTCGTTCCGTGAGCCGTGGGGCATCATCATGCCCACCTGGCCCTCGGCGTCCTGGCGGATCGGCTCGCCCGGCAGCTGGGCCACCGTGGTGCCGTCATACCAGGCGTAGACCGGCTGGACGTCCTTCTCCAGCGTGATGGTCGCGCTGTACTTGTCTTTTTCCTCGTTGTACGCCGGCTTCGACCAGTCGCGCACCATGTCGGTCGGGTCGACCTTGGCGAACCGCGGGATGTGACACGCGGTGCAGTAGACCTTCTCGGTGTGGGCGTTGAGTGCCTCGACCTCGTGGGGAGTGTCGCCGTGGCACTCGGTGCACCGCAGCAGGTGGTCCGGCGAGTCGGTCGCCGAAAGATCCGTACCCCGGCCCAGGACCCGGTGGTCCTCGCCGCCGTGGCAGTTGACGCACTGCATGTCGTTGCCGGTGGCGGCCATGTGGACGTCGAGCTGTTCGTCGCCGTCGGCCATGGCGTACTCGATGTCGCCGCGCTTGAAGTTCGGGCCACCGCCCGATCCGGCGTGGCAGCGCAGGCACATCTTGCGCTGGGGCAGCGAGATCCGCTTCGACACGGAGTCCATCCCGACCTGGTTCTTCCACAGCACCGGCCGCCACTCCCACCCGCCGTCCTCCGTCGGATAGAGGTCGCGGTTGTAGCCCGAGGCGTGGCACATCAGGCAGTCGATGTTCTCGATCTGCTCCTCGGAGATCGTCTCCTCCGGCAGCTTGCCCAGGCCCGCGTGGCAGGCGGAGCAACCCTTGGACAGGATCTCGCCCCGGCTGTTGCGGGTCAGGCCGATCCAACTGGCCTCGGGGTTGGTGCAGAAGTCGTTGATCGTGTTGATCTTGCCGAGCTTCTTGCCGTGGGAGTTGAGGAGCTGAGGGGTGTCACCCTTCCACTGGTAGTGCTGCGAGTGGAAGAACGAGACCGCCTCGTCGCGGTGGCACTCGAGGCAGGTCTGGGTGCCCTCGTAGTGCTCGAAGTACTCCTGGTGCGAGTACTTGGGGCGCGCGCTCGCCGCCGCCGCCGGGGCCGCCGCCCCGCAGAGCAGGGCGGCGACTGTGATGGCGGCGACGAGGGCGATGAGATGGAAGGCTCTCGGGCGGGTCAGGCGAGGCATCGTGACCTCCTCCCTAGAACCGTGCGACCAGGCTCAGCGAGGCCTTGGACGCCGAGTCGTAGGTCGGGAACCCGAGCGTCGGAGTCGAGTCGAGCTTCTTCGGCGCACCCAGGTGCCAGCCGGACTGCGACCACTCGTAGTCGTAGTCGATGTAGTCGAGCTTCATGATGAAGCGATCGGTGATGCGGTGGGTCAGGTACAGCTCCCACACGTCACCGCGGGCCGAGGTCTTGGGCGCGATCAGGTCGTCCTCCGCCAGGGCGAAGTTGAACCAGTACTGGGAGCCGTGGTTGAGCTCGACGCCGATCTTGGTCTTGCCGTTGGGGAGCTTGTAGCGGACGCCGGCGTACCACATGGTCGCGTCCTGATCCTCCGGCAGCTCGAACGGGTCCGAGAACAGGCCACCGAAGGGGGTCGTCACCGGGTTCGGATGCGACTCCATGTAGTTGCCGGAGAGGAACCAGTCGAACGGCCCGTCCTCGCGGATCAGGACGACGCTGGCCAAGTCGATGTCGCCCAGGTTCTGCGACGGAGTGAAGCGCAGGACGACCGGAGCGTTGATCGAGTTGCCGGTCAGCGGATCCTGGGTGAAGACGACCTGGCCGTTGAACCCGTCGGTGACGTCGAAAGCGCGGGCGACGGTGGTCTGGATGAACATCCGCTCGGTGTCGAGAATGTCCCAGTTGAGGCCCAGGAACGTCGCGTCGTCCAGGCGGTCGGCGGGGAGCTTGAGGAGATCGCCGTTGCCGAATCCGGACTCGTAGCCGAGGCCGTAGCACAGACGGACGGTCGACTCGTCGTTGATGTGGTACCCGGCGGTGATGCCGTCGAACTGGTAGTCGATGATCGAGCCGAGCGGCGTGCCGCCCCGGGGCTCGTCCTGGCGGAAGTTGAGCGGCGCGCCGCCGGTCGACGGCCGGCGCCCGATCGAGAGGTAGAACGGCACACCGCCGATGTTCGACCAGTTGAAGTAGGCGCGCTCGACCCGCACGATGTCGGAGTTGGGCACGCCGGTGGTGGTGCCGTCGACGTTCAGGCTGGTCGGCTGGCCGTTGAACACCTGGACGCCGGTCGAGTCCCCGAACACCTTGTACATCGACAGGCGGCCGGAGAAGCTGACGTTGTCCCCCAGGTCGGAGTCCAGCCGCAGGCGCAGGCGGTTGGTGTAGAGGATGTCGTTGTCGGCGTCGTAGCCCGGCACGTAGGTCTGCGGCATGAGCATGCCGAAGAGCTGCTGCTGGAGCTCCGCCGGGAACTGGGCCAGGGCCGCCTGGAGGTCGTCGTAGGTCAGGCCGTTGGTGAAGTAGAGGTAGTCGCCGTAGTGGGTGGCGATCTGCTGGTCGACGGCGTCGGTGGAGGCCGGCAGCATGCCGGTCGAGCTGACGTAGAAGAGCGTGTTGACGATCAGGTTCTGGAGCTTCAGGCCGTCGAAATGATCCGGCACGGTGGCCTGGATGCTGTGGGCCTCGAAGCGGAAGTCGCCGGTCAGGTTGACGCGGTCGAGGGCATCCTTGCGCTCGCCGGTCCGCACCTTGTGCTCCAACTCCTTGAGCTCCTGCTTGATCTTGGCCAGCTCCTCGGCGTTTTGCTGGGCTTCGGTCTTGGCGTTCATCGCCTCGTCCTGGGCGGCGGCGGGCAGCGCCGCGAGCACCAGCAGGGCGAGCGAGACGATCGACATCAGGGCGATGGACTTCTTGATGGTCATGGCGTTCTCGCGAGTCGGTTCTCGGTAGGGTCGGCAGGCTGGCGTCAGCCGCAGGTCATCGGGTGCTCGGAGTCGGCGGCGTGGTCGATCGTCCACTCACGCAGCGTCTTGAGCTCCTCGGGGGTGAGCAGCTCGAGCACGGGCTTGTCGTCGTGGTTCGGGTCGGTGACGCTCTTGTGGGCGGGCACCAGGTCTTCGTCGAAGAACTCCGACCACTGGTCCTGGATCAGGGTCATCGGCGTGTACTCACCGTTCGGCGAGTCCGCGACGTGACACCGCTTGCAGTACTCCTTGTAGAGATCCTTGCCGGTCATCTTCTTGTCCTTGGCGGAGGCCGAGAAGGCGACTGCCAGCACGATGACCAGGGTGAAGACGATCAGGGCGAGAGTGCGGCTCCTGCGGGGCATGTTGGTCTCCTGAAGTGAGCCTCGCGCTCGGTTGCAGGCTCCTGGTGAAGAAGTGAGGCGCCGAGCGCAATGCCGGCGCTGTGGTTCACGACAGGAGGATGCGTTACTCAACCTTCGGAGTACATACCCATAAGGGTAGTTCATTGGGTGGGCTTGCCCGCCCCGGGTGGATGGGGAGCTTCAGGGAGGAGCGGCCGTCGGGCCGCCGGAGGCGGCTACCGCGCGGGTCGCACCAGGGCCCAGGCGGCCATCAGGTGCTTGAGGTAGGCGAGTGTCGTTTCCAGGTTCTGGACCGTGTTCCACTCGAAGCGGCTCGTGACCGCCGGTGAAGACGTTGGGTGTCGGCAGGCCCTTCTCCGACAGCCGGGCGCCGTCGGTGCCGCCGCGCACCCGCTGCTCGGTCAGCGTGAGCCCCATCGCCTCGCCGGCCTCGAAGGCGAGCTCGATCGCCCGCGGGTCCTTCGCCAGGATGTACTCCTTCATGTTGCGGTAGCTCTCTTCGACCTCGAGCTCGATCGTCGCCCGAGGATGGGCCGCCCGGGCCGCCTCCACCAGGTGCTCGAGGAAGCGCTTGCGTCGCTCGAAGCCGTCGGTGGTGAAGTCCCGGATCAGCACCTTGGCCTCGGTCAGCGTCGGCGAGGCGCCGTCGGCGATCCGGTGGGCGAAGTAGTAGCCCTCGGTGCCGTCGGTCGCCTCCGGCGACTGGTCGGCCGGCAGGGCGGCCAGGATCTCGGCGGCGATCCGGACCGCGTTGGCCATCACGCCGCGGGCGGTCCCGGGGTGGACGTTGACCCCGTGGACGCGGACCGTGGCGGTGGCGGCGTTGAAGGTCTCGGTGTCGATCTCGCCGATCGAGCCGCCGTCGAGCGTGTAGCCGACCCGGGCGCCGAGGCGATCGAGGTCGAGGGCGTCGACCCCCTTGCCGACCTCCTCGTCGACGGTGAAGCAGACACGCAGCGGCGGCCGGGGCAGGGAAGCGTCGCCCACCAGGTCCTCGGCGAGCTGCATGATCACCGCCACGCCGGCCTTGTCGTCGCTCCCCAGGAGGGTCGTGCCGTCGCCGGTGATGACGTCGTGCCCGAGATGATCGAGGAGCTTCGGCGAGCGCTCCGGGTCGAGCACCACCGGCGGGTCGCCGCCCAGCTCCAGGGCCGAGCCGTCGTAGTTGCGGTGAACCCGCGGCCGCACCGGACCGCCGGGCTCGTCCGGGGCGGTGTCCACGTGGGCGAAGAGGGCGACCACCGGCGATCCTTCGGCGCCGCCCGGAACCGTGGCGTAGACGTAGCCGTGCTCGTCCATGGCGGCGTCCTCGATCCCCATGGCCCGGAGCTCGTCGGCGAGCAGGCGGGAGAGGTCCTTCTGCTTCTCGCTCGTCGGGACGGTGTCAGAATCCGGATCCGCCTGGGTGTCGATCTGGACGTAGCGCAGGAAGCGTTCGGCGACCGGCGGCAGGGTCTGCCGCTCAGCTCGGTCGATTCGGTCGGTGTCGGGGCACATGGTGTCGATCTCCTCGGTGTTCGGTTGCCTCGGGGCTGAGCCCCCGTCGGATCCGGGGGCCGCGGGCGGGCCCGGCCGGGCGATGTTCTCATGGCCGGCGGGAACCTTCGCGGGCGGTTTGCGTAGAAGGACCCATCGACGCCAGACATGAGGCGGCTCAGGACCGGTCGGTCGTCCGGGCTCGCCGCCAGAGATCTTCCCTTCAGAGGAGGCACCGCATGCAGCAGCCGTCAAAGGTCCGGTCGTTCCGCGTCATGGCCCCGCTCCTCGGGGTTTTCCTCGGGCTGCTCCTGGTCGTCCTGGCGGCGGCGCCCGCGGTGGCCCAGGGCGAGGCGTCGAGAGGCGACCTCTCCGGTCCGATCCCGGTTCCAGCCGCGGCGCAAGCGTCTCCGACCTTCGATCCGGAGGCGGCGACCCAGGCCTATCTCGACGTCCTCTCCGCGAGTCAGAAGCAGCGTTCGGACTCCTACTTCGAAGGCGGCTACTGGCTCCAGCTCTTGAGCTTCCTCTACGGCCTCGGCATCGCCTGGCTGCTGCTCGGGACGCGGCTCTCGGCACGCATGCGGGACGTGGCCGAGCGGATCACCCGCCGCGGGCCGCTGCGGACCGCCCTCTACGCCCTGCAGTACGTCGTTCTGACCGCGCTCCTGTCCTTCCCGTTGACCGTCTACGCCGGGTTCTTCCGCGAGCACCAGTACGGCCTGGCCACCCAGGGCTTCGGCGGATGGCTGCGCGACCAGGCGCTCGAGCTCGGGATCGGCCTGATCCTGATGCCGGTCGTGCTCATGGTGTTCTACGGCGTGATCCGCAAGGCGCCCAAGACCTGGTGGATCTGGGGCGCCGGCGCGGCCGTCGTCCTCCTCGCCTTCTTGATGCTGATCGGCCCGGTCTACATCGACCCTCTGTTCAACACCTACAAGCCGCTCGAGGACCCCGCGGTCAAGGCACCCATCCTGTCGCTCGCCCGGGCCAACGGCGTGCCGGTCGACGAGGTCTGGGAGTTCGATGCCTCCCGCCAGTCGAACCGGATCAGCGCCAACGTCAGCGGCTTCCTCGGCACCATGAGCGTACGCCTCAACGACAACCTGCTGAAGCGTTGCACCCTGCCGGAGATCAAGGCGGTGATGGCCCACGAGCTCGGCCACTACGTCCTCAATCACATCTACGAGATGCTGCCGCTCTTCGCCCTGGTCCTGGCCGGCGGCTTCGCCTTCGTCCGCTTCGGCTTCGACCGGGTGCTCCGGCGGTGGGGCGGCGGCTGGGGGGTGCGCGGGATCGGCGACGTGGCGGGGCTGCCGCTCCTGGGCGCTCTGCTCACGGTCTACATGTTTGCCATGACGCCGGTGCTCAACACGATCATCCGCACCAACGAGGCGGAGGCGGATCTCTTCGGCCTCAACGCGGCACGCGAGCCGGACGGCTTCGCGTCCACCGCGCTCAAGCTCTCCGAGTACCGCAAGCTCGACCCGGGCCCGGTGGAGGAGTGGATCTTCTACGACCACCCGAGCGGCCGCTCGCGCATCCACATGGCGATGGTGTGGAAGGCCGAGAACCTGGATCTGGACGGGGACACGGCGCCCCAGCAGATGCCCGTGGCGCCGGCCGAGGAGCCGGCCGCACAGGGCGAGCAAGCTGGCGGGCAGCCGGGACCGGCCTCAGGCGGCGAGTGACTCCAGCAGCTCCTGCGGCTCACCTCGGCCCTGGCGACCGGCCAGTCCGCCGCGTGCTGGCTGGTGGCCACTGGCAACGGCCGCTTCGCGTACACCACCAACACCAGGAGCGACACGGTGACCGGTCTGTCGGTCGGCCGGTACCTCTACGTGCTCGACGGTGGCGACGACGCGATCAGCGTCTACCGCGTGCGCGCCGACGGCAGCCTCCGGGACCTCCAGAGCGTCGAGGGTCTGCCCGAGAGCGCCAACGGTCTCGCGGCTCTCTGAGCCCGAGAGGACCGGTCGCGGCACGCCTGGCAGGACCTTGGGCAGCCCACCGGCCCGCGGGACGCTTCCCCTACGCGCCCCGGGGGCGTTCGCTCGTGGGACCGGCCGGCGGGACCGCCTGCGCTCCCCCTCCGCGCAGCGCGACCGGAGGACTGAAAGGTTTCGTTGCCGCCGCGCATTCATCAGTGGGAGGACTCGATAAGGTTTTACAATTTAGATTTGCCAATCTATACTTGCCACGGAGCGTTCCACGGCGCTCGCCGATGAGGGATCTGGCCATTTGCCCTCGTTCCCTCTCGCCGGTGACCACGGTGCAACGTCCAACTGATCTGGAGGAGATGCCGATGCCCGAGCCGATGAGCAGTTTTGCAGCCGAGAGCCCCGACGTTCTCTACTCGATCGAGCGGCGCAGGTTCCCCCGGGTGCCCGTGCCCGACCTGGTCGTCGGCCTGGAGCTGCCCGAGTCCGTGGCCTCCGAAGAGCCGGCCGGCTTCGCCTGGGTCGGCTCGGCGATCGACCTCAGCCTGGACGGCATGAGCCTGGCCCTCCCGGACGACGTCCCGCTGGGCTCGGAAGTCCTCCTCACCTTCAAGCTCGAGGACGACGGCGAGGAGACGGCGTTCGTCCGCGTCCCCGCCATCGTCGTCCGCAGAAAGCCCGGCTTCGGCCAGGGAGCCGTCCTCTTCCTCGGCTGGGACCCCGGCGACTGGCAGGCGCTCCGGACCTACCTCGAACGGCGCTGAGACGCTCCGGCGGGCCGGACAGGCTCGCGTCCACGATGCCCGCCGACTCCCTCTCGCCCACCGCCGCCGCCTCACCCGACATCCCGACGATCAACCTCGACGGACTTCTCGAGCGCTATCGGGTCCTGCTGCTCGACGCCTACGGCGTGCTGGTCACCTCGACCGGAATCCTGCCGGGCGCGGTGGAGCTGATCGAGCGGCTGAATCGGGAGGGGCGGGAGTACTCGATCGTGACCAACGATGCGTCCCGGCTGCCGGAGACCTACGAGCGACGATTCCGGGCGGTGGGGCTTGAGATCTCGGCGGAGCGGGTGATCACCTCCGGCTCGCTGCTCGAGCGCCACTTCCGGGAAGCGAGGCTTCGGGGACTGCGCTCTGCCTTCATGGGGACGGAGGAGACGGGCGTCTACGTCGAACGGGCGGGAGGGCGGCTGGTGGCGGCCGGCGAAGACTTCGACGTCCTGGTCCTGGGGGACGAGCAGGGGCCGCCGCTGCTCGAGACGATCGACCTGTTGCTGAGCGGGGTCTTCCGCCGCCTCGACCGCGGGCAGCCGGTCCACCTGGTCCTGCCCAACCCGGACCGGCTCTACCCCAAGGGGAACGGCGCCTTCGGCTTCGGCATCGGCAGCGTCGCCAGGATGTTCGAGGCGGCGCTCGAGCACCGCTACCCGGGGCGCGAGGACCTCCGGTTCATCCGGCTGGGGAAGCCCTGTGCGCCGATCTTCGAAGCCGCGGTCGCGCGCCACGGTGGCCGCGACCGGATGGCGGAGATGGTGATGGTCGGCGATCAGCTCGCCACCGACATTCGCGGCGCCCGGGACTTCGGCCTCGACTCCGTGCTGGTCAGCGGCGGCGTCACACCCACCGGGGGAGGCGGCGCCGCGGCGGGAGTGCGCCCGACCTGGAAGTTGGTCTGAGGGCGTCGGCTGTCCAGTCAGGCCGGTGGCGGAAGCGGCCTCAGTCCGATGCCCGCCGGTCCTCCCTCTCGCGAGCCAGGAGCAGGTCGCTCCAAGAGCGGAACTTCCGCACGCCGGGGCGGCGGCGCAGGCGGGCCAGCCGGTGCGTCGTCTCCATCAGGTCGAAGGCGATCTTCAGGTTCTCCGGATCGAGAGGCGTTCGCGGCGCCGGCCCCGGCATCTCCTCGACGGATCGGAACTTCCGCACGCCCATCAGTTTTCCTCCTCGAGAGCGAATCGCTCCCGGATCGCTTCCGCGTCCAGGCGGTCCTGGGGGCGATCCGTGTCGCGCTTCATCTCGTAGAGCATACGCGGTGTCGCGACCCGAATCCGGACACCCTCGACCACGACCTCGTGGGACTCGAGGTCCTCGTACCGGAATGCCTCGCCGAGACGGGCCAGGATGTCCATCGAGTACCGACCGTGGGGAGGCGAGTACTCGATCGCCGGGTAGTCGCCGGCCAGATCTTCGACTGTGATCTCGTTGACGTTCGGATCGTCGTAGAGCGCCAGCAGTGCGCGCCGCAAGCGTTCCACGTTCTCTGGATCCGGCGACACGACGAAGTCGACGTCCCGTGTCGCCCGGATAAGTCCCTGGGCGGCCATGGCCATCGCCCCGACCAGGACGTACTCCACCCCCTCGGACTCGAAGGTCGCGAGGATGCGCCGAGCTTCCTCGAAGCTCATGTAGGGGGATTGGGAGACCATGATCGAGGATCGATGGGGTTGGCTGGTTGGCTCCGGCGAATCGCCCGCCGTTCTGTGCAACCATCCTACACGGACCTCGTGGTGTGCTCCCGCTTCGCCGGGTCACCCGGACTCGTGTTCCTTGATCTCCTCGACCGCATGGTAACCGTCGCCTGTCGGTCCAAGCTCTCTCTGACCAATGTCCTATTGTGGTTTGATCCTCTCCCGCAAAATCGCCCGGCTCCTGCTCTTCTTCGTTACCTCAGCCGCCTTGGCGCGGGCCTGCCGCGCGGGCACCGAGACGCCCTTTTCGACCGGCGAGAGCCTGACAGCCGAGCAGGCCAATGTCGACGGCCGTTACGGGTACCCCCCGGGCCGGCGGGACGCCGGCGGCGGCTTCGTCGGCGCCCCGAGGCCGGTCGGCAGCTACCCGCCCAACCCGTGGGGCTTCTACGACCTCCACGGCAACGTCTGGGAGTGGTGCCAGGACTGGTACGGGCCCTTCCGGGTCGAGGCGATCGGACCGAACGGAGTGGTGCGCGATCCCCGTGGGCCCGCCGGCCCGGCAGGACCGCTAGAATCCAACCCTCCATGAGACAGGCAACCCGGAGGGTCCTGAGCGTCGCGGGCGCGTGCGGTCTCCTGGCGGCCGGGTTCGCGTGGGGCTTCGCCGCCCACCGCAACCACGTCTTCCCGTACTGGCAGACCAAGGTGGCTCTGCGCGCCGTCGGGCTCGGTCTCATTCCGCCCCGGGCGAAGCTGCGCAGGAACGAGATCGATCCGGACCGGCCGACCCGGGAGCAGGCGCGGCTCGAGATGCTCCAGGCCCTGCCCTACATCGCCGGCACCTTCGATCCGCACCCGGAGCGCACGGGCGTCCTCCAGTACGACCGCCAGCGCGCCTTCCCGGGGCTCAACCTGTACACCCCGGCGACCGAGGCGGCGGCCTTCCTGCTCGACATGGAGGGCCGGGTGGTCCACCGCTGGGCCTCGAAGGCCGACGGGGCCCCGCCGTTCCTGCACGTCGAGCCCCTGGACGACGGCGGGCTGCTGGCCTCGGTCGCCGACCAGCGGCTGATGCGGCTCGACCGGCGCTCGAACCGGCTGTGGAGCGTGCGCGCCCGCTTCCACCATGACTTCCAGCTCGGCGGCGACGGCCGGATCTACGCCCTGATCCGCCGCGAGGACCGCATCCCGGCGATCGACCCGGAGGTCGACTGCGTGGTCGACTGGGTGGAGGTTCTCTCGCCTGACGGCGAGGTCCTCGACGAGCTCTCGGTGCTGGACGCGATCCGCCGCTCGCCCTACGCCTACCTGCTGCCGCTGAGCGAGGTCGGCACCTTCGACCGGGAGGACGGCGCGATCGACGTGCTCCACACCAACCACGTCGAGGTCTTCGACGGCCATCTCGCCGAGCGCTCGCCGCTCTTCGCCCGCGGCAACCTGCTGCTCTCGCTCCGCGCCCTGAGCGCCGTCGTCATCCTGGACGGGACGACCCACCAGGTGCTCTGGCTGTGGGGGCCGAACAACCTCCTCTACCAGCACGACCCCACCCCGCTGGACGATGGCCACCTGCTGATTTTCGACAACGGGATCAAGCATTCGCGGGTCGTCGAGCTCGATCCGCTGACGGAGAAGATCGTCTGGCGCTACACGGCCGGGGATCTGTTCTCCCGGACCCGCGGCTCGGTCCAGCGCCTGCCCAACGGCAATACGCTGATCACCGCATCGAACACCGGCTACGTCTTCGAGGTCACCCCGGAGGGCGAGCGGGTCTGGACCTTCGCCGACCCCCACTTCACGCCCGACGGCCGACGCGCGGCGATCTGGCGCATGCGGCGGTTCGCGCCGGGGGAGCTGCCGTTCGAGGTTCCCCGCGCTACGGCTGCGGAGTGAACCCGTCCCGGTCGAACAGGCCGGGGAGATCCGAGCTTCCGGGGGACGCGCCTTCGAGGTGGTAGTACCGAACGACGCCGGTCCCGAGTTGCTCGATCCAGACCTCGACCGTCGACGTGGTGAACTTGACCAGCGTCGGCCAGAGGTTGCCGTTCGGCTTCGGCCCGACGACCCGTACGAAGACCTCCGAACGGCCCGCGATCGCCCCCGAAACACAGAGCGTCTCCGGGATGCACTCAGGCTCCGATCGGCCGAGGGTCGGGCTTCCGGCGGGCGGCGTGATCCGTACCTTGACGGAGAACCCCGGGAGCTCGTCGGAGGTCAGGCTCGGTCCGTCGGGTGGCGGAGGATCGGCGGCCGGCGCGTCCATGGCCCAGAGGGCGACCGGGGCGGTGCCGTGGTCCGCCCGGCCCCAGAAGATCGCCCGGTCGCCGATGATCTTCCAGGGTGCGACGCTGCGCTGGAAGATGAGCTCGGCTCCACCGAGCCGCACCTCGTCGAGATGCGCGACCTCGCGGGCCCCGGCCCCGTCGGGCAGAAGCTCCCAGATGTTCTGTCGAGAAATGTCGGATTCGTAGGCGCGGAAGAACAGCCGGTCGTTCACCCGGTCGACGATGGCCGGGTAGCCGCCGCACTCCCCCGGGCAGAAATCGACCGCCTGTTGGACGTGGCCGTCGGACGGGCGCCATTTCCAGAGCTCGTAGCCGTGGGCCCCGTCTCGGGCAGGTTGCACTCCGCACCGTACAGGGCCGAGATCGGGTCCTGGGCCCTGCAGACGGTGAAGTAGACCACGCCGTTCAGGGGATCCGGCCAGGCGTCGAAGAAGGAGACCTCCGGCGGCAG
>Ga0210085_1000316_pt1 | contig 21147 bp, 19 predicted proteins | sample China_Galinas_PW_5_FD_184866 | JGI IMG/M metagenome (GOLD analysis project Ga0210085, IMG submission 184866) | Wetland microbial communities from San Francisco Bay, California, USA, that impact long-term carbon sequestration - China_Galinas_PWC_D1... | ecosystem: Environmental > Aquatic > Marine... | reverse complement strand
GAGATGACGACACCGATGTGTCGCTACATCTCGGGGGCCGTTCAGCCTAGCTGACGACCTCCCGCTCCCTCTCTCCACGAACGCCCGCCGCAGTCTGCCGCCGGCGGGCGTTCGTGTCTGCCCGGACGCTAGAGACCGGCCACCACCAGGGGCTCGAAGTCGTCCGCCAGCTCGAAGCCGAAGACCTGGGCGTAGAAGGACAGCTCCGCCTCCAGCGCGCGTTTCTGGTTCTGGGCCATGCGGAAACCGTGGCCCTCGCCCTCGAAGAGCAGGTAGGCATGAGGCAGGCCGTTCCGCCGCAATGCCTCCACGATGCCCTCGGCCTGCGCTGGCGGCACGATCTTGTCGTCCGCGCCCTGCATCACGAGGACCGGGCAGCTGATGCGGTCGCTGTGCTCGTTGGGGGAACGCTCGCGATATCGCTCTGCCATCTCCGGGTAGGGCCCGACGAGCAGGTCCATGTAGCGCGACTCGAACTTGTGCGTGATGTCGGTGAATGCCGCCAGGTCGCCCAGTCCATAGAAGGACGTGCCGGCGCTGAAGACGTCCTTGAAGCAAAGCGCCGCGAGGGTCGTGTAGCCGCCGGCGCTGCCACCGCGGATGGCCAGGCGCTGCGGATCGACCAGGCCCTGCGAGGCGAGCCACTCGGCAGCAGCGGTGCAGTCGTCGACATCGACCACGCCCCACTGCTCGCGCAGCTGATCGCGAAACGCGCGGCCATAGCCGGTGGATCCACCGTAGTCCACGTCCACCACGGCGAACCCGCGGCTGGTGAAGACCTGCCGCGAGAAGCTCAGTGACGTGCGCGCCTCGCTCGTGGGTCCACCGTGCGACATGACCACCAGGGGCGGCAGCTCGGCAGCGGGCGCCACGACGTCCGGATTGGTCGGCGGATAGTACCAGCCGTACGCGGTCCGGCCACCAGACGTGGGGAAGGTGATGTGCTCGGGGTTCGAGAGGTAGCGTGGATCGACGGTTAGCTCACCCGTCTCTCGGAGACGCTCTTCGCGCCCTGTCGCGAGTTCGATGCGGACGACGGCGGTCGGCCGGGTGAAGTCCCCCGCCACGGCTGTGAGCAGGCCGGCGCGCATGCGCAGATAGGCCAGGCTGCCCTCATCGAACCCGATCGCACGCGGTTCGTCAGCCCCGGCCAGGGCCAGGAGCCGGGCCCCGTCGGGGCCGTGTGCGAAGGCCACGATCGTGCCGTCGTCGTCGATGTCGTAGTCGGACAGGCCGAAGACCCACTGCGGGCCGCCGATCTCCGCCTCCATCGGCGCGATCGGGAGCACCTCCGTGCCGTCGCCAGGCCAGCGGTAGAGGTTCCACCAGCCGCTGCGGTCGGAACTGAAGACGAGCGAACCGTCCGGCGCCCAGCGCGGCTGGATGACCGATTCGGATGGGCCACCGGCGACATGTCGCGGCTCTCGAAGCATCCCGTCGGTGGCCATCTCCGCGACCCACAGGTCCGTGCCATCCCACGGCATCTGCGGGAAGTCCCAGGTGATGAAGGCGATCCGCGAGCCATCGGGGCTGAGCTTCGGGTCGGAGTAGAAGTCGTGACCGACAGCCAGCTCGCTGACGTTGCCATCGCGGAGCCCGACCGCCACGAGCAGGTTGCGCGCCCCGATGGCCGACTCGGTCTGGTCCTCCATCACGGCGTACACGCGATCGCGCCCGAGGTCGAGCGCCAGGTCCGCGAAGCGCAGGGCCGGGTCAGACACGAGCGCGACCGGCTCGTCGGCAGGCGAGCCCATGCGCAGGAGCCGGTTGTCGCGGAACTCGCTGAAGACGATCACGCCGCCGGAGACGCCGTACGCGCCACCGCCGTACTCGTGCACCCGCGTGCGGACGTTGTGTCCGGGTGCGACGTCGGCGAATGCGCCGTCGGGCGTGCGCCGGAGCAGGGCCACGCGTCCCGCCTCGTCAGGGCGCGATTCGAGGACGTAGAGGTCGTCCCCGTCGGGCACGGGCTCGGAGAGCCCGCGCTCGGAGCCGACGGCGAGGTCGATGCTGATGGGTGACGGCCACGAGCCGTAGGGGAGCGTTGGCTGATCGGTCATGTGGCGATGGTACGGCGCGTGGCGTAGGCTGCGCGCCACGAAGGGGGCTCACTCGCATGCATCGCATCCTCCGCCTCGGCCTGTTCGCGCTGGCGGTGTCGGCAGTCCTGCTCGGCGGGGCCTACCTCTTCCGCGAACCGTTATTGCGGGCGGGCGGCATCAGCTTCGACGCGGGAGCCGCAGGCGAGACGGACCTGGCCCTGCCGGAGGGCTACCGCGCCAACGTCTTCGCGGCCGGTCTGGACCACCCTCGCTTCATGGCGGTCGGCCCTGACGGCACCCTGTTCGTGGCCGAACAAGGTGCCAACCGCGTGGTCGCCCTGCCCGACCACGACGGTGACGGGCGCGCGGACGAGATCGTGGAAGTCGGCACCGACTATGACCGGGCCCACTCGGTGGCCTTCGCCGGGGACGGCTCGCTGCTCGTGGCCGGCAGCGGCACGCTCTACCAGGTGACGCTCGATGGCGCCTACCACGAACGCTCGCGCCGGGCCATCCTGGAGTACGCCGGCGGCGGCGGTCACTCGACGCGGACCGTCGTGGTGCGCCCCGATGGGTCGCTGCTCGTGAGCGTGGGCTCGAGCTGCAACGTGTGCTGGGAAGAAGACCCCGAGCGGGCCACCATCATCACGGCCCCGCCCGGGGGCGGCGAGTGGCGAGTCCTGATGCGCGGGCTGCGCAATGCCGTGGGGCTGGCGATCGACCCGGCGACCGGGGAGCCCTGGGCCACGGTCAACGGCCGCGACCTCATGGGCGACGACGTGCCGCCGGAGACCCTCTATCGCGTGGTCGAGGGCGCCGACGCGGGCTGGCCACGCTGCCACGCCGGCGCCATCGTCGATCCCGACCTCGGCGATGCGCCCGACCCCCGCACGGGGCTGGTGGGATGCGACGGTGTGGTGGCGCCCGCGGCGCAGTTCCAGGCGCACATGGCGCCGCTGGGCATCGCCTTCTGGGACGGGCACGCGGTCATCGCCTTCCATGGCTCGTGGAACCGCTCGGAGAAGGTCGGCTACGAGGTCTGGCGGCTGCCCTGGGACGACGGACCCGCGGGGGAGGCCGAGACCTTCATCAGCGGGTTCCTCGATCGCGAGAGCGGCGAGGCCACCGGCCGGCCCGCCGGTGTCGTCGTGGGCGCGGACGATTCCCTCTACCTCTCGGACGACAAGGCCGGCTACATCTATCGAGTCGAGGGATCGGCCGGCAGCGGCGCCTCGTAGTCGTAGTCGGGTTCGTCTCGGCGCCAGTAGCCGGTGACCTTGACGTTCTCGCTGGGCAGGCCGTGGTCCTCCAGCAGCACACGCCGCACCTCGCGCATGGCCAGGGCCTCTCCCGCGGCCCACGCGAATGTGTCCTGCGAGTAGAGCTTCAGCTGCTCGAGCGCCGGCGGCAGGTGGTCCGCCTCCGGCACCGAGAGCTCGGTCAGCCACAGGACCCAGATGGGCTGCGGACAACGAAACTCGACCACGTCCTCCTCCGAGCGTGCCGCGACGAGGACCTGGGCCATGGCGCCCTCGGGCAGGTCGGCCAGCCAGCGGGCGATGGCAGGCACCGCGGTGAGGTCGCCCACGAGCAGGTAGTTGGCGAAACCGTCGGGCATGACCTTGGAGGTTCGCGGGCCGATGACACCGACCCGCTCGCCGACCGAGGCCGTGGCCGCCCAGCGCGCGACGGGGCCGTTCCCGTGGAGCAGGACGCGCACATCGAGTTCGCCGGCCTGGGGGTCAAAGCGTCGCACGGTGTATTCACGCGTCGTCCCGCGCGCCCCCTTGGGCCAGCGCAGGCGACCGTCGGTCACCTCGGGCAGCATGAGCGTGCCCGCGTCGTCCGGCGGGATCAGGCCGACGTGGTCGGTCGGGCTGGGGGACGCGAAATCGGCCAGCTCCTCACCACCCAGGGTCAGGAGCCCGTACAGCGGGCCCGGGCGTTTGACGCCGCGCACCTCCAACGTGCGTACGCGCAGCGGGTGCTTGATGAGCTCGACACGTCGCGTGGGCATATCCCCTCCCCGTCCCAACGGTGCCTCCACCTTCCGTTCAGGATAGCGACCTCGGGCGGAGGGCTACCATCTGGCGGTGGAGCACGACGATCTGCGCCTGCTGCGGGCTGCTGTGGAGGTCGCCCGACGGGCGCGCGAAGCAGGCAACCATCCCTTCGGCGCGGTCCTGGCCGCGGCCGATGGGACGGTGCTGGCCGAAGCGGAGAACACCGTCACCACGGCGCGAGACGTCACCGGCCACGCGGAGCTGAACCTGGTACGGACCGCCTCCGGCCGCTACAGCGAGCAGGAGCTCGAGACGTGCACGCTCTACAGCTCGACCGAGCCCTGCGCCATGTGCGCGGGTGCCATCTACTGGAGCGGCATCGGGCGCGTGGTCTATGCCCTCGCCGAGGCACGCCTGGGAGAGATGACCGGCGCCGACGCCGAGAACCCCACCATGCACCTGTCCGCACGGACGGTCCTCGCCGCGGGCCAGCGCGCGATCGTGGTCGAGGGCCCCGTCGAGATGCCCGAAGCCGAGGCGGTCCACGCCGGTTTCTGGGACCCCGAGCGAGAGGGCCGCGCCTCTTAACGGGGAGCGAGCGCGGCCGGGTCGACCGGTGGCACCAGGGTCGGAAGGTCGACGCTGATGGCCTCGACATACTTCTGGGCGGCACCGGTGTTGAAGATGACGACGCGCTCATCCGGGCCGACCCACCGCTCTCGCACCAGCCGGTCGAGCACATCGAGGCAGGCGGCAGCCTCCGGGCACAGGGCGATGCCTTCGAGCGCATTCGCGAGCCGCATCCACGCCAGCAGGCTGCCCTCGTCCGCGGTGCGTGCAGCTCCGCCGGACTCGCGCACCGCGTCGAGGATCATGAAGTCGCCGACCGCGACCGGGACGCGGATGCCGCTGGCCAGCGTGTGAGCGTCGGTCACCGGCGCTGCGAACCGCTCGCCTGCGTCGAAGGCGGACGCGATCGGCGCGCAGCCATCCGACTGGGCCGCGATGAGCCGGGGCATGGCGGACGAGTCCAGCCAGCCAAGGGTCCTGAGCTCAGTGAAGGCTTTCCACATGCCCAGGAGGCCGGTGCCGCCTCCGGTCGGGTAGAGGATGACGTCGGGTAACTGCCAGTCGAGCTGGTCGGCCAGCTCCAGGCCCATCGTCTTCTTGCCCTCCAGCCGGTAGGGCTCCTTGAGCGTGCTCATGTCGAACCAGCCCATGCGCTCGACCCCATCACGTACGACCGCGCCGCAGTCGTTGATGAGCCCGTCGACGAGATAGGCGTTGGCTCCGTAGAGCGCGGCCTCGTAGCGGTTCACGACGGGCGTATCGGCAGGCATGAAGACGTACGCCTCCAGCCCGGCGCGAGCGGCGTAGGCCGCGAGGGCACCGCCAGCGTTGCCTGCGGTGGGCGCGGCCAGGCGCGTGACGCCCAGCTCCCGGGCCATCGATACCGCCATGGCCATACCGCGAGCCTTGAACGAGCCGGTCGGCAGGCGCGACTCGTCCTTGATCGAGAGGTGCCGGAGGCCCAGGCGTGCCGCGAGGCGTGGCACTTCCAGCAGGGGCGTCGCGGTCTCGCCGAGTGAGACGCGCCGGTCCGGGTCGGCCAGCGGCAGCAGCTCTGCGTAGCGCCACATGTCGGCAGGCCGGGTACGCCACGCGTCGCGATCGACCGCGGCGCGCACGGCATCGAGGTCATAGCGCACCCACAGCGGGCGGCCCTCATGGGTGGTCTGGATCCTGCCGGCCGGCAGGATCGTGCCGTCGATGGCAGCCTCGAGATACGTGACGAACGAGCGTGCGAGCCGATCAGTAGACATCAAGCTCGAGTATGCCCCCCATGGCAGGCGGCGGGTGCTGCGAGGGGCCGCGGCCCCTCGACGGACGCCGGCGCCGGTGGTCGGCCGGTGGTCGCGAGGAGGCCGCCGGAGGGCTTCCCGTCTAGACCGGTACCTTCGCGATGGGCTGGCCGCTGGAGCGGCGGATGATGAGCTCGGTCGGGAGCAGGATCTCCTGCGGTGGCGCGTCCGGCGCCTTGATGCGCTCGAGCAGCAGCTGCACCGCGCGCCGGCCCATCTCCTCGGCAGGTTGCGCAGCCACCGTCAGGAAGGGGAAGGTGACCATCTCTGCGGGCAGGTCATCGAGCCCCACGAGGGCCACGTCCTCGGGGATGCGCAGGCCCAGCTCCTCCAAGGCGTGCTGCGTACCGATGGCGAGGAAGTTGTTGGCCGCGAAGATGGCCGTCGGGCGCGGCTGCTCCGACATCACCAGCAGCGTCAGGTCGTGTCCGGCCTCCAGCGAGAAATCCTCGAAGAGCACGAGCGGAGCTGGCAGGCCCGCGTCCTGCATGGCCCTGCTGAAGCCCGCGGCACGATCGACCGCGGTGGGAGCGTACTCAGGGCCGGTGAGGACCGCGGTATGGCGGTGGCCCAGGTTCGCGAGCAGCCGGCCCAGCTCGTAGGCGCCACCCTCCGCGTCGGCGCGCACCACATCCACGCCGGCCATCTCCGGCCGCCGGTCCACGATGACCAGGGGCACACAGGCCTCACGACACCGGCGTGCGGTGTCGGCGCAGGTGCCGGCAGGGATCGCCAGCAGGCCGTCGACCTGGCGCTGCAGCAGCATCGAGACCATCCGCTGCTCCTCGTCGGGTCGCTGGTCGGTGTTGGTCAGGAGCAGCGAGATGGCAGCCTCACGAGCCGCCACCTCCATGCCCCGCACGACGTGGGTGAAGAAGGGATTGGTGATATCCGGCATCACCAGGCCGACGGTATCGGTGCGCTTGGTGCGCAGGTTGCGGGCGACCGTGTTGGGCACGTAGCCGGTCTCCTTGAGCGCCCTCTCGACGCGCGCCCGCAGCCGGGGGCTCACGGGGCCAGAGCCATTTACCACCCGTGACACCGTCATGGGTGAGACACCCGCGCGTTTGGCTACGTCAAGCACGGTCGGCATACGTTGTCATGGTAACGTAACCAGCGTCCCCAGCCGCCTCGAAGTCGCGCGCTAGAACCCCCGCAGGTCGGTGCTCGAACGAGCGGGCAGACCCGCATGGGGGACACGCTCGAGGACCGTGTACTCGAGGCCATGGGCCGCACAGAAGGCACGTTTCTCCGGCTTGTCTCCGTCTTCATTGACCACGTAGTAGCGCGGCTTGAGCCGGTCGATCTCCGGCTCGGCGTCCATCCAGCCCGAGCCCGACGACACCAGGCAGCGATAGACCGGGCGCATCGACCCGACCATGTACCGCCGCTCGTCCTCGGTCTGCAGCGGGTGCCCCTCCCCTTTGAGCAGGCGCACATTGCGATCGCTGCCGACGACCACGTACAGGGGACCGTACGCGGCGGCATCCATGAAGAAGCGGATGTGGCCGGAGTGGACCCAGTCGAAGCAACCGGTCACCACCACCGTCTCGGTCCCGGCGGGCAGCTCGTCAGGCTCGTAGGCCGGGAACCCGGCTCGATCTTCAGGCCTGACGACACGGTGCTCCACGCCGGCAGAACGCGCAGCATCACGGATGACGGGACCGTCGTCCTCAGCCCGGATCACCAGGACGTCGGCGTCGGCAAGTGCCTCCCTGGGCGCCTCGGTGAGCGGCTCGTCCACGACCTCGAAGCCGCCGATCCAGCGCAGCGACTCGGCCAGGAACACGCGCTCGGCCTGGGGGAACCTGGGCGCGGCGCCAGTCGTTCGCTCCAGCAGCGCATCGGAGGCCAGGCGCACATGGAGTGGACCGAGCCTGGCTGCCTCCTCCAGGAAGCGCACATCGTCAGAACGAAGGTCGTCGAGGTCAGCCTCGACGACGACCCGGCCGGCCATCACACGCGCACGGAGATGTGCGACGAGCCTGGCGGCGGATCCTCTGAGACCACGATGACGTAGCCGCCGCCGCAGCCGGAGTACATGGCTCCGGCGTATGCGCCCATGTAGCCCTCCAGCAAACCCCACAGGTCGCTCTTGATGGCCGGATGCTCGTAGACCTGGGGCAGGATCGCACGCCAGGCATGGGAGCACTCGTTCAGCGCGGCACCCAGGGCGGCGAGGTCCATGGCCACGATCGCGTCATAGCACTGCCGGCCGCTGTGGCTGAGACGGGCGATCCAGCCGGGATCGAGGTTCCTGACGCCCAGTGGGTTGTAGCCTTCCGGGCGGCCCCCCACGGGGACGAGGTTGATGACGCCCTCCAGCCAGGAGACGACCACCTTGTCGGTGATCGACTCCACGTGGCTGGGGAACCAGCCACCGTCGAACGACGCGTCGTAGTCGAGCCGGCTGATGCCTCGGTAGATCAGCCCGCACATGTCCTGCGAACCCGAGGGGTCGGTGAGTCCTTGGTTCTCCACGCGATAGAGCTCACGCACGAGCTCGTCCGAGGCGCGGTCGGCGGGGATGTCCCCGCCCCACAGCTGCATGGCCACGCGCCGGGTGCCGGTGGCCATCCCGCTGCGCTCCATATAGCGCACCGTCGGGCGCAACGAGACCACCACCATCGACCCCGGCGGCTCGGGGTTGGCCCCGGAGACGAACGGCTGGTCGATCCAGCCACCCGCCATCTGCAGCCGATAGGGAAATGTGCCGATGGCCCGTTGGAGGCCCGCGGGGATCGGCGGAGCCGCATTCGGCGCCGTCATCGGTCCCTAGCCCGAGACGACGCGCTTGCCGGCCTTGCGGGCCGCGAATTGCTCGGCGATCCATGCGTAGGTCTCGGCCATGCCCTCACGGAGGGGCTTGTCCGGCTCCCAGCCGAGCACCTCCTGGATGAAGGTGTTGTCGCTGTTGCGGCCGGCCACACCCTTGGGCGCATCGAGCTTGTACGAGCGCTCGAGCGTGACGCCCGCGATGTCCTCGACGATGTCCACGAGCTGGTTGATCGAGACCATCTCGCTCGAGCCGAGGTTGATGGGGGTGGCGATGAGGTCGTCGCAATGCATGATGCGGTCGATGCCATGCACGCAGTCGTCGATGTAGCAGAACGAGCGGGTCTGCTCGCCGTCGCCCCAGATCTCGATCTTGAGGTCGCCGCTGTCCTGCGCTTCGAGGACCTTGCGGCACATCGCCGCGGGGGCCTTCTCGCGGCCGCCGAACCAGGTGCCATTGGGGCCGTAGATGTTGTGGAAACGCGCGATGTGCGTCTCCAGCTGGCGCTCGGCCCAGTACTCCTGGCAGAACATCTCGCTGATCAGCTTCTCCCAGCCGTAGCCGCGCTCGGCCATGGCCGGGTAGGCATCGGACTCCTTGAGGGCGATGACCTCGTGGGTCTTCTGCAGGTCGGTGTTGTAGGCACAGGCACTGGAGCTGAAGAAGTAGCGCTTGACGCCGGCCCGGTAGGCCGCCTCGGTCAGATGGGTGTTGACGAGGATGCTGCGCAGGCACTCGACGCGGAAGTTCTCGATGAAGCCCATGCCACCCATGTCTGCCGCGAGGTTGTAGACCTCGGTCGCGCCCTTGACGGCCTCGATGGCGTTGGCTTCGACAGAGAGGTCCGCCGAGATGGACTCGACACCCGGCACGCGCAGGTACCAGTCGGGCAGCGGCTTGCGGTCGATGGCGCGGATGTTGGTGTAGCCCTGCTCGGAGAAGTACCGCGTGAGGGAGCCGGCGATGAAGCCACCGGCGCCGGTGATGACGATGCGGTCATCCTTGTTCAGGCCCCGCTGGACGTCGGTCCCGGGAATGGTGTCGTTGAATGGCTGGGCCATCGAGTAGGTACCTCGCTCCTGGTGCAGTGGACGATGATGGTAACGCTACCACAAGCGCGCCTCGAGGGCCTCATGGTTCCGCATGGGACACCGCGGGAGGCTCGTGCTGGGCTGCGTCTGGGGCGCACCGTGGCCTCCACGTCTGGCACCGGCTAGCATCGCGACTCATGAGCGACCCCTTCATCGAGCGGCTCGAGGCCACGGGCGTGGACTTCGAGATCATCCCCTGCGACCCCGGCCTGGCCGACACGGCTGCCTTCTGCGCGGCCTACGACTACGCCCTCGAGGATTCGGCCAACACCATCATCGTGGCCGGCAAGAACGAGCCGCCGGTGTACGTCGCCTGCGTCGTCCTGGCCACGACGCGGCTGGACGTCAACCGCGTGGTGCGCAGGCGGCTGGGCGTCCGCAAGGCTTCGTTCGCCGGGGCCGATGAGACGCGGGTGCTCACCGGCCAGGAGATCGGCGGGGTCACCCCCATCGGCCTGCCGCCGGGGCTGCCGATGTGGGTGGATGCGCGCGTCATGGAGCGCCCCCGGATCATCCTCGGCGGCGGCAGTCGTGAGCGCAAGGTGCTGGCACCGCCGGATCTGCTGACCGCGCTCGGCGCAGAGGTCGTGCAGGGGCTGGCCCGGGACGCAGAGGAAGACCCCCGCGCCGGGTGACTCGACCCGTCGCGGGGGCCTGTGAGCGGTCGCCTCGCCGTCGTGGGCCGGGACCGCCGGGAGGGTCAGCCGCGGCGCGGCACCTTGATGACCGGGCAGACGAAGGACGGGCCTGGCGTCACGCCGTCGATGAAGCCGGCGGCTCTTGCCGAATCGACCTCCGCAGTGGAGTCGAGATCACCGCTGCCGTTGACATCGGCTGCCACCAGGGCGCCCGGGTAATCGTTGAACTCGAGGACCCGCACCCTCCAGCGGCCGCCATTGAAGCCGCGGTCGCCGGGGGCGGCCGTGGCCACGTTGCGCTGTCCATCGATGGCGTAGATAGTGTCGAAGCTGTGCGCAGGGGCACCCGTGTGGCTCAGATCGGTCGGGGTGCCGACGGTGCGGTAGAGCTCGCCATCCACGTAGAAGGCGGGACCCGTGACGCCGCCGGCGCCGGCCGCGGACACGGCTGCCGGGAGGGCCAGGAGCGCTGCCGCGATGATCATGGGGATGCTGGTACGTCGTCGCATGTCGTTTGTTCCTTGTGCTGCTGGTGGTTCCGTATGGAGTGGGGATCCCGCTGCGCAAGGTAGGCCGCGACACGTCACGCACAGATGTAGCGGAGGTGACGGAACGGTGTCCGGGCTCGTCCCGGCCTCGAGGGACGAGCGCGAGAAGGCGGCTAGTCGATCTGCTGCAGGGTGACCCGCGCCAGCAGGCCGAGGACACGCTCGAGCAGCAGGGCGGTGGCGTCGGCGTCGTAGGAAGGCAGGGAGCTGTCGGCGAAGTAGTGCTGGTCGCCGGGATAGAGGAAGAGCTCCGCGTCATCGGCCGTGCGTACGATCTCGCGGGCAGCCTCGATATCGCCCTCGCCGACGAAGATCGGGTCTGCGTCCATGCCGTGGATCTGCACGGGCACGCCTTCCGGCCAGGGACCGATCGCCCACTCGCCACTGACCGGCAGGCACGAGTAGCAGAGGACGGCGCCACGCGCCCCGGGCCGGGTCTGCGCAAGTGTCTGGGCCGGGATGACGCCCAGCGAGAAACCCACGTACACGAGCTCGGCGGGCAGCTCGTCGGCCGCCTGCACGCCGCGTTCACGCAGTGCCTCGAAGCCCACGCGCTCGACGTGGGCCATGCCCTCGTCGATGGTCGCGAACGTCCGCCCGTCGAACAGGTCGGGCGTGTGGACCGCGTGGCCGGCTGCCCGCAGCTGGTCGGCCAAGGCGGTGACCCCCTCGGTCAGGCCCTGGGCGTGGTGGAAGAGCAGGACCTCAGCCATGGCATGGACCTCCTTGGTGGCCGACCTCGCGATCAGGCACCGGCACAGTCATCCGGGGAGTTGTTGCGGATGTTCCCGCCGCAGGTGACACCGATGAGCACACCGTTGTCGTCCAGGCCACCGCCGCGTCCACTCGCGACGTTGCGGGTGATCGAAGCGTGGTCGCCCAGGACGAGGGTCCCGCGGTTCATGACGCCACCGGCATGATCGGCTGCGCGGTTGCCGCGGATCGACGTGGCCCCGAACAGCTCCAGGCGCCCGAGGTTGACGATCCCACCGCCGGTGCCGCGAGCCTTGTTGCCGCGGACGACGACGTCAAGCAGGGTCAGCCGCCCCCGGTTGAGGATGCCCGCGGCCCGTCCAGCGGCACCGCCGCGCACGGTGATGCCGACGAGGCGCACCGGTACGCCGGGGGCGATCGTGATCACAGGCCCATGGTCCATGCCCGCGAGCGTCGGCAGGCCCGACCGCTTGGTGCGTGTGCCCTTGACGGTCAGCGCCTTGCTGATCCACGTCGTGCCGCGGCATGTCCCCCGCAGGACGAGGTGCTGTCCCGCGTGAGCGACGCGCACGGCCGCGGCCAGGTTCCCCTTGACCACACCGGTCTCGCGGTTGCGGACCCGGCAAGCCATGGACGGTGCCGACGCGCCGAGGCCGAGCATGGCGCCAAGGTCCACGAACCTGAAGCCGCGAGCGCGGTAGGAGCTGATGATGCTGCCGAGCGCCGCCGGGGTGACCGCGGGGCCGCAGTGCATCAACACGATCGAGCCGTTGATGCCGCGGGAGCCAGAGGCGATCACGGTCGAGACCGACGAGGAAGCGGTGTCCGCGCTGTCCACGTCCCAGAGCACGGTGCGATAGCCCAGGGCGTCGGCGACCCGCACGACCGCCGAGTCGTAGGCCCCGTAGGGCGGGCGCATCAGCGGCAACATCTGGCGACCCAGAGCTCGCTCGATGACGACCTCGTTCTCGTGGATCTCGCGACGGATGCCGGCCTCCGAGAGGCGGTCGAGCCAGGCGTGCGTGAGCGTGTGGTTGGCCAGCGGGAAACCATGCAGGATGCGTCGCCAACGGGCCGGGTCGCGCCGGATGATGGAACCGTTGATGAGGAAGGTGGCGGTCACGTTGCGAGACCGCAGGGTATTCGCGATCTGCCCGCAGCGCGAGGCGCTCCAGCCGTCGTCGAAGGTCAGGGCCACCCAGTGCCGCTCACGCGAGCCGTGCCTCAGGACCTGGGACGCATCGACGACCGGGACGGTCGCGGCCACGAGCACGATGAAGAGTGCGAGGGCGGTGGCCAGTCGGGTCAAACGCATGCGATGGGCTTCCTCGAAACGACCGTTGAGGGTGGACGGTGCCGGCAGCGAGGCAGTCGGGCACCTCGACGCTAGCACGTGGACGGGGTCCATCGCCACCATCCCGGACGTACTGGCCCGAACCAGGTCTCGCCGGTTGCGATGCGACTGCAAGGCCCACCGGGGCAGCGGGGGCGCGGCTGCAAAGAGGTAGCCCCCAGCCTCGATGGTGATCGCCCATTCTGCCGATGGCGATCATCTTGCCATTCCGAGACACGACCACCCGAGGAGAGACCACATGCAGAGCCCCAACTCGACCAAACGCCTGCTGTACGGCACCGCCCTTTCCGTGGCGGCGGCCGGCCTGCTGGCAGCGCCGGTCGCGGCCAACGTCAACATCCCTGAAGGGCGAGCCGTCGAGGCTGACAGCGTGAGCATCATCCATCTCGCCGTGTTGCACGGCTGCGATGGCGAGGCCACCGACCGGATCGAGATGCACATCCCCGAGTCGGTACGCAACGTCATCCCCCAAGCTGCGCCAGGTTGGACCATCGAGGTCGAGACCGTGGGCGGCGAGTCGGCGGAGGCGTCGGCGTCACCGGCTGCAGTCGAGTCGGCCGATGCCGCGCTCTCCACCGGGGCGGCCCTCGACGACCAGATCGCGACCGTCCGCTGGACGGGCGGTTCGCTGCCGGCGGGCCAGTATGCCGAGTTCGGCCTGCGGGCCCGGTTCCCCGCAGAGGAGGGCGCGATCCTCGCCTTCCCCGTGGTCCAGACCTGCGGCCTGACCGAGATCAACTGGGACGGCGACAAGGATTCCGAGCATCCCGCACCCATGGTCACCATCGGTGATCAGATCAACCAGAAGGACCTGGGCGAGCTGCAGGACACCGTGAGTGCCCTGAACGCTGACGTGTCGGATCTGCAGGACCAGCTGAAGGGTGTCAACCCGTCCAACGTGCGCGACCGCGTGAAGGACCTCGAGGAGCAGGTGGCGGCGATCCAGGACCAGCTCGAGTCGATGCAGGAAGCAGACGCCGAGGCCTCGGCCACCCCGAGCGACGGCTGACCGATCGGCCCACGCCGATACGCATCTCCACCCATCCGACCGGCCGGGCGCTCGCTCCCACCGACGCCCGGTCGGTCGGCCGTTGTTGCGTGGGGGTGGCTTCGGCCGCAGACGCTGGCACACCCCGGCATCGGGCGTAGCGGCCGGCATCAGAGCACACGGATCTCGGCTACATGCGCTCCTTGGTGCCGTTGCGCACCAGCCACCAGTTGACGGGGTAAGCGGTGAGGAAGCCCAGGGCCATCCCGATCTGCATCATGAACCAGAAGGTGGCTTCGTCGGGGTGCAGGTGCTCGGGGAACAGCACGAGCTGGGTCGCGATCATCCAGGCGAACAGGCCGACCTCGAAGGCGATGAGTGACAGCGTGTCAGCCTTGAGCGCGGCCACCAGCCCGTCACGCGGTGAGAGCCCGCGCATGGGCGCGATGGTGAGGTACTGGAACACGATGCCCAGCCCGAACGCGAAGAGGAAGTCGATGCCCAGCTCCGGCCATAGGGCGAGCCCGGCGATGGTCAGTCCGGTGAGGAACACCAGCCAGCTACCCAAGATATCGCCGATGGTGCAGCCCGCGCCGCAATGACTGACGGCCAGGGCCGTGGCCACAGGCATGGAACGGTTCGGATGCTCTTCGCCCCGACGCACGCGCCAGCGGCCATACCAAAGCACGGCGAGCGGGCCCAGGTAGAGGGCCGTCACGGGCCACACGACCTCCATGATCGGCATCTGCAGGCGGTTCCCGCGCAGCCAGACGTCGATGGCGACATATGCCGCCGAACCGACGCCCACGACGATCGCGAGCCAGGCAAGCACCTCGATCATGGGGTCCATGGTCCGTCCATCGCCCTTACGCGCGCGTGACGGATCGCCGCGTGACCTTGCGGTTACGTGCCTAAGCCTTGCCCACTGCCGCTTCGAGCTCCGTGATCTCGATCTTGCCCATCTCCAACCGTCAGTCCGACAACGCCTCGCGCAAGGTGATGGCGAACGGCTCCGGCTCACCGGCCTGGCCGTACTCGCCGCCGAGGAACCCGCCATGGTGGCTGGGGAAGCGCAGCGGCGCCGACCCGAGGCGGGCGGCCACGGCCTCCCCCGCCCGATGCGCCAGCTCACCCTCCGACGCCACACCGACGCCGATGACGATGCGCGTGGAAGCTGCCTTCAGCGCGGTGAAGTCGTGCACGTGACTGACCGAGGTGACGATGTTCTGCCCCAACAGCGGGTCATCGCGTGTGCCGTCGTCGGTCGTGGGCAGCCCGAACGCAGCCGGGTCCGGGGCAGTCATCTCCGCCCATCTGGCTGGAACCAGACCCTGGTGGCTGACGAGGGCCACGAAGCGGGCCATCGCCGGTCCGAAGCCATCCTGCTCGTAGGTGGCATGGATGGCCTCACAAGCGGCGATCACCTCGGCGCGGTCCGGCAGGACGTCGGCGGCCGGCGGCTCATGCGCCACAAGGGTCCGCACCAACTCAGAGTGCCGGGCGACCAGCACCAACGCGTTGACGGCGCCACCGCTGCTGGCGAACACGTCTGCCGGTGCGCCGCCCACGGCCTCGATCACCCGACGCAGGTCGTCGGCGTGCTCCTCGGGCGTCGACACGGTCGCATCGTCGGTCCGACGGCTCCGCTCCACACCGCGCGGGTCGTAGGTGACGACCGTGCGGTCGGGGAAGTAGCCGGCGAGGGTGCCGAACCCGGCCGCCCCCATGGGCGAGCCGACCATCAGCAGGACCGGCGCAGCGGCGGTGGACGACCGGCGAACGTCGTACGTCAACGACGCGCCGGGTACCTCCAGCTCGAAGGTCTCGGGCTCAGGCATCTTCGGCCAGGATCGCGTCGATCTGTCCCACAGCGCTCGTGAGACCCTCTTCCATCCCCATCTCGATGAGCCGCTCCATGGAAGCGAGATCAGGGAAGACGCTGCGCAGCGTCATCCGGGTACGCCCCTCCCCCACGTCCTCGATGGTCACGAGGGCGTGGGACTCGGGCATGCTCGGGTCGGGCTCGCCCGCCGCATCGGCGAACCCGTCACGGAAGCGGATGGTGCGCGGCGGGTCGACCTCGTCCACGACCCAGTAGCCACGCGGCTGGCCACCCGTCGGGCCGGTCATGTGGTAAGCCACGCGACCACCGGCGCGCAGTTCGTGGGCGGTGAAGGTCGCCGGGTACGTCGGTGGCCCCCACCAGCGCTCGAGCTGGCGCGGGTCGGCCCACAGCTGCCAGACACGCTCGGGTGTGGCCTCGAACTCGGCCTCGAGCTCCAGCGAGAGCGAGGCAGGATCCTTGCGGACGGCGGTGACGGTCATGAAGGTTGCTCCTGGTCGGCGGCGATGATCTCGCCCATGCGGTGGATGCGGGCTCGCCACAGCTCCTCGTATCGATCGAGGAGTTCGCGGGCCACGGTGAGCCCCCCGAGGTCGGTCCGCACGATGAGTCGCCGTCCGGCCCGCTGCTTGGTGACCAGGCCCGCCCGTTCGAGGAGCGCGACGTGCTTCTGCACCGCCGCGAAGCTCATGGGGTAGTGCGCGGCCAGCTCGGCGACACCTTCCTGCCCGTCGATCGCGCGAAACACGATGTCCCGACGAGTGGCATCGGAGAGGGCCGCGAAGACCCGGTCGTAGTCGGTCGCTGTCACCTGCATTTATACAACCATATCGTTGTATCAATTGCCCGTCAAGCCCGTCCTTGGGAGCGTTCGCGGACAGGATCGGAGCAGGTGCCCGGGTCTCGCTGGTGCTACGCGGTCGCCAGCTCAGCCGAGGCCAGCTCAGCCGAGGCCAGCCCGCGCCGCTCGAGGATGCCGTAGGCGATGACCTTGGCCCGGTCGAGCAGGAGGAACTCGAAGAGTGCGTAGACCCAGGCCAGCGCAGCCAGGCCCGGGCTGATCGGCTGCATCAGGAAGCCGGACACCGCGATGGCCGTGGCCAGTACCTGCGTCCCGAGGACCGCGGCCACCAGGATGCCGGCTGGTCGGAACGACCAGAACGGGCCATGGGTGCGGGCCGCGAAGATCGTCAGGTGCCCCGCGACCGAGAGCTTGAGGTACATCAAGGTCTGGACCTGACCGTCGGCCAGCGAGAGCGGACCCTGCGCCAGCCAGAGCAGGACCAGCGACGAGGCCAGGCCGACCAGGCCGAGCACCGTCGCGATGGCCAGGACCTCGGAGAGGTCCCAGCGGACGGGACGGGCCGAGCCGCGGACTCGATCGTACGCGATGGAGAGGATGGCGCCATCGTTGAGGATGGCCAGCAGCACGACCTGGATGGGGGCGACCGGGAAGAAGCCGAAGGCGAGGATGGCCACGGTCACGAAGAGGACGACGCGGATCGTCTCGGTGATGCGGTAGATGGCGTAGTTCTTCATGCGCTGGAAGACTTCGCGGGAGCGGTGGATGGCCTCGATGATGGTCGAGAGGCCGGGCGCGAGGAGCACGATGTCAGCGGCCGCCCGCGCCGCGTCGGTGGCGCCGGAGACGGCGATGCCGGCATCGGCACGCTCCAGGGCCGGGACGTCGTTCACGCCGTCGCCGGTCATGGCCACGATGTGTCCGTCGCCCTGGAGCAGCTCCACGATCCGATACTTGTCTTCCGGCACGACCTGCGCGTATCCCGCCGCGGCCTCGACCGACTTGACGAGGGCCGCCTGCTCGGAGTCGTCGGCACGCAGGGCATCGGCCTCGAGGATGTGATCGTCCATGCCCACCATGCGCGCGACCTCGCGCGCGATCTCCACGCGGTCGCCGGTGACCATCTTGACCTCGACGCCCAGCTGCTCCGCCTTGATCAGCGTGTCCCGCGAGTCTTCGCGCGGAGGATCCTGCAAGCCGAGGACACCCATGATGTGCCAGTCGTCGGACCCATCCGACGAACCGGCCACGGCCAGCGCCCGGTAGCCCTTGCCGGCGAATGCGTTCGTGGTCCGAGACAGCTCCTGGGCCACGTCGGGATCGCCACCGGCAAGCTCGAGGACCGCCTGCGTCGCGCCCTTGGCCACGCGCGTCTCGGTGCCGCCTTGATCGCGGATGGTGGCCTCGGCCCGCTTGCGCGTGGGGTCGAACGGCTGCAGGTCGAGCACCGAGTAGCGGGCCAGTGCCGCCTGGTCGACCTGCTCCAGCACGGCCTCGTCGATGGGGTCGCTGCTGCTGGGTTCACTGGTGAGCGCGGCGGCAACCAGGACATCGGCACGGGTGACGCCGGCCTGCAGGACCTCGACGTCGGCCACCGCGAGCTCATTGCGGGTGATGGTGCCGGTCTTGTCCGAGCACAGCACATCGACCCCGGCCATCTCCTCCATGGCCGGGAGATGGCTGACCACGGCGTCGTGCTGCGCGAGCATGCGGGCACCCACGGCCATGGTCACCGACATCACCGCCGGCAAGGCCACGGGCACCGACGCGATGGTCACCACCAGCGCCAGCTCCAGGGTGTCGGTGAGGCTCGTGCCCCGCGCCAGCGAGACGACGACGATGACGGCGACCAGGGCCAGCGCCAGGATGATCAGCGCTCGGCCGATCTTCAGGACCGCCTGCTGGAAGTGGCTCGGCGGTGGCTTGCGGTCGGCCAGGAGTGCGGTGCGCCCGAACATGGTGGCCGAACCGGTGGCCAGCACGCGCGCGGTCGGCCCGCCCGTGACCAGGACGGCGCCGGAGTGGATGACGTCGCCCGGCCCCTTGTCGACCGGCAGCGATTCGCCAGTGAGGGCCGATTCGTCGGCCTCTCCGCGTCCGACCAGGATCTTCGCGTCGGCGGGGATGATGTCGCCCCGCTCCACCGCCACCAGATCACCGGGCACGACCTCGGCGACGTCGAACTCGAGCCAGTCGCCTTCGCGCTTGACGCGCGCCTGTCGAGCGAGACGGTCCTTGAGGGCCTCGATGGCACTGCTGGCCTGGTGCTCCTCCCAGAAGCCGACGACACCGTTGAGCACCAGCAGCGCGGCGATGATGCCGAAGTCGGTCCAGCGCCCAGTCAGTGCGGTCAGCACCAGGGCGATCTCGATCATCCATGGGATGGGGCCCCAGAAGTGCGAACCGATCTCGAGCCAAAGATGGCGCCGTTCGCCCTCGATGGTGTTCGGGCCGTAGCGGCTCAGCCGTGCAGCCGCGACCGCCCTGGTCAGGCCCTCGTCATCGCCCAGACCGGCATCGGCACGCAGATCCTCATCGGTCCGCTGATCCGCTGCATCCTTGCCCTGCTGGGCCGGCTCCGGCATCGATCCCCCCTGCCATCGCGTCTACCCTCGAGCCTACACCCGTGGGGACCTGTCATGCAGGTCACCGGCCAGTCCGTCAGGCGCCTTCCGCGACCTCCTCCCGGGCGAGGGCAACGGCGTCGTCCATGGACAGGACACCACCGGACTCGAACCAGGCCCGCTGTTGGTCGGTCTCCGGCTCGGAAACGGGTCGCCAGCCCAGGATCTCGATGCTCTGGTTCACGAGGTCGGTGCCCGTCTCCACCCTCAGGCGGTCGACGGCTCCATAGAGTCGCCATTGCCGCTCTGCCCGACCCCTGGTGCCCGCCAGCGTGGCGATGGCGCCGACGAGCAGCACCATGCCGCTCTTGTCGCCCGCGCGGCTCCAGATCTCCAGCGACTCGCCGAGCATCTCCGCGGCTGCTTCCGGTCGTCCGGTGACCATCGAGCAGAGCCCCACGAAGTGAGCGGCCCAGCCGATCCGAAACGGGTCATCCAGCTCGCGACTGAGCTCCAGGCTCTGGCTGCCCAGGTCGAGCGCCGTGTCGAGGTCGCGCTCGGCCGCAGCGGCGAAGGCGAGCCCCCACAGGCAGCTGGCCACGCCCCCCGTGTCACCCAGCTCGCGGTAGAGCGCGAGGCTCTCCTCGAAGAGCGGTCGGCCCAGCAGGTAACGCTGCAGGGTATCCGTCTCTGTCGGGTCCAGGACGAAGGCGGCGTTGTACAGCGCTTCGGCCAGCAACGGCTTGTCGTCGGTCGTGCGCGCGAGCTCGAGCGCGGCCGCATAGTGCCGGTGGGTCGCTTCGAAGTCGGAGCGCCACCAGGCGATCCCGCCGGCCGCCGATTCCGCGCGCGCCCGGAGCGCCGCCGGTCGCTCCTGGGCGGAGGGCAAGGCCAGCACGGCATGCACGCGTTCGTCGCCCTCGTAGAGGTGACCACGGACCTGCCAGAAGCGCCACAGGGCCGCCACCACGCGCATCCCCAGGGCCGCCTCGTCTCGCTCCACCACCCAGTCGAGTGCGGACCGCAGATTGTCATGCTCGACTTCGAGTCGGTCGTTCCAGCGTGCACCGTCAGTCCCCAGCAGCTGCGGCGCCGCCGCTTCCGCCAGGGCCAGGTAGGCGTGAGCGTGGCGAGCCCGGATGAGCTCCTCCTCAGCGGAGGCCACGAGCCGCTCGCGCGCGTATTCGCGGATGGTCGCCAACATCGCGAAGCGGGGGTCCGACGAGCTCTGCGTGTCGACATAGACAAGGCTGTGCTCGCTGAGGTCCTCGAGCCCATCGGATAGCTCGCGGCCGATCTCGTCGGTCGATCCGCAGGTCGGCTCGATCTGGTCGAGGATCGCGCCACCGGCCATGACCGAGAAGCGCGCGAAGAGCCGGCGGTCGGGCTCATCGAGCAGCTCGTGGCTCCAGTCGATCGCAGCCCGCAGCGTCCGCTGTCGCTTGGGTACGTCGCGGGCGCCTCCGGTGAGCGCGTCCAGGCGGGAGTCGAGACGCGTGCGGAGGGCCTCGAGGGGAAGCGTCCGCAGGCGAGCCGCCGCCAGCTCGATGGCCAGCGGCAGGCCATCGAGCCGAGCCACGATATCGCCCACGACGGTGGCATTTTCGGCATCGAGTCGGAAATCCAGCTGCGCATCGACTGCGCGGTCGACGAAGAGCCGAACGGCCTCGAACCGCGCGGCGCGCTCCGGATCGAGCGGCTCGCCCGGCGTCGGAGTCGCGAGCGCCGGCACGGCGAACTCCCGTTCCCCGTAGATGCGCAGGGGGATGCGGCTGGTGGCCACGATGCTCACCCGGGCGCACTCCTTGAGGATGCGCGCCACATCCGCGGCCGCCTCGATGACCTGCTCCATGTTGTCCAGGACGAGCAGCACGTTGCGCTCGCGCAGGTAGTCGAGGACGCGCTCCAGCGGCGCGCTCGTA
>Ga0210085_1000315_pt1 | contig 21163 bp, 20 predicted proteins | sample China_Galinas_PW_5_FD_184866 | JGI IMG/M metagenome (GOLD analysis project Ga0210085, IMG submission 184866) | Wetland microbial communities from San Francisco Bay, California, USA, that impact long-term carbon sequestration - China_Galinas_PWC_D1... | ecosystem: Environmental > Aquatic > Marine... | reverse complement strand
AGCTCTTCGATTCGCTCTTGCAGGGACATCACCAGGTCGACGACGCTCTCGGGGTCGCGTTCGATTGCTTCACGCACCTGCTCGCGTCGCACGGCCTTTGCTTCGCCGCCGGCCGCGCGGAGCCTGCCTATGTCAACCGACCCTCTGAACGCCTACCGCCACCGCCCATCGGACGCGCTTTCTCGCGGTGAGATAGAACTTCACTGTGGCCCTTCTCCATGTCTTCGCGACTCTCTCTGGTGGTGCCCGCAAGGTGATCACCAACAAGTCGGAGGCCGATGTCCTGTCCGGCTTCGTAGTGCCTTTCATCAAGGACGGAACGATCACGACCACCTGGGGCTCGAAGACGCAAACTCGTCAAGCGCTTGAGCTTCGGATCTTTCAGACCGAGACCCCATTTGCGCCAAAGGCCGGAATCGACATTGAGACCTTTGTCAAGGGCCGGAGGAACCGCTACAACACGCTGGCGTCGAAGGCCGAGAAGCTGCTGAGTCAATCTAAGACCCGCGTCTTCGTGGTGATGCCGATCCAGGGGGACGAGGCTGGCGGCCAGGAGGAGCAACGTGTCTTCAAGGAGTACGACGAGCGTTTCAGCGCAATAGAGCAGGTTCTACGGGGAGTTGGGTGTGTAGCGATTCGCATCGACAAGGAGCAACCACTTGACGGGATGGTCGAGCGGATCAAGACCGAGATCAAACGGTCCGCCTTTGTTATTGCTGATCTCACCGATGAGCGGCAGTCGTGCTATTACGAGCTCGGATACGCCGACGGACTCGGAACCCCGGTGATATGCGTAGCCTCGCAGGAGAGCGTCCTTCATCCAGGGACTCCGACGGAGGTCCACTTCGATATCCATCGTCGCGTCCTACTGTTTGTGAACCACAAACAGCTGAAGTCGAAGCTCAAGGCTGCCTTCGAGAAGAATAAGACTGTCCTTCTCGCGGATCGAGAGGAAGCTCAGCAACTGGATCTCCCGGACTGAGGGCCTCAGCCGCCCCGGAAGGGCTGGCGTGCGAGAACGATCTCCGAGACCTCTGCAGCACCCTGCTCGATCAGAGCTTTTGATACCTCACGAATGGTGAAACCCTCGGTGAAGACGTCATCGAAGACGAGAATCCTGCGTCCAGCGACACGATCGGGCTCGGGAACTCGCAGCGCGGCACGAAGAGGTCCTTCCGCAATGTCCTTGCGCTCCTTCCAGGGCTTAACGGAGCCTTGGGTGGCGAAGCGCTCCGTGCGCGCCTCCTTGACGACAAGGTCGTACTCGAACGGCCACGCGATCGGCTCCTCGATCTCCGCTGCTTCTATGATCATTCGGGTGTGGTCAAAGTCACGCTCGGCATGCTCTCCCGTATAGGTTGGGCTCGGAGTAATGGCGTCGTATGCTTCAAATTCATCGGAATGCTCGTTCAAGTAACCGACGAGGATTCGACCAAAGATCACCCGCCAGCCAGCCTTGCTTTCGTACTTGTAGCGGGAGATTGCTCGCTGCATCTCACCAGTCCGCATTGAAATTGCTCGAACACGCGTGAAGTAGCGGTTGTCCCAGTTGCAGAGCGGATTTCCGCAATCCTCACCTGCGGGGCAGGGAAGGTCGCAAACCTCACAAGAGCTGTCTGGTGGCGCCTCCGTGTACTCGCTCGCGCAAGCAAAACAGATTGGTGCGCTGCCAGATTCGCGGTAGGCGCAGTCAGCACACGCACCAAACCCCGCAGGTGGGCGGTCGAGCGTCGAGAGGTCTATCACGGACCAAGAATCAAACGAGCTCAAGCGCGAGCTGAGAGCGCTGGTTGGACTGCATCTCTACCTGCTCGGGAGAGCGCAGCCACTTCACTACGTCCTCAGCCGAGCTGATCTCGATCGCACCTCGTCGCTCGAGGTAACGACTCGCCCAGTCCTCTCTCTTTACGAGCGAGGACATGAGGAATGACCGCTTACCTTGTTCAAGGGCAATACGAGCCTGCATCTTCGCGCCAGAGGTTGGACCAGCCTCGATCACAGCGGTCCCTTGGCTGATTCCCGACATCACCTCGTTACGCATTGGAAAGCTGTAGCGGGTTGGCGGCGCAGAAGGCCAGAACTGCGAGACGATTGCTCCCTTGGTGACCATCTGCTCAGCTAGCTCCAAGTTCTCTTTCGGATAGACACGAAGTATGCCCGTACCAACTACGGCGATCGTACGCCCACCGTCGCTCAGGACTGCCTGATGGGCCGCGGTGTCTATTCCCCTCGCTAGACCTGAAATGACAGTCACGCCCTCTTGCACCAGGCGAGAGGCAAGCTTTCCGGCGCTGATGAGCCCCGCGGTGGATGCGCGCCTCGTTCCCACTACTGCGACTGAGCGGGCGTCGTCGCGCTGAAGTTCTCCCCGATAGAAGAGGAACGGCGGCAGTTTGGTGATGAGTCGAAGGTTGGCCGGATACTCGTCGTCGAGAATCGTGACCAGTTGCGCGCCGATCTGTGCGGCTGCGTCGATCTCTTCACTCACACGTGGGAGCCGGACGGACAGGGAATCTAGCTCCTGGGTCAGTAAGCGACCGGTTGCATGTCCGTCGCGAGAATCCTCCGCGATTTCGCCGGCCAATAGGCGTGCGAGCCCTCCCGGTCGCTGCGCTTCACGAGCGAGGACATTCCAGTTGACCCCCTTTATCGTGCAGAGGGCCAATAGGTGGAGCTTGTCGGCTTCGTTGGTGATCGGTTTAGGCATCCGATCGCTCCTGTTCAATAGCGAACATGCGTTCGATCATGCAGCGAGCTTGGCATTGTGGACGGACGGACCCCTTGTCCATGATGCGCGATGAATCATCGGTGCCGGGTGGTCGCTTAGTTGAAATTGGAGCCAAACCGCGCCAGTACGTCGCCCGTGTTGTAGGCGAGCGTAAGCCCGCCTCGTGCGAGGGCGGCTGCAGCCTTCCCTCGATCGAAGACGATTTTGACGTCCCCATTGACGAGCATGAAGGCTTCCCGGCAGAGAGCACCGTCGGTGTCTCGAAGACGTTCCGCGGCTTGTTCGAGCAGGTCGAAGTTGACTCCTGCCGCACGGAGCTCGACCAAAATGCCAGCCATCACGGCATCCTGGGCACTGAAGAGATTGCGCGTCCCAGTTCCCGTGGAACGCTGGACGCCGGGCTGCAGCAGGTCTCTCTCGACCCACGAATGCAGGGTTCTGTACTGGACGTCGAGAGCCTTCGAAAGCTGGGGCAAGGTATACGCGTCGCGCGGCACCATTTCCTCCTCGAGACGACGGCACGGGCACCGCAAACCTACGCTGCGCGGCGGCTGTTATTGCGCCGCATGGGTGCCGGTCCCGAAATGAAGCCGCACGTAGCGTGGAATCATGGACCCGCAGGCGTTCCGTCCGAAGCATCTAGTGAAGTTCAGCACACTGCACTCAAGACCCCAGATCCCGGGCGGCGCCTTCTGCGCCAATCGGCATCGGAGGACGATTAGATGGGACAGCAGTCCAAGCCGCGCCCTGAAACCCCCAAGGCTCCGCCGTCCCCAGTTTCTCGCGCTGGCGCCATGGATGGCGATGGAGGGGGCGAGAGTTCTCCCGTCATTGAGTTTTGCCAGATGAAGCACTCGCTGCGGGTTGATTTCGCAGCCGGTACCGCCGTTGCTCCTGGAGACCCTGTGCGTCTCATTGTCTCCTCTCCTCCACGCGTTCTAAGCGCAGGCGAGGACGTAGGCGAAGTGCGGGACAGCTCGGGGCAGGCAATGCTGCGATGTTTGATGGACGGCTACGAGATGAGCGGAGTCGTTGACCTTGTCGATCTCACTGGACGCCAAGGGCAGATCTCAGTATCGGGTCGGGAGAGCGGTTGAGACCTGCTCAGTTGTCGATGGATGTAGGCGTTGGGCCTTATTGCGGTGGTTGTGCGCTGCGTGGACCCTGTGGCCAGGCAGATACGTCTCGGGCTTGTCAACCGAATTTCGGAAATCCGCGGTACGGGGGCTTGAACGTCCTGCACCCTGCTCGCCACGACATCGCCCGCTACTTTGCAGAAGTTCGCGGGCCGGAGTTCGACGACGTACGGGTCAAGCTGGGCGACCGAATTCCCGATTTGCCCCTGACGATGCCCCGGCTCTATCCGCTGAACTCGTTGCGCGGCCTCTTGGAAGGCCCCTTCTATGCGATCGGAGCCGACAAGGCGATCTTCGAGCGAAGGGTCGTGTTGCGAGCAGACGACCTTCGGGAGGTCGTTGACATCTGGGGGAATCAAGGCCTTGCGCTGATGCTCTATGGCGAAGACCCGCACATGGAGGAGCTATGGCGGCGGCGTCATGACCTCATTCCCGAGATTGCTGCGGCCGAATACGACTTTGTTTCGCCGCCATCGTTCTCGGCCAGGATCAACCATCCCCCATCCGAGTATCTGTTTAACGTCAAGCGCTCGCTCATCTTCTTCGAGCTCTTGCAGGAGCACGGCGTACCGAGCGCACCTCGACTCGCCTTCCTCTCCGAGCATGACGTTCACCGCGCAGCGGTGTGGTGCAATAGCCAGGAGGCGCTTGAGCTCATTACGATGGACCTGGCCATCAAGGTTCACCGAGAATGGCCTCGCCAGCTCGAGCTTCTACGCCTGTTCGACGGGCTAACCGGTAAGCGCCTCACCTATTTCATTCACGGCCCCGCGGCACCAGCGAGAATGCTCACCCTTTTCTCCGTCCTGGGATCTAGGGCCCGACTGACGGGCACGCGCGCAATCACCAAGCCTCGGCGATCTCCGTCAGATTTCGTCAGCTTCGCACGGGCCGAAGAAGCTCTTGCCTATCGCGCGCTTATGCAAATCGAGTCGAATCCCGAGCCAGCTCTCGCGTTCCCGCCGGCTACTTCCGGGTCCCTACGCAGAATGACGCTGGGGAACAGGGCGACCGATCTCCTCGCTGCGTGAGCGCAGCGAGTCTGCTCATCGTGGGCACTCGTGCCCACGAGTGCCCGAAACGGGTCCAATCGCCGCCTATCCCCGCACATTCGGTCCGAATCGCCGGTCCGCCCAAGCACGCTAATCCCCTGCACTCAGGCACGTTTCAGCCGTAATCTCCGAATCCACGCCAGCGCCTTACAAGCAGGGGGTCGGCGGTTCGAGCCCGTCACCGCCCATCTCATCTCTCTGGTGGCCATGTACCGCCGTCAGGCATCCCGCGCGGGCTTCGATTCCTCGTTTGTCGGCGATGCCTGACGGCGTACAAGCTCGACACCCAGGCTATGGACCGGCCGGGGCCGCGGCATCCGCGCCCACTACGGGTCTTTCGTGTGGCTTTCTGCGGGCCGCGGAGCTCGGCGCTAGCCTTGTTTCGTGGCCGATCCGGTTCTCGCCTCCGACGAGTGTTCCCCGCAGTCCTCGGCGATCGAGCGGGCGTTGGCGCTGCTCGAGTCGCCTCCCCGGCCGGAGGACGCCGACCTCGCCGGCGGCTACCTCGATCTGCTGGGGCGGCGCGACCCGACCGGCGCCCACCCCGGCCAGCGGCTGATGCTGAGCCGGGCGCTGCCGCTGGTCTACCAGCGCTTCTGGCGCCCGGCCGGGGCGCGCCTGCTGATGGGCCTGACCGGCCCCGACACTGTCGAGGAGCACCGGATGGCGCTGGAGATGCTCTCGATCGAGCCCGGCGACAGGGTGCTCGACGTCGGCTGCGGCCCCGGCAACTTCACCCGCGACTTCGCCGCGGCCGCGGCCGAGGGCCTTGTCGTCGGCATCGACGCCTCCGCCTCGATGCTGGAGGTCGCCGTGCGCGAGACCGGAGACGAGAACGCGGTCTACCTTCGCGGCGACGCCTCCGCGCTGCCGTTTCGCGACGCGAGCTTCGACGCCGTCTGCTGCTTCGCCGCCCTCTACCTGATCGAGGAGCCGCTGCGGGCTCTCGCGGAGACCGTCCGCGTGCTCGCTCCGGGCGGCCGCGTGGCGCTGCTCTCGAGCTGCAGCCGAGGTCCGCTTCCCGCCCGCCTGAGCAACGCCCTGGTGCACGGGCTCAGCGGCGTGCGGGTCTTCGACCGCGACGAGCTGACCGGCGCTCTGGCCGGGGCCGGCATGACCGGCATCGAGCAGCGGGTCGCGGGCTTCGCCCAGTTTGTCTCCGCGAGGAAGCCGGGCTGATGGCGCACATGGGTGGCAGCGCAAGCGCCGAGATCGACGCCCCGATCGCCGACGTCTGGGCGGTGGTGGAGGACGTCTCGATCGCGCCGGACTGGCAGGGCGGGCTGGTGGCGCTCACGCCGCTGGAGCGCGACGCCGAGGGCCGCCCGACGCTGGTCGAGAGCGAGAGCGACGTCAAGGTGAGGCGGGTGAAGACGCGGGTGCGGTTCAGCTACGAGCCGCCGGCGCGCCTCGCCTGGACGCAGGAGAAGGGCGACCTCAAGTCGGTCGAGGGCTCCTGGGTTCTGGAGGATCTCGGCGACGGTCGGACGAAGGCGACCTACACGCTCGACAGCGACCCCGGGCGGGTGCTCGGCATGCTCCTCCGCGGCCCGGTCGAGAGCGCCGTGATGGCGATGCTCGTCAACGCGCGCCCGGGCGAGCTCAAGGCCTACGTCGAGGGTCGCTGAGCCCGGGCGCGAGTCGCAGTAAGGTCCGGGCATGGCCGACAGGGACCTCTCCGTCGTCGTCTTCGGCGCCACCGGCGTGACCGGCCGCCGCGTCGCCGCCTACCTCGCCGGGCGGGCGGGGGAGGTCGGGGCGAGGTGGGCCGCGGCCGGACGCGACCCGGGCAAGGTGGAGCGCGTGCTCGGCGAGGTCGGCGTCGAGGCGCCGGAGGTGATCGCGGCCGACGTCGCCGACCCGGCCTCGCTGGCGACGATGGCCGCGCGCACGCGGGTCGTCCTCGACCTCGTCGGCCCCTACACCCTCTACGGCGAGCCGGTGATCGAGGCCTGCGTCGCCGCCGGCGCGCACTACGTCGACCTGACCGGCGAGATCCCCTTCGCGCGGCGGATGATCGACGCCTACGACGAGCGCGCCAGGGCAGCCGGCGTCAAGGTCGTCGAGGTCTGCGGCTTCGAGGCGCTGCCGCCGGACCTCGCGGTGCTGCTCGCCGCGGAGACCGCGCGCGAGCGCTGGGGCGAGGCGCTCGCCGAGGCCGACCTCGACGTGCTCACGCACCAGCCCTCCGGGCGGGTCGGGCTCGAGGACCTGATGTCGGGCGGGACGATGCAGAGCATGGCCGAGGCGACCGGCGGCGACGGGGCCGAGCTGGTCACCGACCCGGCTGCGCTCGTGCCCGACCCCGAGCGGGCGGCGGCGATCCGCCGGCGCAGCCCGATCGAGCTGGCGCCGCGCGTCAACTCGCGCGGCGACGCGGTCGCGCCGATGACCCCCGCCGCCTTCATCAACCCCGCCGTGATCCAGCGCACCGCCGCGCTGCTCGCCGCGGAGCGCGGCGACGGCGCCGAGCCGCCGCGCTACCGCGAGGGCATCGCGATCCCGGGCGGCGCGGCCTCGCTGCCGCTGCGCTACGCGGCGGCCGGCGCGCTGGGCGCGATGCAGGCGGGCTCCCGCGCCCTCTCCCGGGCGCGCCCATCGGTGCGGCAGCGAGCCGCCGGCCTCATGCGCAGGCTATTTCCCTCCTCCGGCTTCGGCCCGAAGCGCAACCTCGAGGACTGGTCCTGGCGGCTGACCCTCGACGCCCGCACCGACGGCGGCCACCACCTGCGGGTCGAGATGGACGGCGACGGCCACCCGGGCTACCTGACGACGGCGACGGCGCTCGGCGAGGTCGGCCTGCTGCTCGCCGAGGACGGCGCTACGACCGACCGCGCCGGCTGCCTCACCCCGGCGACCGCCCTCGGCACCGCCAGCCTCGACCGCCTCGCCCGCGCCGGCGCCCGCTTCCGCGTCGCCTCCTGAGCTCCACCCGCTGTGGACCTTGTACGTGCCCGGACACGTACAAGGTCCACAGCGCTAGCGCGAGAGCCGCGCCCGCAGCCGCTCCCACAGCGACGGCGGCCGCGGCTGCGTGCGGCGCCACTCGTCCTCGGTCGGCAGGCGCCCCGCCTTGCGCGCCGCCAGCACGCAGCCGGTGTGGGCGTGGCGGCGCCGGTCCATGTCGCCCTCCGGCGCGATCAGGAAGTGCTCGCTGAGCGCCGGCAGCCGGTTGCCGCAGAGCGGGCAGCGGTAGGTCGCCGGCTTGCGGTTCTGCGCCGGCCGCATCGTCCACCAGCGGACGCTCAAGACACGCGGAGCTGGGGCGTGACGGTGCCCCCCCGCTTGCGCTCGCTCTCGGTCACCACGTCGAAGAAGACGTCGTTGCGGCCGCGGCGCATGCGGTAGGGGAAGAGGTCGTGGGTGCGGCGGCTCGCCGCGGCGACGGCGCGGAAGCCGGCCTCGTGCGCGGGGCTCCAGCGGATGCCGAAGATCCGGCGCACCCGTTCGGGCAGCGTCCCCTTGACGATGTGGCTCTGGAAGGCGATGTTGCCGCGGGCCGGCGGCGGGACCGGCTGGCGGAAGGCGACCAGCGGCGCCATCTCGCGGCCGTGCTCGGTCACGGTCAGGTCGGGCGCCGCGAGCTTGCCGTCGAACCAGGCCCTGAACTCGGCATGGGTCGCCGGGACCTCGCTCGGCGGCAGGCCGAAGAGCTCGCCGAAGCGCACGTAGTCGCGCCACAGCGCCTCGCGCTCCTCGGGGTCGAGCGGACGCACCAGCGTCTCGTACATCTCGCGTCCGGAGTCGGCGATCACGGCAAGCGTCCACAGCATCAGCTCGGGGTCGAAGGCCGAGTAGGAGGTGCCGGCGGGACACGGGCCTGCCGCCTCGGGCAGCTCGCCCCTCACCCGCTCGTGCAGGCGACGCACCTTTGCCAGCGCCTCGTCGGCCTCGGCGCGCATGCCGAGGAAGACGGTCTCCTGGATCTTCGCCGTGCGCGCCAGCCGCTCGAACGGCCGGTTGCCCGACCAGGTCGAGAGCATCGTGCCGGTGTAGGTGAGCGGTTCGAGCGCGCCGATCAGCAGGGCTCGCTGCCCGTAGAGCAGCCCGACCGCGCGCTCGCCGTGCACGCGTCGCGCCAGCGACTCGCCGGGCGGGAAGTAGCAATCCTCGGCTTTCACCGAGTGAAGACTCTACTCGGGCTGCGGCTGCTCGGACGAGAGCACGGGCGCCGGCGGCGGCCCGACGCTCACCGGCCTGCTCGCGGGCAGCCCGTGCGCGGCGAAGACGTCGTCCAGTTCCTCGCGGGTCAGCGTCTCGCGCTCGAGCGCCGCCGCCGCCAGGTCGTCGAGGCACTCGCGGTTCGCCGCCAGCAGCGAGCGCGCCCGCCGGTAGGCCTCGCGCGCCAGCGTCATCGCCGCCACGTCGACGTCGCGCCGCGTGCGGTCGGAGAGCGCGTAGTCGCCGGTCGGCAGCGCGATCGGCGGCGCCCCGTCGGCGTCGAGCGCCACGCCCATGCCGAACTCGGCGACCATCTGACGGCAGACCATGTGCACGCGCTGCAGGTCGTCGACGGCGCCGGAGTAGGAGGCGTCCATCACCTCCTCCTCGGCGGCGCGGCCGCCGAGCAGCGTGACCAGCTCGTCGAGCAGCTCCTCGCGCGACTTCAGGTAGGTGTCCTCCTGCGGCGAGTGGCCGACGAAGCCGAGCGCCGGCCCGCGCGGCACGATGCTGAGGATCTCCGGCGGGTCGAGCCCGAGCAGCCGCCGGCAGAGCGCGTGCCCCGCCTCGTGGTAGGCGACGATCCGCCGCTCCTTCGGCGTCAGCCGCCGCGCCTGCTGGGAGCCGACCGACTGCCGCAGCAGCGCCTCGTCGAGGTCCTCGCGCGCCATCGCGCCGCGACCCGCGCGCCCGGCGATGATCGCCGCCTCGTTGAGCGCGTTGGCGAGCTGCGCCCCGGTCATCCCGGTCGTCTTGCGCGCCACGTCGGTCAGGTCGAGGTCGGGCCCCAGCGGCTTGCCCTTGGCGTGCGCCCGCAGGATCGCCTCGCGGCCGCCTCGGTCCGGCGGCGCGACGAGCACCTGGCGGTCGAAGCGTCCGGGCCGCAGCAGCGCCTTGTCGAGCTTGTCGACGTAGTTGGAGGCGGCGATCACGATCACCGTCCCCGGGTCCTTCTCGAAACCGTCGAGCTCGACCAGCAGCTGGTTCAGCGCCTGCTCCCGCTCGCTCGAGCCGCCATCCCCACCGCCGCCGCTGCGCGCGCCCCCGACCGCGTCCAGCTCGTCGATGAAGATGACGGCCCGGCCCGACTTTCGCGCCTCCTTGAACAGGCGCCGGATGCGGGCGGCTCCCCTCCCCACGAACATCTCGACGAAGCTCGACCCCGAGGCCGAGAAGAAGTCGACCCCGGCCTGCGCGGCGACCGCCCGCGCGAGCATCGTCTTGCCGGTCCCCGGCGGGCCGAACAGCAGCACGCCGCGCGGCGCCTGCGCGCCGAGCGCCTCGAAGCGCTTCGGCTCGCGCAGCCATTCGGCCACGTCGATCAGCTCCTCTTTGGCCGCGTCGACGCCCTGCACCTCCTCCCAGAGCACCGGCTCGGTCTTGCTCGCCTTGACCGTCTCCGGCTTGGTCGCGCCGAGCGTGCCGCGCAGCAGCGTGACGAAGACCAGCAGCAGGCCGAACATGAAGAAGACCCCGAAGACCGGGTACCAGTCGAAGAAGAAGCTCTTCACTTCGGCGGCGCTCAGCGCCAGCGGCAGCAGCATCGGACAAGTTTCCGGCCAAACGTCCGCCGCTCCTATCGCATATTTGTCCGCGGCGCGGGTTTTGGCTCTGGGCCTTGATCGGCGCGGCCGCGGCGCTAGCCGCGCACGACCTGCGAGCCGCCGACGATCGCCTCGAGGCCGTCGTCGGCGAAGACGACCCAGGCCTTGTTGCCGCCGTCGTAGTCGGGCGCCCAGAGCTTCAGCGTCGCCGGGCGGTCCCAGACGGTGACCCGCTCGTCGCCGGTCTCCTCCAGCCCGCGCCAGACCCGCACGAAGGGGTTGCGCTCCCACTCCTCGCCGATCGTCGTCGGCTCGCGATGGCCGGGGTGGACGCGGGTCTCGGGCGGCAGCTCCATCAGCCGCATCACCGAGGCCTTCAGGTCGGCGAAGCCGCTGCCGCCGGGCGCCATCGTCCCGCCAACCGTGCCCTTGAAGAGGACGTCGGCGGTGAAGACGTCGGAGCCCTCGACGAGGAAGGCGAGGTGGCCGGCGGCGTGGCCGGGCGTGTGGATCGCCTCGATCTCCAGGCCGCCCGCGTCGAGCTTCTCGCCGTCGCCGAGCGTCACCGCGACCTCGTCGGGCAGCTCGGCCGCGCACTCCGGGTGGGCGACGAGTGGCGGGCCGCCGAGCTTCTCGCGCGCCTCGGCCAGGCCGGCGACGTGGTCGCCATGCGGGTGGGTGACGAGCACGTGGGTGATCTCGATTCCGTCGCGCTCGATCCGCTCGAGCAGCGGCCCGAGCTCGTCGTTGCCGTCGATCAGCACGCCCCTGCCGCTCGCCTCGTCGGCGACCAGGTAGGCGTTCGACAGCCAGATCGGGTTCTCGGTCCGCTCGACGATCACGTCGCCCCGGAGTATCGCGGTTTTGCGAACAGTGCCTGCACGTCGCCGATCCGCCCCTCGCGGAAGCCCGCCTCGGAGAGCGTCAGGTAGAAGACCCAGAGGCGGCGGAAGCGCTCGTCGTAGCCGCGCCCGCGCAGCCGCTCCCAGGCGGCGAGGAAGCGCTGCCGCCACGCCGCCAGCGTGGGTGGGTAGCTGGCGGTGATGTCGGCCGACCAGACCTGGCGCAGGCTGGTCGCGCGCGCCAGGCAGGAGGCGATCTTCGCCTTCGAGGGCAGGCAGCCGCCGGGGAAGACGTGCGTGTTGGCGAAGCTGCGCGCCGCCTTTTCGGCCTCGTAGAGACGGTCGTCGATCGTGATCGCCTGCAGGAACATCAGCCCGTCGGGGGCGAGCAGCTCGTCGCAGCGGAGGAAGAACTCGTCGAAGTGCTGCCAGCCGACCGCCTCGATCATCTCGATCGAGACCAGCTTGTCGTATTCGCCGCGCAGGTCGCGGTAGTCCTCGAGCAGCACCGTCACGCGGTCCTCCAGCCCGGCCTCGCGCACGCGCTCCAGCGCCAGCCGCTGCTGCTCGCGGGAGATCGTCGTCGTCGTCACCCGGCAGCCGCGCTCGCGCGCCGCGTATACGGCGAGCCCGCCCCAACCGCTGCCGATCTCCAGCAGGTGGTCGTCGGGCCCGAGCACGAGCTTGTCGCAGATCCGCTCCAGCTTCGCCAGCTGCGCCTGCTCCAGGGTCACGCCCTCGCCGCCGGGCGGGTAGAGCGCGCACGAGTACATCATCCGCTCGTCGAGGAAGGCGGAGAAGAGCTCGTTGCCGAGGTCGTAGTGGGCGGAGACGTTCTCGCGCGCGCCGCGGCGGCTGTTCTCGGGGACGAGCCGGCGCAGGCGGTGGCTGACGCCGCGCGCCCAGGCGAGCGCCGCGCGCAGGCGGCTCGGCCGCTGCAGCTCGCGCGCCGCGATCCGCAGCAGGGCGACCAGATCGTCGGTCTCCCAGCGGCCTTCCAGGTAGCCCTCGCCGAGACCGAGGCTGCCCCGCAGGGCGCCGCGCCAGGCGGCCGGGTCGTTCACCGTCACCGTCGCCCGCAGCTCGGCGCCCGCCGGGCCGAAGGCGCGCCGTCGCCCCGCCTCGGCGACCTCGATCCGGCCCCCGCGCAGGCGGCCCAGCAGCACCAGGACGAGGAGGCGCGCGATCCGGTCGGTCATGGCGATATGAAGTTACCCGGCCCCGGTTTCCCCCGCGCCGTAGAGCCTTTTCCCGCTATGCGACCAATACCTCTACGGCCCTCGGGGTGGGGGAAGTAGCGGGCGCCCTTTAGCCTCAGGCGCAGCGCCTGCATGTAGATCCGCCCGACGACCTGCAGCGAGGGGGCCGGGTAGCGGACGAGCATCCGGGTCAGCGTCGCCCGGCTCAGCTCGCGGCGGCGCAGCGAGAGCGTCGCGTCGAAGGCCTTCTCGCCTGTCTCCGCCCCTGCGCCCCCGCCCGCCGGATTATGGCCCGTTTGGCGCGAATCGATGTGGACGACGAGCGCCTCGCCCGGTTCGCTCGCCCGCAGCTCGTAGCGGTGGTCCATCCCCATCAGCGGCGAGACGTGCAGGCGCTTGGCGAGGCTCGCGGCCAGCACCCGGCCGCGCCGCTCGCCGCGCGTCATCACGTACGGATGGCTCTCGCCCCAGGGGATGTTGGTGACGTCGGCGACCACCGCCTCGACCCGCTTGCCGGGGGCGTCGAAGCAGTAGTAGAGGCAGATCGGGTTGAAGACGTGGCCGAGCACGCGCAGGTTGCCGAGCAGGCGCACCGGCCCGGCCGGCCGCGGCGCGCCGGCCCCCGCCACCGCGTCGCGCACGCACTCGGCGAGCGGCCGCGCCGGGTCGCCCATGTAGTCGGCGCGGCGGAAGCGCGCCGGCGCGCGGCGGCGCGCCGACCAGCCGGGAAAGGGGTCGAGCACGCCCGGCAGCTCGTCGAGGTCGAGGTAGGCCATGTAGAGGCGGTAGCGGAACTCGTGCGTCACGGGAGCGAAGCGCCGGTGCCGCACCCAGCCCTCGTAGATCGCCGAGGCGGTCATCCAGCCGCCCCGCCGTAGAGGTTTTCGTCGAATAGCGGTGGAAACCTCGACGTCACGCCACCGCCTCCCGTCCCTCCGCCTCGCCGTAGAGGTCTTGCCCGGATAGCGGTGAAAACCTCGACGGCGCTCCGGGCGCTTCGGCGGAGGCGGCGATCGCCGCGCAGGCGCGCTCGGCGCTGCGCACGCCATCCTCGTGGAAGCCCCAGCCCCAGTAGGCGCCGCAGTAGTGGGTCCGCCGCACGCCGCCGATCTCCGCGTAGCGGCTCTGCGCGCGCACGCTCTCGCGCGTGTACACGGGGTGGTCGTAGACGAGCCGCCGCAGCACCCTCGCCGGGTCGATCGCCTCGCCGCGGTTCAGCGTCACCAGGTACTCGCGGTCGGCGCGCAGGCGCTGCAGGTTGTTCATCCAGTAGGTGACGGTGGCGCGTCCCGCCGGCGGCCCGCCGAGGTGGAAGTTCCAGCTCGCCCAGGCGGCGCGGCGGCGCGGCAGCAGCGAGCGGTCGGTGTGCAGCACGGTCTCGTTGCGCTGGTAGGGGATCGCGCCGAGGATCTCGCGCTCGGCCTCGCTCGGGTCGGCGAGCAGCGCCAGCGCCTGGTCGGAGTGGGTCGCGATCGCCACCTGGTCGAAGAGCTCGCTCTCGCAGCCCTCCGCCTCGATCCGCACCGCGTCGGGCAGGCGCTCGACCCGCCGCACGGGCGCCCCCAGCCGCACCCGCTCGCGCCACGGCGCCGAGATCGCCTCGACGTAGCGCCGCGAGCCGCCCTCCACCGTCCGCCAGCGCGGCCGCCCGCGCAGGCTGTACATGCCGTGGTTGGCGAAGAACTCGGCCATGAACGCCGCCGGGAAGCTCCACATCCGCTCCGGGTCGGCCGACCAGACGGCGGCGGCCTGGGGCACGATCAGCCGCTCGACGAAGTGACGCGAGAAGCCGCGCCGCTCGAGCCACTCGCCGAGCGAGGGCGAGCCGCCGCCCAGGCCGATCAGCTCCGGCGCCTCGCGATTGAAGCGCCGCCACTCGCGCAGCATGCCGATGAAGCTCGGGCTGAGCAGGTGGGCGGGACGGGCGAAGAGGCCGCGCGGCGTCCCTGCGTACTCGAACCCGCCGCGCCCGTCGGAGACCGAGAAGCTCATGTGCGAGGGCTGCGTCCGCACCCCGAGCTCGCCCAGCAGCGCTTCGAAGCGCGGGTAGTTGCGGTCGTTGAAGACGATGAAGCCGGTGTCGATCGCCAGCCGCCCGCCGCCGTCCTCCACCTCGACCGTGTTCGTGTGCCCGCCGAGCCGCGGGGCGGCCTCGAACACGGTTATCTCGTGCTCGCGGTGCAGCAGGTGGGCGGCGACGAGCCCCGATATGCCAGTGCCGACGATCGCGATCCTCATCGTCCCTCCAGTACGCAGGAGACGTCGAATCGGTTGCATCGTCCGTTCGCTGCTTGTAGGGCTATGCCGGACAAACAGCGAACGCGCTCAGCCGTAGGGTCGGTAGATCATCCGCCGGCCGAGCAGCTCGCTGACCGTGGCGAAGCGGTAGCCGCGGGCGCGCAGGGTGTCGATGATCAGCGGCAGCGCGGCGAGCGTGCCGCCGCGGTCGCCGCCGCCGTCGTGCATCAGGATTATCGAGCCGGGGCGGGCGGCGGAGACGACGCGGCTGTAGACGGCGCCGCTGCCCGGGTCGGTCCAGTCGGCCGGGTCGACGTCCCAGAGGATCGTCCGCATCCCCAGCCCGCCCGCGGTCGCGAGCACCGAAGAGTCGACGGCGCCGCCGGGCGGGCGAAAGAGGCAGGGCTGGAAGTGGGTGGCGGAGCGGATGCGCGCCGCCGCGCCGGCGATCTGGAAGTAGCCGGGGTACTCGACGTGGTTGACGGTGTGGTCGCCGATCTCGTCGCCTTCGCGCAGGATGCGCCGCATCTGCGGCTCGCGGCCGGGCATCTCCTGGCCGATCTCGAAGAAGGTGCCGCGGGCGCGCTTGCGGCGCAGCACGTCGAGGAAGGCGTCGGTGTACTCGCTCGGCCCGTCGTCGAAGGTGAGGGCGACGGCGTTGCGCCCGCGCGGGCCGTTGAACGACTCCCCGGCGTCGCCGCCGGTGCAGCCGACCGGGCGCACCGGGCGCAGGCGGAAGACCCGCGCGCCGCGCGCCGGCAGCTCCTCGGCGCAGCTCGCCGCCGCGCAGCCGCGCCGGTTCTCGACCAGCCGCCAGCGGTAGCGGTGCGGCGCCAGGCCGGCGGCGGCCGGGTCGACCGCCAGCGCCAGCCCGTCCGCGCTCGGCCGCTTCAGCCGCGCCGCGATCGTCGACCGGTGGACGACGGCGCCGCGCGCGTTGCGCAGCTGCAGGCCGGCGCGCCGGTGCGCGCCGCGGGCGCCGCCGAGGCAGAGCAGCCGCTCGCCGCGCCGGTCCGCGCGGCGCAGCCCGAGGCAGAGGTAGCGGGAGCCGGCGCCGCCCGGCTGGCGGTCGAGCCGCGCCAGCGGCACGGGCGCGGCGGTGCGCAGGCTGAGGATCAGCTCGCGGCCCGACTGCGAGAGCTTCGCCCGCATCAGGTCGGGCCCGCCGGCGCCGGCGCTCGCCACGACCACGCCGAGCAGCGCGGCGGCGAGGGCGAGCGTGCACAGGATCTTGCGGGCAGGGGGGATGCGGGCGCTCCTGACGGGCAACTGGCCGGACGGCCCTCATACTAGTCCCGCGGCGCACCGTCCCCGTACCGGTCAGACACCCGCGTCCGGAACCCGGTACGGAACCGGCGGATGGCGAAGTTGGCGGCGCGCCGTTTGCGAGCTACCGTGTTGAACGTTGACGTGAGGACCAGCGGCACTCCGGCGCCAGGGCTCCGCCCGGTGCTCCTGGCGATCGTGTTCCTGATCGTGATGACGCCGATGGCTGATACGCGCATCGCCTCCGCCGCCACGGGCGGCGCCGGCCAGGGAGCCGCGCCGCCCGCCGCGGGCGGGGACACCCCGTTCGACCGCCAGGGCATGTGGATCTGGTACGTGGACCGCTCCGAGGGCGGCAGGGTCGGGGCGATCCTCGCCCGCGCGCGCCGCGCCGGCATCGGCACGCTCTACATAAAGGCGGGCGACGGGGGCGGCGTCTGGTCGCAGTTCAGCCGCGGCCTGGTCAACGCCCTGCGCCGCGGCGGGCTCGACGTCTGCGCCTGGCAGTTCGTCTACGGCGACAGCCCGGTTGCCGAGGCCCGGGTGGGGGCTGCGGCGGTGCGCCGCGGCGCCGACTGCCTGGCGATCGACGCCGAGGGCCAGTACGAGGGCAGGTACGCGGCCGCCGACCGCTACATCCGCGCGCTGCGCGCCCGCGTCGGCGCGAGCTTCCCGCTCTCCTTCGCCGGCTTCCCCTACGTCGACTACCACCCCTCCTTCCCCTACTCGGTCTTCCTCGGCCCCGAAGGGGCGACGGTCAACCAGCCGCAGATGTACTGGAAGGCGATCGGCACCTCGGTGCGCGCCGTCTACGAGCACACCTTCCTCTTCAACCGCCTCTGGGGCCGGCCGGTGTACCCGATCGGGCAGACCTACGGCGGCGCCGCGCGCCGGGACATCCTGCGCTTCCGCCGCTTCGCCCAGAGCTACGGTGGGCGGCCGCCGAGCTGGTGGGACTGGCAGGAGACGACTGGGGCCGGCTGGCGGGCGCTCGGCCGGCGCACCGCTGGCCCGGTGATCGGCTACCGCCCGGTCGAATCGCACCCGCTGCTGAAACGCGGCAGCCGCGGCGACCTGGTCGTCTGGGCGCAGGAGCACCTGCAGGCGGCCGTGCGGCCGGGGTTGCCGGTGACGGGGATCTTCGGCAGGCGGACCAGGGCGGCGGTCCGCGCCTTCCAGCGCAGCCAGGGCCTGCCGGTCAACGGCGTGCTCGGCGCCGACACCTGGAGCCCGCTGCTGGATTTCGACCCGGTACGTCCGCGCTGGGCGGGTCGCCGGGCGAAGCGAGGGCGGAGCGGGGCGGCGGCGAGCCGCTCGGCGGGGGGCCACCCGCTCAGCGCAATGCCGCCGCGCCGCCCCCTCTCCGCCGCGCTGCCCGCGAAGGCCTACGAGATAGACCCGGGTCCGGCCCCTTGAGCGGGCGCCCGGCGGGGGCGCTTGCGGGGATGGCCATGATCGCGCTGTCGCTCGCCGCTCCGGCGGGCGGGGAGCTGCGCCGCGACACGCTGATCCGGACGCCGAGCGCCGGCTCGGCGGCGATCTCGGCGAGCGCCGAGGCGAGCCGCTACCCGCTGGACGACGGCAGCGGCGAGACGGTCGCGATCGCCGTCACCGCCGCCTGCCGCGCGAGCTGCGACGCCGCCGACCCGCAGCGGATCGCCGGCTTCCTCGGCACGCTCGTCCACGGCTCGGAGATCGAGCTGCTGACCGTGCAGCTCGACACGCCGGGGCAGATCGCGTTCGACTGCGGCTACGGCGCGCAGGCCTGCTACTACGGCGGCGCCAACAGGATCTACCTCAACGGCGACGGCGGCGCGGCGCCGGACGGGGCGAGCCGCGAATTCGTCCTCGCCCACGAGTACGGCCACCACATCGCTCGCCACCGCGAGAGCCCGCAGCCCTTCCCGGTGGCGCTCGACTGGGGGACGGCGCGCTGGTCGAGCTACGAGAACGTCTGCCGCCGCTCGCGCGCCGGCGCGCTCTTCCCCGGCAACGAGGGCGCGCACTACTTCCGCGACCCCGGCGAGGCCTTCGCCGAGAGCTACGCGCAGATGCGCTTCCCGGAAGCCGGCGTGCGCTGGCGCTGGCTGCACAGCCTCGAGCCCGACGAGGGGGCCTTCGCGGCGATCCGCGAAGACGTGCTGAGCCCCTGGCCGGGGCGGACGACGCTGGGCCTGCGTGGGCGCGTGCCGTCGCGGCGGCGGGGCGCCGCGGTGCGCGCCCTCGAGACGCCGCTCGACGGCCTGGTCAGCCTGCGCCCCTCCGGCCGCCCCCGCTACAGCCTCAGCCTGCTCAACCCCGCCGGCCGCGTCCTGCGCAGCTCCCGCCACGGCCTCAGCTTCCGCCACCGGCTCAACTTCACGGTCTGCGGCCAGTCGCGGCTGCGCATCGCCCTGCGCGCCGCCCAGCGCCGCGGCGGCCCCTTCAGGCTGCAAATCCAGCGACCCTGAGGCCGTCGATTCCCGGCGCGGTCGTCATTTCATCCGCATCGCGAACGAAATGACGACCGCGATCGGTCAGGCCTGGGCGGGCTCGGGCTGCGGTTCGGGCTCGAACGCCGTCCCCTCCAGCGTCTCCCGTTCGATCTCACCCTCGCGCACCAGCCACAGCGCCAGGACTGCGCCCGCGAGCGAGAGCAGAGCCCCGAGCAGCAGGATCTCGTTGAGCCCGTGCAGGAAGCCCTGTTCGGCGGCGTTCCGCGTCGCCTCCCGGGCGCCCTCGGGAACCCCCGCGAGCGCGTTCGGCAGCGCCCCGGAGGAGGTCGCTTCGATCAGGTCGCGGGCGCCCGCGTGGCTCAGCCCGCCGCCGGCGAGCTGCTCGGTTCTGGAGGCGCCGGTGCCGAGGAAGATCGCGCCCCAGGCGGCGATCCCGACCGCGACGCCGACCTGCCGGAAGGTGTCGTTGATCCCGGCCGCCATCCCGCTCTGCTCCTTGGGCACGACGCTGAGCGCGACGTCGGCGACGACCGGGTTGATCAGGCCGACGCCGATCCCGGCGAGGACGAAGCCGAGCAGCAGCGCGGTCCATTCCGAGCCGACGTCGAGCCCGCCCATCAGGAAGAGGCCGACGCCGGTCAGCGCCAGCCCGGCGCTCATCAGGTAGCGGGCCTGGACGCGGGCCAGGGCGATCCCGGCCAGTGGTGCGACGAGGAAGGCGCCGAGGGTGATCGGCAGGTAGCGCACGCCCGCCTCGACCGGCGAGAAGCCGAGGAAGCCCTGCAGGTAGAGCGTCAGGTAGAGGAAGAGCGCGAACATCGATCCGGAGACCGCGAAGGCGGCCAGCTGCACGCCGGTGAAGGCGCGCCGGCGGAAGAGGCCCAGCGGCAGCATCGGCTCGGCGACGCGGCGCTCGATCGCGACGAAGGCGAGCAGCAGCGCCGCCGCGGCACCGAACAGCGAGAGGATCAGCGGGCTGTGCCAACCCTCGGCGTTGCCGCGAACCAGCGCCAGCACGAGCAGGAAGAGCGCGGTGGAGAAGCTGAGCAGGCCGCCCCAGTCGATCGCGGTCGCGTTCGGGTCGCGCGACTCGGCGAGCTTCCAGTAGGTGACGGCGAGCGCCGCGAGGCCGATCGGCACGTTGAGCAGGAAGACCGACTCCCAGCCGAGTCCGTCGGTGAGCAGGCCGCCGACCAGTGGGCCGATCGCGACGGCGATCCCGATCGTCGCCCCGTAGACCCCCATCGCCATGCCGCGTTCGGGGCCGCTGGGGAACTCCTGCGCGACCAGCGCCAGGGAGACGGCGAACATCACCGCGCCGCCGACGCCCTGCAGCGCGCGGGCGAGGTTGAGGAAGGTCGGGTCGGGGGCCAGCGCGCAGAGCAGCGAGGCGAGCGAGAAGACGCCGAGGCCGAAGGCGAAGACGCGGCGCCGGCCGAGCCGATCGGCGAGCGAGCCGGCGGTCAGCACCAGGGCGGCGAGCGAGAGCGCGTAGGCGTCGATCACCCACTGCAGGTCGGCGAAGCTGCCACCGAGGTCGCCCTGGATCGCGGGCAGCGCCGTGTTGACGACGGTGATGTCGAGCAGCAGCATGAAGGTGGCGACGCAGACGGCGCCCAGCGTCCACCACTTGCGATTCGCGTCGTCGGCTTGCATTGTCAGTCTCCTTTGCGGCGAGTACAATTTGTAAGGACACCTTGTCAGGCGAATTGACCACATGACCTTATCAGGCTTCCTGATGAAATGACCACCGACCCCGCCAAACCCGCTGCGCGCATCCCCCTGACGGGGCTGCTCGACGTCGCCCTCGAGGCGATGCTGGCCGAGTTCCGGGCGGAGCTCGAGCGCACCGAGTTCAGCGACATCCGGCCGACCCACGGCTGCGTCTTCCGCTTCGTCAAAGGTGACGGCATGCGCCTCACCCGGCTGGCCGAGCTGGCGAGCATGACCAAGCAGTCGGTTGGCGAGATCGTCGACGACCTGGTCGAGCGCGGCTACGCCGAGCGCGTCCCCGACCCCGCCGACCGCCGCGCCAAGCTGATCTGCCTCACCGAGCGCGGCAGGGAAGCGCAGACCCAGGGCTTCGGCCTCTTCGCCGAGGTCGAAGAACGCTGGATCGAGCGCTACGGCCCGGACAGGATCGCCCAGCTGCGCGAGACCCTCGAAGAGATCGCCGCCAGCGAGACCCCCGACGCCGTCCCCGAGCTCGAGCGCCCGGAGCTCGCAAAGCTCGAGACCCGGTAGATTTTCCCCCCGGGCCGCAACCACCGGCCCATCCGATTCCCTCGGGGGCGTAGCTCAGTTGGTTAGAGCGCCGGCCTGTCACGCCGGAGGTCGCGGGTTCGAGTCCCGTCGCTCCCGCTCCACCGTATTCCGCTTTATCAAGCCAAATCCCGGCCTCTCACTTTGCGGCGCATCCTTAGCGCCGCCGACGCCTAGTGACCTGAGTCGTTAATTCGTAGGTGTATCGCCACTCCCGTCGAATTCGCCTCCATCGCAAGCGACGATTGGAGGCGGTCATGGCTGGACGCGCGGTAGAAGTCGCACTGAAAGACGAGGAGC
>Ga0210085_1000314_pt1 | contig 21171 bp, 14 predicted proteins | sample China_Galinas_PW_5_FD_184866 | JGI IMG/M metagenome (GOLD analysis project Ga0210085, IMG submission 184866) | Wetland microbial communities from San Francisco Bay, California, USA, that impact long-term carbon sequestration - China_Galinas_PWC_D1... | ecosystem: Environmental > Aquatic > Marine... | reverse complement strand
CGATATCAAGTTCCTCACCACGCTGCCTGATGAGCCCACCCGCGCCTCCGGCGCGAAGCTGCTCCACGCCGTCAAGGGGCTATTCAAGGTCATCCATCAGCACGACATCCTCGCCCCGGACGATTTCCTGGCCGCACTCGAACAGGCCAAGGTGCAGATTATCCACATCGGCATCGAGGCGGCGCCCAGCCTGCGCGATGAGAAAGGCAAGGAACAAAAACGCGAGGCGCAGAACAGGGCCGAGCGTTTTCGCAAGCACGCCAAAGCCTATTTCCAGTTCATCACCACGCCCGGTATGGATCCAACCAACAACGTCGCCGAGCAGGCCATCCGTTTCATCGTCATCGATCGCCATGTCACCCAGGGCACCCGAAGCGCCAACGGCCGGCGTGCCAACGAACGGCTATGGACCGTGATCGCCACCTGTGCTCTTCAGGGGCGCTCGGCCTTCGCGTTCATCCTCCAGGCCGTGCAAGCTTACTTCCACGATGAGCCCCCGCCCTCGCGACTCCCACAGCCGCCCTAGAGCGAAGTTGCCAACCTTTGAGGGCGAACTTCCAGCCTTTTCTCTGAAAGCCGCGCGCCTTTGCCCTCTGGCGTCACAGACGCATCAACCAAGACGTTCGCAGCCCCTCAGATTTCGGCGACTTCTGTATTCCCGTGAACGGGTACAGCTACACATTTGTGAAGGTTTTATGATAACACGCGAAGCCTTCCGAATTTCCCTCGTCAAACCCCGCAGCTTCTCGGCTCCCGTCCAAGGCGATTGCCGGAGAAAAATATATCAGGATGCGTGAGATTTTCGTTCGTCTTCAAGGAGCGACAACAGGCGCATAGTAGGCTATGTAACTGTTGTCGCGACGCGGAAGACGGGCGAAAAGACAAGCAGGCTGGTATATTTTTTGACAGAAATCGCCCTAAGGCTCACTTGTCGTTAGGGGAAGGCCCCTTGTTTCCGGAGCCGAGCGAAGCGCGTAAACTGACCGGATCTTTCCCCCCATTCAGTCGAATTGCGGTGAACATCGTCATCTTGGGTGCCGGCCAAGTCGGCTCGTCGGTGGCCGAAAGCCTGGTCTCCGAGGACAACGATATAACCATCGTCGACACGGATCACAGGCGCTTGCGCTGGCTGCAGGACCGGCTGGACTTGCGCACCGTTGTGGGAAATGCCGCCCTTCCCTCCGTTCTGGGGCAGGCGGGGGCGGATGATGCCGAGCTGTTGATCGCCGTCACCCAGAGCGATCAGACCAACCTCTGCGCATGCCGCACCGCAGCAACCCTGTTCGGTGTGCCCAGAAGGATCGCCAGGCTCCGCTCGGAGGACTACGCTCGCTATCCACAGTTGCTGGAATCGACGAACTTCGCGGTGGATTTCAGTATCTGCCCGGAGCAGATCGTTACGGATTACATCGTCAGGCTCATCGAGCTACCCGAGGCACTGCAGGTCCTGGAGCTCGCCGACGGACTGGTGAGCCTGGTCTCGGTACACGCCTTTGCCGGCGGCCCCTTGGTCGGTCACCCTGTCGCGGACATCCACCTGCACATCCCGAAGGTGGATGCCCGAATCGCGGCGATCTATCGCGGGAACCAGCCGATCATTCCCGCGGGCGATACCCTCGTCGAGGCCGGAGACGAGGTCTTCTGCCTGGCCGCAACGCCCGACATCCGCGCGGTTACGAGCGAGCTGCGGCGGATGGGCCGCCCGACCCGGCGCATCCTGATTGCCGGAGGGGGCAACATCGGTTTCCGCCTGGCCCTGGCTACAGAAGACGACTACGGAGTCAAGCTCATCGAGGCAAGCTCGGAGCGCGCGGAGTTCCTGGGTGCGAGATTGAGACAAGCACTGGTTCTGGAAGGGGACGCCACGGACGAGGACCTGCTCGCCGCCGAGGGGGTCGATGACACGGACATGTTTCTCGCCCTCACCAACGACGACGAGAACAACATCATGGCGGCACTGCTCGCCAAGCGCATGGGCGCGCGCCGGGTCGTGGCACTGATCAACCGGCGTTCCTATGCGGACCTGGTGCAGTCGGATCGTATCGATGTCGCCATTTCCCCTGCCCAGATCTCCATCGGCTCGCTTCTCGCCCACGTGCGTCGCGGTGACGTGGCCGCCGTCCACAGCCTGCGCCGGGGCTCGGCGGAGGCCCTGGAGCTGGTGGTCCACGGAAACGCCGACGCCTCGCGGGTGATCGGACGGCGCATCGAGGAGCTGGACCTTCCCCACGGGGTGACCGTGGGCGCCATGATCCGCGAGGACAGGGACACCGGTACTTCCCGAGTGCTGGTCGCCCACCACGATTCCGTCATCAAGCCGGAAGACCACGTGATTCTGTTTCTTCTGAACAAGGCGTTGGTGCCGAAGGTCGAGCGGTTGTTCCACGTCGGGATCGGGTTCTTCTGAGGGGTACCGCGGTGGCCCGCATCCTCCCCGTCCTGCGGGCCTTCTCCCTGATCCTCGCGATGTTCTCGGTGACCATGCTGGTCCCCCTGGCCGTGTCCTGGCTGATCGGCGACACGGCACAGGGGGCTTACGATCACGCCTTTCTGGTGACCGCTGCGACAGCCGGGCTGCTCTGGCTGCTGTCACACCGCCACACTCGGGAGCTGCAGATCAAGGACGGCTTCCTCCTGGTGGTGCTCACCTGGACCCTGCTGCCCGCCTTCGCCTGCCTGCCCCTGCTCGTCTTCTTTTGGCCGAGCCTGTCCGTTACGGACGCCTATTTCGAGGCGGTCTCGGGGGTCACGACAACCGGGGCCACGGTGCTCAGCGGCCTCGACAGCCTGCCCTATTCGATCAACCTGTGGCGTGCGGAGCTGGTCTGGCTCGGCGGCATGGGGTTGATCGTGCTGGCGGTCGCTATCCTGCCGCTTCTCGGCGTGGGAGGCCGGCAGATGTTCAAGGCGGAGACCCCCGGGCCCATGAAGGAGTCCAAGCTGACCCCGCGAATCGCCCACACGGCCAAGGGGCTTTGGCTCATCTACGCAGGTATCACCCTGGCATGCCTGCTCGCCATGCGCTGGGCCGGGATGAGCTGGGGCGACGCCTTGATCCACACCTTCACCACCATGGGGCTCGGCGGCTTCTCCGATCACGATGCGAGCTTCGCCTACTTCGGGTCGGTACAGATCGAGGCGGTGACCATCATCTTCATGACCCTGGCGGGGATGAATTTCGCCACTCACTTCCTCGCCTGGCGGGGCCGAAGTCTGACACCTTACCGATTCGACCCGGAGATCAGCGGGTTTCTGCTCGTGATGTACGGGAGCGTGATCGTCATCGCCTTATACCTATGGCAAGCCGGTACCTATGCGGAGTTTCCGACGGCCCTGCGCTACTCCGCCTTCAACGTGGTCTCCATTGCGACCACGACCGGATACTCGAACACCGACTACAACCTCTGGCCGCACTTCGCCTCCCTGTGGCTGCTATTCCTGTGTAGCTTCACCACCTGCTCCGGCTCCACCGGGGGCGGGATCAAGATGATCCGCGCCGATATTCTGTTCAAGCACGTCTTTCGCGAGATCCTGCGGGCCACGCACCCCAGCGCAGTACGTCCCATAAAGGTCGGCGGCACGCCCATGCCCAGCGCAATCATCTTCGCCGTACTGGCGTACGGCTTCATGTACATGGTGATCGTTGCCACCCTCACCCTCACCCTCTCCTTCACGGGGATGGAGAGCGTTACCGCCTTCTCGGCCATCGTGGCCTGCTTCAACAACACAGGACCGGGACTGAACGAAATCGGTCCAGCCGCCAATTACGCCTGCTTCAACGATTTTCAGACTTGGGTATGCACCTTCGCCATGCTGCTCGGACGCCTGGAGATCTTCACCCTCCTGGTGGTGCTCACCCCCGCGTTCTGGCGCAGGTAGCAGCGCGAACGATGCGCCATGGCGCGACTGATCATGAGCCACATGGCTCGCCGAGGAGGAGATTAGCGGAGAGCGAATCACCACCGGGAAGTGCCGTACGTGCCCAATTGAAAGATACCTGCCCGTTCGGATGCGGGTCCCGCGCTTCCCTTGCATGGCGGTGAGCTATACCATGGACGCTGCCGAAGTCTTACCCACGGCGACCCGACGTGCCTCTCGGCGGGCCCTGCAGCGCAACGGGGACGACCTGCGCCGAGTGCAAATGCCATGCGAGTCGGTCGTGGTGCGTCACCGGGTGATATCACTCAGCCGCCTCCAGCCTGGAACAGATCCGCCGACCTGCGAATCGGCCGACCGGAGTATCGAGCACATGCGCCTTCTTCTCGTCGCCCTCATGGCCTCTGTCCTGCTGACCGCTTGCGGCAAGAAGGAGCCTGAGGCCCAGGAGCGCCCCCCCGCGCCGGTGACTGTGCTCCGGATCGAGCCCCGCGACACCCCGGTAACCTACGAGTATGTGGGCCAAACCGAGAGCACGCGTCAGGTCCAGATCCGGGCGCGGGTGGACGGCTTTCTCGACAGCCGCGTCTATAGAGAAGGGAGCCTGGTCAATGCCGGCGACCTCATGTTCCTGCAGGACCCCAAACCCTTCCAGGCGGCCCTCGACGCGGCCAAGGGCGCACTGGCACAGCAGGAGGCGCGCCTCCAGACCGCCCGCGACAACTTGAAGAGGGTAAGACCCCTGACGGCCCAGAAGGCCCTGAGCGAGAAGGACCTGGATGACGCCATCGGCCAGGAGCAGGCGGCGGCAGCGGCCGTGGATGCAGCCAAGGCGAATGTGCAGCAGGCCGAGCTCAACCTGGGCTACACGAAGATCACGACACCGGTCACCGGGCTCGCGAGCTTTGCCAAGGTCCAGGACGGATCCTACGTCTCCGCCGCCAACAGCCTGCTCACCTACGTCGCCCGGATCGACACCCTGTGGGTCAACTTCAGCGTCTCCGAGAACGACATCCTGGACATGCGCTCCGAACAAGCCGCGGGGCGTCTGCAACTGCCGTCCCATGAAGACTTCGTGGTCGAGATCGTCCTGGCGAACGGCTCGGTCTTCCCCCATACGGGACGCATCACCTTTCGTAATGCAGACTACGATGTCACGACCGGAACCTTTCTCCTGCGCGCAACCTTCGACAACCCGGACACCACCCTGCGCCCCGGCCAGTTCGTGAGGGTGCGCATCTCCGGAGCGGTACGGCCCAAGGCCATCCTGGTCCCCCAGCAGGCAGTGCTCCAGGGTGCCAACGGACACTTTGTGATGGTGGTGGGCAAGGGCGACGAGGCGCAGATCCGCCCGGTCGAGGTCGGTCCCTGGCACGGCAACGACTGGTTCATCCTCTCGGGCTTGGCCGCGGGAGACCTGGTTGTGACCGACGGGGTCGCGCACCTGACCCCCGGGGCCAAAGCGCGGATTACCAAGACCCTGACGGGGGACCAGAAAGGCTCCAAGACCACACCGCCCGACCAGTCCGCCCGGGCGGCGACACCCGGGGAGAAAGCCGGGGAAGGCACCGGCGGAGCCGCCTCGGCCCAGTCATCGTCCGCTGTGAAGAAGTAGCCTCGGAGAGCGCGCCCATGTTCTCCAGCTTCTTCATCGACCGTCCGATCTTCTCGGTCGTCATCAGCCTGGTGATCGCCATTGCCGGGGCCGTGGCCATGCTGGTCCTGCCCATCGCGCAATATCCCCAGATCACCCCCATCCAGATCCAAGTGACCGCCACCTACCCCGGCGCCAATGCAGACTTGGTGGCTCAGAACGTTGCCGCCCCCATCGAGCAGCAGGTGAACGGGTCGAACAACATGCTCTACATGTCGTCCACCAATTCGTCCACCGGCAACTACACACTGACCGTCTATTTCACCATCGACACGGATCCCGAGCTGGCCCAGGTGGACGTGCAGAACCGGGTGAGCCAGGCCATGCCCCAGCTGCCGGAGTCGGTCCAGGCGCAAGGGGTGGACGTGGTCCAGAAGACCAATACCTTCCTCATGGTCCTGGCCTTTTTCTCGCCGGACGGCACCCTGGATTCCGACACCATCTCCAACTACACCAACACCCAGATCCTGAGCACCATCAACCGCATCAACGGGGCTAACCAGGCGGGTATCCTCGGGGTGCCCGAGTATGCCATGCGCATCTGGCTGAACCCGGACCGCATGGCCCAACTGGGGATCACGACCAGCGACATCGCCGACGTGATCAAGAATCAGAACCAGCAGTTCGCCGTGGGCCGCGTCGGCGACGCCCCCACCCCCTACCCGGTGCCCCAGACCTTCCCCATCACCACGGGAACCATCACCGAGCCCCAGCAGTTCGACGACATGATCTTGCGGGCCGAGAACCAGAACGCGGCCCTGGTGCGCGTGAAGGACGTGGCCCGTGCCGAGCTGGGCGCCCAGAGCTATACCCTGCGCACCAAATACCAGGGCAAGCCCGCCACCCTCATCGCCGTCTACCAGCAGCCGGGGTCCAATGCGATCCAGGTCTCCAAGGATGTGCGCGCGACCCTGGCGGAGCTGAAGAAGAGCTTCCCCCAGGGGCTGGACTACGCGGTGGCCCTGGACACCACCCTGTTCGTCCAGGCATCCATCCACGAAGTGATCAAGACATTCTTCGAGGCGGTCGCCCTGGTGGTCCTGGTGGTCTTCGTCTTCCTGCACAGCCTGCGGCTCACCATCATCCCGACCCTGGCGGTTCCGGTATCCATCCTCGGCGCCCTGATCGGGATGCTGGTCGCCGGCTTTTCCATCAATATGCTAACGCTCTTCGGCATGATCCTCGCCATCGGACTTGTGGTGGACGACGCCATCGTGGTGGTGGAGAACACCGAGCGGAACATGGTCCAGTACAGGCTCTCGCCCACCGACGCCGCCAAACGGGCCATGCGGGAGGTGAGCGGCCCGGTAATCGCCGTGGTGCTGGTGCTCAATGCGGTCTTCCTCCCGGTCGCCTTCCTGGGAGGGATCACGGGCGCGCTGTACAAGCAGTTCGCGGTCACCATCGCCATCTCGGTGGTCTTCTCCGGGCTCGTGGCACTCACCCTCTCCCCGGCGCTGGCCGCCATCCTGATCAAGCCCAAGCAGGAAAAGAAGGGGAGATTCTTCAAGCGCTTCGATGACACCTTCGAGCACCTGACCAACGGCTACGTCTCCGCTGTGAAGCGCATCATGCGATCCTGGCCCCTCGGGCTCTTGGTGCTCGCCGGGGTGGTCGCGGGCACCGTCTGGCTCTTCCGCGTCCTGCCCACCGCCTTCGTCCCTCAGGAGGACCAGGGCTACATCTTCGTTCCTTACTTCCTGCCCGACTCGGCCAGCCTTTCACGCACCGATGCCGTCGGCGACCAGGCGGCGAAGATCATGCGGGCAAACCCGGCGGTGGCCAACGTCTCCCAGGCAGATGGCTGGAGCCTCATCGACTCCCAGCTCAAGACCAATTTCGGCCTGCTGTTCGTGGCGCTGAAGGACTACGAGCAACGCCAGTCGCCGGCGCTGTCGGCAAACGCGGTGATCGCCGACGGGCGCCGCAAATTCTTTCCCATTCAGGGTGGCTTGGTGGTCCCCATCAATCCTCCCGCCATTCCGGGACTCGGCGTCACCGCCGGGTTCCAGATGTGGATCGAGCAGAAGGGCGCGGGGACCTTCGGCCAGCTGTACGACGTGGTGCAACAGATCCTGAAGAAAGCCAAGGAGCGCCCCGAGCTGTCCGGAGTGAACACCACCATCCGCGCCAATGGCCAGCAGATGCTGGCGGTCGTCGACCGCGAGAAGGCCGAAATCCTGGGTGTCCCGATAGAGGATGTCTACAGCACGCTGCAGACCATGTTCGGGTCCCTGTACGTGAGCCAGTTCCCGAAGGACTCGCGGCTCTATCAGGTGGTGCTCCAGGCCGAGCCCGAGTACCGGATGAGTCCGGACGACATCGGCAAGTTCTACGTGCGCAACAAGGACGGTGACATGGTCCCGCTCTCGGGGCTGGTCACCACCCGCTACACGGTCGGGTCCGACCTGGTTACCCGCTTCAACAACTATCCTGCCATAGCCATCAACGGAGCACCGGCACCCGGGGTCAGCTCAGGGACCGCGTTGGCCGCCATCCAGGAGGTGACCGAGCAGGTCCTGCCGCAAGGCTACGGGTTCGATTGGGCGGGCGAGGCCCGGGAGGAGGTCAGCTCGGGCTCCACCTCGGCCATCGCCTTCGTCTTCGGCCTGATCTTCGTCTTCCTGATCCTGGCCGCCCAGTACGAGAGCTGGTCACTGCCCATCGCGGTCATGTTGGCGGTTCCCTTCGCCATCCTCGGCGCACTGGTGGCCATCGCCCTGCGCGGCATCGACAACGACATCTACTTCCAGATCGGGCTCCTCACCCTGATCGGGCTGGCGGCCAAGAACGCCATCCTGATCATCGAGTTCGCCGTGGAGCTCAACCGCAAGGAGGGCATGTCCTTCTTCGATGCGGCGGCGGAGGCGGCCCGGTTGCGCCTGAGACCGATCGTCATGACCTCCTTCGCCTTCGTGCTCGGCACCCTGCCGCTGGCCATCGCCACCGGCGCCTCGGCCAACAGTCGCCACTCCATCGGCACCGGTGTGGTCGGCGGCACGCTCGCGGCCACTGTGATCGCCATTTTCTTCATCCCCATGTTCTACTGGCTGCTGGCGAGCCTGAGCGCCCGACTCTTCGGCACCGCGAAGGGTGGTACTGCGGCGGGACAGGAGGGTCCAGATGCGGGATCCGCTGGCGAGGCTCCGGCGGTGCCGGCGACCGAGCCCCAATCCGATCCGCGGGGGGACGCCTGAGATGAGAAGATCTTCGTCCCCTTTGCTCCCGGTCGCTTTGCTGACCATCCTCTCGTTCCTTGGCGGTTGTACCCTGGGACCAAACTACGTGCGGCCCGAGGTTCCGGTCCCCACCCAGTACAGGTTCGCCTCGGGAGAGGCTCGGAGCACCGCGAACAGCGCCTGGTGGCAGCAGTTCGGGGACCCGGTCCTCGTGGATCTGATCGCCGAGGCCCTCGCCAAAAACCCGACCACGCAAGCGGCGGCGGCAAACGTAGAGGCGGCGGCCGCAGTCCTGACCCAGACCCGGGCCCCGCTCTATCCCCAGGTGGGCTACAACGGTGCTGCCGTGCGGGAGCGCGCCACAGAGGAAGGTGCCACCCCCGTGCCGAACGGCGTCAACAATCCCTACAACAGCTTTCAGATCCTCGCCGGGGCGTCCTGGGAGCTGGACTTCTGGGGCCGCATCCGCCGCCTGAGCGAGGCCGCCCGGGCCAATCTGCTGGCCAGCGAGGAGGCGCGCCGCGGAGTCATCCTTTCCCTCGTCGGCGCGGTCGCAACCGGCTATATCGATCTACTGAGTCTCGACGAGCAGCTACGGATCGCCAAGCGCACCCGGAAGGCTTACAAGGAGTCGCTGAGGCTCTTCGAGCTGCAGCTCAAGCACGGACAGGTCTCGGAGATGCCCGTGGCCCAGGCCCAGTCCCAGTATTACACCGCCGCCGCTCAGGTCCCGGCCATCGAGCGGCAGATCGCCCAGACGGAAGACGCCCTATCGGTCCTGTTGGGCCGCAATCCGGGCCCGATTACCCGGGGCAAAAGGCTCCGGACGCTGCGCACACCGGCAGTGCCTGCCGGGGTGCCTTCCCAACTCCTGGAGCGCCGACCGGACATCGCCCGGGCGGAGCAGCAGCTCATCGCGGCAAACGCCCAAATCGGGGCCGCCAAGGCCCTGTATTTCCCGACCATCTCCTTGACCGGGGCCTTCGGCTACTCGAGCTCGGAGCTTTCGAGCCTGTTCAACGGCGGGGCCCATACCTGGAATTATGCGGGCAACTTCATCGGGCCGATCTTCACGGCCGGGTCGGTGAGCGGCCAGGTCGCCCAGACCGAGGCCATCCAAAAGGCGGCACTGGCGAGCTACCGGCAGGCGATCCAGAAAGGTTTCGCCGATGTCTCGGACGCGCTCATCGCCCGCCGCAAGCTCGGCGCCCAGACTCAGGCCGAAAAGAAGCTCGTGGCTGCGCTTCAAAATTATGCTCGCCTCGCCCACATCCAGTACGACGGCGGATACGCCCCCTACTCCACGGTGCTGCAGGCCGAGCAACAGCTCTTTCCTTCCGAGCTGACCCTGGCCTCGACCCGCGCCGCCACCTTCAGCGCGTTGGTGCGAATCTATACTTCGATGGGAGGGGGCTGGATCGACGTCGCCAATAAGCATGCGCCGCAGCCCAAGCGCGGTGGATACCCCTTCGCCCCGGCGCTACCCGAGGCACCGGGGGCAACGGCTGCGGCACCCTCGGCAAGCCCACCCCCGCCGGCAGCCAAAGACACCGGCGGCGCTGGATCAGGCCGTTCCTGAAGCGGGGTCACATCCCGTGGAAAGCCCTCGCAACGATCAGCGTCTGCGCATGGATGGACGCTGGCAGGGGCGAGCTCAATCGCTATGCGGACTCATGGTCACTTTGTACCGGCCCTTTTGGAGTTCCGATTCCAACCACTTGCGCACCCGGTTGGAGTCCCCTGTGGGGGTGAGCTTGCCGTATGAGTTGAGCAGCACGATATCGAAGGTACGCCCGGCGATCTGCGCCTGCATCACGAGGCAGCGCCCCGCTTCGTTCAGGTAACCGGTCTTGCTGAGCTCGATGTCCCATTCCGGATGGGCGGTACGGATCAGGGGATTGGTGTTGCGATAGTCGAGGGCAGCGCCACTGGCGTAGGGGACGACCTGCAGCGCCGCCGTCGTGGTCGCATTGTGAATAAAGGGATAGCGGGCTGCGGCCTGTACCATCTTCACCAAGTCTCCCGCCGTGGACCTGTTGGCGCCATTGAGCCCGCTTGCATCCGCAAAATGCGAGTTGGTCATGCCGAGCGACTGCGCCTTGCGGTTCATGGCAGCGACGAAGGCCGGGGTTCCCCCCGGGAGACTGGTGCGTCCGAGGGCCGACGCGGCACGGTTCTCCGATGACATGAGCGCAATGGTGAGCATCTCCCTGCGGGTCAGGGTGGCATGTTCCGGCCTCAGGCGCGAGCGGCTATGGCGCAGTCTGTCGCGGTCAGCCTCCAGGATGCTGATCTCTTCATCCATGGGCAGATCCGCATCGAGCACCACCATAGCGGTCATCAGCTTGGTGATGGAGGCGATCGGACGAACATCCCCGCTATGTTTGGCGTACAGGGGCCGACCGCGGGAGTCCGTGACGAGGACGGACGCAGAGCGCAACCGCAAGCTGGCTGGATCGAGCCCGCGCACATTGGAGACCCGCGACAGTGACGGATCGTAACCCTGCTCGCTCGCTTGTGCGCTGTGATCAGAGCAAGTGGCAAAGAGACCAGTCGCGAGCAGACCCGAGAGCAAGAAGCTCGCTGCCCGCTTGCGGGGATCGGCGCAAGAGTTGGACTGTTTCAAAGCTGGTCTACCTTTTTCTCTATGGCTCTATGGCTTTTGTTCTAGGGTGTTAGGCCAGACAGCTTCGGCCATTTCTGAAGTGGCGAGAAGCTTAGCGCCGATGTGCCCTCTACTCAACCGGGGAAATCCCTGAGCAATGTCGCTGTCCTTCTTCGCCACCGCTCCCAAGCATCTCGAGTCCCTGCTTGCCGACGAGCTGCGTGCACTGGGTCTGACGAATGTGACCGAGACCCGCGGCGGTGCCCACTTCGGCAGCGCCCTGGAGGACGGCTACCGGGCTTGCCTCTGGTCGCGGACGGCAAACCGTATTTTGCTGCCGATCGCACGCTTCTCCGCTCCGAGCCCGGAGGCCCTCTATGCCGGCGCTGCGGATATCCCCTGGGAGGAGCACCTGGCACCAGGGCGGACCTTCGCGGTCCACCTGGTCGCCGTCCAGTCCCAGGTGAGACACACCCGATTCGGAGCATTGAAGGTCAAGGACGCCCTGGTGGATCGGCTGCGCGGGAGAACCGGCAGCCGCCCGAGCGTCAGCACCGAGCGGCCGGACCTGCAGATACAGGTCTACCTCCACCAGAACGAGGCGACGGTGAGCCTGGACCTGTCCGGCTCCTCCCTGCACCGGCGAGGTTACCGCCTGGAGGGTGGCGGCGCGCCCCTCAAGGAGACCCTTGCCGCCGCCATCCTGCTCCGTGCAGGCTGGCCCGACGTCGCTGCACTAGGAGGTGCCCTGCTCGACCCCATGTGCGGCTCCGGGACCCTCTGCATCGAGGGGGCGCTGATCGCGGCAGACATTGCACCCGGGCTATTGCGCGATTATTGGGGGGTTACCGGCTGGTCGGGACACGAGAGCGACCTCTGGACAGAATTGCTGGCAGAGGCCGGCGAGCGCCGAGCTGCGGGGCTCCAGCGGATCGGCTCCATCCGTGGCTATGACGCACACCCGGCGGCAGTGCGCGCCGCGCTGGCCAACCTGGCGCGGGCGGGGCTCGCCGGGTGTGTCCACTTCGAGCGCCGGGAGCTGGACGACTGCGCCCCTGGCCGCGCCAGCGAGAGCGGCCTGCTGGTGGTCAACCCCCCGTACGGCGAGCGCCTGCAAGAAGGATGGGGCGCCGGCTCCGACCTTCCCACCCTCTATGCCCGGTTGGGCCGAGTCCTGCGCGAGCGCTTCCAGGGCTGGCGGGCCGCGGTCTTTACCGGTAACCCGGATCTGGGGAAGCAGATGGGGCTGCGCGCCAAGCGCCATCACAGCCTCTACAACGGCCCCATCGAATGCCGCCTTCTGCACTTCGAGGTGGAGCCGGAGAGCTTCGTCTCCAGCCAGCCCCGGCCCCTACCGCCCGAGGAGCGCGGCGCGGGGGCCCTCATGCTCGCCAACCGGCTGAAGAAAAACCTCAGGAATCTGGAGAAATGGCGTCGGCGCGAAGAGGTCAGCTGCTACCGTGTCTACGATGCGGATCTGCCGGAGTACGCCCTCGCAGTGGATGTATACGAGGGCGATGCGCGCTACCTGAGCGTGCAGGAGTACGAAGCACCCGCCGAGGTCGACCCCAAGCGCGCACGTCATCGTCTGCGCGAGGCATTGGGGGTGATCGCCGAGGTCCTGGAGGTGCCCTCCGAGCACCTTTTCTTCCGGGTACGTCGCCGGCAAAGAGGAAGCGAGGCGCAGTACGAGCGCATGGGCACCCAGCGCCGTTTCCACCAGGTCACCGAGGGCGGCCTCCATTTCCTGGTCAACTTCGAGGACTACCTGGACACGGGCCTGTTTCTCGATCATCGCGCCACCCGCCGCCTGATCCGCGAGCTCGCCGGCGGTCGCCACTACCTGGGCCTGTTCGGCTACACGGGTACTGCCAGCGTCTACGCCGCCCACGGCGGGGCGCTCTCGACCACGACGGTCGACATGTCCAATACCTACCTGGAGTGGGCGGGACGCAACCTCGCCCTGAACGGATTCGAGGGACCGGACCACCGCCTCGTCCAGGCCGACTGCCTGCAGTGGCTGCGCAAGGCATCGGAAGGTCGGGACTACGGACTCATCTTCCTGGATCCGCCCAGCTTCTCCCGATCCAAGCGCATGCAGGGCACCTTCGATGTCCAGCGCGACCACGTGGGCCTCATCCGCCTGACCATGCGTCTGCTCGCGCCCGGCGGCACCCTGATCTTCTCCAACAACCTGCGCCGCTTCCGGATGGACCGGGAAGCATTGACCGACCTCGATCTCGAAGACATCAGAGCCATTACCCTACCCAAGGACTTCGCGCGCAATCCCCGCGTACACAACTGCTGGCGGATCGGTTATCGCAAGAGGTGAGAACCCGCAGATGCCTCGTAACTGCAGGAACTTGTTCTCCCTAGCACACTGGAGACAGATTCTGCCTCGTCTTATTGGAATTTGTAACCTACCGCCGTGGACGAGGCTCCGCTCCTTCGATACGCTCTACCAAAGAGCCACTCGGAAGTCAGAGTCGTGATTACTGGTCTCACATTACGCAACTTCAAAGGCGTGCAGTCCCTGTACGCAAGCCCCGGGGCCGGGCCTCCCGTTGCGGTGCTCGGCGAGCGACCTGCACTTCCGCTGTCCCGGTTCCAAGTCCTGGTAGGACCGAATGGTGTCGGGAAGACAACGGTGCTTGATGCCATCGACTTCGTTTGTGATTGTTTGACATACGGGCCGGGATTCGCTGTTGAATTGCGCGGAATCGCAGACTTCAAAGACATGACCTGGCTGCGTAAAGGCGGACCGATCAAGATCGATTTATGGTTAGATCTTGCCGCCGAGCTACCGACACTTGCCGAGAGCATCCTCTTATATCGCCTAGCCGTCCGCCAGGATGACAAGCTCGGTGTCTGCGTGGAGGAAGAGGCCCTTCGCCAGTTCTCTCGGGCTTGGCTTCCAAAGAGCGGGATGCTGACGTTCAAGCCGGGCGTCAAACCAAAACGGTTACTGGGCAAGACATCCAAGGGAACCGATTTCTACTCGCGGGAGAAGGGCAGCTACCAGGATTCATTCAACTTTGGTCTCGATAAGCTGACCTTAGCCCTGACACCTCCGGATGAGGATCGTTACCCGACGGCAAACGCGGTACGCCGGTTTCTGATGCAAGGCGTTCGCTACATCCAGCTCAACAGTCGCGCAATGCGCTTGCCCTGCCCAGCGACACGCGGGACAAATCTGGATCTGGACGGGACCAACATCGCCCGCGTCGTGGGTCGATTGCTGGACCGCAACGGCGCGCCAGGAACCCAATGGGCAGAGCCGGGAACAGCGGTTGCACGCTGGGTGGAACACCTGCGCTACGCCCTACCCGATCTCGTCAACATCGGATGGGACAGGCGCCAAGCAGACAACGCCGAGTTTCTTGTACTGCGCTACGAGAACGGACTGGAGGCACCGAGCTGGATTTTGAGCGACGGCACCCTGCGCATGCTCGCCTTGACGTTACCGGCCTTTTTGCCCCCCGAGTCCGCACTCTACATGGTCGAGGAGCCGGAAAACGGCGTATACCCCAAGGCGCTGGAGATCATCCTGCGCTCCCTCTCCAAGATCCCCGGGGGGCAAATGCTGCTTGCGACCCACTCGCCATTTGTCGTCCAGCATTGCGGCATCGAGTCACTTCTCTGCTTTTCACGGGACGAGCACGGCACGCACATCATTCCCGGTCCGGCGCATCCCGCGTTGAAAGACTGGGACGGCACGCCCGACCTGGGGATCGTGTTCGCCGCCGGCTTGTTGGAATGACGGCAGGGGTGATGAAGGACCTCCTGGTCTACACGGCAGACGCCGATGCCCTGGGTCTGATGCGCGCATTACTCAAACGCCCAAAGGCAATGGGTATCCGACCCATCGAATTCGACATCGAGCGCCATCCTCAGCGCGATCCTGGAATGGTGCAGAGCGGCGCCGAGCTGGCCCGGATGAAGAAGGGTAGCTACCACAAGGCGCTATTGCTTTTCGACTTCGCCGGTAGCGGCCGGGAGCACAGAATGACTCCGGAAAGTCTGGAGGCATCGATTCAGGCAAAGCTCGACGATTATTCCTGGTCCGGCAGAAGCTCTACGACAGTGCTGGTACCCGAGATCGAAGCATGGCTCTGGTATTGTGAGCCTGCACTCGTTGCCCATTGCGGAGTACCGGCCACCGAGATCGACGACTGGCTGCATGAATATTCGGCCAAGTCGGGAAAGGCGTTGGAGACCTTGAAGAAAGATCAACCAATAGAGCTATTCGAGCACCTGATATACGAGCGCTTACGGAGGACCATCTCGCCGCGGAGCTTCGAAGAGATCGGGAAACGAGCCAGCATCAAACGGCTTCTGAACTGCGCGTCGTTCAATAGGATCGCTGCCTGTTTGCGGAACTGGTTTCCGCCGTGAAGGAGCCCGAGGTCGTCAGGCTCGGCTCCATTGCCTCGCGCTCCTGCGTCGGAAGCGCGTTGGCGAAATATGACTTCTCATTGGGACCCGCCAGTGAGGGACGACGACGAGGAACCTATCGATGAAAAGGGACAACTACGGTGGATCTGCCATGGACTGAGCGGTTCGGCGGTAACATCGTAAAAAACCCTCGGGGCAGGCACCGATCCCGATCCCGATCCCGATCCCGAAACCGTAATCCAATCATCGCAGCTAGGTAACGAATCGATGGGATTATAGCGATGTCCTCCGCAACCATCGTCCGACCACATGGCGCCCGCCAATCAGCCCACCCGTACAGTACCGAAGCCGCCCCTCTGCCCGGCGTCGGGCTGGCCGCACCTGCTCAGCTGGCCCCTGCCGGAGCTATCCAACGTAGCGGACCGGATCCTGCTAAGGCTCCTCTGTCGAATCGCCTCGAGACAGATCGCGCTGATCGACGGCTGGGAGAACGTCCTTTCCCGGCAGGATCCTTTTCTGCTCGTCTCTAATCACAGCTCGCGCCGCGAGGCGGTCTTTCTGCCCGCGATCCTGATGCTGGCGCGCGGCGGACGCGCCGTTCGCTTTCTGGCGGACTGGAACTTTCGGCTCATTCCAGGCATTGGATACCTGTACGCCATGAGCAGCGCCATCACCCTGACGCGGAAAGACGCCCGACCCCGCATCCTGAATCTGCTGCGGTCCCGGTACGAGCCCAAGATGCCTCCCTTCGCGGAAGCGAAAAACCACCTGATGCGGGGTGAGTCCGTCGGCATCTTTCCGGAGGGCACAGTGAACGTCCGCGCCGATCGGCTCACGCGCGGTCATCACGGCGCGGCACGCCTTTCGCTGGAGACCGGAGCCCCCGTGGTACCGGTGGGGATCCGCTTCGCGCGACGTCGCGGGCTGACCGGACAGATCGATCCCACCTCGGCCATCTCGATTCATTTCGGTGCGGCGATGAGTCCACAGCCCCGCGAGCGCGGACCCATCCCTCCGCGGGCAGTGACGGCCTGGAATACTTGCTTGATGACCGAGATCGGTCGTCTCTGCGGGAAGGAAGGACATGAGGCTCCGCACAGCCAACACCAGCATCTTGTCGGGAACTGCCTGCACGAGCGCTCGTCGCCGCTCCATAAAGGATGCCGCTACTGGTGAGAACAACCCGAGGTGGAGGCCTGCCATGCGGGGGAAGATCCGAGTAAACCGCGTCGAGGACGCGGCCGACCGTGCCGCTGCGTTGAGCGTCCTGCGCGCTACTTACCAAACAGAGAAAGGCTGGATCCGGGACGCCGAATCGCAGATCGCGGATTCGGACGTGGGCAGCACACAGGTGTCCTGGTTCCTGGCCAGCTACTCAGGCGAGCCTGCGGGTGTTCTCCGTGTCCACTATGCGCCACCGCTGGAGCAATACGGCTCGTACGGTATGCGGGCGTTGCGCCCCGGGATCGATGTCACCATGTTTCTGCACACGAGCCGTCCTGCAGAGATCGGTCGCTTCGCGATCGTCCCCGGACTCCGTCGCAATCTGTCGATCTCCGTAGCGCTCATGCGGGCCGCAACGAGAGAAACAGTGGAGCGTGGATTCACCTATTACATCACCGACGTCTTCGAAAATGACCCCCACAGTCCTTATGGGTTCCATACCCCCGTCATGGGCTTCGATCCCGTCGCCACGCACGACCACGGCGAGCTGCAGTGCACCAGCCGGCGCATCACCATGGTCCTCGGCCTGAAGGCCGCTTACCAGCGGTTGCGGTGTCGCCGAGGCTGGATCTTCCGTGCCCTCACCGCCGATTGGGACGCGGGGCTGCACCAACGTCTCGCGGTCTGACTTCCTCCGATAGCTGTATACTCAGACGTTGGATTTCACGTCTGCACATCCAGCCGGTCCCTTGCATTTCATTATCGTGGAATGGTTTCTCGCTGCCGAAACCCCGAGTGAGTGACACAGCAAAGCGTGGCGAAGCGGCTCGCCGAGGGCCGGCACACATCGAGTGCGGTGATCCGCACGGCTTCCCCGTAATTTACTGCCACGGATTCCCGAGCTCGAGCCGGGAGGCTCGGCTCCTGCATTCCGCCGCAGCACGGGAGGGCGCCCGTATCATCGCACCGGACAGACCGGGGTACGGGAGATCCCGCTTCCAACCAGGTAGAGAAATCGGCGATTGGCCGAGGGAGGTCGAGCTCCTCGCGGACGAGCTCGGTATCTCGAAATTCGCCATGCTGGGGGTCTCCGGGGGCGCGCCCTATGCGCTTGCCTGCGCTTGGCGCATCCCGCGGCGGATCCACCGCTGTGCGCTGGTTTGCCCTCTCGGACCCGTTTACCTGAAGCCGGTTCTTGCCCAGATGAATTGGGGTGCCCGGCTCAACCTGGGTTTGGCATGGCGTGCCCCGTCGCTCGCGCAGATTGCTCTTGGGGCCGTGGTTACCGGGCTTGTGTCCCTCTGGCCGCAGTCCCTAGCCGCGCTGCGAAGAGTCAAGGCGAGCGATGCCGACTTGGCGGAGCTGGCGAATCCCCGGACCCGACGCATACTCGACCAGACGATCGCCGATGCCATGAGAGCCGGCGCCCGCGGTGCCCGTCAAGACCTCTTGCTCTACGTGCGCGACTGGCGGATTCCCCTAAACGACGTGGACCTACCAATGGATATCTGGCACGGAGAGGCCGATGGGATCGTACCTGTCTCCCACTCGCGTTGGTATACCGCTCACCTTCGCAATGCATGCATCCACTACCTGCCGAAGGAGGGCCATTACTCGCTCCCCATGAGGCATACAGAAGAGATCCTTCGCACCCTGCTGGCGTAGAGCGACTGGCGAGATCCACGTCCGAAGAGCCGGCTCACATGGTCGACTATCCAAGACGAGCGGTCGATACTGTGCCCGGATCGCCGAGCCGGCGCGAGGATCAAAGACGCCGGCTATCGAATCAGGATGGTCTCGCCGGCGCGGACGCGGTCGCCGGGCCGGACCTGTGCCTGAAGACCCTCGCGCCAAGGCACGATGAGGTCCACCTGGGAGCCGATGCGGATCATGCCGAAGGTGGCTCCCCGCTCGACCCGGTCCCCCACATGAAAATAACTGTCGATGCCGTGCACATTGCGGGACCCGATCTGGACCACGTACAGCGCCAGGGGCGAGCCGCGGTACTCCCCCTGAAGACAGGTCACGGTGCGCTCGTTCTGGACGATGTGCAGGCTGTTCTCATAATAGGGCTCGCGCTTCATGAGGATACGCAAGTGCATAGGGCCCATCAGCAGGTTCTTCCCCAGAGCCGGGTGGTGGCGGATGAAGCCGACCTCCCCGGCCAAGGGGGCACGGTTGTGGTGTACGTCGAAGGGGCTCATGAAGATGCCGATGACGAGCTTGGTCCGGTCGAGATCCTCGCGCAGGATATCCACGATCCTGGCGGGCACACCCTGCTTGACGGTAACCACATCCTCGCCCTGCCCGACCTTGCGCACGTACACCACGGTGCCGTCGGCTGGGCTCAGGATGCCGGCTTCCTCCGGCGGGGTGCGTGGCGGGTCGCGGAAGAACCAGACATAGCGCCAGAAGGCGTAGGCTGCCGCCCCCAGCAACAAGGCCGCAGTCACCCCCCCGAGCATCAGCGCAGAGGCTCCCAGGCACCCTCGCTCAGGACGCGCACCAGGGCGACCCCGGAGGAGAAGGGAAAGTCGATCACCTCGAAGTGCTCCTTTTCCTTCCCGAGCGCCTTGAGCCAGCGCTTGACCCCGGCATGACGCACCAGCTCCCGCACATAGATGTTGGTATCGTGCAGGAGGATATAGCTGTTGCGGTGGGAATGTTCCAGGACCTTCAGGAAATCGTGACGCACATCCCCGTAGGCATGGCTGCCGTCGATGAATGCAAGGTCGATTCGCGGCAAGCCGCGCTCCCCGTAATCGGCGAAGAAGTCCGCACTGGTGTGCTTGAAATGGGTAACCAGATGCTCGACACCGAAACGGCGAAAGCGCGCCATGACGCGCTTGGGCTCGTCCCACTGCCCGGTTCCTCCGACCGTGCGCAGGGGTCCTTCCTTGAGCACGGAGTAGGATGGATCGACGAAGCTCAACCTTCCCAGGCTGTTGTCCTTGAGGCCCAAGGCCAGGCAAACCACGCTGAACCCGAAACCGGAGCCGATGACCAGAATATGTTGCGGACGTAGCGACCTGACCAGCCCGTAATAGAGAAAACCGAAGCCGAGATTGAGCCGATCACGCTGCTCGTTGTGACCGAGCGGCTTAGCATGATCGAAAATTGCGCGCAATAGGACGGGATCGAGGCTGAATGGATCCGGTTCGATGGACCTGATGGTTTCGAGCTTTCGCACAGTAGCATTCCGCCAATCATGAGATTATGAATTACATCGCCGTTTAGCTTACAAAGGTTCTGTGACAACCAGATTGCGATCACCGCTGACTTAGATTACCGGTCCGGGATTCCATGGCGCTCCTCGCCGACTCGCTACCAACACACCTTTATAAGCCAGCCGACGAAATCCCATTCGTCACTCGGCGTTCATAATGGCTTCACATTCTCATTACCTCGATCTGGTAAAAAGAGCGATCTGCCCGGAACACACCAACCGCAAAGGACAATCGATGCCGGCAACGACCTCGAAGCGCTGTCGGCTGCCTCGGGACCTTCAGCCCTGTCGCCTCTCCAAGCACCGACCACATCGAGAAGCTGTCCTGACCCGAGTGGATCGATGCGCGTTGCCTTCGTCTTTCTCGAAAAGATGAGCCCCGAAGGAGCAACCCGTGGCTAGCAGCCTACTGCTGTACGTCTCTGGCGCCGCGGGCGTCGCCGTGTTGGTGCCCAGGGCACTGGCCCGAATACGTCTGTCGCGCGCCAAGAATCCCTCGGTGCAGGGCCATGCCAGGCTCGCAAGGCTGCTCGCCCGAGTCATTCCCTTCTACGAATACAAGGAGGAGGAGCTCTTCCGCTGTGACGGCGCCCCGTCGGAAGTGGCCGAGCGGCGACAAGCCGGATTCCAGCGCCTCGCACGGCTGTTTCGTGAGCGATGCCCGAAGTCCATCGCGTTCGGTGACGAGATCGAGGGTGCGCTTTCGGACGTGCAGCTCACGAATCAGTACCGGGTGCCCTTCCAGTTCCGCAACTACGTTCGTGAGAGCCTGAAGATCGGCTCGGTCGTCACCGCATCTTCGGGCAATCGGATTCGCGACCTCGACGACAACTGGACCCTCGATCTGTCCGGCTCCTACGGCGTGAACCTCTTCGGTTACGATATCTACCGCGACTGCATCGATGCCGCGGTCGCGCGCGTGCGCGAGCTCGGACCGGTCCTGGGTCCCTATCACCCGGTAATCGCCGACAATGTCGAGCGGATCAGCAGGATCTCCGGACTCGACGAGGTATCCTTCCATATGTCGGGCACCGAAGCGGTCATGCAGGCGGTGCGGCTCGCCCGCTACCAC
>Ga0210085_1000312_pt1 | contig 21255 bp, 18 predicted proteins | sample China_Galinas_PW_5_FD_184866 | JGI IMG/M metagenome (GOLD analysis project Ga0210085, IMG submission 184866) | Wetland microbial communities from San Francisco Bay, California, USA, that impact long-term carbon sequestration - China_Galinas_PWC_D1... | ecosystem: Environmental > Aquatic > Marine... | reverse complement strand
GTCTTCATGCTCCCTGAGGGTAGCCAGCGCGGCCTGGTCGTCCGGATTTTCCCGGTAGCGCTGCAGCGCCAGCATGCCGGGTATGCCGTTCCTGATACGTTCCGCGGCGCGCCGTTCCAGGTCCTTGATACCGGGCAGTTCCGTGTCCAGGGAGTGGGTAATCAGGATGCCCGCGAGACCCGGGATCTCTATGGTAGGACCGACATTACGCTGCTGTTCATCACTGGGAAACGCAATGAGTTTCAGCGGCGCCGGTGCCTGCTCGGTCTCCCACATCCCTTCCATGGCGGCCAGCTTGGTGGGCTGGGCGCTGCCGGCGACAAAGCCCAGGGCATCCCCCAGGGTGATGACGCCGATCACGGAAAACACACCGAACAGCGCGCCCATCCGCAACGAGCGGCGCGCGATCTCGACGTGGCGTCCCTTGCTCAGGTACCAGGCGCTGATCGTTACCACGAAGATGGCGCCGGTGACGTAACCCGCGATCGAGGTATGCACGAACTTGGACTGGGCGTCATGACTGAACAACAGGTCGAAAAAACTGGTCAGCTCCATGCGCTGCGACACGGGGTTGAAGCTCGCACCCACGGGGTCCTGCATAAAGCCGTTGGCCACGAGAATCCACAGCGCCGACAGGTTCGAACCCAGCGCGACCAGGTAGGTTACGGCCAGGTGTCCCGCCTTGCTCAGGCGGTCCCAGCCGAACAGCATCAGGCCGACGAAGGTCGATTCCATGAAAAAGGCCATCAAACCCTCGATGGCCAACGGCGCACCAAATATGTCGCCGACATAGTGGGAATAAAACGACCAGTTGGTGCCAAACTCGAACTCCATGGTCAGGCCGGTGGCCACACCCAGCGCGAAGTTGATGGCAAACAGCTTGCCCCAGAATCGGGTCATTTCCTTGTAGATCTTTCTGCCGGTCGTGACGTAGACCGTTTCCATCGCGGCCAGGATGAAGCTTAATCCCAGCGTGAGCGGAACAAACAGGAAGTGGTACAGGGCCGTGGCAGCGAATTGCCAGCGCGACAGCTCGATGACGGTTTCACTCGGAACTACCATGCCTGCGCTCCTTCTCTTTGCGGCTGGATGTTGATACGCACGGTCTGTAGGCGGTTGTTACTACAGAACGGCATCGCAGCAGCACGAATGAGCGCATGGTGTCCGTTCTGAATGCCGCAGCACCACCCTGCGCCGGCTTCCCTCCGGGTGCCTGCTCCTGACTCTCGCGCAACAATATAAGACTCGCTGCATTGGCACAAGGCGGCCTCCGGGCTGTCGATGCCCTGCACATCCCGGGGATAGTCCGCCATGAACAGCTTCCGGTTCATTGCTCTCTTTTCCCGTGTCACGATCCGTGACAGGAGCACTGGCTGCTCTGCTCGCCTGGCGGCAGGGTTCCGGCAAGATAGTGGGCAACCGCCGCATCCGGGTCGGGCACCGGCGTCACCACCGCCTCTACACCCCATGCCGTGAGACGCTGGACAAGCCCATTCCCCATGCCAGCGGAAATCAGTACATCGGCAACCTCCAGGGGATGGGATGCCTGCGGGGAGCTGTCGTGCAGCGATTGCTCCTTCGGCAGCTCCAGCAATACCCTGTTTTGTACCTGCCCCTGCTCGATATCGTAGAGCCAGAACTTGCGGCAACGACCGGTATGTCCGGTAACCTCTCGCCGGTTCTGGCTGGCGACTGCAATTTTCATCGCTTGCTCTCCTTGAAACAAAGGGAATTCAATTTATTAGTCCATCCTTAAACGCCGTTTTCACCGCAGAGACGCAAAGAAATTCATTAACGGAAACAAGTAAACACTTTGCGTTCTCGGCGTCCCTGCGGTGAGTTAATTTCTTTATGGATGAACACCAATCAAATCCGCCAGTTGCAAGAATTCTGTTCGTTGCAGGCTTCATCCCGGGCATCATCGGCAATGATGCAACGATTGGATAAAGTCAGTTTATGGACTCAATGTACCCACGGAGGCGGCGGCATGCACTGACAATTGTCAGTGCATGCCGCAAATAGGGGCAGCGCCCTGAAGAGGCACGTCTGCGATTTGATTGTCAGCTACCGGGAGGAGCCGGGTTCAACGCAGGCTAATGCGCTCCAGGCCGCCCCGGTTAACCCGGGCGTGCTTGGCATCCAGTTCGCTTACCAGGCTGTTGCGCTTCAACTCGGCCACCACGCGACTGGCGGTTTCGGAGGTGATACCCACCATGGCGCCGATGTCTTCACGGGTGGGCAGGTAGCAGTGCTCCCCTGACTGACTGCCCGTCAGGCGTAGCAGCAGCCTGGCAACCCGGGACTGTGCAGGCCCCGTCGACAGGTCGGTGATCCAGGCGTCGGCCTCGCTCACCGCCCGCTGCCAGCGGGCCAGCAACTGCTTGTGCAGCCGCGGAGTGTCATGGCTCAGACGATCGATCACCGACACCGGGATGTGGCAGGCCAGCACCGCCTCCAGCACGATCGCCTCGTGCTGGTAGGGCTGACCGAGCAGCACTTCCAGACCGGCCACGTCGCCCTGTTTCAACAGCCGCACGATGCGTAGCCCGCCATTGGACAGATACTGCACCAGTTTCACCAGCCCCTCGCGGACAGTGAAGACATGGGCAGGATGATCGGCCGGGCGATAGAGCGTCTCACCAACTCCGAAGCGCAGTTCATCGATGGGCTTGTGGATCAGCTGAAAGTCGTCGTGCCGGAGGTCGGCGAAGAGCACCAGATCACGGATGCTGCAATGCCGGCACTGCGGCGGCCCGGTCCAGGCGATCTCGATGTCACGAACGTCCAATCACGCCCCCAGGAATTCGTTGTGTGTATTCGGCGGGTCCACCGGGACCCCGGCAAGGATTATAACTCGCCCGACAATACCGCGTCCGACCCCGGTAACCTGCACGGCCCAGCCGCATAGTCACCCAACGCATGGCATCAGCACTGGCAGGAATTGCCGACGCGTAAAATGCCCTGCCACAGGGATGACGGGACCCCTGTCCCGGGCTGGTATCCCCCGTGTTTGCCTGTTTCGGGATAACGTTGACCGCACTCTGGTTCTTCGCGGTGGCGAGAATCACTGCCGAGAGGTGTATTCGAAGCGTGTGGCATTGCAAGCGTGGCATTCGGCAGCCACGCACATCGTTGTCTGGCATGTGATCGCAGCGCAGATGCCGCAGTGGAGGATAAGGACCCTGATGGATCGGGTCCCGGGCTACTGCAGGGCGTAAGTTACAAACTGCGGTGTCGACTCGCGCTTTACAAAACCCCGAGTACCACGTTGATTGAAGGTCTTGTTTCAGTGACGGATTCGACCTTTATGCCGGGATTCTGGATATCCATTTAAGGTTGGCTACCGCCAATTGGCCGATCCGAATAGAAGAGCGTGCTAATTACCCGGTACGGCCAATAGCTGCCTTCTCAGACAGACATGAAAACCAGTGGAGTATCCAAAGCATGCATGCATCGTCTATCTTTCAAGCATCAGTTAATTTGATCGCTTCCCCCACCTTTGGCGATCAAGATTTTGCAGTCAATATTTAGTTGGTCAATTTATCTTTAGTATCCTCATTATCGAGCCGGCAGCTCCAGTGAAATGCCACTGCCAGGGTGGCAATCACTCCAACCAAAGACACCAGCAAGATAAATGAATAGGGTGACACATTGACTTGGTGAGAGATGGCCAAATGAATCGCGTAAATAAAGCTGACCGATAACAGAACTTTCAAAAAACACGCGACAGGGCATCTATTCGCACGGTGAAACAAGTTTTCAAGCATAATTGACATTGCTTTTCCTCTTTGACTGATACTACAGGTGTCGATGCATGTACCAGGCTACTTGATGGTCTGGCTGTATTCCGCCAGAGCTTCGACACTCGGTTGAGTGGGCACTTTCTCTGCCTGCATCCGCTTGCGCAGGGACTCGATTAATTAGCGGCTAACCTTCGAGAAATAGAAGTCCGCCGCCGACTTTTCCGCAAGCCTGGGCAGCTCGACAAAATCACCCATGACTATCCTCGCATTGATAGAGAATAACAGTATATGAATATTAATATATATTTATATTTCGGCAATGATACGATTTTATTAAATGCTGGAGCGGCAAAGTGTCGCGCCTTGAAAAATGCGTCGACAAGCAGGAAACCATAAAGGTCATTTGAGACGGTTTCTGAGATTTACCAAAATATCTGCGAGATATGGCTTGATGGCTTCAGTTGGGCGAATGCCCCGGGAGCCTGTCGGACTTAAGTGATCGTAGCGAGCAGGGTGGGAGATCGTGAACAGATTTTCACGATTTCGAGGCGCATAGTGGTTCTATGTGACGAAATATCGGCGAACTATGGGCCGCTCTCCCGCCGGCGCACGACTGCAGGGAGAAGGTGAGACCGGGAACCGGTCGAGAGGCTGGCCTGGGCCAGAAGGTGAGACCGGGAACCGGTCGAGAGACCGGCCTGGGCCGTGCAGGAGGCAGAGCACCAAAAGTAGGCGCTTCAAGCGACGCATGGAGCAGTTGCCGAGTAGATCAATCCTAAGTCCCCGACAGGCTCCTAGACACGGCGCCGTTCGGACAGATGGTGCACACGCGTCGACCGGTATCCGGCCGCGAGGGTGCCGGTCATCCAGCCCAGGCTCCGCAAGACCCAGGAAAGTGGACCCAGCAGGAACAGGGCCAGGCGCATGATGACCGAGAGGATGACAAACCAGAACAGGAACTGCACCAACCAGGCATCCACACCCAGCCAGTCCCCCAACTCCGCCAGGGTTGAATTGATCAGTCGCGGGTAACGGAACATGAGGTAGACGGCCGCGGGGATGGCTCCATAACGTGCAACGGCAAGCCCGAGCCGCCCACCGCGTGCCAGTATCCGGGAACCGAACAGGGCCACCCGTCCGGAGAACCCGCCGGAGCGCGCCGCGGCGGCGCCAGGCGCCACTGCCCTTCCCGCCCGCACCGCCTTGAGCAGCTTCACACTCGAGGCGATCACGACCATATCCAGCGCAGCCCAGCCCAGGTCTGAACCCTCGATTGCCGTCCCTTGCCGCCACTTGGCCTCAAGGCTCCGCACCCCGCCGAGAAACAGGTTCGCCACACCCTCCGTCACGCGCTCGGTTTGCACCCAGTCGGCCTTACCGTCCGGGTCGACGGCGAACTGTCCGAGGAAGTCATAGCCTTCCTCCAGAAGGAAATGGACGGCATACCAGCCGCGGTCCTCCGCGGTCAGTTCGGGGGCGGGCTCCGTGGCAGGAGGCGCGGCATCCACCGGCGTTCCCACCAGCCGGGCATACAGGAGCCTGGCCCGCTCGACCCGATCGCTCAGGGCGCGGCGTATCTCCAGGGAAGTCAGGTCATGATCCATGAAATAGGCAATGGGCGGTAAAGCCGCCTCCCCGTAGGTCAGCAGAACCACCTGAAACTCGGTCTCGCCCCCGTAGATCGGCAGGATACGACGGGCCAGGTCCGGATATCGCAACAAGGCCAATCGGGCCTTGAGGACCAGTTGCTCGTTGTCGGCATAGTCGAGCAGCAGGGCCTGAACTTCCAATGGCTCCGCCGCGACCTGAGACGCCGCGTCGCCGAAGGATTGGCGGACCGCCACCCCGATCAGCTGGTCTTCATAAGGGGGGGTGGATGGGCCGCCGACCAACCAGGCAGCCCCCGCAACAGCCACGCAAGCCAGCAGCAGGCCTGTTGGATTCAGTTTCATGGACCACCTCCGGTGGAGCACAAGGAGAATAGAAGCCATTCCCCATGAAGTCCACGACCATTGAACATCCGGAGATTGTGTCCGTCCCGGAGCTAGCCCGCATATCTCACCGGGATCCCGGATGCTGGCGCAGGGCTCGTGTGTCCGGACACCTCTCTGGAGCGAAAGGGGTAGCCGTAGCCACCCCTTGAGTGAAGAGCAAGTCCGGGCGCGCGAGAACCAGCCAGGGCCGGGATAGGCAATTCCTGAATATGTACTGTCTTTTCCGATTTGTCCGCATTTTGATTATATCCAATTGCATTACATCGCTACGACGCCGCCCGGTGAGAAATGCGGGCATCATCGACCTCAACCTGCATATTGACCCGAACCATGCCGCTGACAATGAGATAAAGATCGCGACTGACTTCACCTTCCCTGAGAATGAGGTCATCCGGATCGAAAAACTCTTCCCACCACACCTTGTCCCGGGAAAATTGCGGATGCTTCAGGATGCTGTACAGCGCTTCTGACATGGTTTGCTCCTGGTAACGGTCATATGGTGCTGTCTGGCCAGCACGCTGCCAGACCCTGAGGCAATCATCGCCGGAGGGGGGGCATACTTCAACAACCCTGGTCTCCCGGTACGATGATTCAATTTATTTCAGAAAACCCTGGTTCCGGCGGGGTTGGAAAGTGGACCTGAGTCGCGGACCGGGGCAGAATGCGGGTCGATTGTTCTTCTCAAGCCCCGCGGTTTCCTGAGAGATATCGTGTTAAAACGCCTGTTCATCGTATTGCTTATGCTGCTGATCCTGTTCGGCGGTCTGTTCGCGTGGAAATATTACGTCGGCAAAAAGATGGCTGCCGCCATGTCGGCGCCGCCGCCCCCGGCGGTTATCGCCAGCGCCAGGGTTCAGAGCGAGCGCTGGCAGCCGCGCCTGTCGGCGGTTGGCAGCCTGGTCGCAAGTGAGGGCGTCCTGGTAGCCAATGAAGTCGCGGGCATGGTGAAATCCATTCACTTTGAATCCGGGCAATCGGTAGCGGCCGGCACTTTGCTGGTGCAGCTCGACGACGAGGCAGACCGTGCCGACCTGGCAAAGCTGGTTGCCGCCCGGACTCTGGCGGAACTGAATTTCCGGCGCCTGGAAAAACTCATCCGGGAAAAGACCATTTCGCAGTCCTCCTATGACGAGGCAAAGGCAACCCTGGACGGCGCCGTCGCCATGGTCGCTGAAAGCCAGGCGAATATCGCCAAGAAGGCCTTGCGTGCGCCCATCACAGGCGTGCTCGGTATTCGTACCGTCGACCTCGGACAGTACCTGGCGCCGGGTTCCGCCATCGTGTCATTGCAGGCACTGAATCCCGTTTATGCGGATTACAGTCTGCCCGAGCGTGACCTGGACAAGTTAAGCGTTGGCCAGACGGTCGAGGTCAGGGTAGCGGCTTATCCGGAACGCGTATTCACCGGAACAATCAGCGCGGTGAGCCCGCGCATCGCATCGGCAACCCGCAGTGTGCGGGTACGCGCCACCCTCGAGAATCCGGATAAGGTTCTCAAACCCGGAATGTTCGCCGAGGTCGACACGGTATTACCGGCGCTCGATAACGTGATGACCTTGCCGGAGCGCGCCATTGCCTACAATCCTTACGGTAACTCGGTCTTTCTCATCGAGGAAAAAGATGGTGGTCTGGCGGTGCAAAGTCGCCAGATTAAAACCGGCGTTGTGCGTGATGGCCGTATCGAGATCATCGAGGGGCTCGAGGAAGACGATCAGGTCGTCAGCGACGGGCTGAACAAGCTGCGTAACGGCCAGGCGGTGAAAATCGACAACTCGATCCGGCTGGACGTCTCACCAGCCACGCCATGAAATTCACCGATCTGTTTATTCATCGCCCGGTTCTCGCCAGCGTCGTCAGCCTGCTGATCCTGGTCGTGGGCTTGCGCTCGATTGCGGCGCTGGACGTACGCCAGTACCCGGAGCTGAAAAATACCGTTATTACGGTTACCACCACCTATCCCGGCGCCAGCAGTGAACTGATCAAGGGCTTCATTACCACGCCCCTGCAGCAGGCGATCGCCCAGGCGGACGGCATCGACTACCTCTCCGCGCGCAGCACCCAGGGGGTTTCCACCATCGAAGCGCACATGGAGCTGAATCACGATCCCAATGCGGCAGTGGCGGAGATCCAGGCGAAGGTCGCGAGCCAGCGCAATGTCCTGCCCGCGGAAGCCGACGACCCGGTCATCGATTCGACCACCGGTGACACCACCGCGCTGATGTACATGGCGTTCTACAGCGACAGCATGTCGCCGTCGCAGATCACGGACTACCTGTTGCGGGTCGTGCAACCGAAGCTGCAATCCCTGCCGGGCGTCGCCAAGGCGGAACTGATCGGCAACAAGACCTTTGCGTTGCGGGTATGGCTCGATCCGCAGCGCATGGCGGCATTGAACGTCTCGCCAGAGGCCGTGGCCGAGGTGCTCAGGGAGAATAATTTTCTGTCGGCGGTGGGACAGACCAAGGGCGCGTATGTCGCCATCGATCTGACGGCTGACACCGATATCAGTCGTGCAGCGGACTTCCGCAGGCTGGTGGTCAGGACCGAAGACGGCGCGCTGGTGCGTCTGGAGGATATCGCCGATCCGGAACTGGGATCCGAGGATTATGATTCGACCAACAAGTACAAGAACCAGACCGCGATATTCATCGGTATCAAACCGGCGCCCGGGGCCAATCCACTGACGGTGGCCAAACGTGTCCAGGACCTGATGCCGGATATCAGGAGCCAGTTGCCGCAAGGGCTCGACGGACACATTCCCTATGACGCCAGCGCCTACATCGAGGACTCGATCAACGAGGTATTCAAGACGCTCGCCGAAGCTGTGCTGATCGTGCTGGTGGTCATCTATCTTTCCCTCGGCTCGGCGCGCGCGGCGCTGGTACCGGCCGTGGCCGTGCCCCTTTCCCTGATCGGGGGGGCGTTCATCATGCTGGTGCTGGGGTTTTCGATCAATCTGCTGACCCTGCTGGCGCTGGTTCTGGCCATAGGCCTGGTGGTCGATGACGCCATCATCGTAGTTGAAAACGTGCACCGGCACATCGAGGAAGGACAGTCACGCACGGATGCCGCATTGCTCGGCGCGCGCGAACTGGCCATGCCGATCATTGCCATGACCACAACACTGGTCGCGGTCTATGCGCCGATCGGATTCATGGGGGGACTGGTCGGCACCCTGTTCACAGAGTTCGCCTTCGCACTGGCAGGCGCGGTGCTGATTTCCGGCGTGGTGGCGCTTACCCTGTCGCCGATGCTGTCGGCGAAAGTGCTCAAGCCCCACGGCCAGGCCGGCCGCTTCGAGGTCAGGGTCGAGCGCTTCTTTACCTCGCTGGCCAATGCCTACCGGCGCCGCCTCCACGGTGCACTGGAAACCGTGGGTGTCACGCTGGTCTTCGCGCTGGTGGTGCTGGTGAGCATCTACTTCATGTTCACTACCACACCCAACGAGCTGGCTCCGACCGAGGACCAGAGCATTCTGTTTTTTCAGGCAAGAGCGCCGCAAACCGCAACACTGGAATACAACGAGGCCTACACGCGCGAAATCCTGAAGGCGTTTGAAAGCGTACCCGAGTATTATGAAAGCTTCTTTCTGCTGGGCTTCGGCCGCGACACCAGCACCGTCTTCGGTGGCTTCAAGATGGAGCAGCCCTCGAAGCGACCGCGCTCACAGATGGAAGTGCAGCCGGAGTTGCAACAGAAGCTGGGCGCCATCGCCGGCTTCGATACCGTCGTGTTTCCCTTTCCCAGTCTGCCGGGTTCCGGCGGCGGTCTGCCATTGCAGTTCGTGATCACCTCCGATGCGGATTTCGGCCGCCTCGACCAGGTGGCCGATGAACTGATCGGCGCCGGCATGGCCAGTGGCCGGTTCATGTTTCTGCAGAAATCCGTCGAGTTCACCCGGCCCAAGACCAACATCCTGATTGACCGTGACCTGGCCGCGGATCTTGGCATATCAATGCAGGACATAGGCAGCAATCTGTCGACCATGCTGGGTGGTAACTTTGTCAACCGCTTCAGTCTCGAGGGCCGCAGCTACAAGGTGATACCCCAGGTTGCGCGCGAATTTCGCGCGGATGCCGACATGTTGAATTCCTATTATCTGCCCACGCGCAGCGGCGAAATGGTTCCCATGGCGACGCTGGTGCGGTTCGAATCGACGGTCGAGCCCAGTCAGCGCACCCAGTTCCAGCAGCTCAATTCGAACATGATTCAGGGCATAACGGCCTCAGGCGTGTCGCTGGGCGATGGCCTGAAGTTTCTCGAAGACAAGGCACGCGAACTATTCCCGTCCGGGTTTACCTGGGACTACTCGGGCGAGTCGCGCCAGTATACCCAGCAGGGCAGCGCGCTGATTGTCACTTTTTTCATGTCGCTTCTGGTTATCTACCTGGTGCTGGCCGCCCAGTTCGAAAGCTGGCGTGATCCGCTGATCGTCATGGTCTCGGTGCCGATGTCGATTGCCGGTGCGCTGATTTTCATGACCCTCGGGCTGGCCACGGTGAACATCTACACCCAGGTCGGACTGATCACGCTGATCGGCCTGATCGCGAAAAACGGAATCCTGATTGTCGAGTTTGCCAATCAGTTGCAGCAGAAGCAGGGTCTGTCGAAACGTGAGGCGGTGGAACAGGCCGCTGCCATACGCCTGCGCCCGATACTGATGACCACGGTGTCCATGATCGTGGCCATGGTGCCGCTGCTGATCGCCAGCGGTCCGGGCGCGGCCAGTCGCTTTGCCATCGGGCTGGTCATTGCCACCGGACTCGGTATCGGCACGCTGTTTACCCTGTTTGTAGTGCCGGCCATGTACCTGCTGATTGCGCGCGATCACGCCGCAGTGAGGAATAATCCGGAGGCGCCTTCAGAACCCGTTCACGACACCCATGCCGGCTGATCCCGGTTCGCCGCTGTTGTTGATTCCGGTGCTACGCGGGCTCTGAATACTGTATTTGCCTCGCCGGGAAGCATTGCCGCAGTTGCGGTGAAGCTGCCGCACTATAAATCATACCGAGGAGATCAGAGAGTTCTCCTTGCCTGGCATAAGCTTGTACAATTTCCTGTATCTCGAGTATACGGGTTTTACCCTTTTTCCAGCTAAAATAACCGACACCCAACCGTGGATAGACAGGTTAATAACCTACGCCCCGGATGACATAAAGATCTCCTCGTCCCTGCCATCACCCTGGCAAACCGTAAAATCATGATTGCGCAGATCGGCATTCAAGGTTGCGGTGGCTTCCGGGTGTTGCCAGGAAATATGCAAGCGATGGGGTTCGGTCTCGAATATCTTCATCTCACCAGCGAATGCCGGTGAGGTATTGCGCAGGCGAATCAGGTCCAGCTGATCCCTTACCACTGGACGTTTCAGTGCCGACTCGATGTCAATTAATTTCAGAGTGGTACGGTTGATCTCCTTGTGGCCCGCGGTACGCCCCCTTTCTGCCGCCGCATAGTCGTTCGTGCCGGCAAACAGATCCAGGTACCAGACCTGCGGGACGCCAGGCATGAACATCTGTATGGCGCGGGCCAGAAGCAGCTTGCGCTCATCCTCTCCCAGGGCGCTGAAGTAGGTCGCATTGACCTGGTAGTAGTCGATCTTCCTGCCATCGGCTCCATACAGGTTCTTGGTCAGGCCGCCCCGTTCAATAATACGCTTCATGGTGGCTTCTATTTGCCCATTACCCAGCAGGCCAGGTCTATAGGCGCCATCGACTTGTTTGCCTTTGAGATCAAGCACGGGGATCCCGTCATGGCTGCCGAGCATGTTAATGGTCTGCAGACCCCTGGCGTGGATTTCTCCGATCCAGCGCAACAGGGCCTCGTTGCTGCCCCACTCCAGTGCGTGGATAACAAGTCCGGGCAAAAAAAAGTCATAAACGGGGTAACCTTCACGCGAAATTTCTTCGTGGATTCCGGCACCGTATTCGGCATGTATCTCGGGAAAAATGACCAGCTTGTATTTCTGCGCAATAATGCGCAGACGCTCAAGGTAATCCCAGGTACCTGGCCGATTAAAGAAATTTGACTGTCCGGGCGCCTTGTGCAGGTAAGCGAAGGCATCCAGACGAATTATTTTCGCACCATACTCACTGAGCTTGCGAAGTGTCTCATCGTAGAAATTCCAGACCTGTTCGGAGCGGGCATTGAGATCCATCTGGCCCAGGAATTCACGCTTGCGGCATACAACCGTGATCAAATCATTCCGGGTTAATCCGCCATTGTATCGAGCGATGTCTTCCATGTCCGCAGATTCCAGCTGCCCCTTATGCTCGATGACCACCTTGATGCGACGTGCGATGTCCGAGGCATCATGCGGATTCAGCCCCTTTATGTGTTGAAAATCCGCGGCTGTTATCTCATCAAACCCCACTTTCTGGTAAAAGGTGTTCCAGTAAGACTGAAGGCTGCCATCCGGAAATCGCAGTTTCAGAATTGGCAGACCCGGCTTTCTCATGAACAACTTGTCCAGATGTTCTTTATGCGGTACGACATGGTCGTTCTCTCCCATGGTACCGTGATCCTTCCAGAACTCGTTCCAGTCGATGAAGAAATCCCGGTAATCTGATTCGTTTCCTTTTTCCAACAGATCGACAAACTGCGGAGAGCGCACCGACAGGTGATTCAGCACCATGTCGAGCTTGATCTGGATACCCAGCCTGTTCAAATCCTCCAGATCCCGGGGACTGACGAGTTCTTCGTTGAAGTTGTAATCAATGATGGAAAAACCGCGATCCAGGTCGCTGTTAAAAAAGGTTGGCAGGATGTAGAACAGCGAGAATGTGTCTTTCAACTCGGGCCTTTTGAGCAATTCCACAGTGTCGGCCAGTCGTTTCCCGATGCTGTCAGGGTAGGCGTTCAGCATTACTCCTCTGGGCAGGAGTTGTGCTGTGGACTCTGGACTCTTATTCATGGCTTATCCCCTGCTTAATTAATATTCGATTACCAGGCGCAGCCAGCACCCGGGCATGAGCAAGCGTCGTACCTGCGAGGACAATCACAACACAGCAGGGCCTAAAGGTTTGATAGCCCAGGCCAAAGTCGTTGTCAATAGTAGCGTGTTTTGTAGTTGCGATCGGGTCTGCACAACATTTGGCGGCGCATCCGCGAGGAGCGCCGCATCAAACATAAAGCTGTTATGTGTCTGGTGGTTTACTGAGTATTACCGCGCATCCATCCGGCGCGTCCCTGACGGGGAATCAGGAGAGGATTGTGCTGCGAGTTTTAATACCAGACCGTTGGTGTTCTTTATGCTTGATTATGCGGGTTTAGAGTGTGCAATGATCAGGTGGTGAATCATAGAATTTTCGTGCCCGCAGATACACGAGGTTCTCGAATAAATCAGGGGTTGTTCAGGTGGGTTCTGGACCATCGGTCGCAAATCGAAGAAACATGGAAGTGCTCGTTTATCGTCCCGGGATCGAGATAGACGTCCATTGGCAGATATTGGCGTCCTGCATGGCTATCGAACTTTTCCAGTTCGGCCTCGATTTCGGAGCAATGCAGGTTCCAGTATGTCAAGTCTCCATCCGAACCAGCGATGGGCTTCTTCTTGAAGTTAGTCATGGTCCTGGTCCTCGTCAATGTTGCTAATCGAGAGATCCGCAAAGACTTGCCTTGCCTTTGGTAAAGGGGATTATATCACACTGGACCCATCGAATTTACTCTGCCATAGCGATTGCCTCTCAACCTCCTGACGGAAATCTGGCATGCTGCCTATAAGCGCAGTGACTACAGGGCCTTACAGTAATCCATGAGTGAATGGCACTTACTTAAGCGGTTCCCCCCTCGATGTAGGGTGGATGAGGCACGCCGTGTGTGCCGTAATACACCGGCTGTGCCGGCAGGCACGCAATAAGAGTGACGTTGTGTTGCTGCGCAACGCCCGGTGGGTTACGCAAAAAACGCTAACCCACCCTACATTACGGCTTAAGTAAGTGCCATTCATCCAAGAGTCAGTCGGATCTAACCGGCTTGACCGCAAAGATCACGGATGCACCGATCATGTATTGAACGGAGCAACCATTATCAGGCCAATTCCTGTCAATTGACCGTGACACCGCGACTTTGTTGCCACCGTCGTTGCAGGACCGGCAACCGGAGAAGCACCTGGCGCCAGATCGTTCAATTCAACCACTCGCCCGCGGTTTCTGTAATGGCGGACACGGCCGGGTGGGATATCCGGCGTTCCACTGAAATTGCGTAATACTGTTCACGCACGTCCTCCGTGCTGCCAATGATGCGCACTCCGAATTGCTTCGCCACTTCCCTGGCAATGGGGGTCGGTATCATAAAAATCCCGGCACCGGCCTGACCAAAAACTTTCATCAGGGCGCTGTCGTCGAATTCCCCGACGATACGCGGGTGGATGCGCAGACTGTCGAACCAGTCCAGCAGTTTTGCCTGCATCAGGTTGGTTTCGCTGGGTATCAACAACGGTGCACCGTTGAGGCTACGCGGGAAATTCTTGTGCAGCGGCCTGGCAAGGTGCGACACGGCAAGGAAGCTGATACCGCACTCTCCGAGTATGTGATTGAAACCGCGCACGTTGATTCCAGGCGGGATGGGACCATCCGCGAGCACCATGTCCAACCGGTGCAGGGCGAGTTCAGCCAGCAGGTTTGCCAGGTTGTTTTCGCGGCAGATGATACGCACCGGGTCGGGCAGGGAAAGAGCGGGTGCGAGCAGCCGGTAGGCGATCGTTTTGGGCACCGCATCGGCAATGCCCACCTTGAAGATCATCTGCCTGTCCGGAGGCAGGTTGCGCAGTGCTTCCTCGAGTTCGCCACCCAGCGAAAACATCTCATCGGAATAACTCAGCACCAACCTGCCCGTCTCGGTCAATTCCAGGTTACGACCCGCCTTGCTGAACAGCGCTTCCCCGATGCATTCCTCCAGCAGACTGATCTGACCGCTGATGGTCTGGGGCGTGAGGTGCAGTCTCTCACTGGCGCGCGTTATGCCACCTTGCTTGGCCACCACCCAGAAATAGTGCAGGTGCTTGTAATTGAGCATCGCAGATTTTACTTCGGTCTTTACGAAAGATACGTATATTATATTCGACTATTCCTTAGTTTCAATCGTGCTTATCCTTTCATCGTGATTCAGGATGATATCGGCTCGGAGGTAACCATGCAGATTGAAATACAGGCAAAGAATTTTTCCCTGACCCGCGCCATGCGCGTATATATCGAACGACGGATAGGGTTTGCATTCAGCACGTGCTACCGGCATGTCAAGCGCATCCTGGTGCGGCTGTCTGACGTCAACGGGCCCCGCGGCGGGAACGACAAGCGGTGCCAACTCGAGGTGATACTGCCAGGCCAGGCAGTAGTGGTGGTGGATACTGAGGCCGATCTGTACGTCGCGATCAACCGTTCTGCGTCACGTGCCGGTCGTTCCGTTATGCGTCAGCTGAGGCGCAGGCGCCACATCAATCGGGGCTACATCCCTGCGGACAGGGCGTTGTCGGAAGACATCGCCTGAATCGATTTTTTTCGCTCGTGAAACCACAGGAGACGGATATGAACGTTAACCCACCTCGCCAGGTCAAAATACTCATGCAGCGTTCCGATGGTAATACTCATGAAAGAGTAAATTCAGTCGATTGATTGTAGACTCAGTCCGAGGCAACGCACAAAAGACCGCGGCCGAGGCATCTTATGTTTACCTGTATATATCTCAATACGGATGAGTTATTTGGCCACACGGACTACGCACACTTGCTTCGCTCTCCATGGCGCACAGCGAATGCATGTCGAACCTGTAAATAACTGCGTGAACGCATTCACAGTAAGCACTGCTCATGGATAGTACTTTTGCTCCATATTTTCCTGGTCTCTGCAGGGACGATTGCCGTTGCCAGGGAATTGCCGCTGTGGGAATTCGGCATGGGTGTATTTCCCAGCACTTACCCGGCTTACCGGGGGTCAGATGACCAGCAATATTATTTACTGCCTTTTCCATACCTGGTTTATCGTGGCGAATATCTGAAGATAGATCGTGACGGCATGCGGGCCCGGTTGTTCAATACGAATCGCGTGGAAATCAATATCAGTGTTAACGGGGCCATTCCTGTAAGAAGCGATGAGAGTGGCGCCAGAAATGGCATGCCGGATCTTGATCCGACCTTTGAAATTGGCCCTTCCCTGGATGTGGTGCTCGTCAGGCCCTCACACAAATATACGTTGAAACTAAAGCTGCCAGTGCGTTCTGTGATAGCCACAGACTTGAGCAGTACGAAACAGGCAGGGTGGATATTCAATCCACACCTTAATCTGAATAGCAAGGATATGTTCGGGGGCTGGGAAGCAAGCCTGAGCCTGGGGCCATTATTTGGCAACAGAAAGTACCATGCCTACTACTATGAAGTACCCCCAAAATATGCAACTGCATCCCGCCCTGAATACAGTGCCTCGGGTGGTTACAGTGGCACTCTGGCTGTTGCCAGCCTGAGCCGTCGCTTTTACGACATCTGGATGGGCGCCTTTATCCGTTATGACAACCTGTCTGGTGCAAAATTTGATGACAGTCCATTGGTAGAAACCAATCATTCAATAATGGCCGGGGTAGCTGTTGCATGGATATTCAGGAAATCTGCGAAATCTGTGGATAAAAACCTCGCAACAGGAATGCAGTGAATCAATCAGGCGAGGTCGGAGATTATCATGGTAGCAACTCCGGAATACCGGCTGCAGTCCATGTCGAACCCGGACAGACCGTTACAGTTGAGACAATAATCATCGCTGGAAAACTTCCAGAAAAACCGGCGACACTATATCACTTGCCAATATAAGTCCAAGCAAAAAGAATATAGGTCGTGTCGTGAGCCTGGATGATGCCATGTTCAACAGAGACAATTATTCGACAGGCATGTGGTAACCCATACAATTCCTTACCAGGTTGGTGGTGGACTTTTATTCCTTCAGGAATATCAAGCAGGCAAAAATCCGGTACTGTTTATTCATGTAATGAATGGCGGGCCAACAGACTGGGAATATAAACACATGGGAATGGCCGGATAAAATCCCGTATCACCTGGTATTCTCCTACAAAACAGGTAGCAGCGACGATGGTGTCGTACACTTGCAAAGTCAGATCCCGCTCAAATTACAATCAGAGGCTGTCCGGATGTATGGCTACAAAAACACTCACGCAGGGGCCCTGAATGATGCCACTTTCCTTGAACTGTTCAACATGATTCTGGCAGACAGCCTTGCAAACCCTCAAAGGCAATAATCTGCAAATACCTTGAGGACGGCGGCAATCAAAGCAGCTCTTGCGGCGCCGGCGCGTCCTCGTCGAGTATCAGATCCCCGTCGAAATAGGGTCGCAGCAGATGGCTCTCGGTATTCTCAACGTTGTCGATAAATTCTCGCATCGCCTGTAGCACCGGGACCTCCTCGCGGTCGTAGATATCACCCTGGAGCAATTGCAAGACCTGCAGCCGGTACTCTTCCCGGGCGATGAATACAGTGAACATCAGCAACAGCTTGTAGTAGAGACGGATGAACTCATGCCAGATTGCGGTAGCGTTCTTCAACCGTGTCTCGTAGTGCGCTAGGGCTGAGCAACTGACGTCGTCCGCCGCAAGAGCGCTGGCAATCTGCTCGCTCGCGAACTTCGCACTGTGCATCGCCACACTCACTCCCGAGGAAATAATTGGATCGACAAAGCGCGCGGCATCGCCGACCAGCAGCCAGCCGTCACCCATAAATGAATCCATCTGGTAGCTGTAGTCAGCCTCGACCTTGAAGTCGTTCACGCGTTTCGCATCGCGCATGGCGAGGGCAATATCGGGTGCCGACCGGCTAAGTTCGTGGAACCAGACCTCGTAATCGCCTTTACCCGCCCGGAAAACCTCGCGCTCGGCGACCACACCCATCGAGGTTACCGTGTCGGTGATTGGTATCTGCCATACCCAGCCGCGCTTGACCGGCAGGAAATGGATATGAATATCGTCGGGACGCCCGCCCCGGTCGACGTTCTCGAACCAGGCATGGACAGAGAACTGGTTGAAATCAGGGTCGGTGCGCCGTAGGCGCAACTGCTGCCCCAGCAGTGCCTGGCGCCCCGAGGCATCGACGACAATCCGTGCCGGGATGTCAACGGACTGACCGGCAATATTGACCCGTACGCCAACTGCATGGCCAGCATCAAACAACACCTTCTTTACGCACACCCCCTGACAGACGCATGAGCCCAGTTTCTCGGCATGCTTAAGGAGCAGCAGATCAAAGCGTGAGCGATCAACGTGGTATGTATAGTCCTGATTGATGCCGGGCTGCGGAAACCCGGCGAACTTCACATGCAGAGCGGCATGCGAAGCAGTTGGGTGCCACGAGGCACCATATTTGTGACTAAAGCCCTCGCGCTCCATCGTCTCCAGGAACCCGATCTCTTCAAACACCCGTGTAATCGCTGTAACCATCGACTCTCCAACGTGCGCACGCGGGTGGAGCGCAGACTCAATGATAGTGTTGGGGATACCCGACATGGACAAATAACAGCCAAGCGCAGCCCCCTGGGGCCGCCGCCGATAATGACTACTTCGTCTTTCATGATCCCCCTACCACAGATCAGGTAGCAAATGGTCGCTGGCAACCCTGGTTACGACAAGGCACGTACGTTGTGCAAGAAAGAAGCTATAACACGACGATTGTGTACACAGGTAGCTTACTTGACATCACATGCGAGTAAATCTTGTCGTGGTTTACAGAAGGCCGTCTGTAGTACATCTAATGCCTTTCGCCCTGACAGCGGCTCATGAAACAAAGAACAGGTTTCAATTTGCTACACCGTACACTTTCGTCAATAACAAGTTAAGATCTGCCCTGCGTTGCGGTTCCGTCGAATTGAGAATACTCTTTTTCTGCAGTATTTCGATTAATTTGACCGGTGCGACATGCTCATCGCCGACGATCTCGACGTGGCCTGCCGTGACTTCAACGATATTTGCAATAGGATCACGGTCTATGATCACGTTACGCTGTTCTTCAAGGCTGAATACGTCATCCGTATCGATACATCTTCCGTTCTCCGACTTTCGGCAGGCTCCACGCTCATTCGTATCAATCTTGATATATTCACTCACCTGTTTGTGCAACTGGCCGGGCTGGAGGATAAATTCCGACGTGTAGGTAATCTCTTACCATTTATCCCCTGTTATGATCTTGCACATTGGGCCAATGAGACCGAGTGTGAGTATACGCATGAATGGATTGCCACATTGTTTCGCTGCGGCAATGCCCGAGAAAGGACCCGACACTGTCACCAAACGCAATTGTAAATTACTGTTGCGTAACGGGTCAGGCCGGTTGGACACAAGTGCCTTACGCGAGATCAATGCCCCCTGGCTGTGACCAATAACCGTCACCTGCTGGTTTTTTATCTGCAGTGATAGTTGCTCAAGAGCAGAGAAGCATGAGTATGGCGATAACGAGCGCTTGAGATACATATCGTGTCATATGGCAGTCACCCTTACCTTACTGTCCACCAGAAAGACGGGAAGAAGGTAACTACTGTCACGAAACAGCTTATTCCACCAGTTAATACACCGACCATGCGTTCTTTATATCAAGATTTGACGTTTTTTCACACTATTGTTCTTAATACTATCGTCGCAGTAATCTCCAACAGAACCACCCTGTCCGGATAAACCTAGTTGGCGGATGTCAATTTCTTATTAACATCCTCAATAAAATCGCTATCAGGCAACACAAAAATGAGTTGAGTTCATTGTTGACAGAAAACTTTCACATCATTGGTGAGTGCGCTCGTTAACGGGGAAACCTATCCATGATGGGTATAGAACCACTATGCGCCTCGATATCGTGAACCTCTGTGCTCGCTCTCCCACCCTGCTCGCTACGATCACCTAAATCCGACAGGCTCCTAGATATATGTTATCTGGCCCGGGTTTCCTGCCGGGTAGATAAACGGCTGTTTTACGATGCTAATGACCTGCACAACAAGATGTATACATTCCTCCTGCTTCACCTATTGCATCCTCCAACCATCCTCCCTCCTCTAACCGCCCTCCATACTTACCCCCGCACTCTCAACGCAAAAACCGGCACGAAACCGGTTGCATAAGTCACCGAACAGGAATGGTGGCTACGGGTGGACTTGAACCACCGACCCCAGCATTATGAGTGGCATTGTTGGCTTGTTCCTTATTGTTTTACATGCGATCAAATGGGGCGCCCGTTGCCTCAAATGCATAACAGTGCATAACCGCGCACAATTCGGTCCCGTAAAAATCCCGAAACGAGTCCCCACAAATTCCCGACCAGGCCAACCTTGGAAGCGAACTGGCTTGAAATTTCTGGCTTCGTCAACCATTCTGCAGACATGCATAGCATAAAGATCAGTTCAAAGGTCGACGAGGCTATCTGGAACGAACTCAAGGAGCTCGCCGCCGAGACGCACCAGAATGTATCCGGTTTGCTCACCGAAGCAATCAGCGAATACATCACAAGGAAACGCGTACGCCCCGAGGTCTTGAAACACCTGGAGCAATCCATCGCCGAAAACGAAGACCTGGGTAAGCTGCTTGCCAAATAAGTCCGTCGTCTTCCTCAGCCGCGATGAAGCACTGGAGATTCACCGTGTTCTGCTCGAGCGATTTGGCGGGCCTGCCGGAGTACGCGACACAGGACTGCTGGAGAGCGCGCTGTATCGCCCCCGCACCGGTCACTATGCCGATTTGGTCGAAATGGCCGCTGCACTGTTCGAATCGCTCATCATGAACCACCCCTTCGTTGACGGAAACAAGCGCGTCGCAACTTTCGCGACTGACGTGTTCCTGCGCATGAACGGTTACCAGCTGAAGGTGGATGCAAAAAAAGCACACCGGTTCCTGATCGGACTGCTGAAAAACAATCGCTGTAATTTTGATCAATTACTGCCGTGGATTCGCGAACATGTCGTGAAGATGTAAGAAGGTGGTGGCCCGCCCTATCTTGGGCGGCTTACATCATGAATATGGCTTCATGCCGATGGCAGATTGGATATTTGCCACAGGGCACATACTCGCGCCACTTCCGGGCACGGATGCGCACCGCCGGCCCCGTCATCAGGGCGGGGAGGCCGGATTCAGTCGATCAGAATCAGGTCATTGGACAGTTCGTTGTGGTCGTCGGGGTGGATGGGAAAGTGGCGTGCGAGCAGCTCGCCGCTCTGACGAATCGCCAGCGCCAGACCCTGGGCCGCATTATCTGCCTTCATCCCGTCGACCACCAGGTGGCAGATACCCTCCCAGTCCTTCCGGGAGATCTTCTCCGTCACCGCGTCGTCTCCCACCACCCGCACCATGTGTTCGTAGAGGGACACGTAGATCAACACACCGGTGCCGCCTCTGGTTGTGCGGATACGGTAGCGCTGGAAGGCCTCCAGGGCGCGTCGCTCCACCTCCTGACGCATCTCGCGGGGCGGAATAAAAGGCAGTCGCAGCACGGGGAAACGGGTCGCGAGCGAGGCGCCGGCCAGGAAGCCGGCGACGATAATGGCGGTGACCGCCG
>Ga0210085_1000311_pt1 | contig 21284 bp, 24 predicted proteins | sample China_Galinas_PW_5_FD_184866 | JGI IMG/M metagenome (GOLD analysis project Ga0210085, IMG submission 184866) | Wetland microbial communities from San Francisco Bay, California, USA, that impact long-term carbon sequestration - China_Galinas_PWC_D1... | ecosystem: Environmental > Aquatic > Marine... | reverse complement strand
TAAAGGACGACCGGCCTATCTTTTCCCGCTTCTGTGCCGGAATCTACGAGGGAAGTTTTCCAGATCTGTCCTGACGGACCTTGGGATATGCCCGCCGGGAACGCCCAACGGAGGGAACGACGTTACACGATCCGCGTCGCCACCTCGGTGATGCGCGAGAAGCTGCCGATGGCGTTGTAGCGGGCCGAGACCTGCGGGTAGCCCAAATGGAAGAGGTAGAAGTCCCTTCCTCTTCCCGCCCGCTTGGCCTCGGCATAGACCCGGCGCAAGAGGTCCGCGTCGCCCTTGGGATCGAAGACGATCACCACGTCGCCGCGGCGGATGTCCTGGGTGATCAGCAGCTCCGCCAGGCGGGTCTTGCCGACCCGGGTAGTGCCCAGCACCAGCGTATGGCCCACCCGCTCGCCGATGTCCATCCAAACGTCCTGCTCGTTGGGCTCAACGGCATGGAGGGCCGGCTTTCCGCCGACCGCTGGCAAGGGGCGCAGAGGGTTCCACCAGGCCCGGGTCCGCAACAGGTGCACAATTGCATTGAGCCCCGGAACCGCCTCCCACTCGACCTCTTTCCGCCGCGCCCATTGGTAGAGACGTCCCGGCTGCACATAGCGTTGCACTTCCGGGCGGATGGTGTCGCGCAGGCGCTGGGTGTGCTTTTGGGTCCAGCGAAAGCCCCGGCCCAGGAAGAGCTTGCGTCGACTGAGCGGGATACGGTCGGCGCGCACGCGGTAGGTCGGGAGCCGGCGCATGTTGCGCTGGTATCGTAGAGTTCTGAGGGCTTGGCGACCCCGGATCAGGCCAAGCAGTGCCAGAACGGCAGCCGCCGTATAGGCCACGCCCGGCGGCATCATCAGGGACCAGGGGGCTAGGACGGCGATCAAGGCGGTGGCTAGCGCCACCAGCGTGGACCAGAGCTCGACCGGCGGACGCAATAGCGCCTCGACGGGGTGGCGGCTCACTGCTTGATGCCTTCGCGAGAGATCAGGACCGGATAGTGGGAGAGCCCAAGGGCCGCAGCGATGTCGGTGGCCGGCGCCGGCAGGATCGGAAGTCCGTTGGCCAGTTCGGCCAAGACCCGAAGATCGTCGATCGTCTCGGCGTGGACCAACATGCCGACGGCCCCCATACGAAGCAGCTCGTCACGATTCGTCACGAGCCATTCCCGCGATATGGGATCGTCGCCGATGAGGAAGAAGGGGCGGGCGAAGTGTTGGGCGACGGGCCGCGGTGCGACCCTGCCGAGAGTCAGGCCGGGAGAGCGGATCGGCAGCAACCGCTCGACATTCGCAGCACCGAGATCCGGACGAGAAGTGTCGGCGCTCCGAACATGTGGCTCATTGGCGCCGAGGGCTTCCAGCAACGGAGCCAAAGGTCGCGTGTTACCGTTGTCGTAGATGACGGTGGGCTCGGCGGGGACCAGCGTCGGGACGAGAAAGAGGCCGAGGAAACACAAGGCCGGTACTCGCAAGGCGCGGGAACTCTTCATCCTCTAACCCCGCCGCGTAATCCGCCGCAACTGGGCGGCGACATTTCGGCGATAGCGGCGCGCGAACTTCCGGTTGTTCGGGGCGTGATAGCAACCCACGGCGTCCCAGCGGTCGCGGCGTTCCCGGTAGCAGGTCGCGAGGATGCGCGCACCCACCTGCAGGTTGTGTTCGGGATCGAGGGCCTGCCAGGGATCGCCGAGCTTGTCGCGGTGCCAGCGCCAATTCACCTGCATCAGCCCGATGTCGATGGAGCGCTTGCCCTGGGCAAGAAAGCGCCGCAGCGCCCGGTGGGCGTCCTCGCGGGAGGCGTAGAAGTAGCCCTTGCCGCCGACGTTGAGTGTCCAGGGCCAGGGGCGACGGGTGCGGTAACGGTCGACGACCTTGCTGCTCTCCGTAAGCGCAACGGCATAGAAGATATCGGCCGGTATGCCGTGGGCTCGGGCCGCGGAGGCGTACCCGGAGGGGACTGACTCTCCGGCAATGCACGCGGGCGCCGACAATATGCCTGCCAGCAGGGTCGCAACAATGCGCGAGAAGACGACGGGCGACAGGTTCATAGCCCCGCAGGAGAGAGCACAGCGAGGTCATCCCCGCGCCGGCGCATCAGGGTGGGGATCGCTCCTTGCCCGTCGGTGAGCTTGGCCAGCGCTCCTGCCTCGAAGTTGAGGGTGACCTTACGAGCACGTACCCACTCGGGATCGATTCCGTGTTGCGCCGCCCAGCCGCGAACAGCTTGGTCGTCGCCCGAATCGATGCCTGCGAGGTAGATGTCGATGCCGGCTATTCGGTCGATGCGGCCGAGCAATCGTGCGAGCAAGGCGTCACAGGGATCGCAATCCGGTCGGGTAAAGAAGAGCACGCGATCCTGTGGCTCCAACCCGCTTGTTTGCTCTTCTTTCTCCGGTAGCCGGCTCGGGTCGATCAGGGGCACGCCCGGATACAGCCTGCGACCAGCCTCGACGTAGGCGCGCTGAAACGCCAGGATGCGCTCGGCGTCCTCCCACATCGCCTGCGCCCAAAGCTCCGCGTATCTTCGGCGCTCTGCTTTGTCGCGGGCATGGATGCCGAGGACTTCCAGTGGGGAGATGGTCTCGGGGCTCACGCTGCCGCGGATGCCTTGCATCAGCGTTTCGTAACGGCGCCACTCGGTCTCCGAAAGGCCCCAGGTCTGTGCTCGAGCAATCTCGCTCGGGGAAAGGTTGGTTTGGTCAGTACGGACGGTCTCGGTTCGCGAGGTTTGGATCCCCTGCGAGGGCGGCTCAGCCGCACATACCGGGGGTACCGCCGCCGCTGCCAATACCACGACGAGGGGGAGATAGAGCGCGCTAATCATTGCGGTAAGCGCCCCGGCCCGAACCGGAGGCAGTTTTTGCAGCCAGCCGTTGTTGGCTGTACGGCACCGTCAAGTCCCGCTGGACAGGTCCCGAAGCACGGTAGCGACACCTTTGCGGTACAAAACCATCGCCGGCGACCATGACCTCTTGCTCGCTTTCCAGGCGAGCCCGGGCCTGCACAGCCTCCTCGTCGGCCGCGTGGTGACCGAGCGCGAACGCGCCGACCAGTAGGATGACGCCAATGACAACCTCCATGGGTGTTACCTCCGATGTGAGTTGCGATTCGTTGAGGAGACCGGTTCACGCGGACCGCAACGCTCGAAGGAGACCAACCGGTGGAGCGGATCTTCCACCAAGCGGAAGGCGGGACCGCCAAGGGTTTCCAAGGCGTCTTGGAGAGGCATGGGACCAAGGCTTCGGTGAGCGGTCGGGAGCGGGAAATTGAGCAGATCGAATCGCGCTGGATCGGCCGCGGACTCCCCCGCCAGTCTGTACCCGCTGCCTCGCAGCAGGTGCCGGATCGCGGTCCCGACGGTTTTCACCCGCGAAGGAAACTTCACGGTGACCATCTTCGAGAGCAGGTTCGTCTGCGCCTCGGTTGGTGCGGTGATCAGGCTCGCGTACCGTCCAACCTGGACGTCCCGGGCCAACATATCGCCCGAGCTCAGTAAGCCGACAGCGGCAAGAAAGAGCGCTGGCCCCGTTTGCCCCGTCCGCACCCGAGCCGATTGTCGCTGCATGATGCCCCCCTGACCTCGTGAGACGCATCGCGCGTCTCCGCGGGGCCTATGCTGGCTTTGCAGCGGGCGGGGTTACACCAGAAACCCTTTCAGGTCGGTGCGAAGTTTTCCCACGACGCAAGCACCGCCATGTGGGCAGGACCCCTTCGTCCCGGGAGCTTCAGGAGTAGCTGGTTAGGGAAATCCACGCCTGCGTCTCTTGAACGCCGGAAGCAGACTTGCTGGACCTACGGCACCGCGGCCTGACATCTCAGGTTCCGAAACAGCGGTCTGTCATGGGCGATGTCAGTCGTCACATCGACAGCGGACATTGGAACTAGAGGCGCGACCGAGAGTGGAACTTGATGCAGCCTTGAGTAGGGGAGCCGAGCTGGCGCCCCAATCAACCCCCCTTGTGGGCATTTCAGTCGTGCCGCGTATCGTGTTCCCGCAAGCGGCGCCTTTCGTCGCAGCCGGAGGTCGGTCAGTGAAACGGGGTTCCCAAGTCCTTTTCGTTCCAACAGTGGAAATCCTCCATTCACTACCCTGAAGGTGAATCCGTACGGTGATGACCTTCTGAAGGCTGATCTTGAAAAGATTCCTCGTTGAACTGATTCATCATATTCGCTTGGAGTCGGGCACTTTCATTGACGCTAAGAAAATCAATCCGTCCGTTTGGGAGAAAGCGCACACGTGCGAGTCCATCTATCACACCAGAAAGCCCTTGGGCAAAATGGAGTTTTCCGTCTTTGAGTTGACGGTGAAGTAAATGGAAGTTACGTTCAAATTCCGCCCTAGTACGGGGCGTGTTCATGTTGATGCTTTGCATAGTTTATCTCTGTCGGTTGTTGCGTTCATCGACCAAAGCGACAACTTCACCATCTAGCTTGATTAGCCACACCAACTTCAATCCAGAGGGAATCTTCAACGCTTTTCGAGGTACGGACAGCGAGCAACCTTCGTTTTCGGGCAGGCCGAGCTGCCCAACCTGGCTTCGTCGACCATAACGCCAGTTGCAGCGGACAAAATCCTCGATTTTCGCGCCGACCAAGTGCTGAAAGAAGGACAATGGGTTCGCCGGTGTGAAAGCACCGAAGAAGACTTCTTCTGGCTCTAATCGACAGCAGGTTTCGAAGGGCGTCTTAACGATTGAAGGATCGGGTAATTGCGACGACCGGAACGACTGCTCAAGTCGGGGATGCAACGAACCCCACTGATCCGAAACGGGCTGAAGGAGGCACAACACCTCTATGTAGTGAGCCCGGTTTGCGGAAGGTTTGAAGGCTACGCCATGATAATTGAGAAATACCGTGGCGTTCGAGCCGAGTATTGGAGAATAATCGCCAGACCTGATTGCGGATAGCAACTGGTCCGCAGCCGGGCTGCTTATCGATTGTAGGGTTCGCTCGGGCTCGCTTGGATTATAAATCCTGAGCGCAGCCTCCAACGCGCTTGCACTCTCACTCGGCACGTACGCCCACAATGCAAGATTTAGCGCATACCGCAATTTCGATTCCCATCGGTTGAGTGGTCGCTCGGGATTTTCCCGAAACGACCTAGAAACTGCTTCCTCAAGCGCCCAAGCCTCCGCCACGCTTAAAGGAGAACACAACTGCTCCAGACTTTTCTCCCAAGCGGCAACAAAGTCCGCATCGACCACCTTTTCGAATTGGTGCCATTCGGGTGCCAAACAACTGGCCCAGCGCGGCAACTGGTTCTTGCCGCCAGTTCTGCGTTGCCCGCTGAACGAGTCATTAATCAGTCTTATCGCGGTTCTCGCTGACGGCGAACCGGCCTTGTCAGCACGGGTCGCTAAGCGCCGCAAAACAGCCATTCGGGAAACGTGCCGCAGTTCCTGCGTGACTTTCGCCAGATCGAGAACATCGTTAATCTTGTCCCAGGATGCGACAGCATCGCGCGCAGATAAGCCATCAAGCACCCCACAGAGCACATCAGGGCCATAGCCCTCTTCCATCGAGAATGCCGTGGTCACAGCCTCGGAAAACAGTTCAGGAAGCTGATCGACGAGCCAAAGCAACATGGCCGCAGCGCGATCGCGCCGTATCCATTGCGGATGACTGCAGAGCCAGACAATGAATCGGAAGAACTCCACAGCCGGACTGAGTTCGTGTGCATCATCAGCCAGAAACCCAAAGGCTTTAATTTCCTGGGGCGCCTCTCCTACCACGAGACGAACATGGTCAATCACCGCATCAAGCAGTCTCTGACCTTCCGCTTTATTGAGCAGCAGGCCGATTTTTCCGATGATGTGTTGGGCTGGGATCCACTTTTGCACATGGCGTTCTGCCTCGATCAACGGAGCGTAGTACCGGATGACGTTCTCGGCGCTCGCCTCCTGCGTAACCAATATTTCCTCAGCCCGCCGAGCACCTGCTGAGAGGTTGCCCCATATGCCCCACCCACCTTCCTGAGCGGTCTGCAGTACCTTTACAGCCTGCGCCTTCGCTAATTTTTGATTGCCTAAACTCCACTGTCTTTCGGCTTCCTCAAGAACCTTGTCCGCGTCTCGAAGGGCCTGTTGTCGGCCAAATACGCCGGGATGGAAGAGTCCACCATCTTCAGCATCATCGCGCGTCTTGCGATCAACCTCGGGTGCGGGCGTTTCAGGCGGTTTGAGCGGCGGCAAGCCGACTAGCGCCGTTGCGAAAGCTGCGTGCAATTCGGGCTTCAACTCACGCCGGAATGCTGACGCGAACGACGGGCGTTCATCGCAGGGGGTTTCTGCGTTGACCACGATCTCTGCACGTCGAACCAGTTCGGGCACTGCCCCCACTTCGTTTGCGATTTTCACGAAAGCGTCGGCATAGTCAGTAATGTGGCGACTATCTCCGCAGTGGAAGATTTCCAGAACGGCCCAGCGCAAAGCCCAGAAGACTGTTTCAGAGTTTCGCACTAATGCTAAAGCAGCAGCCTGATCATCAAGCGCCCCGCCTGGGAACCTATTACCCTGCAATGGGCCAGCCTTGTCGATCGGCCCTTGCTGCGCCTCGGCCCACAGTTCCTCGGTTGAACCGCAACACTGCCGACGAAAGTATGCCAGAGCCGCACGGTATCTGCCGTGTCGCGCGATTTGCCCGAGCAGACTTGACTTCTCGGCCCGCACGAAACGTTGAAAGGTCATCTCGCCGGAGGCTCTTTCCAGATAGGCTGCAACCTGTGGCAGCCGTTGCCCTACCTCCTTACTAACGGCGATGGCACCCAAAACTTCAGTCATGATGCCGAGCTGATCTTCCTTATACCAACTAGGCCCCATGGAAACGGACAGCAATCGCTGATATAAACTCTCAGCCTCCTCGTTCGCCCCGAGATGTGCAAAGATAGGAATCATTCGCAGGATTTCGGGCACGAGTTCGTGCCGGTTCTCGACCCCGCGAAGTACGTGGTCCCGCCAAGCATGCAGCAGACCTAGAAGTATCACGGTCAGCTCGTCGCTCGGCTTCTCCCGCGTCAATTGTTCCAGCACGTGATATACCGATAGCCGAAATCCCTCCGAATACATGCCCCATTGGCCATCTGCATCCGCCACTAGGTTGTCCAACCATTCGGGAAGCTCCTCTGGAAAACAGTCACTCAGCAGCTCCGTCAACTGTCGATAGACCCCGGGTAGAGCTGTTTCTGGAATGGCGTAGCTGTCGCTCCAAGCGGCACGTTGCTGCAGAGTGAAGCGGAGTGGCTCGACCACTTGCGATTTCAGAAGATCACGGCAGGCAATCCGTGCCACTTCATCGGAATCAACCTTGGCTCTCTTAGCTCTGCCGTCACAGCAATACAGTGCACCAGTCAAATGATCGATGGATTCCAACCAACCGGTGCTGGCGATGATTCCAGCGGAAGGTCCACGGAAATTGGAATCAAAGAATGCAGCGACTCGCCAATCGCAAAGACATTCCCATAGGTCTTCGTGGTTCACATCGACTCCGTTTTTCGCTCTAATCTCTAGCGGCCGAACTGGTTGCGTGCCGCCTTTTGCACCGAAAAGCTCAACGACGTTTGCCGGCGCGCCAAACCGCACCAATGTATTGGCGACGGCACTCGTTAACGCAGTTTCAATCTCGTCCGAAGGAGCCAGTTCTGCGAGATCGGCGAAAAGCTTTGGCAAAGCCCTTCGGCTCTTTTGAAGGTGATAGGAATCAACGTTGTTTTCGAAATTCAAGAGTGCGATGCAGAGCGCGTCTAAGTGTCGAGGAGGAAGAAATTCCGTTTCTGGAAATCCCCCCGCTTTTTGATACTCTTTCAGCCTAGCAAGATCGGCATACTCATCTCTGAAACTGAGGAAGTAGGTAGGCGATTCGGCATTCAACGGCAAGAGCGCATCATCCAGCGAGGCGTTTCCCTCCGTGGACGCTTCAGCATATGCGCGCTGAGCCATCCTTAATACTGCAAAGATCTGTTCCATTCCGCTTCCGCCATTCGCTAGTCTCATGAGGAAAATCGCTTGAATGTGCCATGAGCAAAGTTCGATAAAACGTCCGAGTTCTATTGGAGGATGATAATCCTCAATGATGCGTTGCTGGAGGCGACCGAGCAAAAACAGAGCTTCGTCATTGTGTCCGTGCTGATGTAGCAAAAAACTGATTTGGAGGGCGTCGTCCGGGCCAACAATAAGGGTCCTGAAGCGGAAAACGTGTTGAAGCGCCTCGTTCGGGCGACCCAAGACGATCAGTGCTTCTGCGATCAATCTTGTCGATTGGGCGAAGAGGGTATCGTAGCGGAAGCGTATACGCTGCCCCAGCAGCGTCAGACGGAAGAACTCGTCGGCAGACGCTTCCATCGCTGCGTGCTTGATCACCTCATCAACATCAGCAATGAGGGTATCTGGATCGACCCCGAGTGTTACCGCCGTGTCGAACCAAGCTTGATTGCACTGCGCAACGACATGGTCACCTGCACGCAAGAGATGAAACACTCGATTGAGCACGCAGTAGCGCGCACCAGCCTCTTCAGTACAGAACTTGGCAAGGCGACGGTATGCCAACCCATCTATTTCCGCTGTTTGCTCCACGATAAAGGCAGCAAACGATGCATGATAGATTGCCGTGCTAGTTTCGTCGGCCAACAGATGGCGAATCCTGCTCATGACGGAGACAAACTGCGCCTGTTCTGCGGGAATGAGAGTTTTAGCGAAATCTGCCGGCGGCACCCCCCAGCGTAACCGGGCCATCAGAGCGAGCAAGTTTACGGCGTCGCCGTCAGGCAACAGCTTTGCCCAGATGCGCTGATAATACTCCTCAATAGGTCCCGTCAAGACCGGGAAGTCGTTCAGGTCGTCATCTGTCGCTTGGTGGTTGGCATATTCGATCAGGTATCTGAGGTAGAGTGGATGTCCTTTCGCCTTTTCACATATACGGTTAACCAGCGCGGGTGATAGCCGCTCAGGCTTCAATTCTTGTTGGCAATAGTGGTGGCATGCGGAATCGGGTAGCGGAGGCAGTTCGAAAACATCGTTCGTTTTTACCCTTCCGGCCAACGCACCAGCGATGTTGTCGAAATTCGGAGCGGTCAGCACTACGGTGACCCGCGGTGGCAGCTTGGCGGGAAGCAGACCTAGAAGTTCACCAAGCAGCGCTTCTCCGGGGATTTCGTTCAATCCATCGATGAAGAACATTCCCTGGCGTTCGCTTTGCCCGCAGTATTTTGAAAATGCGTCTAGATATTGGGCTGTTTGCTTAATCTGTTCGGCGTAGCATTTCTCTTCTTTTCGCGGTGCTTGTCCGGTGATAAGCCCGGAAACAGCGGTGGCAAACCAGTCGAAGAACACTTGTGGCTGCGCCCGATAGTCCGCCCCCAACGCGCTGTTGGGATCGGACAGACAATATGCTCCCAAATTGATGAGCGCCTTGTCATCGGCTTGAAACCCTCTGCAGAAGGTGGACTTCCCATACCCATGCGCGCCCTCAAGGAACAGATAGCTCCCGGCCCGGTCTTGCACAGCTTCGGTAAAAGCTTGGGAGAAATGCCCCCGGTCTGCCAAAGATGGTGTCGACGGAACGGCCGAGCTTCTGGGGAGGATAACGCCACTTTCGGCCAAGAAACATTTCAGTTGATTCAGACTCAGAGCCGCGACCGTACCATCGACTTTGAGACGAATCATACCCACGGCCATCCCTTCGCACACAACGACAGCGCCAGAGAAACCTCGATAGTTCCCCAGCGTCACTTTGGGATCGACCGAAAGATCGAGATCGATCTTGAGCAATGGGGTATCCAACACCTGCGCCACCGCCCCAGACAACCGGTGCCCCAAGGTTTGCTTCCCTTGTGGATAGCCAAATGTCTGCCACGTGTCGCCTTCGCGAGGCAGTTCCATACTCACAGACAGAGGCTCATGCGGCAATGTGTCCTCGAGAGATAAAAAACACACATCCCACTCTTCCGACTGCCCGGCAATCTTCGCAGAGATGGCGATGTCACTTAAGCCTGGAAAAAACAATTCGACTGGCTGTCCCTCAGTTATGCCAGGAAGTACGCAATGGCGAGCGGTGATGGCCAGATCTTCCGCGATCAGCCACCCGGTCCCAGACTCGGTGCCGCAAGCAACGCGGCAAGTCGCAGCTTTTATTTGATGCTCGATCATGTCGGGTTCCGGCTATTGATTGCTACCCAGTCCGTTTGATTCTCCTCTACCACAAAGTCGGCGTCGGCCTGGCTTTGATACGTTTTTAGCCTGCGTGATGCTGGTGTAGAGTAGTTGAAATGCAGGATTCGGCAGAACGCGGCCGGTCGGTCCACGATGGCTTTGAGAACAGGGAAGTCTGGGTGCTCGTGTCCATTACCATTGGTGGAGATAAAGAAATGCGGGCTGTCCACGAGCGTTAACAAATCTAGACTAGTATTGCGCACGCTGCCGTGGTGTGCGATTTTTATCGCGTCGAAAATCGTTGGACCGTTCGCTGCTAAAGCGGCGACTATGTCATCGGCCCAGGAATCACCAAGAAACAACAGTCGACGGTCTTCAATCTCGACGATCAAGGAGATCGAACTTCCGTTCGTGATCGAATTGTCCGGGAAATAAGCCTCCGCCAAGTCGGCATCCGATGAGGAGATCAGTTGCTTATCGTCATCAACTATTTCGTGGGCGCAGAGAAACTCGAAAACATCGTCGAGTTGCTCCAAAGATCCAACCAAACCGAGTCGACGGATTTCCGAAGTCCACCACCTCTTCAACGCCTCCAACCTCACTTTGGTTGGGCCGAGAACTTCGATTCGCGCGTGGGGTAAATCGAGGTTCACAATTCCATCTCCACCGATCGGCATAGCTCCGGTGTGGGTGTTCCATTGATAGCCTCCATCGCGCAGCAATTGGGCGAGTGAGTTGCCTTGGCGCGCACCAATCTCCTGATGCGAATCGCTTATTGTGTTCGGCGGCGGATACCCTCGCAGGCGTATTTCCCGTAGCAGGGCTAAATCATCCTGACGCATAGCGGTTTGCTCCTGCGTTGGAGCCACTAGACTTCGCAGACTATTGTGCAGTACCTCGCGTACTGGAATGATGGTCGGCTCATCTGCAGGGCCATTCATGCTAAAGAAGGACAAGAGTCCCGAGATATGGTCCGCGTCAACGTGTGTAGCGACTACAAGGTCGAGTACGTAGCCAGTAGCCACAAGGTTTATTAGATCAGATTTAATGTGCCGCAAAAAAGTCTCGGCGTATCCGCCATCAATGAGCATGGCGAATGGGTTAGTCGACGCCTTCACCAGGAAAGCGTCACCATTTTTTGCGGGATAGCTTTTTATTTCAGCCATGCCGTTTTCACGTCTCGCATTCGGTACTTCGGCTTCTAATAGCGTGCGATTTCAAAATTCTTCTCCGAAGGCCAGGGGTCTTGCCTTATGCCCTTAAGGGGGCGGTGTCGAGGGGGTGGTGTCAAGTCTTGACTCTTGCCCACAGCGGTTCGCGCTGATCTCGCCCCGAAAATGGCCAGATCCGCTAGGCCATCTCGAACAAGGCTCTGGAAAACGGGCGTCGAGCGGTGGAATCCTCTACTGCTCCGCCCCGTCGCGTCCAACATTCTTCCAGCTACGCTGAACGACGGCAAACAACAACCCGTTGACCAGCTGCCAAGGACGATTCCGTTTGGGGGCCTCCATGCCGCTGAGGATTCGCCAATTCTGGGTTGACAGCGTGACGTCCCTATACCCCAGGGGGTGAAGGCGACGAAAGAGAAGTAGACCGCCTGCTTGTAGGCACCGAGGGGATCTCGCGGCAGGATGAGCATGCAGGACAAGGCCCATAGGAGGATCTCGATCACATGAAGCGCCATCAGGACGATGGCCCCAGATCACCGCCCGCAGCGAATAGCTCGCCTTGATCAGACCGTCGGAATCCGAATGTCGCGGGACAAGAAAACGGATGAGGGCGTACGTCCCCACCAGATGTCGGCAAAGCGACAAAACCCGCATGTCGATATCCAGATCGCCAACGACAGCAATCAGCGTCTTGAGAACCCGATCAGGGGCGGGTTAAAGATCTGGCGATAGCCGGAGTGAGACCCGTGGGACCACTGTCTACCTTAAACTGAAAAGCTTTTCGACACTCTCCCAAATGGCGATCACCGTGGGCAGACCGGTCAGATCCATGCCTGCAGGATGATCAACTTCTTGCTCTGGCATTCTCCTGCCCAACCCTTTCACCACCGCCGCAGTCGGTCAAACCGGTTCAGACCCGCTCGACGGGCATCGGCAACGGCTTGCGTGTACTCTTCCGACGTCGGTGAGCGATCCAACGTCGGATAGCGCTCGGCCCGGTAGCAAGGGCGATACTGGTCCATGAGGTTCACGCAAGTATCTGAGGAGATTTCTCCGGCGAGAAACCCCATAACCTCCGCGGTGCCGGCGAGGTTTCCGGGAAGGACCAGGTGCCGCACCAGGAGCCCCCGCCGGGCGATTCCGTTCTTGTCCAGCACCAAGTCCCCGACCTGGCGGTGCATCTCCTTCACGGCAGGCCAGTTGACCTCTACATAGTCTCGCGCCCGCGAGTAGCGGCGGCCGGTCTCGAGGTCGGCGTACTTCATATCCGGCATATAGATGTCCACGATGCCGTCGAGCAGCCGCAATGCCTCCGGGCTGTCGGAGCCGCAGGTGTTGTAGACCAGCGGCAGGCGCAGACCCTTGTCCGCCGCGATGGCCACAGCGGCGATGATCTGCGCAACCACATGGCTCGGGTTGACCAGGTTGATGTTGTGGCAGCCCATGGCTTGCAGCTCCAGCATCTTGTCGGCCAGCGCCTCCGCGCTCACCGTCCGGCCGATCCCCTTCTGGCTAATGTCCCAGTTCTGGCAGTAAATGCAGCGCGGGTTGCACCAAGTGAAGAAGACGGTCCCGGAACCGCGGCTACCCCGCAGGGGGTCCTCCTCCCCGTGATGCGGGCCGTAGCTATGCACCACCGCCAGCGCCCCGGTATGGCACAGGGCGCCCTTGTTGGTATCGCGCCGATCGACGCGACAGCAGCGAGGGCAGAGGTCGCATTCCTTGAGATGATCCGGCGCCTCCTCGACCCGCGCGTCCAACGTGCCGGATCGCAGCAGATCCAGATAAGCTAGCGTAAAGGGCCGGGCGGAAGACAAGGCTCGTTAGGGCTGGCGTGGTAGATTGGCGCATGGTCTCATGCGTGGCGCTCTTGGAAAAGACAGGCCCGTTTGGGACGACCCCTTCCAATGAGGATGAGAGCTCAGGGTTCACTACGCCGTGTCCTGTCTCGTCATGCACCCTGATCGCGACGCCTACTTCTCGTCCGTCGAGCGGTGGGACAATTCGCAGCGGCGGTGGAGGACTTTGCGGTCGGCGAACGGGGACACAAACCTGCGCAAGCGCCCGTCGACGACAAGTCCCCCGCACTCGTGGCTCAGCTAGCGGAAAGTGAGGTATGAACCAAGAAACCCGAGTGGCAATCTTCGTCGACGCAGAAAACCTTACACAGTGGATCAAGCAAGGCGGTCTCGAAACGCTGCTCGAGGATCTCAGCTCCATGGGCTCCGTGGTCGTGCGCAAGGCTTACGCCCGATGGACGAGCTCGAATATGGCCGTTCACCAGATGACACTCAATCGCCACGGCTTTGAGCTGATTCATACCTTTCACCCGGTGAGCGGGAAAAACTCGGCCGATATCCAGATAGCCGTTGACGTGATGGAATACGCTTGGCGCGACGACCTGGCTTGCATCGCTCTTGCCACCGGCGACTCGGATTTCAGCCCCCTTTTTCGCCGCCTGCGGGAGATGGGTAAACAAGTCGTCGGGGTCGGTCCACGTTCTGCCTTGAGCGAATCCGTAAAGAGCTCGTGCTCGCGGTTCTTTTATACCCAAACGGAAACGGCCTCTCCCGTGCAAGACGAGGCATCCCGAGCGTCCGCCTTCGACGATGCCGCAGACCTGCTCTAGGCTGCGCTCAAGAAGTTCGACGGCCCGGCCAATTGCTCCGCGCTCAAGAATCGGATGTTGAACATCGACAGCGCCTTCGACGAGAAAGCGCTCGGGTTCAAGAGCTTCACGGCCTTCGTCAAGGCGGTCGACGGCATCGAGCTGGTGCAGGACGACAAGACCTGGTCGGCGATCTTTCAGGAAACCGAGACCAGCCCGGGGACGGTCCCGAAGAAGACATCGAAGACTGCGCCAGGACCAGGGGACATGGACCCTGCCGAGCATTACCGGAGAATTCTCCGCAAGAAACATTGGCGCTCGATCCCCACTTCGGTCCTGACTCGGTGCTACGCCAAGATGCAAGACGCAGGTGCGCTGCCGAAATCGGAGCTACTGGAGAAGGTTGTTGCACTCTGTGAAGGCGACGTAACCACCGCGGATGTCAACAAAGCCACCGCCCTGCTGCTCAAAGCGCATCTCGTGACCGTTCCAGGCACCGGTCATGAGGAAGAGAGTTTTTGGCAGGTTACTTCCGTGCCCGAAGCAGAAATGCTCCATGCTGTGGACGGCGCGATGTTGGTCCGCCTGATCGCTGGCCTACGGGAAACAAACGGCCGGCTGGAAAAGAAGCACGTCGCAGCACTCTTGGTCGGTAAGCACAGTGAAGTTGAGCTCGACCAGTTGCTGGAGGAATCGAGTCGATCGGCGGGCCGGGATGGAGAAAGTCAGGATTGAGGTTGGGGATGGGGGATCGCTGTCTACCGTGCTTCTGCAACTCGTCGGCAGAGAAGCTCCCCGATTTGGCCGCCGCCGTCCTCCGGTTCGTTCCACAGGTTCGGTTAGCCGCAATAGATCGCTACGATCTCCCTTCGCTCGTGCCCCAGCTCTCGGCTGATGATCAGGCGTGCATCTCGATCCAGCTCCCGCTGCTCCGGGCTCAGTGTTTTCGTCGGCGGACCACCCGCCGCCGGGGACTTCCAGCCGGTCAGCTCCTCATACCGGCTTTGTGCATACTGGTGCCGTAAGCCGTGGAGCCTGGAGAGTCCCGCATTGGCGGTGTGGCGCTCGTAGACGCGAAGCTGCTGGCGGTAGTTGCGATCGCTCGGGATCAGGGACCCGGCCCCTGCGACGCGGCGCGCCCGGTCCAGGACGTGGCGCTGCGCCTCTGTCCGCACCGGGATTGCCCGCGCCTTGCCGCCCTTGGTCCAGGACGGCTTGAGCAGGAGGTGGTCTCCCTTGTCGGCATAGCTGGGGGTGAACTTGATCGCCTCTTCCCGGCGCAGGCCAAAGGCTGACTGTAGCTCAAGGCTCATGCGCACGTGGGGATCGCGGACCTTCTCCAGGTCCGTCACAACGATCGTCTTGGCCTTCGAGCCGTCGCTCACAAAGCTCCGCTCCGGAATGCCGTAGTGGTCGTTGGATCGGGCGATGACGTTCTGCCGGTCCACCTTCTGCGCCCACCAGCGCAGCGCCGCCATGCGGTTCTTGATGGTCCCAACCGAGAGCTCAGCTTGTCGCCAATGTTCGAGCAGGGCCTCGACATGCTTCGGCTTCAGTGACCGGGCGTTCATGCCCCGAAAGCCGAGTGCGTGGAGCTGATCAGCGATCAGGGTGAGCACGCGCTCACGATCGCGCTGGGTAGCGTGGCTGCCGTCACGGTTGCGCCGGCACAGCTGTTTCAATTGGTGGTTCAGGTCGCGCACGGTGTTCTTTCGCTCTGGTAAGTGTTTCTGACCATTCGGTCAGGCCGCGGCCTGCCGAATCCGCTTGCGCGGCACGGGTCACGGGACACCACTCCCGTTCAACCTGAAGATGCCTGGTTGCAGGCAACGTCGGTTTTCCCTGTTGGGATGGATCCGACGCGGACCAATGTGCCCTTCTCGGGCCGATGTGGATGCAGGTGTTGACCTCCGTTGAAGTTGTGCGGATTGGGATCCGTGTGGGTGAAAAGAAGCGCCTCAATCGGGCGACGCCAAAGGCGTCTGCGATGCTCGGCTTACGGGAATACGGGCAGGGCCCGCAAAGGAGTGCCGGCGTTGCGCGCAGCGCTGTGGAAGGAGGACCGGCGACCAAGAAAGGTCGCGGCATCGTCTGGAATACGCAGTCCGCGATGCCTTCTCGGCAGCTTGACCCCTGCCGGGATACCCTCTTCGACTTGCGCCAAGGACGGGCCGCCCTTTTGCCACTGAGCCGCAGTGGTCACGGATGAAATCGTCGCGAACTTGCGAGCGTTCGTCCGAAGTCTAAGAACGCATCACGTGCCCGTCACCGGGAAAGTCTTCCCGTCGCCGCCACGTTTTGCGGAGCCGCCGCCATCGTCACTACCCCGCTTCGCCGCTAGTGACGATGGCAGCTTCGAGCGCAGCAGTCCGCGCGCCAGGCTCTGGCCTGGCATGCGGCCCGCAAATTAAACTGCCGCTGCAGACTTTCGGGCCGATGACACCTGACCCACCGGGGTCCTCAGGCGCCGCTGACGCGGCCCCGCCCTTGGCTGCGCGAGCTGGAGAGGGCTCGCTTCGCCGTGACGGGCAAGGCCTGGGGACTCGGTGGACAGCTGTCCTTGGATGCCGCTGGCGCGCCGGGCACCAATACGGCTACTCGGTCATCCGGTCTGCATGGCAAGAGACGCCCAGACAGCGTATCATCAGGATGCATGTATTTTGATGCATTCAACAGGACATAAGGCCATGCCATCATTGCAAATTCGTGACCTGCCCGATGACCTGTACCAGGCCCTGGCCTTCCGAGCCCGGCAGGAGCACCGCAGCCTGGCCCAGCAAGCCGTTGCAGAGCTGCGGCGCATCCCGGCGCTGACCGCCGGCGAGCGCCGTCAGGCTGTGATCGCCCGTATTCGGACGACCCTGCACAAGCCTGAAGCTTCGTTAAGCCCTCCGCCCGAGGAGCTGGTACGCGAGGACCGGGAGCGCTGAAGGATGCGTCTGGTACTGGACGCCTCCGCCGCGGTGCGGCTGGTGATGCGTGGTGAAACCACAGACAGACTGCTCGAGCCCGTCTCGGCCGCGATGGTTGTGGCCGCACCGAGCCTTTATGCGAGCGAGGTCGCCAACGCCTTGTGGAAGTACGTGAAGGCGGGCAGCCTGGAGGCGGAGACGGCGCTCGAACGCTATGAAGAGGCAATCGCCCTGATCGACGACTTCACCCCGGATTGGGAGCTTGCCACCGAGGCCCTAACCGAGGCGGTACGCTATGCGCATCCCGTCTATGATCTGCTCTACGCCGTCCTGGCAAGACGTACCGGCTGCGCTGTTTTGACGATGGATCAACGGCTGAAAACGCTGCTCGGCCAGATGGCTGTCAGCACCGTCACAGTATAGCCCTGGTCCATGTCACCCCTCAGCGCCCGCAAAGCATCGCCTCCGTCCAAGGGGAGCGCAAAGAATCAATCGAAGGGTCCCGCGACATGAAGATAAGGAAGGACCGCTTTAACCCAAGCGGCCAGGGGAAGGTACCGGGATTTCGGCGTTGTCAGTCTTCGTCTGATAACAAGATGGTGACAACCGGCTCGCCGTTGTCGCCAGGGCCGACGATCAGCTTCAGCGTGATGATCGTGGCCTCGGTCGACTTGCCGTTCCGCGGCACACGGTAGAGCTGAAACTTCAGTCTATCGCCACCACTGCGGTTGACCCGTATGGCGTGCTGGGCCATGAAGAGGACGTCCCACAGACGTCCCGACTGGTCCTGATAGACCTGACGCTCACTGTCGGCATCGGTCCAGGCTACGCAATCAGACCAAGCTGCTGCGGTGATGGCGACGGGCCAGCGAAAGCCGGCCTCCTTCGCCATGGCTCCCGCGTCGACCAGGACGCCGTCCTCCAGCGCCTGGGCACGGCTGTAGGTGGAGATGACCTCGCCGAAGAACTCGGTCACGGGGTCGGTCTTGGTTGAATCATGCATGGTGTTTCTCCTGCTGTGTCGCGCCGGAGAAGCACCGCCCGGCCGGGAAGTGCTTCCCGGCTGGGGGGTGGAAGATGCCTCAGATAAGGTCCCTTTCGGCAAAGGAGACACTGTCCTCGGCGGTAACGATGAAGTGGTCCAACACCCGCACATCGATCAGGGCGAGGGCGTCTTTCAGTCGCCTGGTAATCTGTTGATCCGCCAGGCTCGGCTCTGCGACACCCGAGGGGTGATTGTGGGCCAGTAGGACCCCTGCGGCATTGAGTTCCAGGGCCCTCTGCACAACCACCCGTGGGTGGACGGAGGCGCCGTCGATGGTGCCCTGGAACAGCTCCTCGAAGGCGATGATCCGATGGCGATTGTCGACGAAGACACAGGCGAACACCTCGAACTTGCGCTCGCCCATCTTCAGACGCAGATAGGCTCGCGAGGCCTCCGGGCTGGTCAAGGGCTTGCCCCGGCGGTGGCGCTGCGCGAGCACCTTGAGCGCCAGGTCGAACAAGGAGTCGATCTCCTCCTGGTGTAGATCGGCGGGATTCAGGCCCGCGAAGCGGTTCCGCTGGTGGTCGATAGGCAGAACGTTCTGTAAAGGCATAGCGGTCTCCATGGAATACAGGGAGACCGCCCGACCGGGGAGGCTCCCCGGATGGGTGAAAAGCTGCCAGCGGCTGGCTCGATGTCGAATAGGGATCGGTGGGATCCGGGACGTCACAAACGGCCCCGATCACCAACCCTCGTAGCTGCAGAAAAGCTCGGCGATGACGGCTGCATGCTGCGCATCGAGCGTCGCCGCCAGGTCGCACAAGTTGGGGTAACCTGCACGTTCGAGCAGCGCCTGGCCCCAGTGGCTGTTGAAGAAGGAGCAGAGAGCCGCCAGAAAGGCGGCCTCGCCCCGGCTGCGATCCAAAAGGTGGGCCTCCACGTAGTCCCAGCTCGGGCGGAGCTGGTCTTTGTCCATGGCGCAGTCCACGCTGGCCGCGGTGATGTCGAAGCAGCGCTCGCCGGCGAGGCGCACGCCGCGTTTCCACGCGGCAAGAAAAAGCGCTTGGCGCTGCTCCAGCTGACCTTTGCGCTCTGCGTACCTAGCCAGTGCAGTCGGGTGCATGGCGTTCTCCTCTTGGTTGAGGGGAGCCGCTCCCCTCAGGGAGTCGGCTCTTTACGTAGTGGAGTGAATCCGAGTGAAGATGTCACTCGGCGTTGTCAGGCTGCTTCTTGCTCGATCTCGAGCGTCTCGCCGTCGACCTTGGCCCAGCCGATGCGAAGCAGCCGGGCCTTGAAGCTGATGCCGGTCTGGCCGGCTTTTTCTCCCTTTTTGTAGGTGAAGGCCTCCGGGTAGAGATCGCTCAGGGTGAAGCCGACCAGGACCTTGTGGTCGCCCTCGACGGCGGCCTGCAGTTCCCGGAGCACGGCCTTCGCCTGCTTGCCCGCCACCCGGCACTCGAAGTGGGTGTACTGGGCGTTGTCGGCACTGCCCCGCAGGGCGGCCAGGCTGACGCTGGTGAAGGGATTGCCCTCCTCGGGCGTCACCTCCCGGACCCGGTTGATGTAGCCGAGGCCGGTGGTGAGAAGATCGAAGTATTTGGCTTCTTGGTCTGACATGGCGTTTTCTCCAAAATGATTGCGGATCGGAGTCGGAGAGCGCGCCTACCCCGCAGGGAAGGACGCCTCCCCAACGAGGTGAGTGAAAGACGACGCGAGGCGTCGTCCGAACATGGGCCGGCGGCAATGCCGCTGCACCTCTGCGCGGCCCGTAGGTGCTCATTTGCCACTGAACCGCAGCGGCGACGGATAGAATCGAGACTGGAAATCCGATCAGACCGGAACCTCGCAGACGAAGCGCAGGTACTTGAGCATGCCCCGGGCATTGGCGAAGGCGGGATGCTCGGCCACCGCCTGGTTGGGAAACCAATCCCGGATATGCTCGGCCAGTGCGACGGTGCCACCGCCCACGAAGAGCACCCGGTCGAGCTCCGCACCCAGGCCCAGCTGGCGCCGGGTCTCGGCATGGATGCGCTCAAGGACCTGCCGCTTCGCCTCGCGTACCAGGGCGGAGACATCCTGGGCCTGGCCGAAGAGGCGGACCTTGCCGTTCTGTACCGCCTGCTCCACGGTGCGCTCGCCGATCTCCTCCAGGTCGTACTTGGCGCGGATGCCCTCGCCGACCTGCTTCTTTACATCCAACAGGCCGCAGCGCAGGGAGCCCGAGGCGTCGTGGACCACGGCCTGGTCGGCGACGACCACGTAGTCGGTGGTGCGCCCGCCGATGTCGACCACCGCGATGGGAGCGCCCAGGCGCTCCTCGGCGAGGGTGACCTCGCCCCCATCATCAGTGATGACATGGTCGTACCAGGCGGCCAGGGCCTCGGGGATAACGTCATGGAAGGCGATCGACGCCGCAAGCCTCCCGTCGATGGGATCTACGGGTTGCTTGAGGCTCGCCCGCTTCTTCGCCACGGTCTCGGCGCGCTGGCTCCCGTCCTTCAAATAGAAGGTGCTTACCGGCAGCCCCGAGACGGCATGGACCGAGTAGCCGCCGAGCTTGGCCTGCTGCATCCCGTGCTGGACAATGACCCGGTTGAGGCCGGAGAAAGGATAGCCATCGAAGTAGGTCGGCTCGCCATCCACCTCACCGGCAGCGTAGATTGTGCCCTCGGCCTCGTACTCGGCGATCTTGTGCTGGGCCTCGTTGAGCCAGGTGACGTTGGCGCGGCCGACGCGTGCTCGGGAGGGAATGGCCACCAGCCGACCGTCGGCGAGGGCGAGCTTGGTGTAAGCATAGCCGTCGTCCAGGCCGATGCCGATCGGTTCGGAGCTGTTGGGAGAGTCTGTCACTGCTGCCTCGTTATCTTGATGTGCCGCGTCACCGCTAGGTTCGGCGCATCAACCGATCACCTTGCGCAGGTGGGCGAAGGGTTTGCCCCCTGTTGGCTTGGTTGGCACCGGCGGCACACCCAGGTGTGGCCTGCTGCCTTTCGACACGGCCCGTTGCACCGGCGTCTGGGCCCGGCCCACCCAGCCAGCATAGGCAGCTGCCGATGCGGCCTCTTTGCCCTTCGCTTGTTCGCCACCAAGGCGCGCCATCTCAGTGTCGCCCTGGGCACCTCGACTGGTCCGTCCCTCCCACAGATAGCCCTGAACGAGCAGACCGCGCAGCCACTCCTGGCGTCTGGACTTGGGGACCAAAGACAGACACTCGAGGAGGAGGCCTTCGAGCAGCATCGCCGGATCGCGAGGTGGTCAAGACGGACTTTACCCCCGCATTTTTGCCTGTTTTGGTCCGCCAGCCCGCGTGGTTGCTGGCTTTCTGGCGTTTTGATTTTTTCACAATGTAGCCATGCATATGAAATAATAAAGATTGCTATATAGCGATAAATACGCCTACAATTAGCCATGCAGACGGTGCATGGTAATTTGCATCTGGAAAGCCAGACTTCCCGCAAAAGCCCGGTGGGTATCT
>Ga0210085_1000309_pt1 | contig 21338 bp, 14 predicted proteins | sample China_Galinas_PW_5_FD_184866 | JGI IMG/M metagenome (GOLD analysis project Ga0210085, IMG submission 184866) | Wetland microbial communities from San Francisco Bay, California, USA, that impact long-term carbon sequestration - China_Galinas_PWC_D1... | ecosystem: Environmental > Aquatic > Marine... | reverse complement strand
GTCAGCGTCATCCGAAACTGCCGCAGTTCGCAATGGTATCCGCAGCTTTGTAAGAGAAAATCGGACCAACATCTAAGGTCCTATCCTACGCAAAATTCAGACTCAGGCCTATTTGCATCCGGATTAGTCAGAATTATCGTAAACTATAAGTGTTTCATTGCTGATTTTTGGCAATTTTTAATGAACCTATATAGATAGGGAGACTTAAAATGAAAAAAACACTCTTCATTTACGTTCATGCGCGGCGACCATTGCAGGCTGAATACTATGAAATGAAAGACTCGTCCTGATAAGCGCAGAGGAACACAAGTTGGCGATAGGAAGAAAACGAAAGGGTCACAAGCATGAAATCAACGATCAAACCACTCACCCAACGCCCGGCGTATAAGGCCCTCGCCGCTCACCACAAGAAGATCCAAAAATTGCATCTTCGGGAATTGTTCGCCGATGACCCGAAACGTGGCGAGCGGATGACGGTTGAGGCGACGGGCCTCTACCTGGATTATTCGAAGAACCGCATCACCGACCGGACCCTCAATCTGCTGGTCCAACTGGCCAAGGAATCCGATTTGAGCGGGCGGATCACCGCCATGTTCAGTGGCGAGAAAATCAACATTACGGAAAACCGCGCCGTCCTGCACGTGGCCCTGCGCGCGCCAAAAGGCGCAACCATCGTCGTGGATGGAAAAAATGTCGTGCCCGAGGTCCATGCCGTGCTCGACAAGATGGCCGATTTCTCCGACCGCATCCGGAACGGCGAGTGGAAGGGCCATACCGGCAAACGAATCAAGAACGTCATCAACATCGGCATCGGCGGTTCCGACCTTGGTCCCGTGATGACCTACGAGGCGCTCAAACATTATAGCGAGCGCAGCCTGACGTTCCGCTTCGTGTCGAACGTGGATGCCATCGATTTCGTGGAGGCGACCCGTGACCTCGACCCGGCGGAAACGCTGTTCATCGTTTCGTCAAAAACCTTCACCACGTTGGAGACCATGACCAACGCGCAAAGCGCGCGCGACTGGCTGCTCAAAGGGCTTGGTGGCGACGCCAAGGCCGTGGCCAGACATTTCGTGGCGGTGTCAACTAACGCCGAGAAAGTGTCCGCGTTCGGCATTGATACGGCGAATATGTTCGGCTTCTGGGACTGGGTCGGAGGACGCTACTCGATGGATTCGGCCATCGGTCTTTCCACTATGCTGGCGGTTGGACCGGATAATTTCCGTGCGCTGCTCAAAGGCTTTCACGAGGTGGACGAGCATTTCCGCAACGCGCCGTTCGAGAAAAACCTGCCGGCGCTAATGGGACTCCTGTCGGTCTGGAATAACGACTTTTTCGGCGCGCAAACGGTGGCGGTTTTACCCTACGAACAATACCTGAAACGCTTTCCCGCGTATCTTCAGCAGTTGACGATGGAGAGCAACGGCAAGCACGTCACGCTTGAGGGCAGGCAGGTAAATTACAAGACCGGCCCCATCTACTGGGGCGAACCAGGGACCAACGGCCAGCATTCCTTCTACCAGTTGATTCATCAGGGAACGCGGCTGATTCCCTGTGACTTCATCGCTTTCGGCCACGCGCTGATCCCGCTGGGACATCATCACGACATTCTCCTGGCGAATGTTTTTGCCCAGGCCGAGGCGCTGGCCTTTGGTAAAACTCCGGAGGAAGTCAAAGCCGAGGGCACGCCGGATGCGCTTGTGCCGCATCGTGTTTTTGAAGGCAACCGCCCGTCCAATGTTATTTTAGCCGATCGGCTCACGCCGGAAGTCCTCGGCAAACTCGTCGCGCTTTACGAACACAGCGTCTTCACGCAGGGCGTGATTTGGAACATTGACTCTTTTGACCAGTGGGGTGTCGAGTTGGGTAAGGTGCTCGCCCAGCGAATCGTTCCCGAACTTGAGAGCAAGACAGCACCCAAGCTCAAACACGACAGTTCGACGAACAACCTGATCCGCCGTTATCGACAATTGACGGGGGCCAAATGAAAACTCTCGGATGGATCCGTTTTCGGCGGGCGGTGTCCTCCATAGCGAAGCCGCCTCCACCGGCGTAATTGAAGTGTTGGCAGCCGTGCCAATCACGGCGCAAACGATTTCTCAAAGGCGCTGTCAGCCGGGCAACAACAGCGAACAAAAACGAAACTCAAAGAATGGAGGCATTATTATGCTAAGCAAAGCCAAAACACTAAAGGGTTACAAATTGAACAGCCACGACGGTGAAATCGGGAAGGTCAAAGAATTCTACTTCGATGACCGGCACTGGGCGATTCGCTATCTGGTCGCCGACACGGGAAACTGGCTTACGGGCAGGCAGGTGTTGATCTCCCCGTATTCGCTGGTCGCCGTGAGTAAAGAAGAGCAGCACATCACCATCGATTTGACCAAAAAGCAGATCGAGGACAGTCCATCCTTGAACAGTGACAAGCCCGTCTCGCAACAATTCGAGCAGGCCTACTACGGGTATTATGGATATCCGATCTATTGGAGCGGCCCATACATTTGGGGACCCTATCCCTACCTGGTGCGTGACCGTGAAAAATGGGACGAAGCCAACCGGGCCGAGAAAGCGTCTTGGGATCCCCATCTGCGCAGCACTCACGATGTGAGTGGCCATCACATCCAAGCCGCAGACGGCCAGATTGGCCATGTCGAGGATTTTATCATCGATGACGATACGTGGGCGATTCGCTATCTCATCATCGACACACGGAACTGGTGGCCGGGGAAAAAGGTGCTGATTTCACCGCAATGGATCGAGCGCGTGAGTTGGAGCGAGTCGAAAGTCTTCGTCAATATTCCCCGAAAGACCATTAAGCAGTCACCGGAATACACGGAGGAGTGCCTGCTTACTCGGGATTATGAGACCGGACTGCATCGACATTACAATCGCCAGGGATACTGGGTCGATGAAAAGGAACATGATCCTGAAAACAAAAAAAATGTCTGAAAGGAGTATCGTCATGAAGGTGAAAAATGGGGTTAAAGAGAACAGCGCCGTGGAAACGGAGAAGATGAACAAGACGGGCAAACCGTTGTCGCCCGATCTGCTGCGAAAGATGAATGCTTATTGGCGGGCCGCGAACTACCTCTCGGTCGGCCAGATTTATCTCTATGACAATCCGCTGCTGCGAGAGCCGCTGAGGCTGGAGCACGTGAAGCCGTCGGTGATCGGACACTGGGGCACGACGCCGGGCCAAAACTTCATCTATGTGCATCTGAACCGGGTCATCAAGAAGTATGACCTGGATATGTTCTACATCTCCGGCCCCGGTCACGGCGGCCCGGCGATTGTGGGCAACGTTTACCTTGAAGGCACATGGAGCGAAGTGTATCCGAACGTTACCCAGGACGAAGCCGGGCTGAGGAAGCTGTTCAAACAGTTCTCGTTTCCCGGCGGCATTTCCAGTCATGTTGCGCCGACGACGCCGGGATCGATTCACGAAGGCGGTGAGCTGGGATACTCGCTCAGCCATGCCTTCGGGGCCTCGTTCGACAATCCAGGTTTGATCGTCGTCTGCGTCATAGGCGACGGTGAAGCGGAAACGGCTTCCCTGGCAACCTCTTGGCAGTCCAATAAGTTTCTCGACCCGATTACGGACGGCGCCGTGCTGCCGATCCTGCACCTCAATGGCTACAAGATCAGCAACCCGACTGTCCTGGCCCGCATCGAGCATGAGGAATTGGAGGAGTTCTTAAGAGGCTGCGGCTGGACGCCTTACTTTGTGGAGGGTGATGAACCGGAAGTAATGCATCAACTCATGGCCGGCATGCTGGATAAGGCCATAGAGGAGATACAGCAAATTCAAAGCAATGCCCGGAACAAGAACGACACCACCCGGCCGCGCTGGCCCATGATCGTCCTCAGGTCGCCCAAGGGCTGGACGGGACCGAAAGTCGTCGATGGTCTGCAAATCGAGGGTACGTTCCGGGCGCACCAGGTACCAATCATTGTGGGTCCCGAACATCCCGATCATGTCAAGCAGCTTGAGAGCTGGATGAAAAGCTACAAGGCAGAGGAACTGTTTGATGAGAACGGTAAACTCATGCCAGAATTGGCTGAACTGGCACCAAAGGGCGACCGGAGGATGAGCGCCAATCCGCATACCAACGGCGGTATGCTGCTGCACGATCTGCGCATGCCGGATTTTCACCTTCACGCGGTGAATGTGCCTTCGCCCGGCGCTGTTGACGGCCAGGATACGCTCGTGCTGGGCAAGTTCCTGCGTGACGTAGCCAAGCTGAATCAGGATCAGCGTAATTTTCGTATCTTCGGTCCCGATGAAACGCTTTCGAATCTCCTGGGTGCGGTCTTTGAAGCAACCAATCGTCAGTGGAACGCCCGGGCAGTAAAGAACGATGAGTTCCTCGCACCCTCGGGGCGCGTGCTGGACTCGATGCTCAGCGAGAACCAGTGCGAGGGTTGGTTGGAAGGCTATCTGCTGACCGGGCGGCACGGGCTGTTCAACAGCTATGAGGCCTTCATTCGCATTATAGACTCGATGTTCAGCCAGCACGCCAAGTGGCTGAAGGTCACGTTGGAACTGCCCTGGCGCCGGAAGATCGCGTCGCTGAACTATCTGCTCGCCTCACACGTCTGGCAGCAGGATCACAACGGCTTCACGCATCAGGATCCCGGATTCCTCGACCACGTCATCAACAAGAAGGCCGATATCGTGCGCGTTTACCTTCCGCCCGACGCCAACTGCCTGCTGTCGGTCGTGGATCACTGCCTGCGCAGCCGCCATTACGTCAACGTGGTGGTGGCCGGCAAACACGCCCTCCCCCAATGGCTGACCATGGACGCCGCAGTCGTGCATTGCACGGAAGGCATTGGCATCTGGCAATGGGCCAGCAACGACCAGGGCGCCGAGCCGGACGTGGTCATGGCCTGTTGCGGGGACACGCCCACGCTGGAGATCCTGGCTGCCGTTTCCATTCTGCGCGAGCATCTGCCCGATCTGAAAATCCGGGTGATCAATGTCGTCGATCTGATGAAGCTGCAGCCCAGCACAGAGCATCCGCACGGACTGAGCGAGACGGATTACGACTCGCTCTTCACGAAAGACAAGCACATCATCTTTGGCTTTCATGGATACCCCTGGCTGGTCCACCGGCTGACCTACCGCCGGACCAACCGCAACCTGCACGTCCGGGGCTATAAGGAGGAGGGCACGATCACGACGGCCTTCGACATGAGGGTGCAGAACGACCTGGACCGCTTTCATCTGGTGCAAGACGTGGTCGATCGACTGCCCCATTTGGGTTCCAAGGGGGCCTACCTGAAGCAGATGGTGCAGGACAAGCTCATCGAGCACAAGCTGTACATTGATAAACATGGCCAAGACCTGCCGGAGATTCGTAACTGGAAATGGAGTCTGACCCATGAATAAGTTCAAGAAACTCTGGAGCACGCTGCGGTCGAGCTTTTGGTTTATGCCGTCGCTGATTGTCATGGTCAGCATTGCCTTCGCGGTTGTATTGATCGACGCAGAGTCCATCGGGAGCGACCGCTGGCTGGCCCGGTGGCCGCGCTTGTTTGGGGCCGGGGCGCAAGGTGCGCGAGACATGATGTCCACGATTGCCGGTTCGATGATGACCGTGGTGGGTGTCACGTTTTCCATGATCTTGGTGGTGCTGGCGCTGGCTTCGAGCCAATATACTTCACGCATCCTGCGGAACTTCATGAGCAGCCGCGTCACGCAGATCGTGCTCGGGATCTTTGCCGGCATTTTCACTTATTGCCTGATCGTACTGCGAACCATTCGCGGCGGCAATGAGGGCGCATTTGTTCCATACCTGGCGGTGTTCTTTGGCTTCGTGCTGGCGCTCGGAGGTGTTGGCGCCCTTATGTTCTTCATTCATCATATCGCTTCTTCAATCCAGGCTTCCAGCATCATCGCCTCGGTCGCTCAAGAAACCATGGCAGCCATTGACCGGCTTTTTCCGGAAAGACTGGGAACAAGAGCCGGACAAAGACGACGATGACCAAACGCCACGCCCACCGAACGGGCGGAATTGGCGTGGCGTCCCGGCCAAGGAGAGCGGCTATATCCAGAGTGTGAATAACGCAGAGCTCCTGAGGTTGGCGCAGGACAAGAAGACCGTCGTGCGGATGGAGCACGGCATCGGCGCTTTTGTTGTTCAGAACACTACGCTGGTCTCACTCGCTTTGGAAGACCCGCCGGACCAGGAGAGGATTGCCGCCCTGCAGGCGACGTTCAGCATCCGCCGCCACCGCTCGGTGGAACAGGACGCGGCCTTCGGTATCAGGCAGATCGTGGATATGGCATTGAAAGCACTCTCCCCAGGCATCAACGACACAACAACAGCCGTAATATGCGTGGATTATCTGTCAGCGATATTGGCGCGGCTGTCGCCTCGGCAAACCCCATCATTATATCGCTACGCGGATGGCGAACTGCGAGTGATTACAGAAGGCGCCAGCTTCGAAAGCTTGCTGGCGGAATCGTTCGACCAAATTCGAAGCAATGCCAAAGGCAATCTCGCCATCATGTTGCGGATGCTCGGCGCAATTCAAACTCTTATAAGTTTGACCGCCAGCCCACAACGTCGGCGGGCCCTTCGCAAACACGCGCAATGGATCGCCGAGCTGGCCGAGCGAACTCTCGAGTCCGCGCATGACCGTGCAGGGATCGATGCGCGGTTGGCGCTCGTGCGCGTAGCGCTCAAAGCCGAACCTGCTTTGTGCGCAGGGGAAGAGAATACAAACTGAGGGTGCATCAGCGGGAGCAACCATGGAAAGGATCAGGAATAGGACAACATGTATCGCACAGCGCATGAAACCTGCGTCATAGAAAAGAGAGGAGATTTCCCATTATGAAGCCTGATACCGACCGACACAAGGCTTCCGAATCAAAGCCGGGATCGAAGCCCGATGCCAAACCCGATGGGAAGGACGATCTGAAAACCCTGCCCCTGCCGGAACTGGAGAAAAAATTAGGGTCGTCGCCGGACGGCCTCAGTCAAACCGAGGCGCAGAAACGGCTGACCCAATATGGGCCGAACGAGATTGAAGAAAAGAAGACCAATTCATTCCTGAAATTTCTCGGCTATTTTTGGGGTCCCATCCCGTGGATGATCGAGGTGGCGGTGATTCTCTCGGGCGTGGTCCGGCACTGGCCGGACTTTGCCATCATCCTGCTTCTGCTTCTGGCCAACGCCGTGGTTGGTTTCTGGGAAGAACACGAAGCCGGCAACGCCATCGCCGCGCTTAAGGCCAAGCTGGCGATCAAGGCCCGGGTCAAACGTGATGGGAAGTGGACCACTCCGGAGGCGCGTGAGCTTGTGCCGGGCGACGTCATCCGCCTGCGCCTGGGCGACATCGTGCCGGCGGATGCGCGCTTGCTGGAGGGTGACCCGGTGGAAGTGGATCAGTCCGCGCTGACGGGAGAGTCGTTGCCCGCCGAGCGCAAATCCGGCGAGGCGGTGTTTTCCGGTTCGATCATTCGCCGGGGTGAAATCGGCGCGATGGTGTACGCCACGGGTGGGAAGACCTACTTCGGCAAGACGGCGCAACTGGTACAGGAGGCCCACACCGTCAGCCATTTTCAAAAGGCGGTTTTGAAGATCGGCAATTACCTGATCATCCTCGCGGTAGCTATGGTGGCGGTGATTATTACCGTCGCGATCTTCCGCGGCGACCCGATTCTCACCACGTTGCAGTTCGCCCTGGTGCTGACCGTGGCCGCAATTCCCGTGGCGATGCCCACGGTGCTGTCGGTGACGATGGCCGTCGGCGCACGCCTGTTGGCCAAGAAAAAGGCGATTGTGAGCAAGCTGGTGGCCATTGAGGAATTGGCGGGAGTGGACGTGCTGTGCGCGGACAAGACCGGCACCCTGACCCAGAACAAGCTGACACTGGGCGATCCGTTCAGCGTGAATGATATTCCCGCTGATCAAATCATCCTCAATGGCGCGCTGGCGTCGCGTGCGGACAATAACGACACCATCGACCTGGCCGTCCTGGGCGGACTGAAAGACAAGGATTCGTTAAAGGCTTATGAGGTGGTTCATTTCCAGCCGTTCGACCCGGTGCATAAACGCACCGTGGCCACCCTCAAAGCCAAAGACGGAAAGACGTTCAAGGTGACCAAGGGCGCGCCGCAGGTGATCTTGAAGTTGTCGGACAATGTCGGACAGGTAAAGCCCGCCGTCGAGAAGGCGGTCAACGAATTTGCGGCGCGCGGCTTTCGTTCGTTGGGCGTGGCGCGGGCCGAGGGTGACGGCCAATGGCAGTTTATTGGGGTGTTGCCCTTGTTCGATCCGCCACGCGAAGATGCCAAGACAACCATCGCGACCGCGCTGGCGATGGGCGTAAAAGTCAAGATGGTAACGGGCGATGCACTGGCCATCGCCAAGGAAACCGCCAAAAAGCTGGACATGGGCACAAATATTCTCGATGCCGCCAGTCTGGGCGACTCGAAAAAGAAAGAGACCACTGAAGTGGCCGAGTCCATCGAGAAGGCGGACGGTTTTGCGCAGGTGTTCCCCGAACACAAGTTCCACATTGTGGACGTGCTGCAAAAGCGCGGCCACATGGTCGGCATGACGGGCGACGGGGTGAACGACGCCCCCGCGCTGAAGCAGGCCGACTGCGGCATCGCCGTTTCGGCTGCGACTGACGCGGCGCGCGCGGCGGCTTCCATCGTGCTGACGACACCCGGGCTTTCGGTGATTATTGACGCCATCAAGGAGAGCCGGAGAATTTTTCAGCGGATGAACAGCTACGCGATCTACCGCATTGCCGAAACACTGCGCGTGCTGTTGTTTATGACGGCGGCGATCCTGATCTTTAACTTTTATCCCTTGACGGCCGTGATGATCGTTATGCTGGCGCTGCTCAACGACGGCGCGATCCTTTCCATTGCGTATGACAACGTTCATTACAAGGACAAGCCCGAGGCCTGGAACATGCGCATGGTGCTGGGGGTCGCTACGGTGTTAGGCGTTATCGGACCCGTGGCTGCGTTTGGCCTGTTTTACCTTGGCGACCGCGTTTTTCATCTCGACCATCCGCATCTTCAGCCGATGATGTATCTGATGCTGTCCGTGGCCGGACATATGACAATTTTCCTGACGCGCACGCGCGGCCCGTTCTGGTCAATCCGCCCGGCAAAAATTTTATGGATGGCCGTGCTCGGCACGCAAATCGTGGCGACGTTGATAGCGGTTTACGGGCTGCTTATGCCGCCCCTCGGCTGGCGTTGGGCCGGGTTCGTGTGGGGATACGCGCTGATATGGGCGCTCTTGAGCGACCGCGTGAAACTGCTCGCGTATCGGATTTTTGATCCAGTCAAAACCAAATCTAAGGCTGAAGCCAAAGCTGAGGACAAGCCTGACGTCAAAGCAGATGCCAACGCCGAAGCTAAAGACGAGACTAAACCTGAAGCCAAGGCTGAGCCTAAGACTGAAACCAAAGCCGAGTCTACGCCTGAAACCAAGGCCGAGCCTGAGCCCGAAACCAAAGCCGAGCCTGATGAGCCCGAAGCCAAATCTGAGCCTGAACCTGACGCCAAGGCCAAGACACCGTCCGATTTGACGCCGGGGATCGTCAAGCGAGTCCATGAACTCTACGAGGAGCTAGGGCGCAAGGACGTTCGAGCAGTTGAAGACTTGGAGAAGGCGCAGCGCGAGAATCGGAAAGAGATTGTTGATCCCGCCGAAGCCAAGCCTCAGCCTGAAGCCAAGGCCAAGACACCGTCCGATTTGACGGCGCAGATCGCAAAGCGAGCCTATAAACTCTACGAGGAGCGAGGCCGTAAGGATGGTTCAGCAGATCAGGACTGGGAGCAGGCGGAACGGGAGATTCGGAAAGAGATTATTGATCCCGCCAAAGCCAAGCCTCAGCCTGAAGCCAAGGCCAAGACACCGTCCGATTTGACGCCGCAGATCGTCAAGCGAGTCCATGAATTCTACGAGGAGCTAGGGCGCGAGGAGGTTCGGGCAGTTGAAGACTTGGAGAAGGCGGAGAGGGATAATCGGAAAGATGAAGCCAAAGAAGAAGGGGGAAGCTGAGATGAACAAGAACAATAGCAGTAAAACACGGTCCGACGCACTGGTGCTGTTCGGCGTCACGGGCGATCTCGCGCATAAGAAGATATTTCCGGCGTTATACGCGATGGTGAAGCAGGACGCCCTCAAGGTCCCAGTGGTCGGCGTCGCTTCCTCGAAGTGGAGCCTGGCACAATTGCGCCGGCACGCCGAAGACGGCATAAAGGAATCAGGAATAATCGACGACCAGCCAGCCTTGCGCCATCTGCTCTCCCTGCTCCGCTATATCGACGGCGACTACAAAGACCCGGGTACCTTCAAAGCGCTCAAAAAGGCGCTGGGTGATGCCGGGCGCCCGGCACATTACCTCGCCATCCCACCCGGGTTGTTCGCAACGGTTATCAAAGGGCTCGGTGCCGTGGGCCTGGCCGATCAGGCGCGCGTCATCGTCGAAAAACCGTTCGGACGTGATCTATCCTCCGCGCGGGAGCTCAACCGTATCGCGCAGTCGGTGTTTCCGGAAGATTCGATCTTCCGCATCGACCATTTCCTCGGGAAGGAGGCGATCATGAATATCCTCTATTTCCGCTTCGCCAATTCGTTCCTCGAGCCGATCTGGAACCGCAACTGCGTGGCCAGCGTGCAGATCACTCTGAGCGAGGATTTCGGCGTGACGGGACGCGGCGCATTCTACGAAAGCGCCGGCTGTCTGCGCGACGTCATCCAAAACCACCTGTTTCAGATCGTTGCGCTGCTGGCCATGGAACCTCCGGCCTATCAGGGCTTTGACGCCGTCCACAGCGAGAAGGCCAAGGTGTTCCAGGCCATGCGCCCCCTGCAGTCGGACGACCTGGTACGCGGCCAGTACGCCGGCTACCGCAAAGAGCCAGGCGTGGCGAAGGGCTCAGACGTCGAGACGTTCTGCGCCCTGCGGCTGTTCATCGACTCGTGGCGCTGGCAGGGGGTGCCGTGGTACCTGCGTTCCGGCAAATGTCTGGCGGCAACAGCGGCCGAGGTCCTGGTGGAGTTAAAGCCGCCACCGCAAAGGCTGTTCGACGATTCAGCGCCGGTGGCCGGTCGGGCCAATTATCTGCGCTTCCGGCTCTCCCCCAACTCCGCCGTCGCCCTCGCCGCACGCGTCAAGCGCGCAGGCAAAGAGTTCGTCGGCGACCAGCGCGAACTCTACCTGCTGGATGAACAGCCGGGAGAGGAAACCCCCTACGAGCGGCTCCTGGGAGATGCCATGGCCGGCGACCGGGCGCTCTTCACCCGTGAGGACGCGGTTGAGGCCGCCTGGGCGGTGGTCGATCCGGTCCTTAAAGCCCACCACCGTGCTCGCCCCTACAAGCCCGGCAGCTGGGGGCCGAAACAAGCAGACGCGCTCATTGCGGCAGACGCAAGCTGGCACAACCCAATACAGGTGAAGGCGACAAAATGACGGCGGCTTCAAAGCCGACCACGTGCAATAGGAGGAACCATGAAAGCGACACAACGACTGCATGATCTTGGTCAGAGCCTTTGGCTCGACAACATCACCCGTGGTCTCCTGACAAAGGGGACTCTCCGCCATTATATCACCGAATTATCGGTGACGGGGCTTACCTCGAACCCTACGATCTTTGATCACGCCATTAAGAATACCGAGTTCTACAACGATGCCATCCGTCAAAAAGTGGGTGAGGGTAAGTCGGGGGAAGAGTTGTTCTTCGAACTTGCCTTGGAGGATTTGACCCAGGCCGCCGACCTCTTGCGTCCGGTGCACGAAGCCAGCGACGGGATCGACGGCTGGGTATCGCTGGAGGTGTCTCCCTTGCTGGCGGATGACACGGCAGGCACCATCAAAGCTTTCGACGAACAACCTGATCCGCCGTTATCGACAATTGAAGGGGGCCAAATGAAAACTCTCGGATGGATCCGTTTTCGGCGGGCGGTGTCCTCCATAGCAAAGCCGCCTCCTCCTGGGTAATAGGAGTGTTGGCACCTGTGCAGATCGCGGGGGAACCGATTTCTCAAACACGCTGTCAGCCGGGCAACAACAGCGAACAAAAACGAAACTCAAAGAATGGAGGCATTATTATGCTAAGCAAAACCAAAACACTAAAGGGTTACAAATTGAACAGCCATGATCGGGAAATCGGGAAGGTCAAAGAATTCTACTTCGATGACCGGCACTGGGCGATTCGCTATCTGGTCGCCGACACGGGAAACTGGCTTACGGGCAGGCAGGTATTGATCTCCCCGTATTCGCTGGTCGCCGTGAGTAAAGAAGAGCAGCACATCACCATCGATTTGACCAAAAAGCAGATCGAGGACAGTCCATCCTTGAACAGTGACAAGCCCGTCTCGCAACAATTCGAGCAGGCCTACTACGGGTATTATGGATATCCGATCTATTGGAGCGGCCCATACATTTGGGGACCCTATCCCTACCTGGTGCGTGACCGTGAAAAATGGGACGAAGCCAACCGGGCCGAGAAAGCGTCTTGGGATCCCCATCTGCGCAGCACTCACGATGTGAGTGGCCATCACATCCAAGCCGCAGACGGCCAGATTGGCCATGTCGAGGATTTTATCATCGATGACGATACGTGGGCGATTCGCTATCTCATCATCGACACACGGAACTGGTGGCCGGGGAAAAAGGTGCTGATTTCACCGCAATGGATCGAGCGCGTGAGTTGGAGCGAGTCGAAAGTCTTCGTCAATATTCCCCGAAAGACCATTAAGCAGTCACCGGAATACACGGAGGAGTGCCTGCTTACTCGGGATTATGAGACCGGACTGCATCGACATTACAATCGCCAGGGATACTGGGTCGATGAAAAGGAACATGATCCTGAAAACAAAAAAATGTCTGAAAGGAGTATCGTCATGAAGGTGAAAAATGGGGTTAAAGAGAACAGCGCCGTGGAAACGGAGAAGAAGAACAAAACGGACAAACCGTTGTCGCCCGATCTGCTGCGAAAGATGAACACGTATTGGCGCGCTGCCTGATCTCCGCCGGAGCGCCTAGTTCGAGTTCCCTCGGTTGTCCCGCAAACGGTCTGTACATCTGAGCGTGAGCCTTTCGACAATCCCCGCCGATAAAAAAGGTAAAAATCTAAAAGGGTTAAAAATATTTCTTACAAAAAAGCAGAGCCCTCCAGAACTGATCTGCATAAACATTATAACAGCAGGAGGTTATTATGAGCTATTATTTCAATAAGACATTGAATCTGTCCTTTGATAAGGCGATTGCCGTTGTGATCGAAGAACTTGAAAAGGAAGGATTCGGCATCCTGACCGACATAGACGTGAAGGCCACGTTGAAGAAGAAACTCGATGTCGAATTCAAAAAATACCGGATTCTCGGCGCCTGCAACCCACCTTTTGCATACAAGGCATTGCAGGCAGAGGATAAGATAGGCACCATGCTTCCCTGCAACGTAATTGTGCAAGAGATTTCAGCCGGGCAGGTTGAGGTCACGGCCATCGACCCTCTGGCTTCAATGGAGGCCGTCGAAAATCCTGCGTTAAAGGAGATTGCTTCCAAAATCAGCAATAAGCTGAAAAAAGTTATCGAGAGAGTATAAAAAAGTATTCATTTCAGATACTTGCACAAGGAGAAGGATCAATGGAGCATAGTAACCATTCAGAACACGGGCAGGATGGAATGGGGCAGGCTATGCAGGAAGGACATCGCGGTACAGGGGCTAAAGATGACGACCATACGGGGCACCACGCCCACATGGCGGCGGACTTCCGAAAACGGTTCTGGATTTCGCTGGTCCTGACCCTGCCGATTCTCGTCCTCTCGCCGCTGCTACAAAAACTGGTGGGCCTGCGCGAAGCCATTCGTTTTTCAGGCGATCTATATGTATTGTTCGGTCTTTCTTCCGCGGTCTTTTGGTATGGCGGCTGGCCGTTCCTCAAAGGGTTGCTCAAGGAACTCAAATCCCGGCAGCCCGGAATGATGACGCTGGTCGCGGTTGCCATCACCACCGCCTATGTTTACAGCGGCACTGTCGTGTTCGGCCTGACCGGCAAGATGTTCTTCTGGGAGCTGGCTACTCTCGTTGACATCATGCTGCTGGGGCACTGGATCGAGATGAAGTCGGTGATGGGCGCCTCAAAGGCACTGGAGGAATTGGCAAAACTCATGCCCTCGGATGCCCACAAACTCATGCCCGACGGCAGCGTTAAGGATGTGCCGCTCGGCGAACTGGCGGTGGATGACAAGGTCTTGATCAAACCAGGTGAGAAAATTCCCGCGGACGGTGCCATCGTCAAAGGCGAGAGTGCGGTCAATGAGGCCATGCTCACAGGTGAATCAACCCCAGTCACCAAAAAAACCGGCGGCAAGGTAATTGGCGGCTCCATTAACGGAGAAGGCTCGCTGACGATCGAGGTCAAAGGCACCGGAAATGATTCGTTTCTGTCGCAGGTCATCGATCTCGTCAAACAGGCCCAGGAAAGTAAATCAAAGACCCAGACTCTGGCGAACACGGCCGCGATGTGGCTCACTATCGTGGCTCTGAGTTGCGGCGCCATTACCCTGGTGATCTGGCTGGTTCTCATGAGCAAGGAGTTTGCCTTTGCCATCGAGCGCAGCGTCACCGTCATGGTCATTACCTGTCCGCACGCGCTCGGTCTGGCCGTGCCGCTGGTGGTGGCCGTCTCCACGGCCCTGGCCGCGAAAAACGGCCTGCTCATCCGTAATCGCGTTGCTTTTGAAGGCGCCCGAAAACTGCAGGCCATCATTTTTGACAAGACCGGCACGCTGACCGAAGGCCGCTTTGGCGTGACCGACACACTGGTACTTTCGCAGGACATCGACGAAGAAACGCTGCGAAAGTACGCGGCCTCCGTGGACGCAAATTCCGAACATCCCATCGCCAAGGCTATCGCCGCTTCTTCGGAAAAGAAGCTGCCCGTCGAAAACTTTAAAAGCATCCCGGGCAAAGGCGTCGAAGGCAGGGTCAAGGGCAGAGAGGTCCAAGTGGTTAGCCCGGGCTTCCTGCGCGAACAGAACATCGATCTCACCGACAAGCGCGTCGAGCCGCTGCAAGCCCAAGGCAAGACGGTCGTGTTTGTCCTCGTTGACGGGAAGTTGCAGGGAGCGATTGCCCTGGCCGACATCGTCCGACCCGAGGCCAAGCAAGCCATCGACGCCCTTAAGGCGTTGAACATCCGCTGCATGATGCTCACTGGCGATAACCAAGCGACGGCCAAATGGGTCTCGGACCAGATCGGACTGGATGAATACTTTGCCGAAGTCCTGCCCCAGGACAAAGCCGCCAAAGTGAAAGAGGTTCAATCCCGGGGTGTGTTGACGGCCATGACCGGCGACGGCGTAAACGACGCCCCGGCGCTGGCGCAGGCTGATGTGGGCATCGCCATTGGCGCCGGTTCCGATGTGGCGGTCGAAACCGCCGACGTGATCCTGGTGCGAAGCAATCCATTAGATGTGGTCGCCATCCTGAAGCTTTCCCTGGCCACCCACCGCAAGATGATTCAAAATCTTTTCTGGGCCACAGGCTACAACGCCTTTGCCATTCCGTTGGCTGCCGGAGCGCTTTACGCCTGGGGTGTGGTTCTTAGCCCCGCATTCGGCGCTGTGCTGATGTCTGCGAGCACGGTGATCGTGGCCATCAATGCGCGGTTGATGAGGCTAAAGGTCGAGCCTAAGCCCGAAGCCAAAGTCGAGCCTCAGCCTGAAACCAAGGCCGAGCCTGAGGCTAAACCCAAATCCAAAGCTGCTGACACCAAGCCCGAAGCAGAGGTCGAGCAGAAGCAGGACGCCAAAGCTGAACCCAAACCTCAAGCCCAGGTTGAGGTTGAAGCCAAACCGGCCGTCGAGCCACAACCTGAAGCCAAATCCAAAACAACTTCCGATCTGACACCGCAGATCGCCACACGGGCGTATGAACTTTATGAGGACCACGGCCGACGGGACGGCCAATCAGTTCAGGATTGGGACAAAGCGGAGCGGGAGATTCGGAAAGCTGATGTCAAGGCCGAGCCTGAAGCCAAGGCAGCGGCAAAACCCGAGGCCAAGCCGGAAACCAATGCCGAGTCCGAGCCCGAAGCCAGCGCCAAGGCTCCAACAGATTTGACTCCAGGGCTTGTCGAGCGAGTACATGCGCTCTACGAGGAGCTTGGGCGCAAAGACGTCCAAGCAATTGAAGACATGGAAAAGGCAGCCCGCGACAAGCGGTCAGATGCAGAAAAAACTGATGCCAAGCCTGAAGACAACACTAAACCTGAGGAAGGAGCGTAACCATGATTCCTCACTGGCTCCACCTCGTCTCCATTTTCGCGCTGGTTCTCGGCTTCGCCGCTGCCGGGGTGATCATGCTTGACGAGATGCGTCATCCGCAACATATGTGGATTATGAACGTCGTCTGGCCCGTCGTGGCGTTGTTCGGGACGGTGCTGACGGTCTGGGCCTATTTCCGTTATGGACGGCTCGCAACCATGAAAGCGACCATGAACGCGAAAAGCGAAGCGCCCAAAGCGTCGGGCAAGAGTGCGACGCCCTTCCCCGTGATGGTCGGCAAGTCCACGCTCCATTGCGGCAGCGGCTGCACACTCGGCGACATTTGCGCCGAGTGGCTGGCCTTCGCCTTCCCCGCAATCGCCGTGTGGTTCGGTTGGCACTGGTTTTTCAGCGAGAAGATCTTCGCCATCTGGGTGCTCGACTTTATCTTCGCCTTCGTGATTGGCGTCGCGTTTCAATATTTCACGATCGTGCCGATGCGCCATTTGAAGATGGCGGCGGGAGTCAAGGCAGCATTAAAGGCGGATACGCTGTCGCTGACGGCTTGGCAGATCGGAATGTATGGGTTCATGGCCTTCGCGAGCCTTTATTATTTCCCGCAGGTATGCGGCGTCAGACTTGAAGTTGATTACGTTGAGTTCTGGTTCATGATGCAAATTGCGATGCTGTGCGGCTTTATCACCAGCTATCCGGTCAACTGGTGGCTGCTCCGCTCTGGCATCAAAGAGATGATGTGAGGTTCATGATGAGAAGCGGAGAGATGAACCCGACCAATAAACAGTTACGAACAACATGGCCGGCATCATCGAAAGGATGAAAAATGAAAATCAATTCCAAGGATTTCCAGGTGCCGCCTGGAGAAGAGTTCAAACTCAGCGCGCACCCGACGAAGGTGAAGCCTTTCTTCAAGTCGAAGAAACACTATCACCAACGGCTGGATGAGGGCGTCGAGGAGTTGAGCGAACTGCAACGCATGCACTACGCGGCCAACCGCCATGCGATCCTTCTCATCTTTCAGGCGATGGACGCGGCCGGCAAGGACGGGGCCATCCGGCATGTGATGTCCGGCGTCAATCCGCAGGGCTGTCAGGTGTTCAGTTTCAAGCAGCCGAGCACCGAAGAACTGGAACACGATTTTCTTTGGCGCACCACCTGCCGCCTCCCGGAACGCGGACGAATCGGCATTTTCAATCGGTCCTATTACGAAGAGGTGCTCGTTGTTCGCGTGCATCCGGAAATACTTCGCAGCCAGGGGTTGCCGGAAGGGTTAATCGCCAAACAGGCCATTTGGGAGGAGCGATATCGTTCCATCGTGGACTTCGAAGCGCATCTCCACCGCAACGGCACCAGGATCATCAAATTCTTTCTCCACCTGTCGAAGGACGAACAACGCAAGCGTTTCATCGCGCGCATCGATGACCCGGACAAAAATTGGAAGTTCAGCCGCGCGGACGTGCGGGAACGGGAGCGCTGGGATGATTACATGAAAGCGTATGAGGCGTGTCTGAACGCGACCAGCACCGCTCATGCGCCCTGGTATGTCGTTCCCGCCGACGACAAGAAGAATGCCCGGTTGATTGTTTCGCAAATAATCCTTGATGCGCTCAATGAACTCGATATGGCCTATCCCAAGACCTCTGCGAAGCGCCGGCGGGAGCTGGAATCTATCCGCAAGCAGCTTGCGAAGTAATGCGCAACTGGGAATGGAGCAATGCCAAATGAATGCAGCTGAGCTTATGGACACCGCGCGGCGCGCGCGGGCAAATACGTTGTCGTGATGGACAAGACATGAGCAAGCCGGCCTCTTGGAAACGGCCCGGCGAAAACGTGCTGTAGAAAAGGATGAAAAAGTGAAACGCATGCAAAACATATTGATTTTGAAGCCGATCAGGAACGCGCGGAAAACCGCTGGCGGAGCGCTGGTTGCCCTCCTCACCATGTCCGCTGTATCCGACGGCCCACTTGCTCATGGAGCTCCGGTTGAGAGTACGAAACCGGGCGTTCTTGCCTCTGAAGTCGGGAAAGCCGAGAAGCCCTCTCTTCCACCCGTGGGACTCTACGGCACTTGGATTGCCAAAGGCGTGGTCGCAAAAATAGGCGAGGTCAGGATCCGGCTCACCTTCCGCCGAGAAAAAAAAGTAAGTGTCCTGGCGTGGTCCGATATTCCATTTGCCGGGCAGGTCCGAAATCTCCAAGGACCATTTTCGGTAGATGGCGATAAGATTAAATCGAAGGCGATTCGGGATGGGGAAAAGGCGACCTTTTCCTTTGAAGGCAAGCAGTTGGTGCTGCGTTTCAAGAGCGGCAAAGTCGTGCGCTTCGACCGGGAATAGCGGTCGGCTCGAACCCCGAAAACGGGCTTGGTCGCCACGTGCGCCTTTGAGCAGGCGGAAGGCAAAAAACAAAATCTGGTTACCCACTTGGCTCAACTAAAAGTTCTAACAACAAGTAAAGGCAAAATTTTCTCTCGGCGAGACACAGAGATCGCAGAGGAAGATTAGTCAAGACCAGAAGTTAAGGTTGAAACCGACAAGCGTAAAGGTTCTCTCTGCGTGCTCTTCGTCTCTAGTGAGCGCAAGCGAACGAGCGAGAGATGATTCTAGCTCATTTGGTTGTTGGTGGAACGAAGTAGACAACCAAAAAACAAATATTATGAAAATCCAAATCAAGGACACCGTTTGCCTCCAGCTGTCTTGTTTGGTGGCTGACGGCTGGACAAATAAGGTCAAACCGATGCGAAAATTATTGCGCAAAGTTAAGCAGTCAACCGCGTGGCGGGTTCTCTGCCGCGCTTACGCACGCTGGGTGGAAGCGTATGGCAACGAGGGCGCCGCCGCCTTTGCCTATTACCTGCTGCTGTCATTCCTGCCTCTGGTCATCCTGCTGGTGACCGCCGGATCGCTGTTCGTCGAGCGCGGCGTGGCGACGCAGGCGGTTGTGCAGTGGGTCAAACATTACGTGCCGCTGACCGGTGAACAGGAACACTCCGCCGTGGGGACCATTGGCGGCATGCTGGCGGAGCGGGGCCAGATCAGCCTGGCGGCGATTCCGTTGTTGTTTTGGAGCTCGCTGCAATTCCTTGGCGTGCTGATTCGGACCACAAACCGCCTCTGGAATTCGCCGATTTACAATTGGTGGCGGTTGCCGTTGAAAAGCCTTGCCCTGCTCGGCATCACGGTGAGCGCCGTTTTGATCGGCATTTTGCTGCCCGGGATGGCGCGGATGTTCCGGGAATGGCTCGCGACCCGGCTCGGATTTCCCGGTTGGATGTTCGCCATGATTTTCCAGCTCATTCCGTGGCTGGTTTTGTTCTACGGGCTGATCATGATTTACCGGCTGGCCCCCAGCCGGGCCATCCGGTTTTCCGAAGTCTGGCTCGGCGCGCTGGCCGCGACGCTCCTGACTTGGATTGGCGAGCGGCTGTTTCTGCTTTACACGGTTCACTTCAGTAGCTTCAACGCCCTCTACGGCGCCTTGGGCGGCATCGTGGCGTTCCTGATGTGGATTTATCTCTCAAGCTGCGTCTGCATGTTCGGCATCTGTTTTTGCGCGGCGCTGGCGGAGTCCGGGCGAAATCCGATGGTCCGTTGCAACCAACCGGCGGGTGATGAACGTCGCACTTTAACTGGTCAACAAGGATGATGGCGTCGCAAAAAGTCCGCCCTACGGCGTTACGGCGTTTTTTCAGGACCTCGACCTACCTGAGGTAGTCCTTCCCCCCTGAAAAACCACCAGGCCTTGAAGGACAAAATTTTTGCTTAGCCATCCCAAGACTTTTTGCGAAAGCATCAAACTTCAGAGGGAAAAATGACAGATAAAACTCGCACAATCTCAAAACAATCGGGCATGGGAGCCATTCCCACATTAAAGGGTGTAACCTTTCGCGTATGGGCACCCCATGCCGAAAAAGTTTACCTGATCGGAACCTTCAACGGCTGGAGTGAAAGCTCAATACCTCTCTTCAATGAGAAAAACGGATACTGGTCTGCTGACGTGTCAGAGGCAAAAGTGGGAGATGAGTACCGATATTTGATCCACGGTCCTGCGGGTCCTCTCTCTCGTATCGACCCTTATGCCAGAAAGGTGACGAATGCAGTGGGCAACGGTATAATCTATGATCTTGATGCATTCGATTGGGGCGATGATACCTTTGATATTGCCTCGTGGAATGATCTCATCATTTACGAGATGCACATCGGTACCTTTAACGTCAAAGAAGGGGGGCTTCCGGGCACGCTGGATAGTGCCATTGAAAAATTGCCTTACCTAAAAGAGCTGGGTATCAATGCCATTGAAGTGATGCCGATCATGGAGTTTTCAGGCGACTTTTCGTGGGGCTACAATCCGTCACATCCCTTTGCCATAGAAAGCATTTATGGTGGGCCGGATGCCTTCAAGCGGTTTGTCAAAGCGGCCCACGAACATGGTATCGCTATCATCGTAGATGTCGTTTACAACCACTTTGGCCCCTCCGATCTTGATTTGTGGCAGTTTGACGGTTGGAGCGAAAATGAGAAGGGGGGAATCTACTTTTACGAGGATCGCCGCTCGGGTACACCCTGGGGGGAAACGCGTCCCGATTATGGCCGGGGTGAAGTGCGCCAATATCTGTGCGATAACGCTCTGATGTGGTTCGAGGAGTACCACGTCGACGGCTTACGTTGGGACGCCATAACCTATATTCGGAATATTGAGGGTAGGGACGGAGATCCGCCTGAGGACATTCCCGAAGGCTGGAGCTTGATGCAGTGGATCAATGAAGAAATCAAACAACGGTTCCCCAGCAAAATCAGCATCGCCGAGGGTATGCATGATAACGCCTGGGTCACCAAAGATGTGAGCGCGGGTGGCGCAGGCTTCAATGCGCAATGGGACAGCGTATTTGTGAATGCCGTTCGCCAGGCCGTTATTGCTCGTGATGATACATCCCGTGATTTGGGGGCAGTCAGCAAAGCTATTGAGCATCGCTACGATTTAGATGCCTTTCGGCGGGTCATTTTTACCGAGTCGCACGACGAGGTCGCTAATGGTCGGGCCCGCGTGCCCGAGGAGATCTGGCCTGGCAA
>Ga0210085_1000308_pt1 | contig 21388 bp, 13 predicted proteins | sample China_Galinas_PW_5_FD_184866 | JGI IMG/M metagenome (GOLD analysis project Ga0210085, IMG submission 184866) | Wetland microbial communities from San Francisco Bay, California, USA, that impact long-term carbon sequestration - China_Galinas_PWC_D1... | ecosystem: Environmental > Aquatic > Marine... | reverse complement strand
GTTCAATATCTTGGACAGCATGCTGGCCATGTTTGTGACCGCTTCAATGACATCATTTTTTTTCGCCTATAATGCCGATTCTTCCAAAAAGAACGTTTTTTTATTGCTGTTCGGTATGTTTTGCGCACTTGCATTCCTTACAAAGGGTTTTCTGGCCTTTGCAATTCCGGTGATGGTCATTGTACCGTTTATGATCTGGGAAGGTCGTTTCAAAGCGTTGTTTATCATTTGTTGGCTACCGATAATTGCAGCAATTTTGTTCGTGATACCTTGGGCTGTAATGGTTCACTTCAAGGCGCCTGATTTCTGGAACTTCTTTGTTTTCAACGAACATATCAAGCGATTTTTGTCTTCCGGGGCACAGCACCATGAATCGTTTTGGTATTATCTTTATTGGTTCCCCGCAGCTGCGCTTCCATGGACATGCCTCTTTCCTGCGGCGATATTGGGGTTAAAAAAAACCGGGATTAAGGCATCGATAACCCGTTTTGCCATATGTTGGTTCTTTTTTCCTTTTCTATTTTTTTCCGTCTCAAAAGGCAAAATTCTGACTTACATCCTGCCCTGTTTTCCTCCTTTTGCGATGCTTATGTCCATCGGACTAAAAAAATATTTCGAAACAGGGGGAAAAAAATTGTTTTCCGTTGCTGTTTGGTCCCTTGCAGTGCTCGTGGCGATCATAGCGGTGGCGTTAATAGGGGTTCAAAGCATTGGGTTTAAGGGATTCAAACCCTATGATCAAGCATGGAAGGGGGGCTTGGGGGTTATCGGATTTGTGATGTTTGCATTTCTTTTAATCTCTGCGGTCAGGGTCTCAAACAGCAAAATAAAACTCATGCTTGTCGGTTGCTCGCCATTGCTTTTATTATTAGGATCCAATTTCATTCTGCCGGACCTGACCCTTGAACACAAAGCTCCGGGAACATTCCTTACGAAAAACGCACATAAAATTAAGACAGACACCATTCTCGTGTCAGATGAAGATCCCATGGGAGCGGTTTGCTGGTTTTACAAGCGAGATGATGTGTATCTTCTTGAGGGGGGTGGCGAAGTGTCCTATGGACTGAATTATGAAGACGCGAAATTTCGTTCACTCAATCTGAAACAATTTAAAGATCTCCTCCTTCAAAACGCTGGAAAAGGACGTGTGGTGCTTATTGCGAAGTCCAGAAAATATATGAGATGGAAACAAAACCTGCCCGAACCGTTATATGAAGACAGTAACGGAAAAGGGGGGTATGTATTTGTTCAATATTAGAAACTCGTAACAATTTAGGTTTTTGAGAACATTACCGCTTCAGGCAGAATAAGCGGCATAATACATTCTGATGAAACTTGTATGGCTTTCAAAAGCGATTTCCGGTAATTCATTATAATGAAAGCGAGCCGCGTCATTTGCGTCGTCGCCGGCGATAAGATTCCCGGAATAGCTTTTAACCAGATATCCCACCATAAGTACGGTATGGTACAGGGCGCTGGGGTTGGATGAGACACCAAGAAGCATATCGATCCTACCGGCCAGTCCGGTTTCTTCCTTAAGTTCTCGTATGGCTGCCTGTTCAGGTGTTTCACCCAGCTCCATAAATCCACCGGGAAGACACCAGAATCCTTTTTTGGGCGCTACACTGCGCTTGACAAGCAACACCCTGTCTTTAGTGTCCACAACAACCAAACATGTGGCTGGTATAGGGTTTTCATAGATGGGCTCATTGCAGCGGTTGCAATACCGGCGAAGGGCTCCTTCACAAAACTTTTCGACGAGTCCGGTTCCACAATATGGACAATACCTTTTTTCCCTCATCATTAATCGTCGAAATCTCCTCCCGGGCCCTTATCTGAATCAATTTTCGCTGCTCGCCGGATAATTTTTTCAGAAGTCCATTCATCGGGGTCTTCAATTCGGCTTGCTTTTGGACCCGGATCATAAGTTCCTGCTTCAAGGATGGCGTTAATGGCAAGGGGTGCCGTGTCTTTGGCGTTGAAAACATTTACAAGCATGTTATAAATAAATTCTTCAACCCGTTTGATCATCCTTTCCCTGACTGCTTGAGGTTGCCCCATCAGCTTATTTTCAAAGGGGAGGTTGAGTTTCTTATAATTTCCGCCCTTAATGCCTTTGGATTCAGCATAGGCCTTCATTTCTTGCCACATTTCTTCGGTGACCCCCTGATCTTTAACTTTAATAAAGTTGCCATCCTTGTCAAGCATGGCATTGCCGAAGTCATTGACCTCGAGACCCCAGGAGATCATTTGCAGGGCTGTGGCCACATTTGCTTTGGTTGTCCTGGTTTTAGCCGCTATTTCCCTCAGCCTGTCAGAACTGTTTCCGGAAGTGCCGTGTTGCGCGCCTGAAATCTGGTATTTTGTCAGGGCCCGGTGGATTTCAGCGGTTAAATCAACCTGTATGCCCTGTCCACTCGCCTCGATACCGTGAGTTGTTCCATTGTTTAGGGCGATCCAATCCGGGAAAATATTGTGGGCGTTGAGTCCCTGAATAAGAAACAAGGCTTCCTCGACGGTTGAGAGACCCTCTTTCCCTTTAATTTCACCCACCTCGGTTTCAAGCCCTGCCCATTTAGGAACAAAAGGGTTCAGCGATAGGTTGGCCAGCAGGTTCTGGTCATCGGGCAGATGCGATGCATCAATGGCAATGGAGGTCATTCCCGCTTCAAACAGTGTCGGGATTTCGATCTTGGCTGCATCGACATCCTGCTCTTTTTTGATACCATAATGGTCGGCATGGATTGCCACAGGAACTGTAAGGTTCAATTCATTGCATACAGCATCGACCTGTCTGGCAATATTCCAATAATTGACCGCACAATAAGCGCCGGCACCACCTTCAGACCTGGCAATTTCTATAATGATGACGGCATTCGCCCTTTGGGCAGCCTTAAGAGCGCCTCGAATAACAAAATTGTTACGGCCGTTGGCAGCCATGGCGATGGCTTTACCCTTAGTGAGCATCGCTCGATCAATAAACTTTCCGCTGACGATCAGGGCCTTTGAGTTGGGAAACAATTTTACAACGTTGGGCGGACGGCCAATTTTCAGTGCTTCTTCAAAATCCGTTGACATACCGGTTTTGTTTTTAGACATGGTTTAACCTCCTTCTGATAGGATGTGTTTGCGGAGCCTTCTCACCCCGTTTCACTCTGGTGCCTGTGTGTTTGGTCCCAAACTTATCGTTCTTAAATATCAAAATCTATTGATCTGACATCATGTAATATCTCGAGAATTTCCGCTTTGGATGAAACCGGGGCCCAGATTGAACCCCAGCCTTTTTGAAACTGAAATAAACCATCATAAGCCGTATCATGAAATGATCGAATCTGATGAGGGATATCGTGTTCATTCAGGATAGAATCGATAAGCTGCGCCTCTACGATATTGTCCAAGATGGCTATATTTACAAATTCCTGATCGTATTTTTCATCCATATTTTGATCTAAGCATGTTATGTTCGAATCCGGTCATACCTTTAACCTAAATTGAGCGATTTTTTACTCGATCTGCACCGATCTTTTGCGCATAAAGGCTTTGCAAAAATCCTCGACATATCCACGGGTATGCCTGTCGAAGATCCCGGTGTCTTTTCGGGGCGGTTTGTGCAAATCTTTCTGCATCAAGACCTCGGCACATATCTTCGCAAAAATCGCTTAACCTAGGTTTAAGTTGCATCGTCATTATTCTTACCGGAATCTGAAATTTAGTCAATTATAAAAAACAGTTTAATGCTCTGGTGTTAAAATGGATGTGGAATGAATTACATGTTTTTTATGAAGTTTTTTACATATATCCTTTAAGTTTATCTTGTAAAAAATATATAATTGCCTGTAATAAATGAATTATTTGTCATTGTGGGCTCGGCATGGCTTTTGCTTATAGAGTGGCGATGACAGGAATTGCTAAACACATCCGGAATGCCATGAAATTTGCATTTACAGGTGAATATTTCTCCAATGAATTGATGAACCAGTATTGCTGCATATTGTAGTTTGATATATCTTGACTCACAATATATTGTTTGTTACGATCAAAAATCAACAAATTTGTCGGTATCAGTGAGAGCATTTCTATAACGCTTATCTGATTAAAACTATAGGGCGAATTTAGTTGCGGTTGCAGAGAAATTTTAAATTTTGCAGTTAGGTCTAAATTTTTAAACGGCCTGTTGGATAAATAAAGATTCACGAGGAATGCTTGGATTTGATAAATCATAATCTAACCCCTTTGCCGAAATAACACATTGAGCTTATGGATAGCGATGACAAATTTGCCGAATTAAATCTTTCAGATCCAAACGGGGAACGTGACACAAAAGGAAAGGAGATTCGCAAAAAACACTTAATTAATAAGCTGAATTACATCAATTTTCAAGATGGTACCGTCCTGGTAAATTTCAAACATGTCAAATACGACCACACTGTTTCCCTTCGGGCCAATCCGCAACCATGCCTTGGAGAGGAGTTAAAATGTCTTTGGATCGGGACGGATAAAATCTCTCAGCAGTTGTCATCCTATAAATTCCAAGAAGTCGTTATACCCAACGGTAAAAAAATAATATTGGTAAAATCCAATGAGATCAGTATTGATGAAACGGGGTTTCGTCTTGTTTTACCGGAAACGTGTTGGGAAACCAGTCCGCGGAAAATGAGACGGCATTCATGCAAAGGCGTCAAGGTTCAATTGATTCAGAACAGTGCTTCTTTTAACGGTGTTCTCATCGATTTTAGCACGGCTTCCTTCCGTGTTGAGATCACTGCGAATCCTCCCCAAACATTTCAGTGGATTTATCCTGATGCCCAGGTGGATCTGATCTTTTCCGACGATAATGAGATTCTCTATTCAGGAGAATGTAGAATACTCAAACAGACCGGCGGTCATAAAACAAGAAGTTATATTCTTGAACCGACAAAATATCAGATCCAAAGGTTTAAACCCAAAGAGTTCCGAAGCATCCGCCAGAAACTGATTCCATCGCCAAGTATCATCTTCAAGCACCCGTTTACAGTAAAGATAGTCAACCTAGAAATTGTTGACCTGTCAGGTTCCGGTTTTTCCGTGGAGGAAGACGAGAGCAACGCAGTCCTTCTGCCTGGCATGATAATCCCTGAACTTGAATTGAATTTTGCAAGCAACTTCAGCGTAAAATGTAAGGCTCAGGCTGTTTATAGACAAATCATGAGGGATGAGAAGGACAGCAATTTGGTGAAATGCGGCATAGCCATCCTTGATATGAGTGTCGAAGACCATGGCAAACTTCTGGCATTACTTCATCAGGCAAAAGACGACCATTCATATATGAACAACCGAGTTAATATGGATGACCTCTGGGACTTCTTTTTTGAATCAGGCTTCATATATCCAAAAAAATATGCATTTCTTGAGGCAAATAAAGAAAAAATCAAATCAATTTACAAAAATCTCTATACTCAAAATCAGAATATCGCCAGGCATTTTATATACCAGGAAAAAGGTCGAATTCAAGGGCATGCTGCCATGGTCCGTTTTTATGAAAATGCCTGGTTGATTCATCATCATGCCTCACGCAAACCAGGTATAAAAAGAAGTGGAATAGCAGTGTTAGACCAGGTTGGTAGCTTTTCGAATGCTTCCCATAGCCTCTATTCTTTGCATATGGATTATTTGTTTTGTTATTTTAGGCCGGAAAACAAGTTTCCCAACCGTGTTTTTGGAGGAGTAGCAAAAGAAATAAAGAATCCAAAAGCGATGTCCCTTAACACGTTTGCCTATTTTCATTATCAAAAAGGCTCAAATCGTGAATTACATTTTCCTGAACCGTGGAAACTAATTAAAGCCGAGTCTGAAGATTTAATTGAGCTTGAAAAGTATTATGAGCATAAATCCGGGGGTTTAATGTTGGATGCACTGGACATGAAGTCCGTGATGATGGACTGCGATGACCTATCGAAAGAATATCAAAAGATTGGTTTTAAAAAGGAAAGATATCTATTTTCACTGAAAAACAATGTTCATCTCAAAGCAATTTTCATGGCAAATATTTCAGATGTGGGACTGAACATGTCAGACCTCACCAACTGCATCAAGGTGTTTGTCCTGGATTCAAATGGTTTGTCAAAAAATATTTTATACTTAACGCTTTCTTTTCTTTCAGAAAAATATGATCAGGATGAAATACCAGTAATGATTTATCCCGTTAGCTACACAGAAATACAATCTATACCTTATGAGAAACTGTATCAACTATGTGTGTTAGACACACAATGTTTAGATCAATATTTTAAGTTGTTAAAAGCCTTGTTTGAAAAATTTGGTTTTTGAAAGGTGTCTTAAAGGCCAAAAATATACAGCTTTTACATGTGGGAAAAATGATCTGTTAAGTTTCGGGTTTAACCCCTCTGCAGGAAATTAATGGGGTATAGGTAAATCTTCTGGGATCTGAAAAAAAAATCTTGAAATCCTCAAAAAATTCTTCATATCCTCCTTTGTATTCTCTAAACTCATATCCTATCTTTTTTACGGCAACTTCCAACTTCTTGGTCCAGTTGAAGGCATCTATTTCATTCAATTTTCCAAAAATCAGATGATGTGGTGTCATGCTCACATCGATATTCTGATAGGCGAGGTCATAAAGAAAGGAATAAAGCTTAATTCCAACAAAGGGATCAAAATCAGCATTTTTTTCCATAGCCTTGGTTAATCCGTAAATTGTTCTTTTAAGCCTTTTAGAAAGCCCGAAATGGTTGAGGCAATTATAGTCCAGATCTATCAGACAGATAATACCTCCTGGCTTTAAAATACGTGATATATTCTTAACGATATCAAAACTTTCAATTCGATAATACTCTAGGACAAATCGTACCCAAATAAAATCGAACATCCCCAAATCATCCAAGGGATTACGGATATCCCTGAGAATGTATTTTATTCCCTTTTTATTATAGTGTTTTTTCGCATAGTTAATTCTACTTTCAGAGATATCTACCCCAACAACTTCACCATTATGCTGAACGAGCTTATGAAGATAGAGGGATGTTTTCCCGGAACCAAAACCTAAATCGGCAACCCGCATCCCCGGTTTTATACCGGCCCATAGGGCCTGATTTTCAACGGTTTTAGCGTCTGTTTTCATGTCAAGACGAAATGTTTCTTCGTCGCTCTCCATTAAATATCCACCATGATTCGTATTTGAAGTTTTCATAATTTTTTCATAGATCAGAACTTGTGAATCGAGTAAAGAATGTGATCAAGAGCCTTATTCTCTAGTTATAATTATGTTACTTGTCCAACTCATCTCGCACAACCTGTCCTATTCTATCCAACAGATATGGCTTTCTTACATAGGATGTTGCACCCAATTTTTGAGCTTCTTTAACACGATCTGTTTCAGAATAACCGCTGGCGATAATTGCTTTTTGATTTGGATGTATTTCGAGAATTTTTTTGTACGTATCGAGTCCGTCTATTCCGGGTTCCATGATCATATCCAGCACCAGAAGGTCTATCGAATGATGCTTCATGTACTCAACAGCTTCTTCGCCACTCGAAACAGAAACAACGGAATATCCCAATTTCGTTAACATTCCAGAAGCAATTTCCCTTTGATCTTCCACATCGTCAACCACTAAGATTGACTCTTCCTTTGCCATGATATCTTCCATAGACAATTGAGGTTTATCACCGGTTAGCTCTTGTCTTACAACTGGAAAATAAAGTGTAAATTCGGTTCCTTTTCCACTATCACTTTTTACGTCAATATATCCTTTGTGATCTTTTACCGTGCCCCAAACGACCGCCATTCCCAATCCTGTTCCGCTTTTACCCATCACCTTCTTGGTGTAAAAAGGTTCAAATATTCTTTCTAAATCTCCTGAAGGAATACCGATCCCAGTGTCACGAACACTAAGGGTAACATAATCTCCTTCTTTTATCTTGTCATATCCGTTTAGTGATCTGTCGATATACCGATTTTTAGTCGATAAAATTATTTCTCCCATATCAGAGATTGCTTCAGCGGAATTTGTAACTAAATTCATGATCGTTTTGGATAGATGGATTGGAGATCCTGAAATATTCAACAGATCTGCTTCAAAATCTGTTTTTATATGTACATTCGGATGGTAGATTTTTAAGTTTTCAAATTCAGGACTTTTCAAGTATTCGGAAATAATTGAATTTAAATTGACGACTTTCGTTGTAACAACCCCCCTTCTTGCTAGAGTCAGCAAATCCTGAACGATTGCAGCAGCCCTCTCTCCCGCCTTTTGTATGGTTAAAATCGGCTTTCTTAGCGGGCTTTCCTGAGGAATATCCATTAATAAAAGTTCAGGATAACTGACAATGCCGGACAGGATATTGTTTAGATCGTGTGCCACTCCGCCGGCCAGTGTCCCGATGGCTTCCATTTTTTGTGCTCTCTGAAGGCGGGCTTCCAAATCTCTTTTATCTTGCTCTGCGCGTTTAAGTTCTGTGATATCCGTGCCAATGCAAAGAATTTCTTTAAAATCACTATTACTATCAAATATAGGCCTGTAAGTCCATGCGATCCAGACTTTTTTGCCGTTTTTGAGCACGCTTTCCTTTTCATTAACAATGGGCTTTTCAGGCGTGTGTTTGAGAAGCGACAACAGGTTGTCAAGATATATTTTTGTTGATTTTGTATTTGGGAAAATCGTACCTTCCAAGCTTTTGCCAATTATTTCATTTTCAGAAAAACCAAAAAAAATTTGGGCGAACTCATTAAAAAAGGTAATATTTCCTTCGATATCTCTACGCATGATAATACTGTTGGCGTTTTCGACAAGTTCGCGATACTTTTTTTCACTCTCCTGAATTTGTTGAAATGATTTGGCATTATTTATGCCGACGGCTGTTTGAGAAGCAACACCCATTAAAAGATTAATATCACTGGTTGTAAGGGGTCTTTTTGATTTGAGATTGTCCACCGCGAGTATGCCCAGTGATTCATTCTCATAGACAATTGGCACACATATTAGCGACTTAACTCCCATTTTTTTAGCGAATTCCATACTTCTTTTTGATAGCGATTTTTCAATTTCGGCAATATCATTTACCAATATTGGCTTCTGATTTCTAAAAGCAACGACAAACACACCCTGGGATTGAGGGTTGTCAAGATGAAATGTGCTTCGTTGTAAAAACAGAGCTATTTTATTATCGTAGCCATATCCAGCAGTGTAATAAAGCCTGGTTTTATTCGTATTGGCAAGCATGATTAAACCACGCTCAAAATCCACATACATCTCCATAATTTGGACGACAGTTTCGATGAGTTTGTCAATATCCAAAATTGCAGAGGTAGCTTGACCTATTTTCTGAATAAGTAATGCATTGTTGTGGCGGATAGACATTTCATCTATCAGATCTTTGGCGGTATCGCCATGAGTTTTAATGGTTTTAGATAGGTCCTTTATTTGGAGTTGGCTGGAATAAAATGAAACAGTCAAAGTTATACACGAACAGAGCAAGACAATAACACTCCAATTTGAAAAGGGTAAGATAAAAAAAAGTCCTATAGAAATAATTATACTGATCAGTATAGAATAATTTCTTATCCGCTTCCATACGGTAGAGGCTGTTTTTTCCCATGAAATAATATAACGGCAGGCATTATCACCTTTATGAAAACATAAAGGATGTTCAACATTGGCAAATCGTTCGGTGAAGTATTTCCCCAAGGACTCAAAAACACCGATACGGTTCTCACATTGATAAGGCTTCTCATTTACTCCCGGTTTAGGAGTAGAAACTATCTCAACCTTGTCAGACCCAAGTTGTTTTGTTTTTAATTGAGCGCCATGGCTAATAATAGGATAGATTTTTTCCATCAACAGATAAACAGATGTCGGCTTTATAAATCCTAATATATGTTGTTTTACAGGTCCCAACCCCTCGAATGATGATGCATAACGTCCCCCCTCTCTGGCGATATTCAGATTGCCTGTTTTTTCAATCAGGGCATCTTGGAAACGATCCGTCTGATCCTGGGTGAACCAGTGTGCTGGATCTTCCACTTCTGGTTTGGTCATTCCTGCATATTCTATGAGATAATCAATATCCAAGTCGGGATAATTTTTCTTAATATATTCTATATAATTTTTTGTGATTCTGCTGCTATAAAGAGGCGTTGTATCAGACACTTGCCAGATTCCTTTTTGGCTTTAATTCTAAAGCGTTAGTTGTCTATCGTAATTTTCAGAAATCGTGGTCCTATCTGTTAATTGTGTGTGGTAGCAAAAAATTAAAAATTTTATTTTTTAAAAACGTTCGATCAGTTTGTCAATGAGATACGTACTCTCCCGCATTGCCTGCTCACTAAACGGTCCGAACCATTCCGCAATTTTATTAAATTCAGCAAGAAACGCTTCTTTGTCACCCTTTTCGACCATATCAAGATTAGTTGTCAAAGAATCAAGGTATTCTCTTAAAAGGGTGCACCGTTCAGGTGATGCGAATATAATTTCTGAATAAAGGGATGGATCCTGAGCAAAAAGACGACCCACCATTCCGAGTTCGAGGCGATATATGGGGCTGGAAAACTCCAACGTCCGTGGCAAATCGATCTGTTTGCGACGCAGAAATTGACCAAAAGCAAAAGTTGCAAAATGCCGAACCGTTTGAACGATGGACATGATTTTATCATGTTCATTGGCATCGACTCTTAGTATAATGCTTCCCCAGGCGCTGAACTGATCGATCAGCCATTGACAGCCCGCGCTGTCCCTGCCTGGAGTCACCACGACAATCTGTTTGTCCATGGTTGATGTGGTCGGACCAAAAAGTGGGTGCAATCCGATGACCGGGCCCTGATGCGCTTTGAGCATGGCATTTAAAGGATTTCCTTTTATGCTGGTGATATCCGCTAAAACACAATCTGCGGGCAGATGAGGGCCGATTCTTTCGGCTACTGAGACGGTCAGCTCAATGGGAACACTGATAATTGCCAGTTCGATACCCTGACAAAGTCGATCTGCATCCGGCCAATCCTTATGGTCCAGGATACGCACCTGGTACCCGGCACGCGCAAACCATTGGTGAAAATATTGTCCCATACTCCCCAGACCTCCGATGATGAGGATGGACGCTCCGGCTCGGACCCCTTTCTGAGCCATCTGGGCGGTTTGTTCTGCCCTTGACTGGCGAAGGATACGGCGGTAAATCTCTTCAATGTAATCCGGATCGAGACCGGCCTTAGATCCCTGGTGACGACGTTGGGAGATCAGGTTTTCTTCTCTTGCAGGGTGATAAACCGGGATATTGTGTGCTTTTTTGAGCTGAACGACGCGTTCGACTTCAGCCTGGCGTTTGGAAAGCAGAGAAACGATTTGTTGATCGATGGCGTCGAGTTGCAGTCTCAGATGTTCGAGTTCCTGATCAACGTTGTGTTTTGGATTTTGGTTTTTCATGATTTTTATGATAATATCTTGTTGTGGTTAATGGCCCTGATAAAGTTTATCAGTTATCAAAGGTTGATGAACCCGTAACACATTAGAATATGGCGACAAAGTAAAGCGCTTCAGATTCAAGACGCCCAAATCCCGAGAGATGAGACGTACTTATTGTACGCCGCAGTGACGAGAGATGCAGCGTCCCGCAGAAGTCGGACTTTTTTCGAAGTCGTCAAAGGTTGTGGTTTATAACATTATATAAGGCCTTTGGCAAGGATAAGTGAAGGATTCAGGTTATGCTTGCCTTTGCCGTAAAATAAGGGTAAACATCAAGAGATTATGAAACCGATTAAAATAGTTATGCTTATAATGGCAGTCCTTTTTTTAGGGGCATGCGCGATAAAGCCGATTCCCGAAAAGACGGGCCCTGGATATCAACTTTTTTCACAGGCTGAAAAGATGGCGCAGGCAAAGTCTTACGAAAAAGCATTGGCTTACTTTAGGGATTACCTCGAACAATTCCCTGATGCTCCTATGGCCGATGCCGCTTTAATGAAAATGGGATCAATTCATATGATTCTCGGAGATTTTGAACAGGCACGCCGCATCTATCAACGCCTGCTTGACGAATATCCAGGCAGTCATTTCATATCCGATGCTTGGTTTGAAATACTTGTCACGTATTTCAAACAAGGAGAATATGGCAACGTCATCGAGCAGGCGCCGCATTTTTTAAAACAAGAGCCCTCCAGGGTCTACATTCTCAAAACGTATGTGTTGCTTGGCGACACATACAAGGCCATGAGTTCTCCAAAAGACGCTGTCAATTACTATATCATGGCACTAAGAAAATCAAAAGATCCGGAAAAAGACAGTATTGTCAAGAAGTTGAAAGACGCTGTCTCGGGTCTTGAGCTTGAAGATATTATAACTCTTTTTAGCCAGGTGAAAGATGAAGCCCTAAAAGGGTATCTTATGTTTCAGCTCGGGCTTAACTATGCCGAGGAAGAAAGATATGATGAAGCCCTGAAAGTTTTATCGGCTTTTATAGAAAAATTTCCGGAACACGAAAATGTGCAGCAGGCAAAGCGTCTCATTGCTGCAATCAATAAAAAGTCTGTTTACAGCCGTTACACCATAGGATGTTTACTCCCTTTAAGCGGTCCTTATAAAATATACGGTAACAGGGCATTCAAAGGTATTCAACTCGCTTTCAGCCAATTTAATAGCGGAAACCGCCAGCCTCCCATCAAGATAATTGTTAAGGATACGGCATCTGATCCGGTTAAAGCTGCTGTCGCGGTGAAGGAACTGTTCGAAGAAAACGTTGCCGCTATCATCGGGCCGGTGGTTACGGCCGGTTCCGCTGCCAAAGAGGCACAACATTATGGAATACCGATAATTACTTTGACACAGAAAGATAATATTCCCGAAATCGGAGAATATGTTTTTAGAAATTTTATTACACCCGGCATGCAGGTTAAGGCTCTGGTGTCTTATGCTGTTGAGGAGCTTGGCCTTAAAAGTTATGCGATCCTTTATCCTGATGAAAAGTATGGAAAAACTTTTATGAACCTTTTTTGGGATGAGGTCGTTGCCCATGAAGGCAGAGTTGTCGGTGTTGAATCGTATAGACCCGATGGGACCGATTTTGCCGATCCCATTAAAAAGCTGGTGGGTTTATATTATAAAGTTCCTGAAGAACTCAAAAATATCGATCAAACAGCAAGTGAAAATAAAACCGGTGAAACAACAACAGAAAATATCGTAGAAACCCTTCTTTCGCCATTGGATGAAGAATCTGAAGGTTGGGATATGAAAGAAAATGAAGGACCGGAAGCCATCGTCGATTTTGATGCCGTCTTTATTCCCGATGCGCCTAAGAAATCAGGCCTTATTATTCCGCAGCTCGCTTTTTACGATGTTAAGGATACCTATCTTTTTGGAACCAATCTTTGGCATTCAGACAGTCTGATCGATATGACTTTCAAACATGCCCAGGGCGCCATCATGCCGGATGGATTTTTTGCCGAAAGCAGGTCGAAAAATGTCAAACAATTTGTCGACAGTTATGATAAAACCTTTCACCAGAAGCCGGGATTTATAGAAGCAGTGGCTTATGATACCGCTTTGATACTGTTTCAAACGGTTAGCCGGCCCGATGTGCGATTTAGAAGTGTGCTTAAAAATGAACTCAGGCGACTTGAAGGTTTCCAGGGAGTCACCGGCCTAACATCTTTTGATAGCAATGGAGACGCTATTAAAAATCTCTATCTTCTCCAAATAAGAGGTCAACGTTTTGTAGAGCTGGAGCAACGTTAAGTGTATGAATTTCGCTTATAAAGCGTATAATTTTCTTAACATAATATTATTCTTAATTGTATTTCCGCCTTTCTGGTTTTACAGTCGCCTGACCGGTCGTTTCAGCGATGGCTTAGGTCAGCGCTTCGGTTTTTACCCCAAGCCTCTTGTCAACGCTATTTCCGGTTCTCCAAGAATATGGATTCATGCAGCCTCGGTGGGAGAGGTGAACACGGCGGTGACAATTATAGAATCTCTGAAACGATTAATGCCGGATTGTGCCATCATCCTCTCAACAACAACAAAACACGGTCAATCCTGTGCCAGGGAAAGATTTGGCCCGGAGACAACATATATTTATGCACCACTTGATTTTTTCGTGTCTGTTCGCAAAGCACTCTTAGCGATTCGGCCGGATATCCTGGTCTGTCTTGAGACCGAAATTTGGCCGAACTGGCTGTTGGCGGCCCGCAGAATGGGCGCAAAAATTGCCCTGGTAAATGGAAGAATTTCTGATAGATCCATAAATGGATATTTAAAGATTCGGTTTTTAATTCAAGAGGCTTTAAATCAAATTGAAGCCTTTAGCGTGATTCGGGAAGAAGATGCCCGGCGATTGATGATGCTGGGCGTTCCCAAAAAGAAAATAGAGATTAACGGAAACGCAAAGTATGATCTTTTGCTGCAACAGGCCTTCCCCTCTCTTAAGGGTAAAAATGAAAAGCTATACAACCTAAAAGGGAATGAACCGGTATTGGTTGCCGGCAGCACCCGGGGGTCAGAGCACGAGATCATAGTGAATGTTTATGAAAAAATTCTTCAAACCCTGCCGGAAACGCTGCTGATTATCGCACCGAGACATGTTGAAAAAATTCAACATATTATCGATATAGTTAAAGCAAAAGGATTTTCATATCAATTAAAAACCGAAATTGATAAAGAAGGCTGTTCAAGGACAGCCTCCGTCGTAATCATTAACACCATCGGGGATCTGCAATCCACTTACAGTATCGCTTCAGTTGTTTTTTGTGGTGGGAGCTTGGAGCCTTTGGGGGGGCAGAATGTTCTCGAAGCGGCTGTGTGGGGCAAACCCGTATTCTATGGGCCTTCAATGGAAGATTTCCTGGATGCCAAGGCCCTTCTCGATAATACGGGCGGCGGTATACAAATCAAGGACGATCGGGAATTGGCTGAAAGAATGCTATATTATCTGACACATCCCGATGAGGCGGATGCTGTCGGCAAATTGGCTAAAGAAGCGGTCATGTTAAACAAGGGGTCTGCTGATAAACATTCGGCTGTCATCCATCGATTGCTTCATCTTTCATCCGCATAATCAGAGATGGATCAATCGTTCTTAAGTGATCCCTGACCCGTTGCCCCAAGAACACCAAGCCACAATTTCTCTCTGGGATCAATTTTTTTTCTCTTTCCTGCCGAAGCGCTCATTGGGATATGAACAAAATGATTGTTCCAGCGGCCAACCAGTAGTTTTGTCTTGCCTGCCATGCCCGCATGGACCGCATCACGCCCCAAAAAACTACAGAAAACGTTGTCATTGGCGTTTGCAGGAAGGCTCCTTATCATGTAACTGGGATCGATATATTTTAGAGATACCTCGATGTCTTTGGCATGAAAGTAGGAAAGTATGGTACCTTTAAGAAACATGCCAATGTCTTTAAGCCTGATGTTTCCGGATTCATCCCGTTCAGTGGTTACATTTTCAAAATATTTTTGACCGGCACCTTCTGCCGCCACGATCACAGCATGTCCTCTTTGGTTCAGCCGTTTTTCAAGAGCAGCCAAGAAGCCGTTCGGCCCTTTAAGGTCAAAATCCACTTCCGGTATCAGTACAAAATTTACATCCTGTTGCGCTAATGTGGCGGTTGCTGCGATGAAGCCCGAATGCCTTCCCATTAGTTTAATAAGACCGATTCCATTGGGATATGCGGCGGATTCGTTATGTGCACTTCTAATGGCCTGGGTTGCAACATCCACTGCGGTATCAAAACCAAAAGAACGAGAAACCAGGTAAATATCATTGTCGATGGTTTTTGGAATTCCGATGACACTGATTTTCAGACCTCTTTCGGTGATAGTATCTGCGATCTTTGTAGCGGCCACGAGCGTTCCGTCACCACCGACCATAAACAGGATGCCGATGTTCATCCGTTCAATGGAGTCGACAATTTCGTCTATGGGTTGAGGGCCTCTTGATGATCCTAAGATCGAGCCGCCCATTTCATGTATATTGGCAACAATTTCCGGCTTGAGGTCCATAATATCATGCATGTATTTGGGAATGAAACCTTGAAGGCCGTATTTAAAGCCGAATATATTTTTAACGCCATAACCGTAGAAAAGCTCCAGAACAATGGCCCGAATGATGTCGTTTAAGCCTGGGCATAGCCCTCCACAGGTTACTATTCCGCACCTGAGCTTGCTTGGATCGAAATATAATTTCTCTCTGGGGCCGGCCATCTCAAAAGCAGGCAAGCTCTGCCCCTCTTGGATCATCTTGTTAATGTGGTTTAAGTCTACGTCCATCACAACCTTGTCCGTATCATTTACGAAACTTCGTCTGAGTTCACCTTTTTCCCCTCTTTTGATCGGAGATGGCACTCTACAGGGACCAAGGGTTGGAATCGCGGTTTCAACAACTTCAATTTTCATGATAACCTCTGTCTGTATCCTTGTTTTACTATATTAACAGGTTCGTAAATAGTCCAACTTCTGTGTTGTGCTGCATTCCTCGCCACTGCGCATAGAAGAAGTACGACTCGTTCTTTGGAATTTATGTGCCTTTTTATCCCGCTGGTTTTATGCGGGGGAATTTGAAGCGTCTTACGTTGCCGTATAATTTTGACTTTTTATGAGTTCGTCAATATTAGGTTCCGTTGAATTTAAATTCGCCTTTACCTAAAATATCATGCAGGTGAATAATCCCCTGAACTTTTCCTTTAACGTTTGTTATGGGGAGTACCGTAATCTGGTGTTTCTCCATCATGTTCAGGGCATCATAGGCCGGGGAATTCAGTATGACGGTTCGTGGATTTTTTGTCATAACATCCGCAACGGTTAAATCAACAATAGATTTTTTATCGGCGATCAGACGTCTTAAATCACCATCGGTAATGATGCCGGCAAGTGTTTTATCTGATCTAATAACGAGAGTTACCCCTAATTCCAGCCGATTGATTTCCTTTACGGCATCTTCCAGAGAGGTTCCTTCAGGAACCTGTGGAACACTAGTGCCCGTCAGCATCATGTCTTGAACGTCACTTGAAAGTCGCTGCCCCAATATACCTCCGGGATGGATCTTTTTGAAATCGCTTGATTTGAAATGTTTTTTGTTAATCAGGGTAACGGCAAGGGCGTCTCCCATAGCAAGCAGAGCGGTTGAACTGGCGGTGGGTGCAAGGCCCATGGGGCAGGCTTCCCTTTCCACGCCAACATCGATGATGATGTCACTCTGTTTCGCCAGAGTCGACGTTTTGTTCCCGGTAAAGGCAATAGTGGTGCATCCGATTTTTTGTATACTGGGGATGAGTGAATTCAGCTCATCGGTTTCTCCACTATTGGAAAGCGCGATGAATATATCATCCGAATCCACCATTCCGAGATCGCCATGCATGGCCTCGGCAGGATGCAAAAAAAGAGACCGTGTTCCGGTGCTGTTTAAGGTGGCGACAATTTTTCGACCCACCAGGCCGGATTTGCCGATGCCGCTGATGATCAATCTTCCTTTGGAACGACAGATAAGCTCCACCATCTTAGGAAAGTTGTCATCAATTCGGTCTATGAGCTTCAGAATCCCTTCAGCTTCTATTTTTAAAACCTCTATGGCTTCTTTGATAATCATGTAGAATGTATTTCCTTTACTCACATTATTTTATTCGCAATACAATAGAAATGTGTATCTTGTTAAATTTTTAGAAAATATCTTACAGGACAATATGCAACTTTTAAATAAAAAATCAAGAGCTCTTTTACAAGAGCTCTTTTATTCGGATATAAAAAAAATGTAAAATTATGGTTGACAAGCTTTGTTTGCCTGTTTATATTGCGCGGAATTTTCGAGTTTTGTTTAAAAGGCCGGGAATACGTACCCTGGCCTTTTTTTTAATTTCTTTCTGAAGGGGGGTGATTCCGATGGTTTGTTCAACAGTTAGAAAAGGTTTTGAGTGCCCTTTTATGACGGCTAAGGGGTGTTCCTATAATGGCGGAATTTGTCACGAGGTTGTAGAGCGGTGTAATGGCTGCAATCGAAGCGCCGAGTTCTCATCCAAATGGTATTGCACAGCATGCCCTGATCCTTCGATTAAATGGAAAACCGGGGACTGTAATTTTGCTTCACATGTTACCAAAACCTCCGCTGCCTCGAATGGAAAACTTAATCCGCTCAAAGCATCCAAGAGAGGAAACAGGTAATGGCTCTTTTGATCTTTAAATAAGCCCCGCTCGCTAATCGAGCGGGGTTTATAGCCTCATAAAATTTAAACCTATGCTTATGTATAGTTCACATCTCCCCGATTTTTCAAGCTCTTTTCACTTGACATCATTCATGTCAGCGCGATAAAACTCATCAATAACTCATGTTTTACACCCTTAATTTTAAGCAGCATTAATTAATCAATGTAGAACGGAAAAATATTTAAGGTAAAATAATATATCGTCGAAGGTTAAACTCGAAGCGCCAGCATGAGCTTGCCTTAGATATAAAGAAGATATAACACATAGATATCCAAAGGAGGTCAAATTCATGAATCCCATTGCTCAAGCCCTCAACCAAAACATCGAAAAAGGCAATCCATATCTTATGGAAATGCTGTCTGATATGGGAAAGAACCTTTTTTTTCCCAAGGGGATTTTGAGTCAAAGTGCTGAGGCCAAGGAAAAAGCCCATAAATTAAATGCCACCATCGGTATTGCCACTGAGAAGGGGAGAACCATGTACTTCCCTTCCGTGATGGATTCCATTTGCAACATCCGGCCCAAAGCATCGATAACCTATGCACCATCCTTTGGAATTCCAGCACTAAGAAAGGCATGGCAAGATTCTTTATTTGCTAAAAACCCGTTGCTTTCCGGTAAAATCATCAGCCTTCCTGTGACGACATGCGGTATTACGCATGCCATCAGCATGTTTGCGGACATGTGGTTAGACCCGGGTGATGGGGTCGTTTTTCCTGATATGATGTGGGGAAACTATAACATGATCTTAAATGTCAAAAAAGGAGCGGTCATTACCCACTATCCTTTATTTACTGCAAACGGTGGATTTAATCTGGCGGCTTTTGATAAAACTCTCCGAGCCGAAGCTGAAAAACATGATAAAATTTCCGTCATGCTTAACTTTCCCAACAATCCCACCGGATACTCGGTGACCAAAGAAGAAGGGAAAAGCATCGTCGAGATCCTTACCGCCATTGCCGAAGCGGGTACGAATGTTATCGCAGTTACCGATGATTCATATTTTGGGCTATTCTATGAAGACAATATTCTTAAAGAATCCCTTTTTGCAAGTCTTTGTGATCAGCATCCCAGATTACTTGCTGTTAAACTTGATGGTGCTACAAAGGAGAACTTTGTGTGGGGTTTGAGAGTCGGGTTTATTACTTACGGATGTCCTATAAAAGGCGATCCGATGCCCGTATATGATGCGCTGGAAAAGAAGACGGCCGGAAGCATCAGGGGATCCATCTCCAATGCCTCTCATCTGGGCCAGACCATTGTATTAAAATCCATGCAGGGAGATAACTTCATAGCAGAAAAAGAAGAGAAATTCGAAATACTTCAAAACAGGGCCAGATGCGTAAAAAAAGTACTGGCAGATTTAAAATACAAAAAAGCCTGGGATGTTTATCCTTTTAATTCCGGTTATTTTATGTGTATCCGGATCAAAACCGTTAACGCAGAGATACTCAGACTTCACCTTTTAGAAAAATACGGCGTGGGACTTATCTCCATTGGGGATAAGGATCTGAGAATCGCGTTTTCCTGCCTGGAGGAAAGTGAAATACCGGAACTTTTCAATATTATTCTACAAGGAATACAAGATATTGAATGATACGGGAGTTAGCGTCTTGTTAAAAATTTAGTTGAATTTCGTACCTGAATATTACTAAAAAGTCTTCTTGTCCGCCAATGCCGTGTGGCGGATGAAACAGCAGGTTGAAATAATTATTAAGGTAACCAATATATGATGAGATCAGTAGATTTGTGGCACTTTTAAGCCGTTTTAAAAAGATTTTCGTATCCACTTCCGACAAAGAGTCTTACGTCGATATCGCTCTTGCCGGCAAATGGACCTTAAACTTTATACTCATCGGTATTATCGCAGGGCTGGGCTCCGTCGTTTTTCATTACCTGTGTCAGATCGGCGCGCATTATTTTATGGATTTTCTTGCGGGTTATCGGCCTCCGGTAGCGGCTGGTGAGCATTATCTAATGCCGCCTACGAACAAACTGTTTAATCCCTTTATTCTTCTATTTCTCCCGGCATTTGGAGGTCTTTTGAGCGGATGGCTGGTGTATACTTATGCACCGGAGGCTGAAGGTCACGGGACCGACGCTGCCATCGACGCTTACCATAGAAAGGGCGGCTTCATTCGAGGCCGGGTTCCGATTATCAAAACCATTGCCTCGGCGCTTACCCTGACTACGGGTGGTTCAGGCGGACGGGAAGGCCCCATTGCTCAGATCGGGGCAGGATTTGGATCCTATCTGGCAACCGTATTGAAACTGTCGGAACGTGAGCGTAGAATCATGGTGGCTGCAGGGGTCGGGGCAGGAATCGGCAGCATCTTTCGTGCACCCCTGGCCGGCGCGCTTTTTGCCGCTGAAGTGCTGTATCGTGACCCGGAGTTTGAATCCGAGGTGCTCATACCGGCGGGCATCTCTTCGGTGGTGGCCTACTGTCTGTTCTGTCTGGTAAACGGATGGGGCTCTTTATTCGAATCACCGGATTTTGTATTCCAAAATCCCTTGGAATTGGGACCCTATCTGCTGCTTTCACTCGTCCTTGTCGTTGTCGGAGTTTTATACATCAAATGCTTTTACGGGGTCGTAAAAATTTTTAAAGCCATCAAGATTCCCAATCACCTAAAACCCGCCATCGGCGGACTGTGCACCGGTGTGGTCGGTTTTTTCTTACCTCAGACCCTGGAATTCGGGTATGGATTTGCACAAAAAGCCATATACAATGAACTCACCATACCATTTTTATTTTTTCTTGCTATCGGCAAAATAATTACAACATCATTTTCCATCGGATCCGGAGGCAGCGGCGGTGTTTTCGGTCCTTCCATTGTCATCGGCGGCGCCATGGGGGGTGTTATGGGGAAGATGTTTCATCAGATCATACCGGGTGTGGTTACTGAACCCGGCGCCTTTGTTATCGTGGGCATGGCCGGTTTCTTTGCGGCGGTTTCAAATGCACCGATTTCGACCATCATATTTATCAGTGAAATGACCAATTCGTATCATTTGCTCCTTCCCAGCCTTCTGGTCTGTTCCGTATCTTATCTGGCAACTCGAAAATGGACCATCTATGAAAAGCAGGCTAAGAATAAAGTTGGCTCTCCGGCCCATGCAGGTGATTTTTTTGTGGATATCTTGCAGGCAATACGGATCAAGGATCTTATGCATCTGGTAAAAAAGGTGGAAGTTATTCCTCAGGACATGAAATTCGG
>Ga0210085_1000307_pt1 | contig 21441 bp, 13 predicted proteins | sample China_Galinas_PW_5_FD_184866 | JGI IMG/M metagenome (GOLD analysis project Ga0210085, IMG submission 184866) | Wetland microbial communities from San Francisco Bay, California, USA, that impact long-term carbon sequestration - China_Galinas_PWC_D1... | ecosystem: Environmental > Aquatic > Marine... | reverse complement strand
CCGCCGTACCGGCCGACCGATCGCCGTGGCCTCTCACTTCTTCCCTTTCTTCTTCTTGGCGTGCTTGGGTCTGACGTCGAACCTCATCGAGACCGTGCACCTGCCGTCGTTGACTCCTTCGAGCTGTTCCTGGCTGTCCGGCACGAAGTAGGGGGAGATCCACTCTTTGTAGATGTAGAGATCCATCGCCCCGAAGGTCTTGCTGAAGCGTGCATTGACTTCGATATCGCCCTGCTTCGCCTGGTCTACGGCGGGGATCTTTCCGCTCGACCCTTCGACGTTGACCACCTTTGCGCCCTTGGTGAAGTCGAGGTTCTGATCGACCATCTTCTCCTCGGCTTCTTCGCCTTCCTCGTCGGTGGCGTCGCAGAAGGCCGGAACGTTGCGGAACCGAGCCCAGTCGAGTCGCACGATCCTGCCGGTGCGGTTCAGCCTCACCCGCGCCTTCGCGAACGCCTTCGGGTAGTCCCTGCGGTCGAGGGCACCACCGGGCTTGCCGCTGTAGATCTTCGTGGCCTGGCCCTTCTTGCCGCCGCGGCCGGCGGCAGGGTCGGTCGCGACCACCGCCAGCAGGGTAATCAGGAGGCCGCCGATGAGAATCGCCATCGCGATCCGCGCCCGTCCGCCGATGGCGTGATTCAGCATTGCCGCACCCTAGCCCGCTTCGATCGCATCGACCTGCGGAGGGCCGAACAGCCCATATGTGGCGCGGCCGCATTGGAGCGGCGAAATCCAAACGTAGGGTCGGCGTGCCACCGAAACCACCGATGAGGAGACGGAGTGCCCATCTTCACGCAGCGCCGCCCTGCAGCCAGCTCGATTTCTCGCTCGACGCAGCTCACTTCGTCATTCGTGAGATGCACCGCCATCGTGGCGGCCCTCGCGAGCGCATGCCTGCTCCTCCTCGTCGGGAGTGCCCACGCCAGCAAAGCTGGAAAGACCTACGCCTATACCAACGAGTACGCCAAGGGCTTCGGCTATACCGACCGCTTCAGGGGAGTCAAGAAGCCGAAGAAGGTGGTCTTCGCCACGGTCAGCTACATGCTGCTCGACGCGCGGATCGTGAGTTGGGAGGGGTGGGGTGAGCAGACCGCCGTCGCGAAGCTGCGTGACCTGAAGATCTGCGACCCGAACCTTGGAAAATGCTCCTACCTGCAGAAACGCAAGCCCAAGCAGAGCACCTTCAAGCTGAAGAACCCGGTGAAGCTGACCTGCGAGATCGGAGGCAAGACCAAGACGGTCTTCTTCTACAAGACGATGATTGCCAAGAACCCGAAGCAGAAGGGCTATCGGAAACCCGACAGGTCGGTCCTCACCTTCGGCTATCCGGAGTGCCCGGACCGATTCTGAGCGCCTGGCTCCGAGGCTCGGAGCGCGGTCCACGCGGGTCATCCTGGGCATCGCGGGGGTCGCCCTGGCACTCGCCTTGGGCGGTTGCGGTGACGCCGGCGAGGCCGGGGGAGGACTCGAGGCCCGCCTCTTCGAGACCGAGGCCGACGAGGTCAGCGCCGGGCCCGGCGGCGTGTTCGTCACCGAGGGTGCCGACCTCGCGCCGATCGATATCGAGAGCGGCGAACCGGCCGGTGACCCGATCGACATCGGGGGGCTCAACACGCGCCTGGCGGTCGGCGAGGAGGCGGTCTGGGCGACCGACGTGAACGAGCACGAGGCGGCCAGGACCGATCTGAGTGGCGGCAGCAGGCAAGCGCTGGCGGTGCCCGGGGGCGACCCGGTCGCGGTGGCGGCGCTTGGCAGCGGCGCGCTGGTCGCGTCCGGCCGGGAGTTGATCCCGTACGCGGCGGGCGGCAGCCCCGGTCCGGCGTCGAGGCTGCCGAGCGGTCGACGCGCATGGATAGGCGCCCTTTACACAGCGACCATGTGCAAAAGTATTTGGGCCATGGATTCGCCCAGTCTCAGCGGTGACGTGCTCGCACAGCCGACCCGGGCGCGAATCTTCGCCTGGCCGGTGGATCACCGGAGGGCTGCGGGCACCGCGGAGGTGGCCGGGGCGGTGGGCGGCACCCGAACGGCGTGCGGCGGCACCTCGAACGGCTGCAGGAGGCGGGCCTGGTCGAGCGGCAGCGGAGCAGAAGGGGGGAGGGGCCGACCCGGCGATCGCTGGCTGGTTGCCTCCGGGGCGCGTCCGGGCGGGGCACGGCCCGGTGGGTACGCCGATCTCGCCGGTTGGCTTGCCCGCTTGCTTCCGGCCGGCTCGCGCCGCCTGCGCGAGATCGAGAAGGTGGGGCGGGAGATCGGCCGGGAGCTGGCGCCGGCGGAATCCAGGGAACCCGTCGAGGGCTTCCGCCAGGCGATCGCGGCGCTCGGCCTCCAGCCGGTGCTGGAGGCCAGGGGCGACGGCGACTTCACCTGCAGGCTCGTGTCGCGGGGGCCGGGTGAGCGCGCTCCCTTCCCCTGACACGAAGGCGCGGGGGGCTCGACGCTGCCGGCCGCGGGCGCGCCTGGAGGGCGGGCTGCGCCCGACCGACATCGTCGGCGCCTTCTTCGTCTGCGGGGTCGGGTTCCTCCTGGCGGCGGCCGTCGCCGCGGTGGCGCAGGCCCTGTCCCCATGGCCCTGGGGGCACTGGCTGGCGCTGCACCTGGCTTTCGTCGGTGGCGTCTCCCAGCTCGTGCTCGGCGCCAGCCAGTTCTTCGCCGGCGCCTTCCTCGCCACCGACCCGCCCCCGCGGATCCTCGTCCGCGGTCAGCTGGCCGCCTGGAACGCGGGAGCGATCCTGCTCGCGATCGCGGTCCCGGAGCGCGCCGACACCGTGATCTGGGTCGCGGTCGGGCTGCTCCTCGCGGGGCTCGCGCTGTGGGGGGCGGCGATCGCCGTGCTGCTCCGGCGCTCGCTGCGCCGCTCCCCCTGGGCGACCCGCTGGTACGTCGGCGCCGCCGCCTTCTTCGGGCTCGGGATGCTGGCGGGGTCGCTGCTGGCCCGGGCCACGCCCTGGAGCCACGGCGATCTCCTCGGCGCCCACATGGCGCTCAACCTGGCGGGCTGGCTCGGTGCCGCGATCGTCGGCACGCTGCACACCTTCTATCCCTCGCTGACGCAGACCCAGCTCCGCTACCCGCGCCTGCAGGGTGTTGCGTTCCTCGCCTGGACCGGCGGCGTCGCCAGCCTGGCGCTCGGCTACGGCTGGGCCGTCGATCCGCTCGCCCTCGCCGGCTGGCTCGCCCTCTGCCTCGGCGCGCTCGCCCTCCTCGTCAACGTCGCCTCCTGTCTGCACCGGGCCGCGCGGCCCCTGTCGCTGGCGGCGCGGGTGGTCGGGGTCGCCCAGCCGTTTCTCCTCGGCGGCCTGGCGATCGCGACGGTGGCCGCGATCGACGAGGGGCCCGCCCAGGCCCTCGTCGGCTCCACCCGCGCCGCCGTCGGCACCCTCCTCGTGGCGGGCTGGATCGGCCTCACTGTCCTCGGCTCGCTGCTGCATCTGCTGGCCGTGGTCGTGCGGGTACGTGGGGGCTTCGCGGCGAGGATGCCGGTCGCCCGGCCCCGTCTTGACACCGCCATCGCGGCGCTGGCGATCGCGGGTATCGCCGCGCTGGCGCTCTCGCAGGGGACCGGTCTGGACGGCTGGCGGGCTCCGGCCGGGGCGCTGCTACTGGCCGCCTACCTGATCCTCGGCGGGCGGGTTGCCCTGCTTGCCGCCCGTGTCCTGGTCCGTGCGCGACCAAGCATCTAGCAGTGGACGCGTGAGGCAGGCAATCCCGCGGGGGAGCGACGCGAGCCCTCCTCGACTTCGGGCGGGACATCGGGCAGTCGACCCTCACCTTGACGGAGGCGGCCCGCCTCCCGATTTCACCGTCCAAATCGCACATTTTGGTATGCAATGGGTATAGGATCGCCGCGATTTTGAAAGGCGCTGACGGTCGAGCACTCCTGCGGGCACGCCAGTTCTTCGGGTCGCGCCAGCGCTCAGCCGACGGTTGGAACGAGCGCTCGACCTACTCGCGCGACTGGGAGGCCGCCTACCGGCGGCGCTGGCAGCACGACCGGGTCGTCCGCTCCACTCACGGGGTCAACTGCACCGGCTCGTGCTCCTGGAAGATCCACGTCAAGGACGGCCTCGTCACCTGGGAGACGCAGCAGACCGACTACCCCTCGAACGGCCCCGAGACGCCCGACTACGAGCCCCGCGGCTGCCCCCGCGGCGCCTCCTTCTCCTGGTACATCTACTCGCCGCTGCGGCCCAAGTTCCCCTACGTGCGCGGGGTGCTGCTGGAGATGTTCCGCGAGGCGCGCGAGCGGCTCGGCGACCCGGTCGAGGCCTGGGCGGAGATCGTCGAGAATCCCGACAAGGCCCGCGCCTACAAGTCGCAGCGGGGCAAGGGCGGCTTCCTGCGCGCCGGGTGGGACGAGGTCGTCGAGCTGATCGCGGCCGCCCACGTTCACACGATCCGCAAGTACGGCCCCGACCGGATCGCCGGCTTCTCGCCGATCCCCGCGATGTCGATGGTCTCCTACTCGGCCGGCACCCGCTTCCTCTCGCTGATCGGCGGCGTCTCGCTCAGCTTCTACGACTGGTACGCCGACCTGCCGCCGGCCTCGCCGCAGATCTGGGGAGACCAGACCGACGTGCCCGAGTCGGCCGACTGGTGGGACGCCTCCTACCTGATGCTCTGGGGCTCCAACATCCCCCAGACCCGCACCCCGGACGCCCACTTCATGACCGAGGCGCGCTACCGCGGCCAGAAGGTGGTGGTCGTCTCGCCGGACTACGCCGGCCACACCAAGTTCGCCGACGACTGGCTGCCCGCCCGCGCCGGCACCGACGGCGCGCTGGCGATGGCGATGGGCCACGTCGTGCTCAAGGAGTTCTTCGTCGAGCGCCAGGTCGACTACTTCCAGGACTACGCCCGCCGCTTCACCGACATGCCCTTCCTCGTCACCCTGCGCGAACGCGAGGACGGCACCTATGCGGGCGACGCCCTGCTGCGCTCCGCCGACCTCGGCGGGACCGAGGAGAACGCCGAGTGGCGCACGGTCGTCCTCGACGCCCGCGACGGCGAGCCCGCCGTGCCCAACGGGACGATCGGCGATCGCTGGGGCGAGCGCGGCGAGGGCAGATGGAACCTCGACCTGGAAGGGATCGAGCCGGCCCTCACCCTGCTCGGCCGCCACGAGAAGACGGTTGAGGTGACCCTGCCGCGCTTCGACGGTGGCGAGAGCGAGGGCGGCACGACGATGGTGCGCGGCGTTCCCGTCAAGCGGATCGGCGGCAAGTTGGTGACCACCGTCTTCGACCTCGCCCTGGCCCAGTACGGGGTCGGTCGCGAGGGGCTGCCCGGAGAGTGGCCGGCCGGCTATGAGGACGCGAGCCAACCGCACACCCCCGCCTGGCAGGAGACCCTGACCGGCGTCGACGCCGGCCGCTGCCTGCGCATCGCCCGCGAGTTCGCCGCCAACGCCGAGCGCACCCGCGGACGCTCGATGATCGTCCTCGGCGCCGGCACCAACCACTGGTTCCACTCCGACCAGACCTACCGGGCGATGCTCTCCCTGGTCCTCTTCTGCGGTTGCCAGGGCGTCAACGGCGGCGGCTGGGCGCACTACGTCGGCCAGGAGAAGGTGCGGCCGCTGACCGGCTGGCAGACGGTCGCCTTCGGCCTCGACTGGAGCCGGCCGCCGCGCCAGCAGCCGGCTACGCCGTTCTGGTACCTGGCCACCGACCAGTGGCGCTATGAGACCTTCGGCGCCGAGGAGTTCAGCTCACCTGCCGGGCCCGGCACGCTGGGCCGGCGGCACTCGGTCGACTGCCACGCGCAGGCGGTGCGGCTGGGCTGGCTGCCCTCGGCGCCGAGCTTCGACCGCAACCCGCTCGACCTGGCCGACGAGGCCCGCGCGGCCGGCCGCGAGCCGGCCGACCACGTGGTCGAGGAGCTGCGCGCCGGCCGCCTCGGCTTCGCCTGCGAGGACCCCGACGACCCGGCCAACTTCCCCCGCGTGCTCAACCTCTGGCGGGCCAACCTGCTCGGCTCCTCGAGCAAGGGTCACGAGTACTTCCTGCGTCACCTGCTCGGCGTCCCCGACGCCGCCGTGCGCTCCTCGGAGTCGGCGCCCGAGGACCGCCCCGAGGGGGTCCGCTGGCGGGAGGAGGCGCCCGAGGGCAAGCTCGACCTCTTCACCACGATCGACTTCCGCATGAACGGCTCCTGTATCTACTCCGACGTCGTCCTGCCGGCCGCCACCTGGTACGAGAAGCACGACATCTCCAGCACCGACCTGCATCCCTTCGTGCACCCGTTCAACGCCGCGATTCCGCCCCCCTGGGAGGCGAAATCCGACTGGGACGCGTTCAACGCGCTCGCCGCCCGCTTCTCCGAGTTGGCCGCCGAGCACCTCGGCACCCGCACCGACATCGTCGCCACGCCGCTCATGCACGACAGCCCGGGCGAGCTGGGCCAGCCCGGCGGCCGGGTCCGCGACTGGCGCAAGGGGGAGTGCGAGCCGGTCCCGGGGAGGACGATGCCGAACCTGACCGCGGTCGAGCGCGACTACGGCGCCGTCGCCGAGAAGATGACCGCGCTTGGCCCCCTGGTCGAGGAGCTGGGGACGGGGGCCAAGGGCGTCTCCTGGAAGCCGGCCGAGGAGGTCGCCGACCTGGGGGAGCGCAACGGCCGCGTGGGCGACGGCGTCGCCGCCGGGCGGCCGCGGCTGCAGCGCGACATCGAGGTCTGCGAGACGATCCTCGCCCTCTCGGGGACGACCAACGGCCGCCTTGCGGTGGAGAGCTTCCGCGTCCTGGAGCGGCGCACCGGGCGGCCACTCGCCGACATCCCCTCTGAGCATGCCGACGAGCGCCTCGCCTTTCGTGACCTGGTCGCCCAGCCACGCAAGGTGATGCCCTCGGCCGAGTGGTCGGGCCTGGAGTCGCGCGAGCGGCGCTACTCGCCGTTCACCGCCAACGTCGAGCGCTCGATTCCCTGGCGCACGCTGACCGGCCGCCAGCAGCTCTACCTCGACCACGAGTGGATGCTCGACCTCGGCGAGGGCCTGCCCGCCTACCGGCCACCGGTCGACGCCGGGCAGCTGCTCGGCCTGGCCGGAGAGCCGGCCGTCGAGGACGGGCTCGAGATCACCGTGCGCTACCTGACGCCGCACTCGAAGTGGTCGATTCACTCCGAGTTCCAGGACAACCTGCACATGCTGACCCTGTTCCGCGGCGGGCCGGCGATGTGGCTGGCGGATTCCGACGCGGAGCGGATCGGCGTCGCCGACAACGATTGGCTGGAGGTCTACAACCGGCACGGGGTCGTTGCCTGCCGCGCCGTCGTCTCCCACCGGGTCCCGCCCGGGGTCGCCCTCTTCTACCACTCGCAGGACCGCCACGTGAACGTGCCGGTCGCGGAAACCTCGGGCGCGCGCGGCGGCACCGACAACTCGCTGACCCGGATCACGATCAAGCCGACCCACATGATCGGCGGCTACGCGCAGCTCTCCTGGGGCTTCAACTACTACGGCCCGACCGGGCCTCAGCGCGACCAGATGATCATCGTCCGCAAGCGCCGCACGGAGGTCGAGTACTGATGCGCGTGCGGGCTCAGATGGGGATGGTGATGAACCTCGACAAGTGCATCGGCTGCCACACCTGCTCGGTCACCTGCAAGAACGTCTGGACCAACCGCCGCGGCATGGAGTACGCCTGGTTCAACAACGTCGAGACCAAGCCCGGCCGCGGCTACCCGCGCGACTACGAGGACCAGGAGAAGTGGAACGGCGGTTGGAAGCTGGGTCGCAGGGGCAAGTTGAAGCTGCGCGCCGGCGGCAGGCTGCACAAGCTGGCCAACATCTTCTGGAACCCCGACCTGCCCGGAATCGAGGACTACTACGAGCCCTGGACCTACGACTACGACAACCTGATCTCGGCCCCGGCGGGGGAGCGCCAGCCGGCGGCCAGGCCGAAGTCCCAGGTCACCGGCAGGGACCTCGACCTGCAGTGGGGCCCCAACTGGGAGGACGACCTGGCCGGCTCGCGCGAGCACGCCGCCAAGGACCCCGACCGCCGCGGGCTCGAGGAGGAGGTCAAGCTCGAGTTCGAGCAGGCGTTCATGATGTACCTGCCGCGGATCTGCGAGCACTGCATCAACCCCTCCTGCGTCGCCTCCTGCCCCTCGGGAGCGATGTACAAGCGCGAGGAGGACGGGATCGTCCTGGTCGACCAGGAGGCCTGCCGCTCCTGGCGCTTCTGCGTCTCCGGCTGCCCGTACAAGAAGGTCTACTTCAACTGGCAGTCGGGCAAGGCCGAGAAGTGCAACTTCTGCTACCCGCGGATCGAGGCCGGGATGCCGACCGTCTGCTCGGAGACCTGCGTCGGCCGCCTGCGCCACGTCGGCATCGTCCTGGTCGACACCGACCGGGTCGAGGCGGCGGCCTCGGTCGCCGACGAGCATGAGCTGATCGAGAGCCAGCTCGACATCATGCTCGACCCCGACGACCCCGAGGTGCGCGAGCAGGCGCGCCGCGACGGGATCCCGGAGGACTGGCTTGAGGCGGCGAGCCGCTCGCCGGTCTACGCGATGTGCAAGCGCTGGCGGATCGCCCTGCCGCTGCACCCGGAGTACCGCACCCTGCCGATGGTCTGGTACGTGCCGCCGCTCTCGCCGGTGGAGAGCCTCGGCGAGTCGCTCGTGCGCGACGGCGGCGACCCCGAAGACGTCTTCGAGGCGATCGAGGAGCTGCGCATCCCGGTCGAGTACCTGGCCGGCTTCCTCTCGGCGGGCGACCCGCAGCCGGTGCGGCGCTCACTGCGCCGCCTGGTCGCGATGCGGCGCCACATGCGGGCCGAGAACCTGGGCGGCGAAGCCGACCCCGAGATCGCCCATGAGGTCGGCATGGACCGGGCTGAGATGGAGGCGATGTTCCGCATGGTCGCGATCGGCGACTACGACGAGCGTTACGTGATCCCCAAGCGCCACGGCGAGGCATCTCCGGCCGCCTTCGCCGAGCAGGGCTCGTGCGGGATCGACTTCGTCAACGGCGCCGCGCTGCCGCCGGGCATGAACCACCCCGACGATCCCGGCCCGGAGCCCGAGCCGGCTCCCGACGCCGACTTCGACATCCGCGACCAGCTCGTGCGCAGGAGCGCCAACGGTGCCGGCTGAGCCGATTCACCCGCTGAAGCTGGCCTCGGTCCTGCTCCAATACCCGAGCCCGGATGCGCGCGAGTGCGTCGCCGGCCTCGATCCCGCCGAGCTGGGGCCGCTGCGCGGGCACCAGGCTCAGCACCTCACCTCCTTCCTCGGGTGGTACCGGGGGCGCTCGCTCGGCGAGCTGCGCGCGGCGTATGTCGAGACCTTCGACTTCGCCCGGCAGCGCAGCCTCCACCTCACCTACCACCTGCACGGCGACAGTCGCCAGCGCGGGTTGGCGCTGCTCAAGCTGAAGCAGGCCTACGCGGCGGCGGGCTTCGAGACCGAGGAGACCGAGCTGCCCGACTTCCTGCCGCTGATGCTCGAGTTCTGCGGCCTTGCCCCCGAGCCGGTCGGGCGCGACCTGCTCGACCGCCACCGGCCGGCGATCGAGCTGGTCCGCGACAGCCTGCACCGCGAGGACAGCCCCTTCGCCGACCTGCTCGACGCCGTCGTCGACGGCCTGCCGGGGCTGACCGAGAGGCAGGTGGCGCGGATCAGGCGCCTCGCGGCCGATGGCCCGCCGAGCGAACAGGTCGGCCTGGAGCCGTTCGCACCGCCCGAGGTGATGCCGGTGCCCGGCGGACCGCCGGCGCAGCCGCTGGTCGGGGGGAGCGAGTGAGCCAGGGCTCGGTGATTCTCTACGCGATCCTGCCCTACGCGGCGCTGACTGTGTTCGCGGTCGGCACCGTCTGGCGCTACCGCAGCGACCAGTACGGCTGGGGGGCCCGCTCGACCCAGTTCCTCGAGAGTCGCGTCCTGCGCTTTGGCAGCACGATCTTCCATCTCGGCGTGCTGGCGGCGATCGGCGGCCACGTGCTCGGCATCCTCGTGCCCCGGTCCTGGACCGCGGCGGTCGGCCTCTCCGACAGTGCCTACCACGTGCTCGCCGTGGCCGGGGGCGTCACGGCCGGCGCCGCGGTCCTCGCCGGCTTCCTCGCCCTCCTCTACCGCCGCCTGCGCTTCCCCAGGGTGCGGGTGACGACGACCCGGATGGACCTCGCGGTCTTCGCCATGCTGGCACTGGGAATCGCCACCGGACTGCTCGCCACGCTGACCAATCTCGGCGACTCGGTCGACTACCGCGAGACGGTGGCTCCCTACTTCCGCCAGATCTTCGTCCTCGACCCGAAGCCGGAGCTGATGACCGGCGACGGCGTCAGCCTGATCTTCCAGATCCACGTGGTCGGCGTGTGGTTCCTCTACGCGCTCTGGCCCTTCACCCGGCTGGTGCACGCCTGGAGCATCCCGGTCGACTTCCTCCGCCGCAGTCCCGTTCCCTACCGCAGCCGTGCCGGGCGCCACCGCGCCTCGCGCCGGACCGAGCCCGCGAGAGCGCCCCGCTAGAGGAGACGAACATGGAGACGACCCCACCCGGGCAGACCCGCAGCCTCGTCCTTGCCACGCTCGCCTTTGCCGCCTGCTTCTCGGCCTGGGGGATGCTGGCGCCGCTGGCGCCGGGATTGCAGGACGACCTCGGCCTCTCCAACACCGAGACCTCGGTGATGATCGCGATTCCGGTCCTGCTCGGCTCTCTGCTGCGGATCCCGCTCGGCCTGCTCACCGATCGGGTCGGCGGCCGCGTCGTCTTCACCGGCATGCTCGTCTACTCGGCCGCCGCGGCGCTGCTGGTCGGCTTCGCGACCAGCTACGCGGCCCTGCTCGGCGCCGGCTTTCTGCTCGGCACGGCCGGGGCGTCCTTCGCGGTCGGGATCCCCTTCGTCGCCGAGTGGTATGAGCAGCGCCGGCAGGGATTTGCGCTGGGTGTCTACGGCGTCGGCAACGTCGGCACCGCGGTGGCGGCCTTCTCGGTGCCGGCGATTCGCGACGCCGCCGGGCAGGCGACGGCGGGGATCGTCTTCGCGGCCGTGATCGGCGGCTACGCGCTGCTGTGGTCGGTACTGGCCCGCGACGCGCCCGGTCGCCACCCTCACCGCGTCCCCTACATGGAGGTGCTGCGCTCGGGCTGGGACCTCTGGCGGCTCTCGCTGTTCTACTTCGTCACCTTCGGGGGCTTCGTCGCGATGGCGATCTTCCTGCCCAAGCTGCTCACCGACTGGTTCGACTACTCGCTCGCCGACGCCGGCCTGCGGGCGGCCGGGTTCACGGTCTTCGCCACCGCGGCGCGGCCGCTCGGCGGCTGGCTCGCCGACCGGATCGGCGCCCGGGTCGTGCTCGTCGCGGTCTTCGCCGGCGTCGGCTTCGACGCGATCGGCCTCGCCTGGCAGGCGTCCGAGCCGGCGATCGTGCCGGTGACGATCTTCTCGCTGACGATGGCCACCTTCCTCGGCCTCGGCAACGGCGCCGTGTTCAAGGAGGTGCCGGTCTACTTCCCGCGCACGACCGGCGCCGCGACCGGGATCATCGGCGCCGCCGGCGGAATCGGAGGCTTCTTCCCGCCGCTGGTGATGGGCATCGTCAAGGACGGGACCGGTGAGTTCGTGCTCGGCTTCGTCTTCCTGGTCGGCTTTGCCTGGCTCTGTGCGGGCCTCGCGACCGGCGTCGCCCCGCCCCCGGCCGGGTCCGCCGGGGATCGCCCGGATGATGCCGGTGGGGCGGCGCGGGAACCGCAGGTGCCCTCGGCCTCCTGAGCGACGACTGAAACCGGTCTCGCCGGTTTCAGGGCTTCCGGCCAGGAGCTCCCGGAAGACCGCATATCGGCGCACATCCACGCGCAGCCCGCGAGATGGACCGCGCCGAGGCCGGCGCCGGCGCGATAATCGGTCCGTGACCGACGCGGCCCAGCTCGAACGGGCGCGCCACTCCTTCGGGCGCCAGGCCTGGGCGGATGCCCACCGGGAGCTCACGGCGGCCGCTGCCGCCGCACCGCTGGAACCGGCCGACCTGGAGCTGCTGGCCACCGCCGCCTACATGCTCGGCCGCGAGGACGAGTACCGGGAGAGCCTGGGGCGCGCCCACCGCGGCTACCTCGAGGCCGGCGACGGGCTGGCGGCGCTGCGCTGCGCGTTCTGGATCGGCGTCACCCTCGCCCAGAAGGGCGAGGCGGGGCGCGCCGGCGGCTGGCTGGGGCGCGCCGGGCGGCTGCTGGAGCGCGAGGAGGGCGACCGGGTCGAGCGCGGCTACCTGCTGCTGCCGCGCGTCTTCCAGCAGCAGGCCCGCGGCGAGCCGGACGCGGCGGCGGCCACCGCGGCCGAGGCGGTGGCGGTGGCGGAACGCTTCGGCGATCCTGACCTGTTGGCCCTCGCCGCCCATCTGCGCGGCCACATGCTGATCCGCGCCGGGCGCCTCGAGGAGGGCCTGACGATGCTGGACGAGGCGATGGTGTCGGCGGCTGGGGAAGAGCTGGCGCCGATCCCGGCCGGGATCGTCTACTGCGGGGTGATCCTCGCCTGTCAGGAGATGCACGAGGTCCGCCGCGCCGCGGAGTGGACCGCGGCGCTCGCGGATTGGTGCGAGCGCCAGCCCGACCTGGTCGCCTTCACCGGTCGTTGCCGCGTGCACCGCGCCGAAATCATGCAGCTGCGCGGCGCCTGGTCGGAGGGCCTGGAGGAGGCGCGGCGGGCGCGCGAGCGCTGCCTGGCGGGCGAGAACCGGGGGGCGGCGGGCGAGGCCTGTTACCGGCAGGGGGAGATCATGCGGATGCGCGGTGAGGCGGGGGCCGAGCAGGCCTACCGGGAGGCGAGCCGCTGCGGCCGTCAGCCGCAGCCGGGGCTGGCGCTGTTGCGGCTGGCCCAGGGGGATACCGCGGCGGCAGCGAGCGCGATCCGCCGGGCGCTGGCCGAGACCGCGGACCCGATCGGGCGGCTGGCGCTGCTGCCGGCCGCGGTCGAGATCGCGCTGGCGGTGGGCGCGCTCGAGGAGGCGCGGGACGCCTGCGGCGAGTTCGCGGCGCTCGCCGCGGATCGCGGCGCAGAGATGCTCGACGCCCTGCTCGCCGGCGCCCGCGGTGCGGTCGAGCTCGCCGCCGGCGAGCCGGCAGCCGCCCTGGCCGAACTGCGCCGCGGCTGGGAGTTGTGGGAGGAGCTGGAGGCGCCCTACGAGGCGGCCCGGGCGCGGGTCCTGGTCGCCTCCGCCTGCCGCTCGCTGGGCGACGAGGAGGCGACGGCACTGGAGCTGGAGGCGGCGCGCGAGGTCTTCGAGCGGCTCGGCGCCCGGCCCGACCTGGAGCGCCTCGCCTCGCTCGAGGAGCGGGGCGGCGGCGACGCGGAGCACGGGCTCACCGAGCGCGAGCTCGAGGTCCTGCGCCTGGTCGCCGCCGGCCAGAGCAACCGCGAGATCGCCGCCGGGCTGGTGATCAGCGAGCACACCGTGGCCCGCCACCTGCAGAACATCTTCGCCAAGCTCGGCGTCTCCTCGCGCACCGCGGCAAGCGCCTTCGCCTTCGAACGCGAGCTGCTCTGACGCCTGGGCGCGTGGCGAGAAATAACCATGCCCCGGCATCGCGAAGTTGGTGAATCCGCGCGATGCCGGCGGTGCCGGCGCGCCGTACGGTCGCGGCGATGGGAGCCTCGCTGACCTGCCTGCTGGCGCTCGCCGCCCCGCGGCCGCCGCCCGGTCGTCAGGCCCGCCTGCCCGGCCCGGGAGACCTCGGGGCCGTGCGCCGGCAGGCCGGTGCCGAGGACCGCGCGCAAGCTTCGCTTCCACGGCAAGCGGCGCCAGGTCGCCCTCGCCACCCGGCGCTACTCGGTCTGCGCCAGCCGGACCGAGAGGCTGCGCGGCGAGGAGATGCTGAGGGTGAGACCGACACGAGCACGAAGGGGGTCGCGATGAGCGCGAATCAGCCGAAGAGAGACGGGGTTTCCGCGTGGGAGGAGGATCGGGCCGCGCTGCTGGCCGGCTTGCCGGTGAGCGAGCAGCACCTGGAGCTGGCCGGCGTCGCCACCGCGGTGCTGGAGGGCGGCGAGGGCCCGCCGATCGTCCTCCTGCACGGCCCGGGGGAGTTCGCGGCGAAGTGGATGCGGGTGATCCCACGTTTGGTCGAGTCGTACCGGGTGATCGCACCCGACCTGCCCGCGCACGGCGCCAGCGCGGCGCCGGCGGGCGCCGCCGATGCCGAGCTGGCGCTCGCCTGGCTCGGCGAGCTGGTCGAGCGCACCTGCGCGGCGCCCCCGGTGCTGGTCGGGCACGTGCTGGGCGGCGCGATCGCGGCCCGCTTCGCGGTCGCCCGCGGCGCGGCGCTCGAGCGGCTGGTCCTGGTCGACACGCTCGGCCTGGCGCGCTTCCTGCCGGCGCCGCGCTTCGCGCTGACCCTGCTCGGCGTCCAGGCGAGGCCCAGCGAGCGCACCTTCGAGCGCTTCATGCGCCACTGCTCGGTCGACCTCGACGGCCTGCGTGAGGAGATGGGCGAGCGCTGGAAGCCCTACATGCACTACAACCTCGCCCTGGCCCGCTCGCCGCGGGCGAAGGCGATGCGGGAGCTGATGCGCAAGGCCGGCCTGCCGCCGGTCCCGGCGGCGGAGCTCGCCGGCATCGAGGTCCCGGTCGACCTGATCTGGGGGCGCGAGGACGAGGCCAACCGGCTGCGGATCGCCGAACGGGCGAGCGAGCGCTACGGCTGGCCCCTGCAGGTGGTGGACGACTGCGCCGACGATCCCCCCCGCGACCGCCCCGAGGCGTTCCTCGAGGCGCTCGACGTTGTGCTCGGCGGCGCCCGCCAAGGGAGGGGAGAGGCAGACGGGGCGCAATGAGCTGTTCGCGGTCGCTGCTCGCCGGCGCCGGCTTCGAGGACTCCCGTCCTGCCCGAATGATGGATTGTGGTGCCTTGGAGCGACCACAATGCATCAATGAGCGCCTCAGTTCATCCGCGTCGTCACATCTCGGGGTTGGGGGGCGTCAGTGGGTGACCGGAGCGCCGGCCTGTCCGCCCGGGAGCACCCCCGGCCGGTCGACCACGGCGGCCGAAGAAGTAGGACTCCCAGAGCACCGGCCGGCCTCTGTGGCCGCAGGCTCCGCTACGGGTGAGGCGCTGACGGTTGGAGGAGCAGAGGTCGGCGCCTCGCGGCCACTCGACCCGACGATGAGTTCCGGCTCCGCTCCCCGTCCAATCAACTGCAAGGCACGATCCACGGACAGGAGGAATCAAGATGAGCGAAAGCACCGCAGCGACGGCGATCGGCCGGGTGTCGACGGTGATGGTCCCGGTTTCCGACCAGGACCAGGCGATCGAGTTCTACACCGAGAAGCTCGGCTTCGAGAAGGTCGCCGACATCCCCTTCGGCGACGGCGACCGCTGGGTGGCGGTCGTGCCGCCGGGCGCGGACACGACGATCGCGCTGGTACTGCCGCGGGAGGGCGAAGAGGTCGGGATCGAGACCCGCATCGGGCTCCAGAGCACCGACATCGACGCAGACCACGCAACCCTGCGCGAGCGCGGCGTCGGCGTTGACCCCGAGGTGATGCGAATGGGCGGCCCGGTGCCGCCGATGTTCTTCTTTCGCGACCCGGACGGCAACCGGCTCCTGGTCGTCGAAACGAGCTGAGGGCCGCCGTCGGGGCTCGCCCCTCCACCCCGATTGGGGCGGGCGCCGCCATGCGCACGCGCCGGTCGGGGCAGTGGGCCTTCGCCGAGGTTCAGGTGCTCGCGCTAACCCGGCGAGGCCGCGTGACGTGCGTGATGCGCGCGGGGGGCGTGGCGCGTCGCGGGGGTCCGCCTGAGGAGCAGGGTCTTGCTCTTCCTCCTCGCGCTGCCCCCGGTCGGGGTGAAGATCACCTTGACCCTCACCTTCACCCTGCCCCTTGCCAGGAGCCTTCTCCTGTGACCCCTCGCCCTGACCGGCAGGCTGACGGCGCCGGCGGCGGTCGCGGTCTTCCTCTGCTTGACGACGCCGCGGCCGTAGAGGACCAGGGTGCCGGGGCCGGGCACGGTGATCGGCAGCCTGGCGGTGCCGCGCCTCCTGTTCAGCTCCGCCCTGTTGAAGCCGAAGCGGTTGGAAGGGGGTGACGGCGAGACGGGCTGGTCGGGCGGGGTCGCCGGCACCGTGGGCGGCGAGGGTTCTTCCGGGGTCCCGGGTTCTTCCGGCGGCGCCGGTTCTTCTGGCACCGGGTCGGCGAGGACTTCGAAGAGGTCCCAGGTGGCCGGGAACGGGGAAGCCCCGGTCGAGGTGCTGATCAATCCCGCCGCGAGGGCCGAGGTGCCGTCGACCCATTCGTCCGGGATCGGCTCGGGTTCGCCGACCGTCTCGCGCGAGCCGGTGACGCCTTCGGCCGTCACCGTGAAGCTGGGCTGCACCGTGCCCGTGGCGGGGTCGACGGTGAGGTAGAGGTCGATCGCGCTCGGCCCGGGGAGCGCCACGTCCGCGGGCGGGAAGGAGGTCGGCGTTCCTCCGACCTCCTCGAGGAACTCGATGCCGCCGGCGCCGCCGTTGGCGGACACGACGAGCTTGGCGTAGTTGTCCTGGTCACCGGTGCCGATGAACATCCCCATCGACTGGAAGTCGTGCGGTTCGATGCCTTTGAACGGGGCGAGGACGCGGGTGTGGGCGGTGAAGCGTTCGTCCGGCGGCATCACGCCCAGCTGGAAGCCGTAGTCCTGGTCGTTCTGCGTTTCGAACGCGTCGCCGCTGGAGACTTCGTCGACGGTGGCCACCCCGGCGGCCCCGCCTGCCGTCATCTTCGTCGGATCGAACAGCGACTGGTAGTCGCTGGTGCCGTTGGTCATCAGCCCCGTGAACCCGAGGTTCGCCAGCCCGCCGGGGTTCGGCGCGTCGTTGTCCCAGGTCAGGCGGATCGGCACCGTCGCCGTCTCGCCGTTTTCGGGATCGATCGCGAAGGGATCGGAGGTGTCGGGGATGCCGTCGTTGTCGTCGTCGGGGTCGTTGAGGTCGGAGATCTTGTCGCCGTCGCGATCGGAGGGGACGTCGGCCGCCGAGCAGGGGTTGGTGCCGTTGTCGATCTCGTCGGAGTTCGTGAAGCCGTCTTCGTCTTCGTCCAGCGTCGTGCTGGGCACGCCGGAGCAGGCGCTGCCGACCGCGCCGCCGTAGTCGCCCGGCTCGAACACGGTGATGGCGTCGTTGCCGATGTCGGCGACCCAGATCGTCCCCGGGAACACTTCGCCGTCGCCCTGGGCGACGACGTCGAGGGGTGCGATGCCGACGTTCTGGAACAGGGCTTCGCCCGTCACCAGCCCGGTCCCCGCCGAGTCCAGCTGGTCCCGGTAGACGGTGTTGTCGAAGCTGGCGCTGAGCAGGTCGCCCTTCAGCGCGCCGCCGAAGTTCGACGCGGTGTACTCGGTCAGCCCGTTCGTCGAGGTCGGGAAGTCGTCGATGTTCCCCCGCGCTTCCCCGGCGTCCCGCCATTCGCACTCGACCGGGTTGGCGGCGGAGACCGGCGACTGTCCGCCGAAGGTGTTCGCCATGTTGCCCCGGGTGGGGTTCGGGTGGCCGCCGTAGCCACCCGCCGTGACCAGCTGCAGCGTGTCGACGTCGGTCGTCCCCGGCTCGTTGACTTCGTTGGTGCAGGTTCCGCCGGGTCCCTCGTTCACCGGCTTGTCGCCCCAGGCGGCGTTGGCCCCGTTGTCGATCGTGTAGATCCGCCCGCTTTCGGTGATCAGCAGGTCGTAGGGGTTGCGGAACCCGGGCTCGAGCACCTGCACCGGGCCGCCCGGCACGAGCTTCGCCTGGTTGTCTCCGCCGTCTCCGCCAAAGGGGTCATTGGCGTCCCGGGCGCCGTCTTCGAGGGTGGGCAGGTCGTAGGTTTCGTCGCCGATCGCGTTCAGGTCGACGGAGAGGATCGCGGCCGAGAGCGCGTACTCGGGGAGGTTGGCGAAGTTGTTGGAGGGCGCCCCCATGTTCGTGTTGCCGCCCTGCGCGAGGTAGAGCGTGTTCGTTTCGGGGTCGAGCTGCAGGCCGTTGGCCGAGTGGTTCTCCTGGGAGCGCGGCAGCCCCCGCACCAGGTCGACCTTCTGCCAGGAGCCTTCTTCCCGGGTCAACCGGCTGACCACCCCGGAGTTGGTGTCCAGCCCGGTTGATTCGCCCGACTCGCCGCCGCCGATGCGCGGGTCGCTGGAGGAGACGTAAATGACCGGTTCGGTCGGCGTGCCGACGACGAGCAGGCCCGTCACCTGGCGCTCGGTGACGCTCGGGGCCGGCGTGCCGTCGTCGTCGTGGTTCGGGATCGACTGGATCGAGGCGACAGTTTCGCTGCCGGTGACGGCGTAGCTGTCCTTGCCTTCCCGGGTCACTTCGTAGACGTCGATCGCGCCGTCCTGCTGGGCCACGTACAGCCTGCCGTCGGGCCCGAACTGCAGCGAGGTCGGCCGGCTCGACGTCGCCCCGGCCAGCGAGCTCTTGGAGAAGGCCACGGTGGCGGCCGGCAGTTCGAGGACCTCGTGCACGGTCGACTCGGAGCCGCCGGAGTGCACCCCGCCGCCGGCGACGTGTATGCGGTTGCCGTCCAGCACGGGGAAGATGCCGTGCTCGGCGGTGAGCATGGGTGGTCCGGCCCGCCAGCCGTTGGTCACGGGGTTGTAGACGTCGACCCTGTCGTAGACGCCTTCCGCCGTGGCGCCGGACCCGTCGAGGGTCTCGCCTCCCATGACCCAGAACTCGCCGCCGGCGAAGACGGCGGTGCCCATGCCTCCGCGCGCCTGGGGGAGGGGCGCGAGGGCGGATTCGGGGTCGAGGCTGGATTCCCAGCTGTCGGTGGCCGGGTCGTAGACCTGCACGGTGTCGAACCCGTTGGCGACTTCGTTGCCGTCCCCGCTCCCCGGCCCGCGCCCGCCGAAGACGAACATCCTCGAGCCGTCCGACTCGGCGGCGGCGTGGTTGCGACCCTGCGGCATCGAGGCGATCGGTTCCCACGTATCGGTCGCCGGCGTGTAACGGGCGGCCTGCGTGGTGGTCGAGGAGCCGACGACCCCGCCGGCGACGTAGACCCGGTTGCCGATCACCGCGGTCGAGCTCGAGCCGGCGGCGAACGGCATCGGCGCGCCTTCGGTCCATTCGTCGGTCCCGGGGTCGTAGATCTGGACCTTGCCTTCCGAGCCGCCGCCGAGACCGCCGAAGAGGTAGAGCTTGCCGTCGACGACCTCGGCGGCATGGTGGTTCCCCGGGAACGGGCGGGTCGCGAGGCCGCTGCCGGTCCACGTTTCCGTCGCGGTGTCGTAGGCGAGGGTCGCGGTGCTGCCCTCGCCTACGAGGTAGATCCTGCCGTCGATCAGCCCGCCCGCCACCTCGCCGAGCGCCACCGGCAGGGAGGGCGCCGAGGACCAGCTCGCGGTGGCCGCCTCGGCGGAGCCGGTCAGGCCCGGCAGCTGGCCGCCCGCCAGCGAGAGCGAGGCGAGCAGGGCGATGCTGAGCAGGGCTCTGTGCGGACGCCGGCGGCGCGAGCCGGGAGCCGAGCAGAGCCGGCGCGAAAACCGGCGGATCTGAGGCACCGGGGGAATTATGCGCCATTTCGTGACAAAAGGGGAAGAGCGACCCTCCCGGTCATACCCACAATCGAGGTTGGCCGATCGGCCCACCTTCGCCGCAGGCTCTTTCGCGCGGCCGACGGGGCTGCTTGTGTCGAGCGCCGGTGTTCGACCGAAACGAGATCTGTGCTTTCAGGCGGGTTGCGCTCGCGCCTCTCGGCGCGTCGGCGCTGCTTGCGCTGGCGCTCGTGGTGGCGCTCGCCGCGGCGCCGGCGCAGGCCGCCAAGCGGGGCAAGAAGGCTGCCGCCGTCAGCCTGACGGCACCGCAGGCGAAGGTCGGCATGGGCAAGCCGGTGCGCCTCAAGGGGAAGGTGAGGAGGTGGGCGAGGGGGCAACGTGTCCTGCTGCTCGCCAAGCCGGCCGGCGCCAAGAAGTGGTCCAGGGCCGGTGCCACGAAGCTGGCCGGGAACAGGCGCTTCTCGTTCAAGCTGAGGCCGCCGCTCGGCAGGACCGCCTACCGGGCCGTCGCCCAGCGCCGGGCCAGGGCGCCGAAGGCGCGCTCGAAGGCGGTTCGCGTGCTGGGGCTGCCCGGCGCCGCCTCGACGATCTCGCTGGGAGCCGGGGCGGCGGTCAGGATCGGCGGCCTGCTGCCGACCCGGTTGAGGCGCAAGGTGGTGCTGCAGAGGCTGGTGGGGGGCAGGTGGAATGCGGCCGGGTCGAAGCGCTCGACGAAGACGGGCCGGGTCTTCTTTCGCGCACGGGTCAGCGCCTCGACCGCCTTCCGCCTCTACGCGCCGCGGTTCCGGGTGAAGTCCAAGAAGGCGAAGCGGGGCAAGAGGGGCTCGAGGCGCGTCACGACCTACCCACGCTTCACCAGCCCGCGGGTCAAGGTCGACGTCCGGGTCGCGCCGCCGCCAGCTCCGACCCCCGCTCCGGACGGCAGCGTCCCCGGGGAGCCGTCGCCGCCGCCAGCCGAGCACGAAGCCTCGCCGCCGGTCGTCCTCAACACGCCGTCGCCGGCGCCGGGGCCGTCCGACTCCCCGGCTCCCGATCCCGAGGATTCCGCGAGCGAGCTGTCGGCGGTGTCGGCCGGCTCGCACCGCTCGGCGACCGCCTTCCTCTACACCGGGGCCGACCCGGTCCAGGAGGGCGTGGCGCCCGGCACGATCGAGACCAAGCGCTCGGCGGTCCTGCGCGGGCGGGTCACGAACCGTATCGGCAGCGGGATCGGCGGCGTGCGCGTCACCGTCGCCGACCACCCCGAGTACGGCCGGACCGCCACCCGCGCCGACGGCGGGTACGAGATCGCGGTCAACGGCGGCGGGCCGCTGACGCTCGTCTTCGAGCGCGAAGGCTGGATCCCGGCGCAGCGCCAGATCGAGGTGCCGTGGCAGGACTACGCCGCCGTCGATCCGCTCGTGCTCGTCCCGTACGACCAGCGCGCGACGCGGATCGACACCAGCGGCAGCGGGATCGTCGCGGTCCAGGCCGGCACGGTGGACGACGACGCCGGCGAGCGCACGCAGACGCTCCTCTTCAGCCCGGGCACGGCCGCGGAGATGAAGGTCGGCGGGACCTATCAGCCGATCGGCGAGACCTTCACGGTGCGCTCCACCGAGTTCACCCAGGGCGCCTCCGGGATCGACGCGATGCCCGGCCAGCTCCCGCGCAACACCGCGTACACGTACGCTGTCGAGCTCTCGCTCGACGAGGCGGCCGCGGCGCAGGCGACGAACGTCCGCTTCTCGAAGCCGGTCGTCACCTATCACGAGAACTTCCTCGGCCTTGAGGTGGGCGCGGCGGTCCCCGTCGGCTACTACGACCGCGAGCGCGAGCAGTGGGTCGGGGCGCCGAACGGCCGGGTCGTCGAGGTCGTCCCGGGCGGGATCGACACCGACGGCGACGGGACGGCCGACAACGCCGGGATCAGCGCCGCCGAGCGCGACGAGGTGCTCGGTCTCTACGCGCCGGGCACCGAGCTGTGGCGGGTCGAGGTCACCCAC
>Ga0210085_1000306_pt1 | contig 21451 bp, 26 predicted proteins | sample China_Galinas_PW_5_FD_184866 | JGI IMG/M metagenome (GOLD analysis project Ga0210085, IMG submission 184866) | Wetland microbial communities from San Francisco Bay, California, USA, that impact long-term carbon sequestration - China_Galinas_PWC_D1... | ecosystem: Environmental > Aquatic > Marine... | reverse complement strand
GCCGAGGCTGCTCGGGCGTCGTCTTCTGGCCTCTGGATGTGACCGTGGCGTGCGGCATGGCCGCTTTCATGACCTCGGGGGCGGATGCTAGGCTCCCCCGTGCGATGAGAGCGATCTTCACGAAGCACGGGCAGCCAGGAGTCAGGTCACGAGGCGCGAGAAGCCGGTGAGCTTCCTGCGACGGATCCTGGGCGGCGGCGGCGACTCCGGGCAGCCAGGTTCGGCGACACCGGCTGACGACGCCGAGTGGCGCCAGTCGGCCGAGGCCACCTTCGAGGCCCATGCCGACAAGCATCGCGTCACGCTCTGGCTGCGGCTGTACGATCCGACATTCGAGAACACGCGTGAGCAGGGACGGGTCTTCGCGCTCGAGAACGAGCTCATGCGCGCGCTCGACGACGCCGGTGCGGGCGAGCACGACACCAACTCGCTCGAGCGTGGGTTCCTGGCCATGCGCCTGGTGGGGCCCGACGCCGATGCCATCGTCGAGGTCATCGAGCCCTTGCTGGCCGACGCGCCGGAAGGCAGCTACCTGGCGATCCGTCGCGGACCTGCAGGCACCGGCGAGGATCGGCAGGAGGTCGGCGCCGGCTCGGCTGCGGACTAGAGGCACCCACGAGGCCGATGCAGCTGCGAGAGATCCCTGGCCTGCCGGCGGCCGACCTGCGACCACCCGTGGTGGCGGCGGCCGGCGATCCCTTCACCGACCTGCGCGTCGTGCACCTGGTCGCTCGGCTGCCCCGCGGCGAGCCAGTGCGGCTGCGCGACGTCGTCGACGGCCTCAACGCCGAGCACCTCGACTGGGCCTTCTCGCGCGAAGCCGTCGTGGCTGCGGTGGTTCAGCTCCAGGCCAACTGGATGGCCGACTATCGCAACAGCGACGGGATCGTCGTGCGCGATGGACCGGCGGGACCCGAGCTCATCGTCGAGGACAGCAGCCGCGTAGATCCATGGGTCGTGCGCCAGGTGCAACGGCTGCACGCGCGCTGTGCGGAGCAGCTCCGCGCCTTCGCCGCCGAGGAGGGGGACTTCTAGGACCCGCCCTCGCTGCCGGGTGCGGCTTCGACCACCCGCTCGAGGACGGCTCGGGCCACCTCCGAGCCGGCACCCCACACGCTCGTGAGGAAGGCGAAGGCGAAGCCGCGCTCGAGGTCCACCCACAGGCGCGTGCCGGAGTGACCGCCGTGGGTCAGCACCCCCTCACCGGCAGGCCACTCGCCGCCCGCGCGGCGCCAGCCCAGTCCCTGCTCCACGTAGGAGGTGGTCCCGTCTTCCGCGATGTGCGGCACGCCTGCGATCTGCTGCTCGCTCATGGCCCGCGTCGTCGCGCGCGAGAGCAGTCCCGCTGCCAGCAGCGCGTGCCCCAGCCGCAGCAGGTCTGGGACGCTGCCGAAGAGTCCACCACCGGGCAGCGCCGCCCGGGCGAGGAAGCGGAGCAGCACCTCCGCCACGAGCCGGTTCCCCGTGCCCATGCCCTCCACCGGCACGATCCGCCGGCGCAGTGGCCGCCCGTCGAAGCTCGTGTCGGCCATGCCCATGGGTCGCAGCAGGCGCTCCTCGAGCACGGTCGGCCAGGCGGAACTGCTGAGGGTCGCCATCGTCTCCGACAAGAGGGACCAGGCTGAGGAGTTGTACTCGTAGCGAGAACCGGGCTCCCAGCGCGGTGTCGAGGCTAACGTCTCCCCCAGGGCCTGCTCATACGAGGGTCGTTCTCGCCGCATGCGGTCCATGGAGATGTCGGGCAGACCGGAGGTGTGGGTCAGCAGGTGCCAGGCCGAGACGGCGTCTCGCCCCTCGCCGCTGAAGGCGGGCACGTATCGCGCCAGCGGCGCGTGCAGCTCGAGACGGCCCTCGTCCACGTACTGCATGACGGCGGTGGCCACGATGGCCTTGGTCACCGAGGCCAGGAAGAAGACCGAGTCCTCGTGGATCCCCGCGGCAGGATCGCCCACGGCCAGGAACGCCCGGCGCCCGTCGGCATCGACCACGCCGAAGACGATGGCGGGCAGCTGGGCTGCCGCCACGGCCGTGGCTGCGACTTCGAGCGCGGGCTCGAGGTCCCAGTCGAGATCGGCTGGGAAGGCAGGGCGCACGGCGGACGTCATGTGGGTCGATGATAGGGGGCGTGACCCGCGACCAGTACATCGCCGCCGTCAACGCCCTCATCAGCGAGGGCGAGCGCCTCGAGCTGCGGCCGTCGATGACCGCCCTGCGCACCTGGATCGCCGCTTCCGACGAGCTGCTGGCGAACGCCTGGGGGCAGATGGACCGCTATCACCTGTCGTGGCTGATGGTGGGGCGTCCGGCCGACGCCATTCGTGACCGCGCCATGACCGAGGCCGAGGAGGAGGCGTACGTGCGCGAGGTGGCCGTGGCCAAGACCGCGGCCTTGCGCATGAGCCTCAAGGCGGTCGAGGAGGACGGGATGCCGTTCGTGGGCGAGTCCTCGGCCTGACGCAGACGAGCAGCGCGCATCGTCAGGTGCCGGTCGATCCGCGTCCTCGGGCGCCGTAGAGGGCGGCCAGCAGGTAGAGGGCGAGGCCCGCCACCTCGATGATGCCGAACTGGGGTGCCTGCCAATCGAGGAAGGGCGTCGCCGAGAGCCGTTCGGCGAAGGAGCGTGAGGAGCCGGGCAGGATGGCCATCGCCACCACCCAGGTAAGGACCAACCCCAGCGACCACGCGCCGAGGGCCACGACCGTGGCCACGACCGGTGCGGCTCGGAGGTCGCGGACCAGGTTCCCGATCATCCAGCCCGCGACGACCGAGACCGCCAGCACACCGGGGAACTCGAGGATGCCCTTGAGCACGGCCCACGCGATCGCAGCCAGCACGCCGACCGCGATCGCCAGCGCCACCGAGGTGACGCTCGAGCGAGGGGCGGGACGAGGCCGTGCACTGGCCGCCGTGGGCGCGATCGGAGGACGTCGATCACCGGGTGCGTTCACGGCCACACTGTAGCGTCGCGTTGTGCGACGCTCACCCATCCCGCTAGACTGTTGCTCGCCCATGACGCACCCAGCTCGCGGCCTCCCGCCTCCCGATGCCACCGCCGGACACCCCGCGGTCGCCGTCCGCCTGCGCAACGCGCCGCGCCTGCCGCTGATGGCCCTGGAAGCTGCCTTCCGCGTCGACGGCACGCTGCCGGAGCGCTATGACGAGTTGATGTTGCGTCGGTTCCTGCGCGACTACGAGCGCCACATCGAGCAGCTGGCTCGCGCGGTCGAGACCGGCGAGGACAGCTTCGTGACCACCTACGGCGAGACCCTGGTACCGACCTATCGACGCCGTCACGTGCGCATGAACGACGTCGTGTCCCTGCTGCGCGGGTTGGAGGAAGCGGCCGTGGCTACGGGCTCCTCTGCCGAGGCGGAGGTCATCCGCGCGCCGATGGGTGCCTGGATCGAACGCATGCGTCATCACCGCCGTTTGCCTGGCGATCATGCGGGCAACGCCGCGGTCCGTTTCGTCTGGAAGGGCGCCGGCTTCGGCGACGACTCGGTCGTCTGATGACCATCAAGTGGGTCAAGACGGACCCGTTGGTGATGAACGGCGAGCCCTTCTGCTACGGCACGCGCCTGACCGTGCGCAACCTGCTCGAGATGCGCCGCAGCGGCCAGACGCCGGCCGAGATGCTGGCCGAGCACCCCGAGCTCAGGCGCGTGGGCATCGCCGCGGCCTTCCACTACGCCATCGACAACCGGGAGCGCTACGCTGCCTTCTTCGAGCCCGATGGATCCCTCCAGGGTCCCGGCTTCGAAGGCGCCGAGGCGGAGGCCGTGCCCAAGCACCTGCGTTAGACAGGGAGGTGACGTCCGCGATGTCCAAGACCATCGGCATCCTCACCGCGGGCGGCGACAGCCCCGGCCTCAACGCGGCCATCCGGGGTGTAGGCAAGACCGCCATCGGCACCTACGACATGCACGTGATCGGCTTCCGTGACGGCTTCCGCGGACTCATGGAGAACCGGGCGGTCGAGCTGGACAAATCGCAGCTCTCGGGCATCCTCACCATCGGCGGCACGATCCTCGGGACCAGCCGTGACAAGCCGCACCGCATGCTCGTGGGCGGTCAGACCATGGACATGACCGAGGCCATCGTCGAGAACTACCAGACGCACCACCTCGATGCGCTCGTTTGCCTGGGCGGCGGCGGGACCCAGAAGAACGCCTTTCGCCTGTACCAGAAGGGCCTCAACGTGGTGACCCTGCCCAAGACCATCGACAACGACGTCTACGGCACGGAGGTGACGTTCGGCTTCGATACCGCGCTCGGTATCGCGACCGAGGCCATCGACCGCCTCCACAGCACCGCCCACAGCCACCATCGCATCATCGTCGTCGAGGTCATGGGCCACAACGCCGGCTGGCTGGCGCTCGGTGCCGGCATCGCCGGTGGCGCCGACGTCATCCTCATCCCGGAGATCCCCTACGACACGGAGGCGGTCGCCGAGGCCATCGTGCAGCGGCATCGCCGGGGATCTTCCTTCAGCATCGTGGCCGTCTCGGAGGGGGCCGTCCCGCGAGACAAGGCAGAGGCGCTGGCGGCGGCGGAAGCCGCGGTGGCCAAGGCCAAGAAGGCACGCAAGGCAGGCAAGGGCAGCGAGAAGTCCATCGAGACGGCGCGGGCCAAGGTGGAGGAGGTCCGTGGCTACCTCGGCACCAGCACCCTCTCGCTGACCGAGGAGCTCGAGGCCCGCACCTCCCTCGAGTCGCGCGTGACCATCCTCGGACACGTCCAGCGTGGCGGCACGCCCTCGGCCGCCGATCGTCTCCTGGCCACGCGGCTCGGGGCGGCCGCCGCGGATGTCGTCGAAGAAGGCCGTTCCGGGGTCATGATCGCCGCGCGCGGCGAGTCCGCCGAGCCCGTGCCGCTCGAGGATATCGTGGGCAAGCGCAAGACCGTGCCCCTCGATCATCCCTGGATCCGGACCGCCCGCAACATCGGCGTCTCGATGGGCGACGGCGCCTGACCGACTCGCCAAGGGGCCGCCGGCGGCCTCCCGGAGAGCGCAGTGTAGGATGTCGGCACCATGTCTGACCCGACCATCACCAACGACTCCATCGGCCCCACCATCGCCTCCGCCGACGATGAGACGCCCCGGATCGACCCCGTCATGCGCTCGCGCGAGCTGGCCGTCCTCGACGCCCTGCGCTCCGTGGTCGACCCCGAGATCGGCATGAACGTGGTCGAGCTGGCGCTCATCAAGCAGGTCCTGCTCGGCGACGAGTTGACCGAGATCAAGATGATCCTGACCACGCCCTTCTGTCCCTACGCCGGCTCTATGATCCAGCAGGTCAAGGAGGCCGCAGAGGAAGCCGAGGGCCACGAGGTCAAAGTGACCCTGCTGGCCGAGCGCTGGGATCCGCGCGACGCGGGCCTGACCTGGTAGCCAACGGACGGGGACGGGCCCGATGAGCCAGTCGAGCGGGCGAGCGCGACGCGAGGCCATCGCCGCCAGCGCCGTAGCCACGGGCAAGGGCGATGACGGCACGACCGGCCTGCTCTGGGGCGGGCGCGTGTCGAAGGACGACGCGCGCACCGAGGCCTATGGCACCATCGACGAGGCGGTGGCAGCGCTCGGGCTGGCGCGAGCGGAAGTCTTCGAGCTGCGGGCCCAGGGCCGGCTGCCGCGATCGCTCGATGACCTCGAAGGGACGATCCTGTCCATCCAGCGCGACCTCTTCGTAGCCGGGGCCGAGCTGGCCGCCAACCCTGACGCCTGGGATCGCCTGGAGGATGGCCTCACTCGCGTCGACGAGTCCATGCTCGTCCGCCTCGAGGCTGCACTGGCCGAGGCCGAGGCTCGCGTGGAGATGCCGCGCGAGTTCACCGTGCCCGGCGCCGACCGCCTCTCAGCGGCGCTGGAGCTCACGCGAGCGGTCGTGCGCCGAGCGGAGCGACGCGTGATCGCGGTCGACCGCCTGCAGCTCGTGCCGGGCGCCTGGCTGATGCCCTACCTGAACCGTCTCGCCGACCTGCTGTGGGTGCTCGCCCGGCTCGTCGAGCGAGCCCTCGGCACGGCCACGACGAGGGTGCGTACGGAGGCACTCACCAAGCACCGCTAGAATCAGTGTCCCAGTCGGCCCCAACGGGCCTCCGCGAAAGGAAACGAACGATCGTGCAGTCACCACCCGGCAACGACCCGCTCAACCGCACCCAGGCGCCCATCGGCGCACCCGGCCAGGCGACCGGGGCAGCTGGCGCCAGGACCGTCGAGGGTGCCATCGTCTCGAGCCAGCCGCGCGAAGGCTTCCTCACCGGCAGCTTCGTGTGGATGTTCGTGGGCGTCCTGCTCTCGGCCATCTCCGCCTGGTTCGTGATGAACAACGCCGACCTCATGCAGACGGCGCTCGAGAACTGGTTCCTCCTGCTGATCGGCCAGCTTGCCCTGGTCCTCGTCATCAACTTCGCCATCACCAAGATCTCGCCGGTGGTGGCCCTTGGGCTCTTCTTCATCTACGCCCTGACCATGGGCGTGACGATGGGCATCGTGGTCGCCGCCTACATCGGCAGCATCGGTGTCTCGGGCGTGGTCTCCGCCTTCGCCGGAGCCGCGGCCATCTTCGGCGGCGCAGCGCTCTACGGCGGCGTCACCAAGCGAGACCTGACCAACCTCCGCGGCATCCTCTTCATGGGCCTGCTGGGACTGATCGTGGTCATGGTCCTGCAGATCTTCCTCTTCGCCGACAGCGACGTCATGAGCCTGATCATCGGCATCGTCGGCGTGGTCATCTTCACTGGGCTCACCGCCTGGGATGTGCAGCGCCTGAAGAACGGCGCCATGCCCAACATCAACAAGGACTCGGCGACCGTGCTGGGGGCGCTCGCGCTCTACCTCGACTTCGTCAACCTGTTCCTGTTCCTGCTGCGCATCTTCGGCGCCAGCCGCTGACCCGCCGCCGGGGTCCCCGGACGACCCCGCCGCGATCAAGCCCGAGCCCCGCCCACTCCGGCGGGGCTCGCATCCGTTAGGAGGGCGAGAACCATGAGTGAGACGACGGTCGGTTTCTGCGGGTTGGGCACGATGGGTGCGGCCATGGCCGCGAACGTGGCGCGAGCGGGGTTCCCCCTGACCGTCTGGAACCGGACAGCGGGACGCGCTGCACTCCCGCTCGCGGCCGGTGCCAGCGAGGTCGAGACGCCTGCGGCCGTGGCTCGCGCAGCCGAGGTCGTGGTCATCTGCGTCAGCGACACGCCCGACGTGGAGGCGGTCCTCTTCGGCGAGGACGGCCTGGCCAGCGGCCTGGCCGCGGGTTCGCTGGTGATCGACTGCTCCACCATCTCACCGGCTGCCTCCCGGGCCTTCGGCGAGCGGCTGCGCGAGGCTGGCGTGGGCTTCGTGGACGCGCCCGTCTCCGGAGGCTCCGAGGGTGCCCAGAAGGGCTCGCTCACCATCATGGTCGGCGGATCCGAGGAGGACGTCACGCGGGCCCGGCCGCTCCTCGAAGCGATGGGCTCGAGCATCACGCACATGGGTCCGGTCGGTGCCGGCCAGACGACCAAGGCCGTCAACCAGGTGATCCTCTCGGGTGTCTACCTGGGTGTGGCCGAAGGCATGGTCCTGGCCATGAAGTCGGGGCTCGACCCGGAGCAGGTGGCCACGGCCCTGGCCGGAGGCGCCGCGGGCTCGTGGGTCCTGCAGAACCGATCCGGTCGCATGATCGCCAACGAGTACCCACTGGGCTTCCGGATCGCGCTTCACCTCAAGGACCTCGGGATCGCGCTCGAGCAGGCGCGCGCGGTCGGCGCCGCCCTGCCCGTCTCCGCCATGGCCGCCCAGATCGAGGCTGGCCTCGTCGCCCGTGGGCACGGGGACGACGACAACTCGGCCCTCGCTCGCGCCATCCGCGAGTGGAGTGGGCTCTAGCCGTCTGCCGGGAGGCGAGGGTATGAGCACCGCGCCGGTGGCCCGTACCGATGTCGCGGTCATCGGCGGCGGCATCGTGGGCCTGGCCACGGCCCTGCGCCTGCTGCAGGCGCGACAGGACCTGGACCTCGTCGTGCTGGAGAAGGAAGCGACGCTCGCGAGCCACCAGACCGGTCACAACAGTGGTGTCTTGCACGCGGGGCTCTACTACCAGCCGGGCTCGCTCAAGGCCCGCCTGTGCCAGGAGGGCAAAGCCGATCTCGAGGCCTACTGCGAGGAGCGCGGCGTGCCGGTCGAGCACACGGGCAAGCTGGTGGTCGCGACCGACGAGTCCGAGCTGGGCCGCTTCCGGTCGCTGCTCGAGCGTGCCTTGGCCAACGGTGTCGCGGGGCTGGAGGAGGTCGGTCCGGAGCGCATCCGTGAGCTCGAGCCGCACGCGGCCGGGATCAGGGCGCTCTGGAGCCCGCGCACCGGGATCGTCGATTTCGGGCTCGTGGCCCGCAGCTTCGCCGCCGACGTGACCGAGCGCGGAGGGATCATCGAGACCGGCCGCGGCGTGCGTTCCTTCGAGCGGCGCCCCGAGGGCCTGGTCCTGGGCACGGACCGGGGCGACCTGCTGGCCGGCCACGTGATCGTCTGCGCCGGCTTGCAGGCGGATCGGGTCGCCGCCCTCGCAGGAGATGATGCCGGGGTGCGCATCGTGCCCTTTCGCGGCGACTACTACAGCCTCCGCCCGGAGGCCCGCCACCTGGTGCGAGGACTCATCTACCCGGTGCCCGACCCAGGCCTGCCCTTCGTGGGGATACACCTGACGCGCCGGATCGATGGCGCGGTGCTGGCCGGGCCCAATGCCGTGCTGGCCGCGGCTCGCGAGGGCTACCGACGGCGCGACATCTCGCCACGGGACCTGCTCGACACCGTTGGCTTCGCCGGCTTCCGGCGGCTGGCCCGCTCGTACTGGCGCACCGGCGCCGCGGAGATGTGGCGGGACTGGTCCAGGCGCGCGTTCGTGGCGGACCTGCGTCGCCTGGTCCCGGCCCTGGCCTCCGAGCATCTCGTCTTCGGACCATCCGGCATCAGGGCCCAGGCGGTCGCCACTGACGGCACGATGGTCGAGGACTTCAAGCTCGGTGGGTCCGACCGGATCCTCCACGTCTTCAACGCGCCATCGCCGGCCGCGACCTCGTCGCTGGCCATCGGCCGGGTCCTGTCAGGGGAGGCCATCTCCCGGTTCGGGCTGTAGGTCCGGCCGGCCAGCCAGCGTTTGGTACCGCTGCCGGTGGTGATGCGATGCGTGTACGCTTGGCTGGCCTGTCCATCATCGATCGAGGTCGAGCCATGACGTGGGGATCCGAGGCTCCCGCGACGCCGCAGGAACCGCGAGCGCCGGGCGCCCAGCAGCAGCCGACAGCGTTCCCGCCGCCCGGACCCGTGCCCGGTGGGCCAGTCCCGCCGCAGGGTGTCCCGCCCTATCCGCCGCCACCCGACGCCTGGGCCGGACCGCCCCCTCCGCCGGGAGCGACCTATCCGGTCGCCCCGCCCGAGCCCATGTGGATGCCGCCACCGGCCTATCCCCTGGCTCCGGACGCCTATCCGGTCAACATCTCCTATGACCGCGCGGCCGGCATCAGCCGACTTTGGGGCATCCCGCTCATCGGCCAGACGGTCCGTCTGATCCTGCTCATCCCCCATTTCATCGTGTTCATGCTCATCGGGCTCGTGGTCGCCGTCCAGCTCCTGGTGTCCTGGATCCCCGTGCTGATCCTGGGCCGCTATCCGGGCTGGGGCTACCGTTGGACCGGTGGGTTCCTGGCCTATGGGCAGCGCATCAATGCCTACGCCTACCTGCTGGCCGCGCCCTACCCGCCCTTCGCGTTGGAGCCGGACCTCTACCCCATCGCCGTGCGCTACGACGAGGGTGTGCGCATCAACCGCCTGTGGGGCATCCCCATCGTGGGCTACCTCGTGCGTACGATCGTGCTCATCCCGCACTTCATCGTGCTCACGCTGCTGGCGATCCTGGCGGGCTTCCTGATGCTCTTCGTGTGGGCGCCGGTACTCATCTTCGGCCGCCAGGCCGATCTCATGTATACGATCATCGGCGGCTTCTTCCGCTGGAGCCTGCGTGTGGGCGCGTACTGGCTGCTGATGGTCGACCGCTATCCACCCTTCAGCCTCGGAGAGGACGACCCACGACTGTGACCGACCCCATCAATGACAACGACCACGAGACCAACGATCCGCCGACCGGCGACGACGCGGGCACGGGGCACGACCCCGACCAGCTGGATGGTGCGCTCGAAGCCGCCGAGGCGACCCTCAATCGCCGGCCGGAGGTCGACTACTTGCTGGTGGCCGACCGGGCTGAGGTGGTCAACGGCAAGCTTTACCTGATGGGTGGCAGCTGGGATCGCATCCAGCCGCAGCAGTTCCCGCACCGCATGATGCTGGGCATCGCCCTGGGTGTGCGCATCCCCTTCGCGCATACCGACGACCAGCACACCGTGGCCATCGAGCTCTTCCACAACGACACCCGCGTGATCGGCTTCGAAGCCAAGCTTGCGACGGGCCGGCCCCCGGGCATGGCCGGCATGGACATGCTCGTACCCATGGCCTTCAACATCCCGATCGCCATCCCCGGCGAGGGTCAGCTCACGCTTCGGGCGGTCATCGACGGGGCCGCCCGCCGCCGCCACGAGATCAAGGTCATCCAGCGTCCGCAGCAAGGCGGCCAGATCCGCTCAGCCTGACCGCGGGGCCCGAGGCCATCGAACCGGCATCGGACATGCCCTCGCGCGCCGGGCCGCCAAGGTCCGCGCGATCTCGGGCACGGTCGCGTCTGGAAGGTGCGGCCCAGGCTCGTTTGCTACGTCGTCGAGAAGCCTTCGCTGCGGATAGCGCCGGGTGGCAGCCCGAAGGCGGCCAGCCTCCTGCGACAGTCGTCGACCATGGCCGAGCCACCACACAGGTACGCCACCGTCCGATTCGCGGCCAGCTCCCCAGAGGCGATGAGCGCCGCGAGCTGCGCACCCACGTGTCCGCGACCGCCCACCCAGGCGTCACTGGCCGGGGTCCGAGACAACGTCGGCCGATACGAGAGCCATCCACCGTCCGCGAGCGTGAGCATGTCCTGGCCGGCCAACTCCTCGCGCACGCGGGCGCCATGGAAGACGAAGGTTCGTGGCGGAGCCGGCCTCGAACCGAGGGCCGCCACCATGCTGAGCAGTGGGGCGATGCCACTGCCCGTGCCGATGAGCAGGTGATCGCGCTGGTCCCCATCGTCGAGCCGGAAGCGGCCCCGCGGTCGGCCGATATGGACGCGGTCTCCGTCACGCAGTGCGAAGAGTCGCGGTGTCAGAGCGCCACCCCCGATCCGTGAGATGACGAAGTCGAGGTCGGGCGCACCCGGTCTCGAGGCCATCGAGTAGGGCCGCGACGCCGAGGGGTCGACCATGGTGATCGCCGCGTACTGGCCAGCCACGAAGCGCTCGGGCCCATCGTCAGGTCGGAAGCGGAATATCGCCATGTCAGCGCCGAGCCGCTCGCGCGCCACGAGCGCCGCATTGGCGCCCTGGACGGGGCGTCGTCGGGGAGCGACCGCAGGAAGTCCCGGCTTGACGATGGGCGGCGATCCGACGAGCGTCACCGCACTGCGACCTGCGGCACAAGCCGGTCCACGACCGATCGCGCAGCCGCGACGTCGCGGTACCAGGCCATGTCCGTCCACGCGAAGTCGGCCCACTGCGCGGGCAGCTGGCCGGACTCGAAGATGGCCTGGTTCGGGCAGGCGGCCTCGCATGCCCCACAGCCGATGCAGCCGTCGGGATCGATGAACATCTTGCGGTCCACACCGCCCTCCGTGGCGATGGCATCGACGGGACAGACCTCGAGACAGGCACGATCCATGTGGTCGACACAGGGAGCGGCGATGACGTAGGCCATGAGGATCCTCCGACTGGTGGTCGACCGCACATCGATCGACGCTCGTAAGCTGCGGATGGCCAAGGCTCGTGTCGACCCGGGCCAGCGGCCGCATCGCCTACCTGAGAGCGCCACTCCCGCGGAGGTTCCATCTCGATCCCTGATCCCGGACCGCGTTGACGTCCAGCCGTCCCGCCACTAGACTTAATCCTGACGAAATCAGTCGGAATTGCCGGGCGAGCACGCCTCCGAGACCTACCCCCCCGGGCAGCGGCCGCCTGGTCCCTGGAGACCACCACGAGCACCGTGAGCACCACCGTTCCCACATCCGGTTCACTCCACTTCTCCACGCGTGGTGAGTATGGGGTGCGCCTGATGGTGGAGCTGTCCCGCCACCATGGCTCCGGACCGGTCAGCCTCAGCGAGATGGCCGAGCACGAAGAGCTGCCGCGCCCGTACCTGGAGCAGCTGGTGGTGAGCCTGCGTGAGGCCGGCCTCGTGACCAGCACGCGTGGGGCACGCGGGGGCTACGAGCTCTCGCGGCCACCCTCGGACATCCGCATGATCGAGGTCATCACGGCCCTCGAGGGGCCGGTCACGCCCATGGTCTGTGCGAGCGACGATGCCCATCACGCGGAGACCTGCAAGCGTGCTGCCTTCTGCAACGTCGAGCGCTTGTGGCAGCGCGTACGCGATGCCATCGTGGTGGCTCTCGACTCCATGACCCTCGAAGAGCTGGCCGGGCCTGCGCCCGGCCACCCCGCCCATCCCCAGCCGGCCTTCGTGGCCGTCCAGCCGCTCTCCGATCGAAGTACCAAGGAGCCAGTCACCCAGCCATGACCAACGACACCGCCACCATGCCCGTCACCGCGTCCGAGACCGCCGCCGACGACCGCGAGCTCGTCATCCGCGATCTCCACGTCGTGCCCGCCGCCAACCCGGACATCGAGATCCTGCGGGGCATCGACCTCGAGGTGCGCAAGGGCGAGGTCCACGCGATCATGGGCCGCAACGGCTCGGGCAAGACGACATTGGCCTACGCGCTCATGGGCCACCCGGCCTACGTGGTCACCAGCGGCGAAGTCGTGTGGAAGGGCATCAACGTGCTCGACCTGAGCCCGGACAAACGGGCCCGGCTGGGCCTCTTCCTGGCCTTCCAGTACCCGACCTCGGTGCCGGGCCTGTCCGTGGCCTCGTTCCTGCGCACTGCGCTCAATGCCCGTCGTCGCGGCCTCGACGCCGGCGATGGCGAGGTCGATCCCAGCGATGTCACCAAGGGCGGCATCAAGATGGGCGAGTTCCGGACGCTCATGCGCCAGAAGATGAACCTGCTCCATCTCGACGACTCGTTCGCCGGCCGCTATGTCAACGAGGGCTTCAGCGGCGGCGAGAAGAAGCGTCTCGAGATGCTGCAGATGGCCATGCTCGAGCCCGAGTTCGCCATCCTCGACGAGACCGACTCCGGCCTGGACATCGATGCCCTGCGCATCGTGGCCGAGGGTGTCAATGCCCAGCTGAGCCCGGATCTGGGCGTGCTGCTCATCACTCACTACCAGCGCCTGCTCAACTACATCACGCCCGATCGCGTGCACGTGCTGGCCCAGGGCCGCATCATCGCCAGCGGCGGCAAGGACCTCGCCCTGCGGCTCGAGGACGAAGGCTACGCGCCCATCCTGCGCGAGGCCGGCCTCGACCCCGACGTGGTCGAAGAGGAGCCGGAGCTGGTGGAGGAGCAGGAAGGCTAGCCGGCCGCCCAGCCGACGATCGCCCAGCACCACATGAGCGCGACCACCCCCCTAGATCCGGCGGTCATCCGGCGCGACTTCCCGATCTTCGAACGGAAGATCCACGGACACCCACTGGTCTACCTCGACAGTGCGGCCACCGCGCTCAAGCCGCGCGCCGTCATCGAGGCGGTGGACGCCTATAACAGCCACCACAGTGCCAACGTCCACCGTGGTATCTACACCATCGGCGAGGAGGCCACGGCCGAATACGAGGCCGCTCGCCAGAAGGTAGCCCGCTTCATCGGTGCACCCGATCCCGCGGAGATCGTCTTCGTGCGCAATGCCACCGAGGCCATCAACCTCGTGGCCTACGCCTGGGGCCGAGCCAACATCGGTCGAGCCGACACCATCGTCACGACCGAGATGGAGCACCACGCGAACCTGGTGCCCTGGCAACTGCTGGCCCAGGAAAAGGATGCCGACCTCGAGTTCGTACCCTTCGACGAAGAGGGACGCCTGATCGCCGACAGCTACGAGGTCCTGTTGCGGACCAAACCCAAGCTGGTGGCCTTCACCCACAAGTCCAACACGCTGGGCACGCTCAACGACGTGCGCTCGATGGTGGCCCAGGCCCACGCTGCGGGTGCGCTGGTGCTGGTGGATGGGGCCCAGGCCGTACCGCACCTGCCCGTCGACGTGCAGGCCCTGGGTGCCGACTTCTACGTCTTCAGCGGCCACAAGATGCTGGCTCCCACCGGCTCCGGCGCACTGTGGGCCCGCCGCGAGTTGCTGGAGGCGATGCCACCCTTCATGAGCGGGGGCGAGATGATCCACTCGGTCCACCTGCGTCACACCACCTTCGCCGAGATCCCCTACAAGTTCGAGGCCGGGACCCCGGATGTGGCCGCCGCCATCGGCCTTGGCGCCGCGGTCGACTACCTCACCGCTCTGGGCATGGAGAACGTCGCCGCGCACGAGGAGGGGCTCACGGCCTACGCTCTCGAGGTCCTTGCCCGCGAGATCCCCGGACTGCGGCTGCACGGACCACACTCCGCGTCCGAACGGGCGGGGGTGGTCACCTTCACGTTGCCGGAGGCGCACGCTCACGACGTGGCCTCGCTCCTCGACCGAGAGGGGATCGCCATCCGCGCCGGCCACCACTGCACCCAGCCGCTTCACGAGCGCCTGGGTGAGGCCGCGACCGGCCGGGTCTCCTTCAACGTCTATAGCTCGACCGAGGACATCGACCGGCTCGTCACCGGGCTGCGTGGCGTGCAGCGCATCTTCGGGCGTGCTCCGGCGACCACAGGCGCCTAGAGATCGATGACATCGAGTAGGCTGGGCTGACCCATGGACGACCTGTATCGAGACGAGATCCTCGAACACTATCGCGAACCACACAACTTCGGCGTCCTCGAGTCGCCGGATGCTTCGTACGAGGGGCACAACCCGTTGTGCGGCGATCGCATCACCATGATGCTGGCCCTCGACGAGTCGGGCACGGTCACGGACGTCGCCTTCAGCGGACGCGGCTGTGCCATCAGCCAGGCCAGCGCGAGCATGCTCACCGACGAGATCCGGGGCCGCTCACTCGACGAGGTCCGGGCCCTGAAGAACCAGGACATCCTCGACCTGCTGGGCATCGAGATCAGCCCGGCTCGCCTCAAGTGCGCTCTGCTTTCCATCGACACGCTCCACCACGCCATCGACGAGCGCGATGGCGCCACCGGATCGGAGCCCTCCGGGGTCCAGTCATGACCCTGCGACTGCTCCGGAGACCCGTGATCACGCGCAGGGGGTCACCCGACTGTCGTCGGCCGGCCGCAGTGGCCGGCGACTAGCGGACCAACCAACCCACCACCGACCGGCAGCCCGAGCCGGTCCACCACGGAGCCATTCCCCCCATGACCAAGACTTACCGGGACCTCCTCGCTGAGGCGCGAGCTCGGGTCCGCGAGGTGACCACGACCGAGGCCGAGCTGGCTGCCGGTGACGGCGCCACCATCATCGACTGCCGCGAGGACAGCGAGTGGGAGCAGGGCCATGTCCGCGGCGCCCGCCACCTCTCCAAGTCCTATATCGAGCAGGACATCGAAAGCCTCGTGCCCGACCGCGAGACGCCTGTCGTCGTCTACTGCGCCGGCGGCATCCGCTCGCTCTTCGCAGCGGAGACGCTCGTGGACATGGGCTACAGCGACGTGGCCTCCATGAGCGGGGGCTTCCAGGCCTGGAAGTCCGAGGGTCGTGCCTGGGACCAGCCGCGCGTGCTCAGCCCGGAGCAGAAGTCGCGCTACTCGCGTCACCTGCTCATCCCCGAGGTAGGCACCGAAGGCCAGGCTCGGCTGCTCGACTCGAAGGTGCTCTTCATCGGTGCCGGAGGACTGGGTTCACCAGGCATGCTCTACATGGCTGCAGCGGGCGTGGGCACCATCGGCATCGTGGACTTCGACGTCGTCGATGCCTCCAACCTGCAGCGCCAGATCGTGCACCGCACCGACCGGGTGGGCATGCGCAAGGTCGAATCCGCGCAGATGACCATCAACGCCCTCAATCCGGACGTGGATGTCGTCATCCACGAGACCATGCTGGGACCGGACAACGTCGGTGAGCTGATCGCCGGCTACGACCTCATCTTCGATGGCACCGACACCTTCGAGACGCGCTACGTGCTCAACGATGCCGCGGTGCGAGCCCGGATACCGGTGGTCCACGCGAGCGTCTTCCGCTTCGAGGGCCAGCTCACGGTGTTCAAGCCCTTCGAGGGCCCGTGCTATCGCTGCCTTTACCCCACGCCCCCGCCGCCGGAGCTGGCCCCCGGCTGCTCGGTGGCCGGTGTCCTCGGCGTGGTGCCCGGCGTGATGGGCCTGCTGCAGGCGACCGAGGGCCTCAAGGTGCTGCTCGATATCGGCGATCCGCTCGTGGGTCGGCTGCTCATCTACGACGCGCTCGATGGCGCCTTCAGCGAGCTCCAGCTCCGCCGCGATCCGGGTTGCCCGGCTTGCGGGGACGGTGTGCTGCCCGAGGCCAGCGCTGATGATGGCGTCTTCACCTTGCCAACCACACCAGCCACAGCCACGGGGGTGAATGCATGACCGCGGTCCGCATCCCGCCGGTCCTGCGCCAGCAGGCCGGCAACCAGAAGAAGGTCGAGGTCACCGGTTCCACGGTGGGCGAGGCCCTCGAGTCGCTGCTCGGGACCTACCCGGGCCTGCGCGAGCAGATCTTCACCGCCGACGGCTCGCTCAATCGCTTCGTCAACGTCTACGTCAACGGTCGAGACGTGCGCTACGAGCAGGAGCTGGCCACGCCGGTGGGAGGGAGCGACGAGGTCATCCTGCTGCCGGCCATGGCCGGGGGTCGCTAGCAAGGGCCGGCACAGCGTGACCATGACCGGGCGGCGGTCGGGCCCCGAGACCGATGCGCTGCGACCGCACGCGCATGGTGGCAACGCCCGCCACGGTGGACGCTTCCCCAGCATCGTGGACGCCATCGGCTTCACGCCGCTGGTCGAGGTGCCCCGCGTCTGCCCCAACCCGAACGTTCGGCTCTACGTCAAGCTGGAGTTCATGAACCCGACCGGCTCGGTCAAGGACCGCGTCGCCAAGTACCTCATCGAGGACCTGGAGTCATCGGGCCGGCTGCGACCAGACTCCATCATCATCGAGCCCACCAGTGGCAACACCGGCATCGGCCTGGCCATGATCGCCCGACGCAAGGGCTATCGCGTGGCGGTGGTCGTGCCCGAGAACGTGACCATGGAGCGGCGCCAGCTGCTGGCGCTGTTCGGGGCGGAGGTCATCGATTCCCCCGGCCATCTCGGCTCCAACGGTGCGGTGGCCCTGGCCAAGCACCTCGTGGCGAAGGACCCTCGCTTCGTGATGCCCTACCAATATGGCAACGACGCCAACCCGCGGGCCCACGAGGAGACGACGGCGGAGGAGATCATCGCCGACTGTCCCGAGGTCGATGCCTTCGTGGCCGGGCTGGGCACGGGCGGCACGCTGATGGGCGTGGGGCGCCGGCTGCGCCGGCACAATCCCGACGTGCGCATCTTCGCCGCTGAGCCGTTGCCGGGCGAGACGGTCCAGGGTCTGCGCTCGCTCGACGAAGGCTTCATCCCCGAGATCTTCGACCCTGGGCTCATCGACGGCAAGTTCCTCGTCTCCAATACCGAGGCCATCGAATCCCTGCGCGAGCTGACCGAGAAGGAAGGCATCTTCGCCGGTGTCTCCTGCGGGGCCGTGATGGTCGCGGCCAAGCAGCTGGCTCGCGAGATGGAGCACGGCACCATCGTGGCGCTGCTCGCCGATGGCGGATGGAAATACCTGAGCGAGGACATCTGGACGCGCGACCTCGAAGCTGACGAGGAAGTCGTGGACAGCTTGAACCTGTGGTAGACGACCGAGCCGGTCGAGCTCCCGAGGTGCTCTCGGATGCGAGCGAGCCGGCGGCGACCGGAGCGGGTGCGGTCGTGCCCGACGTGGCCGCCTGGCAACGGGCAGCCGACGCCGGGGCCGCGGCCCGGGCCGCTGATGTCGCCCTGCCGCGAGGCGGGGGACCGCCCTGGGTCCCGGCCTCGGCCCGCATCCCGGCACCGGTGCGCGAGGCGCTCCTCGCGTGGCTGCGTGCGGCCCGTCCCAACGAGGGCTGGGGGCTCCTTGTCGCCGATCGGGCGGCGGAAGACGGCGGCGTCCCCGACCGGTTCGTGGGCATGCGCAACGCGGCCGAGTCACCCTATCGCTACTATCCCGACTCGGAAGAGCTGCTGCGGGTGATGCTGGAGATCGACGACGCGGACGAGGTCGTCTGGGGCGTGGTCCACTCGCACGTGGCCTCGCCTCCCTACCCGTCCCCGACCGACATCGGCCTGGCCACTTACCCCGAGGCGGTGTATGTCCTGGCCTCGTTCGCCGCGGAGCCACCGGACCTGCGAGCCTGGACCATCGTCGATGGCGCGGTCAACGAGGTCGTGCTGGAGCGAACCTGACGGCGTATTACACTCGAGCTCCAACGAAGTGGGAGTGATTCACATGAGCCAGCTACTGGTCATCACCTTCGAGAAGCGAGAGACCGCCGGCCAGGCAGCCGAGCGCCTCAAGGGCCTGAATGCGGCCCACGGCCTGGACATCGGGGACATGGCCGTGGTCGAGAAGGATGACGACGGCAAGGTCCACGTCCATCACGGCGTCGACACGACCACCGCTGGTGGGGCCATCGTGGGTGGCGCGCTGGGCCTGCTCCTGGGGCTCGTCTTCTTTCCCGTGGCGGGGATCGCCATCGGCGCACTCGCGGGCGGCTTCATCGGGCGTTCGCTGCACCAGAACGTGGACAAGAACCTCGTCAGCGACGTCACCAATGACCTGACGCCCGGCACCTCGGCCATCTTCGTCATCGGCTCCGGCTCCCCCTCAGCCCTCGTCGGCGCCCTCGATCCGTTCAAGGGCAAGGTCTACCAGACCACGCTCGACCCGGAGACGGAGGCCGAGATCCAGCGCGCGCTGGACCACGCCGCCGAGTAGCTCCTCAGCCCCTCCCGCTAGTCGGCGGGGCGCAGCGCGATGAGCTGGACCGGTCCGCGCTCGCTGTTGCGGCCGTTGAGCGCGAGGAACTCGACGCGCCCGTCACCGTCGTAGTCCAGCGCCTCCACCGCGTCCGCGCTCCCGCCCTCGACGGTGGGCGTGTCCAGCCGTTGCCAGCCGCGACCATCGCCCTCGTTGCGCAGCAGCAGGTCGCGCCCGTTGTCGCGGGTCTTGGCCTGCAGCACGTAGAGGTCGAGGTCGCCGTCACCGTCTGCGTCGCCGGTCGCGAGGGCCGTGCCACCCGTGACGGGCTCTTCGGCCACGCGCCGGAACCGGCCATCACTGCCCCGTGACACCACCAGCCGGTCCTCGGATAGCTGGACGAGGTCGAGCACACCGTCGCCGTCGAGGTCGGCCAGGGCGGCGCCGCGCTCGCCGATCGACTCGATGCCGGCGTCCGCGGTCACGTCGGCCACGGCCATGCCGGGCTCGTTGCGGTAGAGCCGGATGCCCGCTTCGGGCTGCACCGCCCGCTTGTCCCAGTACACCAGCAGGATGTCGTCGCGTCCATCGCCGTCGTAGTCGCCGATGTCGAGGTCCTCGGTTGCGAGGCCGGTGTCGAAGCCCGGGATGGGCGCTGCCTCGAAGCGTGCCGGCGCCACCTGCAGGTAGACGCGACCAGCCGAAGGCTGGCCGTCCATGCGCTTGGTCTCCTGGCCCAGCAGGAGGTCGAGGTCACCGTCTTCGTCGAGGTCCACGAACCGTGGCTGGCGACCGCGGCCGAGAGGCTCGGTGGCACCGCCGGCCCAGGGCTCGAGCTCCGGTGCGGCACCGCCCGGGTCCAGCCACAGCTGGTTGGCCTTGACGCCGGTCCCGCGCGAGGCGCCGAAGGCGCAGTAGAGGTCGGGCAGGCCGGAGGCGTCGATGTCGTCGGCGGCACAGGCGTGGCGGTCCCCCCCGCCGAAGCGCAGCCCGCTGTCGCGGAAGCCAGTCCCGCCGTCGTTGAGATAGAGCCGTGCCCGGGCTCCGTGGCGGCCGAGGAAGAGGTCGTCGTGACCGTCGCCGTCGAAGTCAGCCACGGTCGCTCCCCATGACTGGCTGGCCACCGGCAGCCCGGCCTCCTTGGCTACGTCGACCACGGCCACCGGTCCGGCGAGGGCCTCGGCCGGAGGCGGTGTGACCGGCTTGCCGGCGGGTGGCGCGAGCTGCGTCCCGGTCGTTGCCTGCGGCAGCTTCACCCGGCTACGACAGATGCGCGCGACGAGGCCATCGTCGGTGCGGCCGACGACCCAGCCATCGCCGGCCGGATCGCCGGCGATGCCGGTGATCGCGCCCATGCCCCAGGCGGGCCGGGCCAGGGAGATCGAGCTGCCGTCGCTCTGGGCGAGGCGGACGACGAGCGGCAGGTAGCGTCCCTTTCCGGGGTCCCAGGTCGTGCCGCCGACGATGACGGCGTCACCCTCCGCCGATACCGAGGTCAACAGGGTCGGCGCCACGCCGACCGCCGGTCCACTCGTCACCGACCAGTCTGAGCCGTCCCAGCGCAGCAGCAGCGGCTCGATGGTGCTGCCGGAGAGCCGGTGCCCCACGGCCCACCCGCCGGCCGGGTCGCGCATGTCGATGTCAGCCACGACCGCGTCATGCAGCCCAGCGACCTGGTAGCGGGTCCAGCCCTCGCCGGCACGCACCGCGAGGTACGGGACCATCTCGCCCTCGGCATCGTCGATGGCGGTGCCGGCCACCCACACCTGGCCATCGTCGCTGATGGAAACGCTCGAGAGCGTCGCACGCTCGCCCGCCGCCAGGGGCAGCGTCTCGCCGCGCCAGTGGTCCGCGCGCCACTCGAGAGCCCACGGTCGCTGATCGCCCGGCTGGCCCTGCACGAAGCCGGCCGCCCAGACGGCGGGACCACGGGCTGCGACGTCGGTCAGGGCGGCGTTGAAGCCCTTCGGCTCCGGCGTCGGCAGCAGCTCCCAGCCCGCATCGGTGCGGCGGGTGGCGTAGGCGGTCACGAAGTCGGTCTCGCGCGCGAAGCCCACCGCCCAGACCGGCTCGCCCGGCCCGGCCACGGCGATGGCCATGAGCCCGCTGTCGCGGGTCGCGGGCGTGGGCGGCAGCTCCAGCTCGGCTGACTCGCCCACGCCGTGCAGCACCGAGGCCTGCCGCAGGCCGCCACCGAGCAGCGAGCCGCCGGCGATCCAGGCCTCGTCTGGCGCGCTCATGGCGACGCCCTCCGGCGCGATGTCGTCGCGCAGCTCCAGCTCGGTCCAGCCACGCTCGCAGATGGCCGCGGCTGCGGGGTCCTGCGCCGTGGCGGCGAAGGGCACGCTGGCGGTGGCGAGGACCAGTCCGGCTGACAGCGCCAGCGCGGGCAGGAGGCGAGGGGAGCGGGTGGTCATGGGTTCATCTTGCCT
>Ga0210085_1000305_pt1 | contig 21493 bp, 17 predicted proteins | sample China_Galinas_PW_5_FD_184866 | JGI IMG/M metagenome (GOLD analysis project Ga0210085, IMG submission 184866) | Wetland microbial communities from San Francisco Bay, California, USA, that impact long-term carbon sequestration - China_Galinas_PWC_D1... | ecosystem: Environmental > Aquatic > Marine... | reverse complement strand
AATAAATGGGTTGAAACCTATTCTTTTGATGCCCTGCGCAATCGTATGGTCGTAATAGTTTTGCGGGTGATGAAATAAGACGCAATACCGGGCAAAATCCCCAGTATGACACCGCCCGCAATCATGGCAATTGTAACATCCATTCCCAGATCTAAAAGTTCCAGGACCGACTCGTATTTGACGTCAAACGGCGCCGGATTTCCAAGAAGATACATTCCTACCTTATAACTTCCCCAGTAGAAAAGCGGAGCGGTGATGGGATTGCAAAACCAAACCCCCAATGCTGCGGCGGCTTTGCTTCCGCGAAGAATAAATGCCAGGGAAACAGCGATAACCGTATGAAACGGCATGGTTGGCGTGATGCCGATAAAAACACCAATGGCCATACCCATGGCGACATAATGAGGATCTCCCTTGAGGTTTTTAACACGGTCGACAAGTTCGCGAAGGCTATGCTTACTTAATCGTCCCGGGGATGCTTTGATATTTGAATCCTGTCTGGTTTCTTTCATGGTTTTAACGTTTATGAGAAATTCGAAACGGTATAGGGTTATCACGAAAAATCGCGATTTTCAACATTTCAATGGCTAAAGGACAGCCCTAAAGCCTTTGCTTGACTTTTTATCTAATTTTTGATGAGGTCATATTAAGCTTTTTCCGAGTAAATTTCCAACATAATCATGGAATCGGCATAAGAATAGGAGGATCACATGGCCAGAAAAAAAGGAAAGACGGTAAGCTTTGATGCAATGGTAAAATTCTTTATGCAGTACTATAATATTCCGACAAAGAAGGATGTCGAAAAACTGGTAGAGCGGATGGATCAGCTTGAAAAGGTGATTAAAGAATCTGAATTATACGGCAAAGGCAGACGTATTTCCACCTTAAAATCCTCAAAAGAAACAACATCAGCGTCAAGGTCTGCTACGACGTCTTCTAATATGGTATTCGAAGTTATCAAACGCTTCAAAAAAGGCGTCGGCTTTTCCGAAATCCAGGAAAGAACCGGTTTTGGAGAAAAAAAACTTCGAAATATTATTTACCGATTGCACAAAATGAAAAAAATTTCCCGAAAGAGCCGTGGAATTTATGTCGCTTCCTAGATCAAATTTAAAATTTGCTTTTTACCTTATCATACATTTCCAGGTGACCCTATTATGAAACCATCTTCTGATAAAAACAACCTCGATCTTCTACAGGCCGCCGGGGTTTTAGGCTATTCCATCACAAAGATTATCGCCCTCAAAGAAATTGATTCCTTTCTTTATCTTCTCGAGCACTCGCATACCGGCACCCGACACGTTCACATCAGCAACGGCGATGAAGAAAACACGTTTAGCGTCGCCTTTAAAACAGTTCCATCGGATTCCACCGGTGTGGCACACATTTTGGAACATACGGTTTTATGTGGGTCCCGAAAATTTCCGGTACACGATCCTTTCTTTTCCATGCTCAAAAGAAGTTTAAATACGTTCATGAACGCTTTTACTGCATCCGACTGGACCATGTATCCGTTTTCAACTCAGAATAAAAAAGACTTTTACAATCTTATGGATGTTTATCTGGATTCGGCTTTTTATCCCAATATTGAAGAACTCAGCTTCAAGCAGGAAGGGCATCGCATTGAAATAGAAGGTGATCCAAAAGACGCAGAATCGTTGAAGTTTGTTTATAGAGGCGTCGTATACAACGAGATGAAAGGGGCCATGTCATCACCGAACCAGGTAATGGGCCGGTCTATTTTAAATGCCCTTTATCCTGAAACCACATACAGTTATAATTCCGGCGGCGATCCTGTGGTCATCCCCCGGTTGACCTACAACCAGCTAAAATCTTTTCACAAGAGGCACTATCATCCCAGCAACGCTTTTTTTTATACTTATGGGAATTTGCCCTTAAAAGATCATCTGAAATTTATCAATGACAAAATCCTAAAGCATTTTAAGCGCATTGACCCGGGAACCGATGTTTTATCTCAGCCTCGATGGAATCATCCGCAAAAAAAACAATATACCTACCCTTTGGACAAAAATGAGGATCCATCAAAAAAATGCCAGGTTTGTGTGGCATGGCTCACCGCTGATATCAAAGATGCTTTCGAAGTTTTAGTTCTATCACTTTTAGAAAGGATTCTTCTTGGAAATCCGGCATCTCCGTTGCGCAAAGCGTTGATCGATTCAAATCTTGGATCATCCCTTAGCGATGGAACCGGATTTGATGCCGATAATAGAGATACCCTGTTTGCCTGCGGGCTAAAAGATGTCACCATATCCGACGCTACGAAAATCGAAACCATTATTTTCGATGTTTTAAAAGATTTGTCGGAAAAAGGCATCGATAAAAAAATCATTGAATCCGCCATTCACCAAATCGAATTTCACCGCAAGGAGATCACAAACACCCCGTATCCATATGGAATTAAATTGTTGTTGACCTTTGGTGGAAGCTGGTTTCACGGCGGCGATCCGGAAAGAATTTTAAGATTCGACGAGGATTTAAAAAAACTGCGTAATGAAATTGAAAAAGGTCCCTTTTTTGAAAACCGAATCAACACGTATTTCCTGGAAAATCCACACCGCGTTCTTTTAACACTTGTTCCGGATCAAACCATGGAAGAAACGGAAAGCGAACGCGTCGAAAAAGAACTCGAGCAGGTCCTTGCCGACACAACGCCATCTGAACTTGAAAAAATAATAGCAGATACCAACGCATTAAAACAGCTTCAGGAAGAAATCGAAGACGTATCCTGTCTTCCCACCCTGGCGCTCGATGATATTCCCCCTTCGGTTCAACGGGTGGAAGCCTCAGACGCATATTCCACGATTCCGGCCACGTGTTATTCGCAGCCGGCCTCCGGAATTTTTTATTTTATGGCAGTTGCCGGAAGCGGCCTGCTGCCCAAAGAACGCATCCCTCTGGTTCCTTTTTTCTGCCACGCGTTCACCAAAATAGGCACGGCCCTTAATGACTATGTCGAGATGGCACGCCGTATGGATGCCCATACCGGCGGCATGAGCCTTTCCTGTCATGCCCGCACCGGCTTTGAAGGTACGGCTGAATGTCTGCCGTTTATTGCGTTTAATGGAAAATGCCTGGTCCGGAATCAGGACAAAATGTTTGAGATCATCGAAGAGTTTTTTTATCATTTTGATTTCTCAGATCTGATTCGATTAAAAAGTCTCTTTCTGGAATATCAAGCGGGCCTGGAATCCATGGTGGTTCAAAACGGCCATCGACTGGCCATGTCGTTGGCTTCGAGAAATTTTTCAATCAGCAGTGCGCTCAATGAAACCTGGAACGGCATTCATCAACTCAAAACCATAAAAACCATCACCCAAGATCTCTCTGACGACCATCTTAAATCCATTTCCCAAGAACTTAATGAAATTGGCAAAACCCTTTTTGTAAAAAATAATCTCAAAATCGCCTTGATCGGTGAAGACCAATCCCTTTCTTCAGCCTCGCCGGCAATCACATCCATACAAAAAAGGCTTGAACCGGCATCTGGACCCATAACATCAACAGCCGGATTTACCCCGCCTGAAATCAATGTTGCTGATGAAATCCCCAGGGAAGGGTGGAGCACTTCTTCAGCGGTCTCCTTTGTCGCCAGCACCTTTGAGACGGTTCGTCTGTCCCATGAAGATGCGCCGGCCTTATCCGTTATCAGCAAAATATTAAGATCCATGTATCTGCATCGGGAGATTCGTGAAAAAGGAGGGGCATACGGTGGATTTGCCATATACAGTCCCGAAGATGGGATTTTTTATTTCGGTTCTTACAGGGACCCGCACATCGTTTCCACCCTGAACGTATATGACGGCGCACGAAATTTTATAAGATCCGGAAACTTCAGCGATGAGGATATTAAAGAGGCCGTCCTCCAGGTCTGCTCGGAAATTGACAAACCCGATCCGCCCGGTCCTGCCGCAAAAAAGGCTTTTTTCAGAAAGATCGTTTCCTTATCGGACGACATGCGAGAACGCTTCAAGGAAAAACTCCTTGGAATGACCCGGAAGCAAGTCATCAATGCTGCTGAAAAATATTTCGCCGGCACCCCTGAGCGACAGGCTGTGGCGGTTATATCCAATGAAAACAAACTGAACGAAGCCAACAAAGAACTGGCCAAAAACCCGCTCAAGCTTTTCAGGATTTAGTGTAAAAGACAACTTTCGTCCATAAACTATTTGAGCCCTCGGGAAGTTTTTCTAAATCGTCGCTCCATGGAAATGGATGACATGCAAATCTTTTTTTACTATTACCTATGACCTATAACCCATTACCCATAACCCGATTTTTACTTGGTTGCATTCAACATTTCTATAAGCAGCGCCTGAATCCTCGGCTCGCTGTAAAGATCCGTGTCTTTGAGCCCGGCCACTTTGGCACGAAAGGCGTCGATATCCGGATGCGCTTCGATTTCCATCCCCTTTTCCTTTAAAAACGCAAGCCGGTCGGCGTTCTTGGATCGATTGTCATTTCGCTGAAACACCGCAGCCTCATGGATGGTTCTTTGAATCAAATCCTGTGTGTTGGCATCCAGCGTCTGCCACCATTTTAATGAAGCCACGTCAATGTGAGGAGAGTAGACATGGCGGGTCAGGGTCATATATTTCTGAACTTCATAAAATTTATAGACTTCCATGACCCAGAGAGGATTTTCCTGGCCGTCGATAACCCCCTGCTTCAACTCAGTATAGATTGGCCAGGGCATGGGGATGGGATTTGCACCCAGCGTCTGCCATATGGCTTTGTGAAGCGCAGAAGCCATGACGCGAATTTTGAGTCCTTTGATGTCATCGGGACGTTTCACGGGATGTTTGTTATTGGTAAGGTCCCTGAAACCGTTTTCCGAAAAACAGAGTCCCTTAAATCCCGCCCTCTCCAGGCTCTGTAGAATTTTAGCTCCCAACGGGCCATCCAGAATCTCATCGGCTTGTTCATTGTCCTTGAACAGAAAGGGATAGTTGATCACCCTTACTGCCGGGTCAAATGTATCAAAAAGGCCACCGGTAATGATTCCCATCTGCATCGTGTTCATCTGGATCTGTTGCAGGATTTCAGTTTCATTACCGATGGATTGGGAATGGAAAATCTGAACACTGATATTACCATTTGACGCCGGTTCAATAAGTTCCTTAAATTTTTCTGCCACGATGTTTTGGGCCGATCCCGGTTTGGTGACAACGCCCAGCTTGATCCGAGTCAAGGCCATGGCAGAACCGGTATAGAACAATAGGGCACATATGGTAATAAGCCATAGCGATTTTTTCATCATATGATCCTCCTTAGATTCATGTGGTTATTTTTTTGAGCGCTTGTATGGTTGATGCTGAAATCGAATCTCGGGCCGCTGCAATATCGATGGTATAAAACGCAAGCATTTTATACAGAGCAAGAAGTTCAGGTCTTTTGGATCCGATTTCCTCGATATGCGTTTCTAGGGTTTTGATGTCTCCTCTGGCAATGGGACCGGTCAGCGCTTTTTGAACGCCGACGTTTCCTATATTTGACAATGTCCCTTCAATCAAAGGTTTTAATAGATTAAACGCATCTTGCCGGTGGACACCGGCTTCTTGGATGAGTCGAATGGCAAGGTCAAGCAGTGTCACGAGATAGTTTGAAGCCACCACTGCCGATGCATGGTAGAGGGTTTTGGCTTCCGTTAAAAGGGTCACCACCGTCCCGCCGAGATCTTCGGCAATTGTTTTAGCGATGTTAACTGCCGAACTTTCACCTTCTAAAGAAACAATGATCCCTTGAAAAGGATTGGTTTTGTGATCGGCCGAAGCAAAACTCTGTAACGGATGCATGGATCCTATCCATGCACCGCATGTTTTCGCACCCGATAACACAGATGATGCCAGTGCCCCGCTACAATGCATTACAACGGCATTATCTGCAAAGCCGGTGTTTCGGGAAATGCTGTTACACGTGTCTTCGATGGCACTGTCGGGTGTTGTGATAAACACGACATCCGCATCTCGCGTGATGTCCCATGGAACATCGCTGAAATGATCGGAAAGAACCATGTCAGCCACATGTTTGGCTGATGAAAGACGTTTACTGGCAAAACCGGCGGACCGGTATCCGGCCCGGGTTAAAAATATCGCAAGGGCGGTTCCGACTTTTCCACATCCGACAATGGCAAATGAAGGTTTCATTTTGTTTTCCTTTTCGGTCTTATCTTTGGTATTTTAAGTGACTACAATGGCGAAACAACCCTTGTCAAGCCAAAGCAGCGCATCATTTTGATATGTCGGGTGTTTAATATTTTCTTGACACACAGTCCCATTGGCCATACGTTGACATCTCAAATACGGACTTTTTTCTACGATCGCATCCGAACGATTTTTCTCTAAACAATTTTAACAGTTAGGGGTTGTTCTGAAACATAATCCAACATCGAAAAATCATACAAAAGATAAAATCTTCACCTTCAGAAAAATGATAGAGATTATTTTGGAGGAGAACCAATGTCTGACAGGAAATATCACCGAAAAAGCGGCCGGAGATTTTATCCAAATGATCCGGAACGCGGAATCCGTATTTTTTTCCGCACAGGGAAGATCCGGTTTTATCCTGAGATGTTTTTGCATGCGATTGATGCATTTGGGATACAGGGTTTACTTTTGCGGCGAAACTGTGACGCCTGCCATTACCGGTAACGATCTTCTCATTGTGTTAAGCGGGTCCGGACAAACCCCATCGACCCTCGAAGCAGTGAGGCTTGCCAAACAATATAAGGCCGAAACATACGGTATCCTGGGAAATATCGAATCCGGAATCGGTTCACTGGTGGATCACAGCCTCCACATTCCCGGAACCACCAAACTGTGCCGTGATGATGAGCCGGAATCCGCTCAAATGGCCGGCTCTCTTTTTGAACAATCTGCCTTTCTTTTTTTGGAGGCAGTGATATTAAAGATGTATCAAACCCGAAAAAAAGAGGTTGGAAGCGTTTCATCCAGACATGCGGTGATTGAATAAAGGAGGAAATATGAAATCCGTCCTGCAATTGGCATTAGATTTTGTAGATTTAAAACGGGCATTGAAAAGCGCCCGGGCCGGGATTGCCGGCGGCGTTGACTGGCTCGAAGCCGGTACGCCACTCATCAAGAGTGAAGGTTTACATGCCGTCAGGGAACTCAGGAAACTTTTTCCTGACAGCACCATCGTTGCAGATATGAAAATTATGGATGCCGGCAGAACCGAGGTCGAAACTGCCGCCAAAGCAGGTGCCAATATCGTGGACGTGCTCGGGGCATCCAGTGATGCGACCATCCGGGAGTGCATCCAGGCCGGAAAAAACTATGGGGCAAAAATAGTAGTGGACATGATTGCAGTGAACGATGTTCTGTCCAGAGCAAAACAGGTCGAGGACTTTGGGGCTGACTATGTGTCGGTACATTGCGCCATTGACGAGCAGATGGAAGGTAAAGATCCTTTCGACGTTTTACGTCAGGTCAGCGAAGCATTGTCCATTCCGGTAGCAGTAGCCGGAGGTATAAATTCTGAAACCGCCGCCAGAGCGGTGGAGGCCGGTGCAGCCATCGTTATTGTGGGAGGCGCCATCACCAAAGCCATGGATCCTGAACAGGCGGCCCGAGACATCCGCCAGGGACTCGATACCGGAAAAAGCATCAGCACCACTCTTTTTAAACGTAAAGGTGAAGCCCAGATTCGTGAAATTCTGGAAATGGTGTCGGCGGCGAACCTTTCGGACGCATTGCACCGGGGAGGGGTTCTTCAGGGAATTCGACCGCTTTTTCCAGGTATCCGAATGATAGGACAGGCCGTTACGGTAAGAACATATCCCGGAGACTGGGCCAAACCGGTGCAGGCCATTGATGTGGCACAGCCGGGTGAAATTGTTGTTATCGATGCCGGTGGAGCGGGGCCTGCCCTCTGGGGCGAACTGGCAACGTACTCAGCCTTGCAAAGGAAGCTGGGCGGTGTTGTCATTGACGGCGCCATAAGAGATACTCCGGAAATTATAGCCTTAAAATTTCCGGCCTTCAGTAAACTTGCCATGCCCAATGCCGGAGAGCCCAAGGGGTTTGGAGAGATTGGCGTTCCTGTAACGGTGGGCAATATGCGCATAGAGCCTGGGGACTGGCTGCTGGGAGACGACGACGGCGTTGTCGTCTTGCCTAAGGCAATCGCCGTGGAATATGCCAACCGGAGCATGGATGTACTTGAGAAAGAAAACCGCATACGAGAAGAGATTAAAGAGGGAAGCACCCTGAGTAAGGTGGCGGAACTCCTGCGCTGGGAAAAGAAATAAAGATGATACAGCTCATCAGAGGATTCAAAGATATTCTTCCCGGAGAAGTGGAGCTCTGGCAGCAGATCGAGAAAATTGCCAGGTCTCTTCTTGAAGATTTCGGATTCAAAGAAATCCGCATCCCGATCATGGAGAGTACGGAACTGTTTGCCCGAAGCATTGGTGAAGATACGGATATTGTCGAAAAAGAGATGTATACTTTCCCGGACAGAAAAGGAGATCTGATTACCCTCCGGCCCGAAGCCACCGCATCGGTCTGTCGTTCCTATATCCAGCATAAATTGTATGCAACCGATCCGGTCCGAAAATTTTATACCATCGGTCCCATGTTTCGTCGAGAAAGACCCCAAAAGGGAAGATACCGGCAATTCTATCAGATCAATGCTGAAATTTTTGGTGTGGATTCACCCTTGGTTGATGTTGAGCTGATTTTTATCCTGGTAACACTTTTTTCAAAACTGTCTGTTTCCGATGTGAACGCCCATATCAATTCACTGGGGTGTCCTGAATGCCGTCCAATGTTCAAAACGGCACTTTCAGATTTTTTAACATCTTTAACGGATAATCTCTGTTCGGACTGTGTCCGGCGAAAAGACCGGAATCCTTTGCGTGTACTCGACTGCAAGGTGCCTTCCTGCCGAGCGGCCATGACGGAGGCACCGTCGATTCTGGATTCTTTGTGTCCGGCGTGTGATCAACATTTTGAAACCGTCAAAACAGCCCTTTCAGCGCTAAACGTTCCATTTGTGGTCGATAAAGGTCTGGTTCGGGGTTTGGATTATTACACCCGTACAACGTTTGAAATTCAAACCAGTGCCTTGGGCGCACAAAATGCCATTGCAGGCGGCGGTCGGTATGATGGTCTGATAAAAGTCCTGGGAGGGCCCGATATTCCGGCAACAGGTTTTGCCATCGGGCTGGATAGATTAACGGAAATTGCCGGCGCCAACCGTACCGATCTCATTAAAACCCCTGACATTTTTATCGCTGCTCTGGGCGAAAAGAGCCGTTCTTTGGCATTTGAATGGAATTGTGCACTCTGCCTTGAAGGTGTCAAAACTGAAATGGAATTTGACGACAAAAGCTTAAAAAGCCAAATGAAACGAGCCCATCGACTGGGGGCAAAACATGTCTTGATCGTAGGGGATAACGAGATTAAAGAAGGCAACGTGATATTGCGCGACATGAAGACAAAAGACCAGATGTCAATCCCCATTGAAGATGTTGTGGAGAATATCAAAGCGAAAATTTCGTGATTTAAACCTGAATTTTGAACGTGTTGGAGGCCTTCATATGCAAGGCACTTAAGGGTGAAGCCATAGTGAGCTATTGCGAGCCCTTAATAACGCAGAAGATGGAAGCCTTCGGCTCGCCCTTTGGGTATAAATTAATGAGAAAAATGATCATCATCCGATACACCATTCAGGAAAAATAAAAAAGATTCTCATTAATTTTCATTCAAGATTCAGGATAGAAAGGAGTCAAACCATTGTCAGACAAGCTTGGAAATATGAGAAGGACCCATACCTGCTGTGAACTCGGTGCAGACGATGTCGGCGCTGAAGTGGTGTTGATGGGATGGGTACAGAGACGGAGGGATCACGGCGGGGTGATCTTTGTTGACCTGCGGGACAGAGAAGGACTCACGCAGGTGGTTTTCAACCCCGAGGTCAGCCCCAAGGTTCATGAAAAGGCCCATGTCCTCCGCAGTGAATACGTCATCGGCATACGCGGGAAGGTGGAAAAAAGACTGGAAGGGATGACCAACCCCAAATTGAAAACCGGTGAGATTGAAATTTTTGTCACGGAACTCAACATATTCAATGCCGCAGAAACACCGCCGTTTATGATCGAAGACAATGTGGATGTTTCGGAAAATATACGGTTAAAATTCCGCCATATCGATCTCAGACGAAGGCTTTTTCAAGAGAACATTATAAACCGGCACAAGGCTGCCGCCTCTGTGAGACAATACCTGAACAGCAGAAAATTTATCGACATTGAAACACCGGTACTGACCCGCAGCACCCCGGAAGGCGCAAGGGACTATCTGGTGCCCAGCCGGGTAAACCCGGGTCTTTTTTACGCGCTTCCACAGTCACCCCAAATTTTCAAACAACTTTTAATGATTTCCGGGTTTGACCGCTACTACCAGATTGTGAAATGCTTCAGAGATGAAGACCTCAGGGCGGACCGCCAGCCGGAGTTCACTCAGATCGACATGGAAATGTCTTTTGTCGGGGAAGACGATGTAATGGATGTTGCAGAAGGACTCATGACCAAACTTTTCAGAGACGTTCTGAACTTCGATCTCAAGACCCCTTTTCCGCGCCTTTCTTATGAAGATGCCGTGGGCCGTTTCGGGCTGGACAAACCCGATATCCGGTTCGATCTGGAACTTGTGAACATTTCAGATATTGTGGAAAATGCCGGCTTTAAGGTCTTTGCCGATGTCGTTAAAAAAGGCGGCATTGTCAAGGCATTGAATGCCAAAGGCTGCATCAATTTTACACGAAAAGAAATCGATGATCTAACCGAGTTCGTCGCCGTCTACAGGGCAAAGGGACTGGCATATATCAAGGTGCATGAAGATTCATGGCAATCTCCCATTGCTAAATTTTTTACCGAGGATGAAAAACAGGCACTGGCACAACGCATCGATATGCAAGCCGGGGATCTTGTCTTTTTTGTGGCGGATCGGCCCAAAGTCACCAACGAAGCACTGGGAAATCTTCGCAACTTTCTCGGAAAAAAACTTGGACTATTTCAAGAAAACACCTTTAGCTTTGTATGGGTGACCCGGTTCCCGTTAATGGAATACGATGAAAATGAAAACCGGTACCAGGCACTTCACCATCCGTTCACAGCCCCTTTAGAAGAAGATTATGATCTGCTGGAAAACGACCCGCTTTCCGTCAGATCACGGGCATACGATCTGGTGCTAAACGGCTCGGAAATTGGCGGCGGCAGTATCCGTATCCATCAGAGGAAATTGCAGGAGAAAGTATTTGCAGCATTGGGTATGGATCGAAAAACCTATGAGGAAAAGTTTGGATTTTTGCTGTCGGCACTCGATTCCGGCGCGCCGCCCCACGGGGGAATTGCCTTCGGCTTCGATCGTCTGGTGATGATCCTTTGCGGACAACCTTCAATACGGGACGTGATCCCCTTTCCGAAAACCCAGAAAGCCGCGTGTCTGTTGACCGATGCCCCTTCGGAAGCCGACAAGGCTCAGCTCGATGAGCTTTCTTTGAGAATAAAAAAGCTGTAGCGTCAGATAAGGAACATTTTTATAATAAACTCGGTCTTAGAAATTTCTTCCTAAATTGAGCGATTTTCAAGTTTGCCGCATATACAAGGAAGATGTTGTTTCGCTATAGTCGGCTATGCGGAACGGCATCTGACGCAGTAGATGTGGTCAAATTGGAAATCCCGTAGGGTTTCAAGTTTTTGAAATTCAGAATGGCAGAATACCTTAAAAATATAATCAAATTAACCATTCCAAAAATTTGAAACGCTCAGTTTAGGTTTTTGTAACCGACGATCACGATGTAACCTTTATTTGCCGTCTTCGATATCGTTGCCCGCACTATTTTTGAAGCTGATTTCATTTTCATCCGGCCCAAGGTCGATGGTGTCGGACTTATTCCAGGAAGTTGTTCTTTTCAGATTTACTCTGGCCGGTTTGTATCTGGGATCGATATCCATTGCTGCAAGATAGAATTTCTGCGCTTCGAACATATCTCCATCGATCTCAAGAAGCGCCCCGAGCAGGTTATATGCTTCGGGCTGGCCCGGATCGGCCGCGATGGCTTTGCGGACTGTTTCGCTTGCAGCGGCAAAGCTCCGGTCCGTGATATGACGCTTGGCCAGTTCGATCAAAGCGCGATAATCGATGGTTCGCTCTTCATCCAGTGTCTCACGTTCCAGCACCGATTTGGCCAGTTCCCTAATTTCGCCCGGACTGAACGGCTTCTGAATGAAGTCAACCGCACCAAGCTTCATGGCCTCCACGGCAGACTCGATGGTGCCGTGTGCCGTAATGATAATCACCCGGATTTTGGGCCGGTCTTCTTTGATTCGACGCAGCACCTCCATGCCGTCCATTCCCGGCATTTTCAGGTCCAAAAACACCAGCCCGAACAAACCGTTGCGAAGTTTTTCCAGTGCCTCCTCGCCGCTTGTCGCTGTTTGGACCGGCATATCCAGCAACTCTAGAGACTGAGACATGGTCAGGCGGATGTTTTTTTCGTCGTCTACAACCAGAATCGATTTCTTTTCCATGTATTCCTCCTATAAATCTATCGGCAGGGTGAAGGTAAATGTGCTCCCCTGACCGGAAGATGATTCCACCCAAATCGTACCCCCGTGAGCGCGTACAATCTCTTTGCAGATAGCGAGTCCCAAACCCGTGCCTCCGGCATCTCGTCCATTCATCTGAACGAATTTCTCGAATATCTTTGATTGATATTCAGGGGGTATTCCCGGTCCATCGTCACGCACGGACAGGTGGACGTTCGGCCCGATTCTGTGTGCCAAAAGTTGAATGTGCCCGCCTTTTCTCACATACCGCAATGCATTGGAAACCAGGTTGGTCAGCACCCAGGCGATCTTGTTGACATCCACGCGAATTCTGGACAGATCCCCGGTTAACTCCGACGTAAAACTGACCTCCTTTATGTCCATCTGGCTTTTGAAAACCGCCTGCACTTGATCAAAAAGCGTCCGAACCGGAACGCTCTCAAACTCCAGTTCGATTTTGCCTGCTTCGATCTTGGACAGGTCCAGCAAGTCATTGACCAAGGCTTTCATCCGGTGAACTTCCTCGTGAGCCGCCTGCAAAAGATCCCGGTCCTTTTCAGCGAGCTCGTGGGCGACGTGTTCCAAAAGCAGGTCAACGCTCATTCCCAGACTGGTCAGTGGAGTCCGCAGCTCGTGGGACGCCGCCATGACGAATTCACTCTTGATACGTTCCACTTCCTTCAGGCGGGTGACGTCTTTTAGCAGCAGTACGATGCCTGACAGATTGCGATCCCTTCCACGAATGGCCGTAATGGAAAACAGATAGTGCCGAGACCGCTCTCCCTCAAAAAAGGTGACGATCCGCTGTTCATCGGGAACGGTGGGTTGCTTTCCGGTCTCCACGGTCTTGCGAATCAGATCGCAAACATTGGGATCCGGGAGGATGTCCGCGCACTGCAATATCCGGCTTTCGGCAAACTCCAAAACGAGCATCCGGCGCGCGGCGGGGTTGATGCCGGTCACTTTGAGGTTGGTGTCGAAAACCACCAGCCCGTCCTCAATGCTGGAAAGAATTGCCTCACCCTTGTTCTTTTCCGAGATGATCTGTTCGATGTTCATCTCGTGGTAGCGACCGAGCTGTGCGGCCATCTGATTGAACTCGCCGGCCAGGTGACCCAGCTCATCACCGGTTTCCACAGGCACCTGAACGGCATAGTCACCCGATGAAATTTTCCGGGATGCTTCCATGAAGTATCGGATCGGCCGAACGATCCGCTCGGCAAGGATCAGACTGAAAATCAGGGCCACAATCAATGCGGAAATCGCTACCAGAACGGTGGACCAGATCGCGCGTTTGGCGACGTGGCCTGCCCTAACACTGGCTTCATACATGGTTTTTTCGTTGAGATAACGCAACCCGACACATGCCTCTCGTACCTTGGCAAAGAGGGGGTGCACCAGTTCCTGGTAAGTAGTTAAAGAAGACCGAATAGGTATTTTTGCCGTATTTCGTAACTCTGTCAACCTGGAAAATTGTCGCCGGTACTTCGAGTAATCGGACTCTATGGATTTGACAAGTTCCGCCTCGCCTTGAATCGTGGTATTGTCCTTGGCGCGGGCCAGCCACTCAAGAAACACCTTCTCGCTTTCCCGAAACTGGTCGATTCCTTTCTCACCGGCACCCAGAAACATAATCAGGATGCCGCTGTCCTGCCGTTCCAATTCATCCACCATGTTTTCGGCGGCAAGGATGCTCCGGTAGTTCTCGTGTAGAATTGCGTCGGTGGCCTTGCCCAAAGATACCAGATTCGTAACAGCCCACGCAACCACCAAGCCCATGAAGGCAAAGGCAACACCATATCCAATCAATATTTTCGCTTTCAACGTCATGGAGCGCCGCCCTCCATTCAATTACAGATAGTACGCCGATTTATTCTAAATGGTATGTTATAATACCAAAGATATCGCATGCAACAGAAAAAACTGGTCATTTCCCCAGCGCCTCAAGAACCATCCGTTCGTTAACAGGCTGTTAAAAAGATGATTCGAAAAACTTCATAGCCTGAGAATTGAAAGGCCGTTTTAAGATCAATAACCGATTTGCAGCGAACGAATTTCGAAATATTAATGAAAAGGTGGTTTTTCAAGAGAACAGAGAACGTCGGATCGAAATGTGGATTGTGCCGTGACTCTCTATAAAATCGGCGATTAGAAAACGAAACCCCGCATCTATGATGCGGGGCTCTATCTGTAAAGCAACCGGTTATAAAAGGGTTGCATTCGTGGTTGGCTCCCCAGCACGGACTCGAACCGCGGACAAGATGGTTAACAGCCATCTGCTCTGCCAACTGAGCTACTGGGGATTAATTGTAAAAAAACCTAATCTTATTAATTAAAACCAATACCGATGGTTAATCCCGACATCATGTCGGGCCTCGGCCAATTGAGCTATAGCGAAATCCCGCTTGGCGGGGCTGAGCTACTGTGGATTAATTGTAAACGTACTAAATAATAAAAACAAAATACCAAGTCAAGCAAAAACAAAATATTATTTTATGCCATTGCTGTTAATATTTCATGGTTGCCTGTTATTCAAAATTCTGCAATAATTAAGCTCAATTATTAATTGTTATTAAAGGGATAAATGGCCAAATGATATATTATCATTATATGAAAAGCCCTGTGGGAAAACTTCTGGTGGCGGGAAACAACAAAGGGGTGCATCTGATCAGCTTCCCCAAAGGGAAAAAACGCTATTTTCCGGAAGCCCATTGGGTGGAAGACCAAATACCCCTTCAAGAGGTGTTGCGCCAGCTTGAAGCCTATTTTGCCGGAAAACTGAAAACGTTTTCCCTGGACATTTGTTTGAACGTCACGCCATTTCAAGAAAAGGTGCTCACAGCCCTTCGTCAGGTGCCCTATGGAGAGACCATCTCATATGGCGAACTGGCTAAAAACATTGGAAATCCAAAAGCGAGCCGCGCCGTGGGACAGGCAAACGCCCGAAATCCCGTACCCATTGTCATTCCATGTCATCGCGTTATCGGAAACAACGGCAAACTAACCGGGTTCGGTGGCGGCATTCCAGTGAAACAGACCCTTCTTGATCTGGAGAAGCAATATCGATAATATGGAAAATCCTTGGAAACTGTTCCAAAAAAGGTTGGCGTTCAAAATTGATAAACTTGTAAAAAATCAGAATTGTGACGGTAAAGTAAAAAGTTCAAGGCGTCGCGAATTTTATAGACTGCGGCGTACTTATGTACGCCGCAGTGAACACGAAATGAAGCGCAACGCAGAAATTGGGTTTTTACGAAGCCGTCAAAATTTTTTCATCGCTTCTTTCAGACATCTACGCGCCTCATCCGAATACCAGCTCTCGATGAAATATACTTCCTTATCATCCTGACGGGCTGCCACCTGTTCTTCGATCATTTCCACCCGATTCTGTTTGATCATCTCATACCCCACTTTGGGCAGCGACCCCAACGTATCGGTGTGTTCGATGGCTGCCTCCACGACGTTCTCGATGGCTATAATTTTATCCACGATGCCCATTTCAAGTGCCTCATTCGACGGATAGAGTTTACCGCTCTCCATTATCTCGCGTGCCCTGCAAACCCCTGCTATAGCGTGTAGCAACCTGTCCGGCAGATACGGTACCGGCAGGCCTAGTTTGACCTCGTTCAGGCCCATTAACTTGTGTCCTTTTGCAATGAACCGATAGTCACAACACATCGACAAAATGCATCCACCGGCGATGGCATGGCCGGTTATGGCCGCAACCGTTGGTTTAGGCAGCGTCAACAGATCCAAACAAACCTGGTTGAACGCACGATAAAAGCCTCTGAAATCATCCCTGTTCATCTCAAACAGTTCCGGAATATCAAAACCGATGGAGAAGAACTTCTCATTGGAACTTCCCAGAACAAGCCCGTTTATACCGGCGTCGTTTTTTACCTGTTTAATGACCCTTTCCAGTTCCTTAACCACCTTTGGGTTCAATGCATTGGTGATGCCGTTATTCAGCTTTGCAAACACAATTTTGCCATGATGTTCCACTGAAATCATTTCCATCTTAATGCTCCTTTAACACGCCCGCCGGCAGCCTGATCTGTTTACGTCAGGCTGCTTTAATTTATCAAATTACACCATGTATCATTTACAAACCGGATTTTAAAATGTGTCAAGGCTTTTCTTGAGCAACCGATCTGCGGATATGATTCACTTCATTTATTTGAGCTTCGCACTCTTAATTTTCAGCAAAACAATATAGCGAAGCAGGCCGAGAAATATTTTTTAAGGTAAAATTATACGGATGCAATCGATAATTAGGAAAGGGCTGCGTGTCAAGAATATGACACTTTGTGGGGCTCCTCGTCAAACCTTTCACCATCGGTTGTACAAATGATTTTCATGTGTCATGGAATTATTGTAAATTTCTTCCAAGCCTTGTTTTGGCATATATTCTGCATTATTTTTATTTTCATGCAAATAGCTGATTTCCAGACAACTCTCAACGTCATCATTTCAAAGCACCATAATTTACAAGGGGGTGCTGTATGCGGGTAACCTGTCTGAACTGTAACAAAGTATTTGACATCCCTGATGAACGTCTGCCCATGGGTAAAAACATCGCTTTCCCTTGCCCTGCTTGCAAGGGAACCATCGAACTTGATCTCACCTCAAAGTCAGCTGCAAATACAGTTCTTCGCTCTGAAAAAAAGACAAACGATCGTCCAACCGGCCAGGCTTTAAGAAATAAAATTTTACGGAATGTTCAGGATTTACCACCCATGCCACAAACGGTCCTTAAGGCCCGTGAAATTATGGCAAATCCGAAATCGGATTTTAAAGAACTTGCAAATCTTTTTGAAACCGATCAAGCCATCGCCACCAAGATCCTGAAGCTGGCTAACTCTCCATATTACGGGTATAGCGGTAAAGTCACCTCCATCCAACGGGCCTCCCTTGTCCTCGGGCATAAAACCTTGGGAGAACTTATTACCATGGGAGGCACTGCCAGCCTGTTGAGCAACCAACTGGTGGGTTATGGACTGGATGCAGGAGCCCTTTGGAGACATTCTCTGGCGGTCGCCTTTGCTTCCAGGATTATCGCCAAAAAGATTGATCCGGCATTGTCAAACGACGCCTTTACATCAGGTCTTATTCATGACTCCGGCAAGCTCATTCTTGATTCATATATACAGGAGAAATGGGAACTTTTTGAGGATTTTATGGCCGATGGCGAGCATACATTTCTGGATGCTGAAAAGAAAATCTTGGAGCTCGACCATACAGAAGTCGCATCTGAGGTATGCAAAACCTGGAATATACCGAAAACGTTAACCGTTGCCATACGATATCACCACCACCCTTCCCGATCAAACGGCAGCAAATTGGCCTACATTGTTCATGTGGCAGATGCCATCGCCATGATGACGGGTCTGGGACTCGGTATTGACGGAACGTTGTATCAGATGGATGATAACGCCATGGAATTTCTGGGTATTCAAGAAAACGATGTGAACGAAATCATGGGCGAGGTTTTGGAAGCCGCTCAAAAAATTTCTGAACAATAGCACCTTCTTTAGAGGCTATCTCAAAAATAGAATTTTGGTTCAAAATCCCCCGGTAAAATCCAGCGGGATAAAAAGGCGGGGGCAAGTTTCAACCCACAGGCATACTAAAGTATGTCGAGGATTTGAAACGAGGGTCCAACACAGAGATTGGGTCAATAGACTTTTTTTGAGATAGCTTCTAGTTAAATCTGAACGGATACAAGCTTTATCTGGCTAAGAAAAAGGATAATATGGATGACAAAAATCAATGAACAGGATCTTTTGGATGAGATTCGATTCGACATAAAAGAAAAGGACTTGATCAAGGCGAAACTCGTTCTTTCCGCTCTAGAGCATGTGAGTCGAAAAGCCCAAAAACAAGCCTTGTTTGAGGTCAGTCGGTCAGAAGATGATTTTGCGATTCCCCTGCTGGCAGGTGTCATCGCTGAAAATCCGGACGTTACCGAATCATTTCCACAACTCAAAGAGACCCTGTTTTCAAAAATTATAGATAGTCCGGAAATCCTTATGGATTTGCTATCGAATACAATAGCCTCCCCTATCAAGGCGTTTCTAGTTGAGGCGGCAGGAGAGATCACACCTGAGAAAGCTGTACCGACTTTGCTGGATATCCTGACCAACGAAGAGGATGTCAAAATCATAGAGTCGGCCATCATCGCTTTGGGAATGATCGCCGACCCTTCAGCAGTTACCACCGTGAGTGAATATCTATATTCTAGTAATTATGAGGTCATTATTGCTTCCATACGCACTTTGGGCACACTGGCCACACCCGAAGCCATACAGAAACTGGGCGACAGACTTGGCGGAGACTCGGATCTGGACCTGATGATCATCGACATTATTGCCAAAATCCAGATTCCGGAAGCACTGGAAATGCTCAATCAAACACTTGGATCGCAACACGCCCATTTACGCGCCGCCGTGAAGCAAAAACTCGGTGGAGTCGGTGTGATGAGCGTTCGTATTTTGATCAAGAATCTTTTTGTTGATAATCCCGATCTGATCATTCATTCTTTGAACGTGCTCGGCGATATCGGAGACAGCGCAGCCATTCCAGCCATTCGAAAACTTATACATCAGCAGCCTGAAGATCCGAATGTTCGATTTGCAGCGTATGAAACTCTGGGAAGGTTGCCGCTGGATAAAGGCGTTTACACATTGGCCGCCGGTTTGAATGATCCCGTGGATAACGTTCGAAATGCAGCGGCAAAAGCCATTGACCGACACTACAATGCCGCTCTGGCCGGTGGTATCCGGAATCTAATCCGCTCTGAAGACCCGGAAGCCTTGAAAGTCATGAAAACCATCATCGATTCCCAGTGCGACACCATCTTTTTGGACCTTTGGGATGAGGATTGTTTTCAAACGCCGGCCATCGATTATCTGACCCATAAAGCCCATCCTGATGTCCGATCCTACTTTGCAAGAACCCTTGAAAAGGCAGGACACATTGATCTTGCCAACCAGATTAAACCGGAAAAGGCCATAAAAGAAAAAACAGCACTAAAAGTATTTGCCGTGGACGACTCCAAGATGATTCTGAACATTTACAGAACCATGCTCCATAATTTGGGATACGAATCCCATTTGTTCGAATTTCCGGCCAAGGCTCTGGAGCGGGTCCAAAAAGAAAAACCCGACGTAATCCTGGCCGATTTGAACATGCCCGATATCACAGGCATCGAATTCACCAAAGGAGTCCGGCAATGGTACAACGACGTTGAAATGCCCATCATCATGGTAACCACCCAGAACGAAGCGCAGGAAAATAAAGCGGCATATGCCGCTGGAGTCAATAACATCATTCACAAACCCTTCACCGAAGCGCAAATAGGAAAGGCCTTGGCCAAAGTTGCGGGCAAATAACCCTCTTTTTAATACCAGTTCCGTTGACACGGCACCGCTGTTATCCTATAGTTAACGTATTGAAAAATTGCGATGTAACGACAGATGGTGACAATCAAAAAATTATCAACGCAATGCCGTGCTTCAAAACATGGGAAAGGCGGATAAGGGCATGATTCCATTACGGCAATACATAAGTCTATTCAGCGGGTTAATGCTCATCCTTTTGATATTTTCCGGTTGTGCCGGATGGGGACAGCGGCTGGAGACACCTCGAATAACCCTTGCAAATTTTAACGTTCAGGAAATAAAGATCTTTGAGTCAATTTTTACCATCGAAATGCGCGTCTTTAACACCAATGAGGTCCCACTGGAAATCAAAGGACTCAATTGCGATCTGGAACTCAACGGCAAGCGCCTGGCCACCGGCGTGGCCAACGTCAAAATAAATATCCCTTCCTATGAAACAGCCCTTATTCCCATGACACTGTATTCATCGGTGTTGGACGTCGTGAGAGTGCTGCGGGGGATGGCCAAAACCGAAAAACTCGAATATAAGCTCACAGGCCGGCTTCGTCTTGGAAAGGGAGCCATGCCTTCGACGATTCCGTTTAAGTCCACAGGTGAGATGCCTCTGAAAGAGTTTGTCGTTCCAAATGCCAGTTAACTATTTTTTAATCTGACTGCTTGCTTTTTGTAGTTAGATGTATTTCGAGGTTCTAAATTTTTATTTCAAACAACACCTTTGAGTCGCCGAACAGATTGTAATCCAGCGATACCTGAACCCCGTCAACGTCAGCATTTCCTTGCAAAATATTGAATCCGATTTTTCTATGAAACTCTATGGATCCTTTATTCACGGGCGATGTGCAAGACCTGATCGTGTCCCGGCTATTTGCTTTGCAAATCTGAAAAAACCGATGATATAAAAACTCTCCAATCCCCATACCGCGATAATTGGGATGAACCCCCACAAGATGAATATAGCCTTCATTGGTTTTCGACTGTGACAAAAAGCCGATCAAAAAAGCCATGAGGTCTTCTTCCTTTTCGATAATGAATGATGTGTCGCAAAAATGCACAAGAAACAGTTTCGGCAACATCCATGTCAGGTCTCTTCCCCCCCACCAGTCTTTCATCACGGAGATGATCCTTTTGTGATCCGCCGGTTCACTGTTCCTAACTGTTAGATCTTTTGGCACTTTGTTGATATAATCATCGTTTGGCTGCTTCATAAAAAAAACCTCGATAGGCTATTCTTCCTTATCTTTCGATATTCTTTTTTAAAACCAATCTTTTTACGACTTCTTGTTCTTCAGCAAATCTTTCAGGCTCTCGAACGGCTTGTTGTCGTAACGCGGCTCTTGTCCGTCGGCCGGCGTCGTTTCATCATACCATTCGGCAACCTGATCCCGTGAATGTTCATTGTCGTGACAGTAGATACACAATAACTCCCAATTGCTGCCGTCCGGCGGATTGTTATCGTGGTTGTGATCCTTATGATGGACCGTGAGTTCTCGAACTCTCTTGCCTG
>Ga0210085_1000304_pt1 | contig 21499 bp, 19 predicted proteins | sample China_Galinas_PW_5_FD_184866 | JGI IMG/M metagenome (GOLD analysis project Ga0210085, IMG submission 184866) | Wetland microbial communities from San Francisco Bay, California, USA, that impact long-term carbon sequestration - China_Galinas_PWC_D1... | ecosystem: Environmental > Aquatic > Marine... | reverse complement strand
GCGGACGGAGGGCTCGCGCCCCAGCCAGCGCGTGCTCGAGGCCGAGCAGGACCAGATCGAGTCGATCGCCGCGCGCGAGAAGGGCTCCGGCCGCCGCGTCTCGGAGATCAAGCTCGAGTTGGGCGAGACGATGGACAAATACGTCGCCGTGTTCCGCGACGAGGCCGGCATCCAGCAGGCGCTGGAGACCGTGCGCCGGCTCAAGCAGGAGGCCGAGTCGGCCTACATCGACGACAAGGGCGCCATCTTCAACCAGGACATGCTGGCGGCGATCGAGCTCGGCTACATGCTCGACAACGCCGAGTGCTCCTGCGTCGCCGCGCTGGAGCGCAAGGAGAGCCGCGGCGCCCAGTACAGGACCGACTTCCCGGAGCGCAACGACGAGGAGTGGCTCAAGCACATCGACCTCCAGCTGGGGGAAGAGGGTCCGGACATCTCATACTCAGAGGTGACGATCACCCAGTGGGAACCCGAGGAGAGGAAGTACTGAGTGGCCGAGTACACGCTGAAAGTGCGCCGGTACCAGCCTGAGAGCGGCGATGGGGCCTATTGGGAGGAGTTCAAGGTCGACCTCGATCCTTCGCTCTCCGTCCTCGACGGCATCCTCCAGGCCAAAGACCGCGACGACGGCTCGCTCTCGGTGCGCTGCTCCTGCCGGGCGGCGATCTGCGGCTCCTGCGGGATGAAGATCAACGGCCAGTCCGGCCTCGGCTGCAAGACCCAGATCGGCGAGGCCCAGGAGCTGGCCGACAAGTTCGCCCACAAGGAGGACAGCGCCGCCCCCGGACGCGGGAGTCAAGACGCCGCTTCCTCCGCTTCGCGTCCGGGAGCGGCTGAGGACGTGGCGCCAATTGTTATCGAGCCGATGGGGAACATGCCCGTGATCAAGGACCTGATCACCGACATGGAGTCGACGCACTGGGAGAAGATCCGCCGCGTCACCCCCTGGCTGCTGCCGCACGGCGAGCCGCCCGAGCGCGAGTACGTCGTCGAGCCGGAATCGATGATCGACATCACCCAGTCGATGGCCTGCATCCAGTGCGGCGCCTGCGTCTCCTCGTGCCTCTCGATGGAGGCCGACCCAGACTTCATCGGCCCGGCGGCGCTGGCCAAGGCCTACCGCTTCGTCGGCGACCCGCGCGACGCGGAGACCAAGGAGCGCCTGCACGACCTGGCCGAGGACCCGCACGGGATCTACGACTGCACCCACTGCTTCAGCTGCATCGACGCCTGCCCGAAGGGGGTCGCGCCGATGGACCAGATCATGCGCCTGCGCCGCAAGGCCGGCGAGGAGGGCATCGACGACCCCCACAACGGCCACAACCACGAGCTCGCCTTCGTCAAGATCATCGAGAAGAAGGGGACGCTGGACGAGGCGCTGCTCCAGCAGGAGTCCTACGCACCCGGGGTCAAGGGCAAGCTGAAACCGACCAGAAGCGCACTCGAAGGCCTCGGCAAGTCGCTGCCCACGGTGCTCCGCGCGATCAAGAGCGGCAAGGCCCGCTCGCTGTCGAAGCTGATCCCCGGCGTCCACCCGAAGCTTCCCGGCACCGCCCAGGATGAGGTCAAGGCGATCTACAAGCACGCCGAGGAGCACCGCGAGGAATTCAACATCTACATCACGGGCGAGGAGGACGTCGAGCCCGAGCCCGACGAGACCGAGACGGAGGAGAAGGTATGAAGCTCGCCTACTGGCCCGGCTGCGTCTCGCGCGGCTTCACCACCGAGCTGCACGGCTCGATGGCGTTCACCGCCGAGAAGCTCGGGATCGAGTTGGTCGAACTCGACCGCGCCAACTGCTGCGGCGCCGGAGTGATCGCCGAGCACAACCAGGAGCTCGCCGACACGCTCAACGCCCGCACCTTCGCGCTCGCCCAGCAGACCGGGCTGGCGATGATGAACATCTGCTCGACCTGCCAGGGAGCGCAGTCGGAGTGCCAGCAGCGGCTCGACGCCGACTCCTCCTACCGCGCCCACATCAACGAGGTGCTGAGCGGCCAGGGACTCGCCTACGAGAAGGGCAAGGACGGCTTCACCAACAAGAACTTCCTCTGGCTGCTGGTCGAGGACTACGGGCTCGACCAGCTCGCCGAGCAGGTCGTGCGGCCGCTCTCGGGCCTGCGGGTCGGGCCCTTCTACGGCTGCTACGTCGTCCGCCCGAAGGAGCGGCTCGGCTACGACGAGCACCCCGAACGCGACCTCTACCTGGAGAAGGTGATCGAGGCCCTCGGCGGCGAGGTGGTCGAGTACGACGGCGCCCGCAAGTGCTGCGGCTTCCCGGTGATCACGATGAACAAAGAAACCTCGCTGCGCCAGGCGGGCACCCACGTCGGCGACGCGCTCGACGCCGGCGCCGACTGCCTGGTCACGCCCTGCCCGCTCTGCCACCTGAACCTCGACATGCAGCAGCCGGACGCGGCGAAGGTCGTCAACCGGGACCTCGGGCTCGCCGTCCTGCACCTCCCCCAGCTCGTCGGCCTGGCGCTCGGCGCCGAGCCGAAGCAGCTCGGGATGAGCAAGCACATCGCCTCGACCAAGTGGGTCGAGGAGCGCCTGACCGCCGGCGCCGCCGCCTGACGGCTCAGGCGCCGGTCGAGAAGGCGCCTCTGATCCACTCCGCCAGGAAGGGGTCGACGAAGCTCCAGCGACCCCGACCGGCCGACCGTACATACCCGCGCTGTTCGAGCGCGAGAACCGCTCGGCGCGCCCGGGACTTGTCGAGGCCAAGCCGATCGAGCGTCGCCTTGGCGTAGACGCTCGGGCGATCCGCGACGAGCGAAGCCAGAATCGCCCGCTCGGCGGGACGCAGTCCCTGCAGCGCCGCCTCGAACGGCTCCTCGAGCTCGGCGAAGGCCTCGTCGATGGCGCGGTCCATGGCAGCCAGTGGATCGGAGGTAGCCACGAACGCCCGCCAGAGATGGTGGGCGGCCAACATGGCCCGCTGGGGATGACCGCAGACCAAGCTCAGGTAGCTGTCAAGGATCGGCTCTACGTCCACCCCGACACCCGCAAAGCGGTCTCCCACGTAGGTGGCGAGCGCCTCCTGTGGAAGCGGATGCAGCTCAATCGGCTGTGCCTGCCCATACAGCGGCCGCTCGCGGTCGGCGAACAGCTCACGGAGCAGCGAGGACTGCGAGCCAGAGAAGACGTAACTCGCCGACTCACCGTGATGCTGGATGCGGCTACGGACCAGGCCATCGAGCCCCTCGCGTAGCGCCAGCAGATCCTGAAACTCGTCGAAGATGACAAGCGTCCGCGAACCGGTGCGAGCGAAGATGCGGACGGGGAGATCGAGCAGCTCGATCAGGTCCCGCTCGAGCGAACCGTCCGGCGCCGCAGTCGAAGCGGAAACCGGGCCCGCGCTGAGGCCGATGCGGAGCGCTCTCAGAGCCTCGCCCGCCACCCTCCTCGCGGTTCCCGGAAGCCCTCGATAAGCAGAGGCGATCCGCGCGGCCGCATCCGCCAGCGAGTAGACGCTCGAGAAGTCGACGTATGCGGTTGCGATTCCCTGCTTGTCAGCCTCCAGTCCCAGCTTTCCCAGCAGAGTGGTCTTGCCGTAGCGGCGCGGCGCCTCGAGGCGCACGGCCTGGCCGACCTGGGCGAGCTCGAGCATGCGGGCCAGCTCCTGCTCGCGATCGATGAGCTCCTCGGGCGCAACTGGCCTCGAATAGACGAAGGGGTTGGCATCGAGCGCGATCTTCACTCGGTGAAGTATACAAATACCGATACTTTCAGTATCGGGCTACTGCTACTAACTGGGGTTCAGTCGAGCCCGGCCGAGCCCAGGTGGCCGGCTTCCGGCTCGCGGTCGAGGCGGCTGACCGCCGGCGCCCCCGCCTAGACCCGATCTCGTCCATAGACTGCGGCGCGAATGGCCGTCGCCGTAGCGACTTTCCTCATCGTGCTCGCGATCATCGCCAGCGAGAAGATGCACCGCACGAACGTGGCGCTGCTCGGCGCGGCGATCGTCGTGCTGTTCGTCGGCGACTTCTCCCAGGAGCAGGCGATCGAGTCCGTCGACTTCAACACGATCGGGCTGCTGACCGGGATGATGATCCTCGTCTACCTGACCCAGCAGACCGGCGTCTACGACTTCGTCGCGATCCGCGCCGGCCAGCTCTCCGGCGGGAAATCCTTCGCGGTGACGATGAGCCTCGCGGGGACGACTGCGCTGCTCTCCGCCTTCCTCGACAACCTGACGACGATCCTGCTGATCGCGCCGATCACCTTCCTGCTTGCCGACGCGCTCGACATCGAGGCTGTGCCGCTGCTGATCATCGAGGTGATCGCCTCGAACATCGGCGGCACGGCGACGCTGATCGGCGACCCGCCGAACATCATCATCGCCGGCGCCACCGGGCTCAGCTTCAACGCCTTCATCGCCAACCTCGCCCCGGTGGTGATCGTCACCTTCGCGGTCGTGATCCCGCTGCTCTACCTCCTCTTCCGCAAACGGCTCCAGGTCGAGGAGCGCAACCGCAAGTCGGTAATGGAGCTGAACGCGCGCGCCTCGATCCGCGACGCCGCCGAGCTGCGCCGCACGGGACCGGTGCTGCTGCTCACCGTGCTCGCCTTCTTCGCACACCAGGCGCTGCACATCGAGCCGGCGACCGTCGCGCTGACCGGTGCCGCCGTGGGGCTGCTGGTGACGCGGATCGACCTCGAGCAGGCGCTCTCCCATATCGAGTGGACGACGCTCTTCTTCTTCATCGGGCTGTTCGTGATGGTCGGGGCGCTGGAGGCGACCGGGGCGATCGGGCACATCGCCGACGCGGTCAAGGACGTGACCGGCGGCGAACGCACCGCCGAGCTGATCGGGATCACCTGGGTCGCGGCGCTCGGCTCGGCGGTGGTCGACAACATCCCCTTCACGACGGCGATGATCCCGGTCGTCAAGGACCTGCAGAGCGCCGCCGGCACGCAAGGCGACGATGCCTACTGGTGGGCGCTGGCGCTGGGCGCCTGCTTCGGCGGCAACGCGACGATGATCGCCGCCGCGGCCAACGTCGCCGCCGCAGGCATGGCCGAGCGGGCCGGCACGCCGATCGGCTTCATCGCCTTCATCAAGGTCGGGCTGCCGGCGACCGTGCTCTCGATCTCGATCGCCACGGCCTACGTCGCACTCCGGTACATAGCCCTATGACGGATACCTGAGGAGGAACCGCATGCCCGACTCGATCGTCAAGCAAACCCTGCAGGAGATAGAGCCGCTCGACGCCGACGAGCTGATCGGCCCGGCGGCGCGCCGGGTGATCGACCACAGCCTGCCCGCGCTGCCGGCGGTGGAGAAGGACGGCAGCTTCGCCGGGATCTTCGGCGAGCGCGAGTTCATGGCGGCGCTCTTCCCCGGCTACATGGGCGACCTGGCCTCTGCGGCGATGGTCTCGCGCTCGGTCGACGAGACGATCGAGCGGCGCTCCAACTGTGCCGAGCAGCCGATCCGCCACTGGTTGACGACCGACCACGTGCTGGTCGAGGACGACTTCTCCGACACCCAGCTTGCCGAGCTCTTCCTCCACCACCGGGTCCTGATCGTCCCGATCGCGACCGCCGGCCGGGTCCACGCCCTGGTCACCCGCCACGACTTCTTCTGCGAGCTGGTGAAGCGGTTCGGGGCCCTGGCGGAGGACCTGGGCGACTAGCCGAGCAGGTCGCGCTCGACCAGCAGCTCGGCGATCTGGACGGTGTTGGTCGCGGCGCCCTTGCGCAGGTTGTCGGAGACGACCCAGAGGTCGAGCGCCCGCTCGTTGCCGGGGTCGCGGCGGATGCGGCCGACGAAGACGTCGTCGCGGCCCGCGGCCTCGATCGCCATCGGGTAGCGCCCGGCGCCGGGGTCGTCGAGCACGGTCACGCCGGGCGCCGCGGCGAGCAGCTCGCGGGCGCGCGCGGGCTCCAGCGGCTCGCGGGTCTCGACGTTGACCGCCTCGGAGTGGCCGGTGACGACCGGCACCCGCACGCAGGTCGCGCTGACCCGGATCGCCGCGTCGCCGAGGATCTTGCGGGTCTCGTCGATCAGCTTGCGCTCCTCGTCGGTGTGGTCATCGCCGTCCGCAAAGCTACCGGCCTGCGGCAGCGCGTTGAAGGCAATCCGGTGCGGATAGACCGAGGCCTCCGGCTCGCCGCCGTCGAGCACCGCCCGCGACTGCTCGCGCAGCTCGTCGATCGCCGCCTTGCCGGTGCCGGAGACGGCCTGGTAGGTCGAGATCACCAGGCGCTCGATCCCCGCCGCGTCGTGCAGCGGCTTCAGCGCGACGACCATCTGCATGGTCGAGCAGTTGGGGTTGGCGACGATCCCCTTGTGGCCGCCAAGGTCGTCGGGGTTGACCTCGGCGACGACCAGCGGCACGTCGTCGTGCATGCGCCAGTAGCTGGTGTTGTCGACCACGACCGCGCCGGCCTCGACCAGCTTCGGCGTCCACTCGGCGCTGACCGCGCCGCCGGCCGAGGAGAGAACGATGTCGAGCCCCTGGATCGAGTCCTCGCTCAGCGCCCGGACCTCGAGCTCCTCTTCCCCCCACTCGATCGCCTTGCCGGCCGAGCGCTCGGAGGCAAAGGGGACGACCTGGGAGAGCGGGAACTCGCGACTCGCCAGCAGGTCGAGGATCGTCGTCCCGACCAGCCCGGTCGCGCCCAGCACACCCACCTTGTACGTCCTGCGGCGGCTGGTCATCCGTTGCTGACCGTGGGACGGTGCTGGTCGCCCATCGGGTCCTCCGCCTTCACCGCGCCGGCGCCGAGCTCGAAGGCGGTGTGCAGCGCGCGCACCGCGTCGGGGACGCGGTCGGCGGAGATGACGCATGAGATCTTGATCGGCGAGGTCGAGATCATCTCGATGTTGATCCGCTCGTCGCCGAGCACCGCGAAAACCCTGGCGGCGACGCCCGGGTGGGAGCGCATGCCGGCGCCGACGATCGAGACCTTGCCGATCTGCTCTTCGGTGCGCACACCCTGGCTGACGTCGAGGGCGGAGATCGTGTCCGTCGCGCCGGCGAGATCGGAGCGGTCGACGGTGAAGGAGAGGTCGGCCAGCGCGTCGTCGCCCACCGGCTCGTTCTGGATGATCACGTCGACGTTGATCCCGGCGTCGGCGAGGGCGGTGAAGATCCGCCCGGCGACGCCCGGCTCGTCGCGCAGGCCGGTCAGCGTGACCCGCGCCTCGCCGTCGGAATGGGTCACTGCGGTTACGAACGGTTGCTCCACGGTCTCCTTCTCGCTCTCGTCTTCGCTGACCACGAGGGTACCTGGCCCCTCCTCGAAGCTGCTGCGGCAGTGGATCCGCACGCCGTTGTTGCGCGCGTACTCAACCGAGCGCAGCTGCAGGACCTTCGCCCCCGAGGCCGACATCTCCAGCATCTCCTCGTAGGAGGCGACCGGCAGCTTGCGCGCGTCGGAGACGATCCGCGGGTCGGCGCTGAAGATGCCCGAGACGTCGGTGTAGATCTCGCAGACGGCGGCGTCGAGCGCCGCCGCGAGCGCGACGGCGGTCGTGTCGGAGCCGCCCCGGCCGAGGGTGGTGACGTCGTGGCTGTCGGTGGAGACGCCCTGGAAGCCGGCGACGAGGACGATCCGGTCCTTCTCCAGCATCTCGCGGATGCGCTCGGCGCGAACGTCGATGATCTTCGCCCGCGTGTGCGAGGAGTCGGTGACGATCCCGGCCTGCGAGCCGGTCAGCGAGATCGCTTCATGGCCCATGTCGTGGATCGCCATCGCGGCAAGCGCACAGGAGATCCGCTCGCCGGTCGAAAGCAGCATGTCCATCTCCCGCGCCACCGGCCGCTCGGAGATCTCGATCGCCTGCGCGACCAGCTCGTCGGTCGTCTTGCCGCGCGCCGAGAGCACGGCGACGACCCGGTTGCCGGCCTCACGCGCGGCGACGATCCGCCCCGCGGCGCGTTTGATCTCCTCTGCACCGGCGACCGAGGTGCCGCCGAACTTCATCACGATTATGTCGGAATTGGCGCCGCTCATGGCTGGCGTTTGAGGATAGTCGCGACGCGCCACCGAGGGCGGAGCCCAGCGGCGAGCCTCGCCGTTATCCAAATCTTTTCATTTTCGAAACAGAGAATTCACCGCACCGCAGCCGCGCTGGGGCAGAGTCCTGCCATGCTGGCGGACCCACCGGCACCCGACTCGCGCGACACCGCGTTCCGGATCGCCAACCTCGAATTCAGGCCGGCCGAGCTGCAGGTCCTCGTCGACGACCGCCGCGCCGGCTTCACCGTGCGCGAGTTCGAGCTCTTCTTCCTGCTCTCCCAGCGCATCGACGCCGTCGTCCAGCGCCCCGAGATCTACACCCTGATGTGGGGCGGCGAGATGCCCCGCCGCAACCGCTCCGTCGACGTCCTCGTGCGCAAGGTCCGCGCCAAGCTCGAACAGGCCGCCCCGGACTGGCGCTACGTCCACACCCACTTCGGGATCGGCTACCGCTTCATGCCCGAAGAGCTCGACTGAACGCAGACAACAAAAGCCAAAAGGCTTGCCGCCTTGCTATCTTCTGGGGGCGACTAGGGCGCTGTGCCACCACCTGGCTACACGTTCCGCGCAAAGGGTTCGGGCCGGATGCCCGGGCCCTTTCGCACGTAGAGGCCCGGCGACAGCAGGGAAGCCGCCGGGGTGGCCTGCGCTACCTCACCAGCCGGTCAATAACCAGCAAGGCGATCAGCAGCGCCGCGACTAGCGCTCCATCCACCTTCGACCTCCTTCCAGGCGCATTTGCGCCTGTCTCACCTGGAGTCGGGATTGACCCCAAGTCCGTTGGAAATGGGTCGCACCCGAAAGAAGCCGAAAGCAGTTGTCGCCAACCGCCAACCACGTTCCCAACTGTAGGGACGGCATCGGTCACCCGTGCATGTGTGCGCTAGGTCACACTTCTAGATATATCTGAGCGATATATCTAGGCGAGATGGAACTGAGCTCTACGGCCTATGTGATTCTCGGGTTCGTCCGGGGGGAGCCGCGGTCGGGGTATGAGATCAAGGCCGCGGTCGACAACTCGACGCGGTTCTTCTGGGCCGCCAGCTACGGGCAGATCTACCCGGAGCTGAAGCGACTTGCCGGGGTCGGTCTGGTCGAGCCGATCGACGCGTCGACCGGCGACCGCAAGCGGACGCGATACGCGATCACCGCGGACGGCGAGGCGGAGCTGAAGGACTGGCTGCGCAGGCCGCCCGAGACGACCGAGATGCGCGAAGAAGGCCTGCTCAAACTCTTCTTCTCCGGCGCGCTGAAGCCGGCCGAGGCTGTGGAGACGCTGCGCTCGATGCGGCGTATGCGACTCGATCTGGTCGAGCGCCTACGCGCTATGGAGCTGCACAAGGAAGTCATCGAGGACCCCTACCCGCCGATGGTGCTGCGAATGGGGATCGAGTTCAACGAATGGTTCGCCGATTGGTGCGAGCGGATGGAGTCCGAGCTGCTCGCGCCGGCCACTGAGAAAGGGAGCAGCTGATGTTCGACTCACTCGCCCGTCTGGCCGACGGCAACGCACGCCGGATCGGCCTCTTCGCGATCGTCTTCTTCCTGCTCGCCGGGGCGCTCGGCGGCTCGGTCGCCTCGCGCCTCGACCCCTACGGCGCCGACGACCCTGCCACCGAGGCGGTGAAGGCCAGGGACCAGCTCTCCGACGCGGGCCTGCGCGTGCCCGCCGTGCTTGCCGTCGTCTCCGACGCGCCGATCTCATCCCCGGAGACGCGCCGCCGCGTCGAGCGGCTGGAGCGCGCCGTCCGCCGTCGCGGCGATGTCGCCTCGGTGACCGGCTACTACGACACCCGCTCCCCCGTCTTCGTCTCCCACGACCGCCGCTCGACCTACTTCGCCGTCGCTCTCAAGCCGACCGAGGACAAGGCCTGGCAGGCGGCCGGCGCCGACATCGCCGACCGGCTCTCCGGCGAGCCCGGTGTCGTCGTCGGCGGCGCCGCGGTCGCACAGGAGCAGGTCAACAAGCAGGTGGAGAAGGACCTGCGGATGGCCGAGCTGCTCGCCTTCCCGCTGCTCTTCCTGCTCTCGCTGCTCTTCTTCCGCAGCCTCGTTGCCTCAGTGCTGCCGCTGATGATCGGCGGACTGGCGATTGTCGGGACCTTCCTGATCCTGCGCCTCGCCAGCGAGGTCGGCTCGATCTCGATCTTCGCGCTCAACCTGACCACCGCGCTCGGCCTCGGGCTGGCAATCGACTACAGCCTCTTCGTCGTCTCGCGCTACCGCGAGGAGATCGCCAAGGACGGCCCGGGGCTGGCGGCGATGCGGCGGGTGATGGCAACCGCCGGGCGCACAGTGCTCTTCTCCTCGCTGACGGTCTCCGCCGCGCTCGCCTCGCTGCTCGTCTTCCCGCAGCGTTTCCTCTACTCGATGGGTCTCGGCGGCGCCCTCGTCGCGCTCTTCGCGGCGCTGATCTCCCTCACCGTGCTGCCCGCGGTCCTGACCCTGCTCGGCACGCGCGTCAACGCGCTCGCGCCGCGCTTCCTCCGGCGCCGCGCCGAGGCCGACACGCGGCCCGACGAGAGCGGCTTCTGGTACCGGCTCTCGCGCTTCGTGATGCGCCGACCGCTGCCCGTGGCGACGCTCAGCGCCCTGCTCCTGATCGTGCTCGGCCTGCCCTTCTTCGGGATCAAGTTCAACACCGTCGACCCGACCGTGCTACCCGAGTCGGCGAGCGCCCGCCAGGCCTACGACACGGTCAGCGAGGAATTCCCGCCCTACCGCGAGACGCCGATCTGGATCGACGTCGAAGGCGGCGGCCCGCAGGCGGCGGCCCGGGTCGCCGCGCGGGTGCGGCGCGTCGACGGCGTCGCCGAAGTCGGCAGGCCCCAACCCCTGAAAGGCGACGTGACGGCGCTGCAGGTGGTCTCCACCGAACCGTTCGTCTCGGGCGCCAGCCAGGCCACGGTGCAGCGCCTGCGCGACCTGCAGCCACCACCGGGCACGACGACGCTGGTAGGCGGCGCCACCGCCGACTTCATCGACCTGCAGAGCAGCCTGCTCGCTCATCTGCCGATCGTGCTGGCGATCGTGATCGTCTCGACCCTGACGATCCTCTTCCTGATGACCGGCTCGGTGATCCTGCCGATCAAGTCGCTGATCATGAACTTCCTCAACCTCAGCGCCGTCTTCGGCCTGCTCGTGCTGATCTTCCAGGACGGGCGGCTGGAAGGCTTCCTCGGCTACTCGAGCTCCGGCGCGATCGAGCAGACGATGCCGATCCTCTTGTTCGCCGTCGCCTTCGGCCTCTCCACCGACTACGCCGTATTCCTGCTCTCGCGGATCAAGGAGGCGCGCGACGGAGGCGCCTCGGACTCCGAGAGCGTCGCGATCGGGCTCGAGCGGACCGGGCGGATCGTCACCGCGGCGGCGCTGCTGTTTGCGGTCGCGATGGGGGCCTTCGCCACCTCGCAGATCATCTTCATCAAGGAGAACGGGGTCGGCACGGCGCTGGCGGTGCTGATCGATGCCAGCATCATCCGGGCGCTGCTCGTACCCTCGCTGATGGCGCTGCTCGGCAAGTGGAACTGGTGGGCGCCGGCGCCGTTGCGGCGACTGCACGAGCGCTACGGGATCAGCGAGGGAGAACCCAGCCCGAATCCAGCCCCCTGAGACGGACTGACCAAGCAGATCAAGGATGCAGGGAGCGTGGCGTGCCTTGCACGCGAGCGACCGAAGACGCAGATATGCGCCGGTCAGGCCGCCTCAGGCAAACGCCTGGCTGGCGCGGCGGCGCAGGTCGGCGTTGAGCATCCCGGTCACCTGGCTGGGATGCTCGCCGGCGCTGGGGATCGCATCCCCGATCAGGCCAGTGGCGCGGAAGCCGTAGAGCGGCGCGTCGAAGCCGGCCTCGCGGATCTTGCGCACCAGTTGCACCGCGGAGGGGGTGTCGGCCCCGGGGCCGCAGAGCACTATCGCGGTCGGGTCGAGAGCGCCGAGCGCCCGCTCCATCCGCTCCTCGCCGAGCTCGTCGGAGAGCATCAGGACGCGGAAGCCGGCGCGGCGCAGGGCGAGGTCCAGAGCCTGTGCGTGGACCGCCTCGACATCGGAGCCGCGGCTCGAGTCGAGCAGCAGGATCCCCGCCGGACGGGAGGCGGTGGAGGCGAGGCGGCGGGCGCCGTGCAGCCAGCCGGTCGCCCAGCGGGCGGCGAATTCGAGCTCGGCCTGACGCTCGGCGTCAGCCGCGAGCTCGTCGACGGCGGGCAGCAGCAGCTCCTCGACCGTGCGCTCCAGCGGCCGCACCGCGAGGCTCTGCTCGACTGACCGGTCGGCCGCGTCCTCGTCGAAGTTCTGGAAGGCGATCAGCAGGCTGCCGCCGCTGGCCGGCGCCTCCTGGCGCTGGCGCGCCAGCTCGATCGCCGAGGAGATGTTGCCGGTCTCGGCGAGCGCGTCACGCAGCGTCTGCAGCTCGACCAGCTCGTAGTTGCGGTGGTTGCCGGGCGTGCGCCTCGGCACCGGGAAGCCGTAGCGGCGCTCCCAGCTGCGCAGGGTGTTGGGGCTGACCCCGAGCACCTCGGCGGCGGCATTGGTTCGAATTCCCGGCATGCGCGGCATTCTGGCACCGGATTTCCGGGTTTACACCAGTTATGGACAGATTTAAGGAATCTGTCAGCGATCTTGCAAGAGCCGCGACTCATTTGCGGAGCGGCTCTAGAGCGCCGACGCCCACAGGCTGGCCGACCGCACGGGCTCGCCACATCGCCTCGTCGGCCTTGTGCAGCAGCTCGTCGGCGTCGTTGCCGTGCTCGGGACAGGCGACGACGCCGGCCGAGATGCCGATTCGCAGTCCGCCGGCACGCTCGAGCTCGTCCAGCGCGCCGAGCAGGCGCTCGGACATCTGCACGCCGCCGACGGTGCTCTGGCCGGGCGCCAGCACGCAGAGCGCGTCCTCCTCCAGCCGGAAGGTCTCGTCGACCAGGCGGACGCTTTCGCCGAGCGCCGCGCCGACCACGGCGAGCGCCGTCTGACGACCGCCGCCTCCGTCGTCCTCGCGGGTTCCCGGACCCTCGACGTCGAAGACGACGAGCGCGAAGGGCTGCTCGTAGCGTCGCTGGCACTCGAGCAGCTGATCGAGCCTCCGGCGCATCTGGCCGGGGCGGTAGAGGCTCGGGTGCTCCTCCTCCACCGGCGGCGCCTCGCCGCCCCCCTCCCACAGGGTGCCGACCGCCGTCGCGGTGACCGAGCCGAACTCCTCGGCGAGCTTCTGCGCCGCGGCGGCGAAGAGCGCCGCGTCCGCCTCCTCCATCTCCGCGTGCAGCTGGCCGAGCAGCGAAGCCTGGAGCGAGGACACCTCGCGGGCCAGCTTCCCCGCGCCCGAACCAGCGGTCGAAGCGCGTCGCATGGATGTCTCGGTGGCCACGCGCAGACCTTGGCGAAGCGGGCGGACGGCAGCGCGGCGAAAACACGGAATTTGCGACCTGACACGCGTCTAGGCGAGATGCCCGCAAACGCTCAGTCCAGCGTGCGGCGGCCGGCGAAGGCGTTGCCGAGGGTGACCTCGTCGGCGTGCTCGAGGTCGGCGCCGATCGGCAGGCCGCTGGCGAGGCGGGTGACCTTGACCTGGCCCCGCAGCTGTTCGGCGATGTAGAGCGCGGTGGCCTCGCCGGTGGTCGTCGGGTTGGTCGCGAGGACGACCTCGCGCGCGTCGCCCTCGCCGACGCGGCGCAGCAGCTCGGCGATCTTCAGGTCGCCCGCGTCGACCCCGTCGATCGGCGAGAGGGCGCCGCCGAGCACGTGGTACAGGCCGCGGTACTCGTGGGTGCGCTCGATCGGGATCACATCGGCGGGCTCCTCGACCACGCAGATCGTCTCCTGGTCGCGGCCGCTGTCCTGGCAGATCCGGCAGAGCGGGCCCTCGGAGAGGTTGAAGCAGCGCTCGCAGAGGCCGACCTTCTCCTTCACCTCGCGGATCGCCGCGGCGAGCGCCGCCGCCTCCTCGTCGGGGGCGCGGAGGATGTGGAAGGCGAGCCGCTGGGCGGTGCGCTGGCCGATGCCCGGCAGGCGCGAGAGCTCGGCGACGAGACGGGCGAGCGGCGCCGGACCCTCGCCGCTCACATGCCCGGAAGGCCGCCGAGGCCTCCCATGCCGCCGGTGATCCCGCTCATCTTCGAGCCGGCCAGGTCCTGCGCGGCGCGCAGCGCCTCGTTGACCGCGGCCTGGACCATGTCGGCGAGCATCTCCGCCTCCTCGGGGTCGACGGCCTCGGGGTCGATCGAGATCGTGCGCAGCGTCAGGTCGCCGCCCATCGTCACCTTGACCATGCCGCCGCCGGCGCTCGCCTCGACCGTCTCGTCCTTGAGCTGCTCCTGCGCCTGCTCCATCTGCTGCTGCATCTGCTGCGCCTGTTTCATCAGCGCGTTCACGTCGAAGCCCCCGGGGCCGCCCCGTGCCATTACCTAACCGACCTCCTCAGCGTCGAATTCGCTCTTGATCTTCTCCACCAGCGCCGCGTGGTCCATCCCGCCGCTCTCGCCCCCGTCCTCCGGCGCCGACGCGGCCTTCTCGTCGAGCACGGCGTACACCGGCCGCAGCCGCTCTCCGAGCACCGTCTCCAAAGCCGCCGCCATCTGCTCCCGCTTGTCCGGCGCCTCGGCCTTGCGCTTGTTGAAGGTGTGATCCGCCGGAAACCCGATCGTCACCGAACCGTCCTCGAACCCCACCGGCCGAGCCCCCTCGAACGTGGCCGCCAGAGCCGGCGCCGTCTGCAGAAGCTGATCCAGCACCGAGGGCCAGACCCGGACGATTTGCTCCAAGCTCAAGTCAGACGCGTCAGGATCGCCAGCGCCCGCCGAAGGATCGTCCGCATCCTTTTCGTTTGAGGCTTCCGGACCCTGGGCGTCAACCGGAGGCTCCTCTGCCGCGGGTGGCGGTGTAGGGGGGACCGCCCCTGAGGACGCTTTAGCTACCGCAGGGGGCGGTGGGTCCCCTGCGGCGACAGGACCCGCGGCCTGCGAGCCGCCATCCCTTTGCTCGAGCTTCTCAATGCGTCTGAGCAGTCCCTCGGTCGAGGGGTCTAGATCCGGCCGCGCAGCTTTCAGAAGGGCGATCTCGACCGCCATGCGGGCGTCGTCGCCCTCGCGCACGGCCGTTAGAGCTTGCGAAAGCTCGTCGATCGTGCGGACGAGCGTCGCGGCGCCGATCGCTTCCGCCTGAGCCTGCATCCGCCCCTGATCCGTCGCCGTGACGACGAAGGTGTTGGGCACTTCCCCAATCGTCTGGGTGACGAGCAGATGCCGAAGGTGGGCGAGCAGGTCGCGGGCGAACTGGGAGGGGTCGCGGCCGGAGCGCGCCATCTCCTCGACCCCGAGCAACACCCCCTTCGGGTCCTCGGCGATCACCGCGTCGACGGCGCCGAAGAGCAACTCGGCGTCGGCCGCGCCGAGCAACTGCAGGACGTCGTCGAGGCCGACGCGGTCGCCGCCGTAGGCGACGAGCTGGTCGAGCGTGCCGAGCGCGTCGCGGAAGCTGCCCTGGGCGGAGCGGGCGATCGTCGCCACCGCGCCCTCCTCGACCTCGATCCCCTCGGCCGCGGAAACCCGCTGCACCACCTCGGAGATCTGCTCCAGCGAGGGGCGCTGGAAATCGAAGCGCTGGCAGCGGTCGGCGATCGTCGCCATCACCTTGTGCGCCTCGGTCGTCGCGAGGACGAAGACCGTGTTCGGCGGCGGCTCCTCGAGCGTCTTGAGGAAGGCGTTCCAGGCCTCTTTGGTCAGCATGTGCGCCTCGTCGAGGATGTAGACCTTCCAGCGGCCGCCGGCGGGCGCGTAGGCAACCCGCTCGCGCAGGTCGCGGACGTCGTCGACCGAGCGGTTCGAAGCGGCGTCCATCTCGATCACGTCGACCGAGGTGCCGGCGGCGATCGTCACGCAGGACTCGCATTCGCCGCAGGGGGTGACGGTCGGCCCGCCGCGCTCGCAGTTGAGCGAGCGGGCGAGGATCTTCGCCATCGAGGTCTTGCCGGTGCCGCGCGAGCCGACGAAGAGGTAGGCGTGGTGGACCTTGCCCTGCTCGACCGCGTTGCGCAGGGTACGGACAACGTGCTTCTGGCCGACCACCTCGTCGAAGGAGCCGGGCCGGTGACGCCTGTATAGAGAGGTTGACTCGCTGGACGGGGGCACTGCGGCCAGTGTATCCACGGGGTTGGGCGCGCCGGGGATCGCACCGGTAGGTTGCGCCGGTGCCGACTGGGGCCCGCAACTGGTTGAGGCCTGCCGCCTGGGTCGCCGTCGTCGCGACGCTGCTGCTCATCGTCTTCCCCCTCGGCTTCCCCAACTACGACACGATCTACGCGCTGGTCTGGGGACGCGAACTGGCGCATGGGATGAACCCCGACTACGGCGCCGCGCTGCCCCCCACCCCACACCCGCTCGCCGACCTGCTCGGCCTGGTGACGACGCCCCTGGGCGGCGGCGCGATCGACGTGACGATGGTCATCGCCTACCTCTCGCTCGGCCTCGTCGCCTACCTCGTCTACCGCCTCGGCGCCCTCTGGTTCGACCGCCCGATCGGCGCCTTGGCCGCGATCTTCGTCCTCACCCGCGCCCCCTACCTCTCCAACGGCCTCCGCGCCTACGTAGACCTCCCCTACATAGCCCTGGCCCTGGGCGCCCTCCTGATAGAGACCAAGCGCCCCCGGGCAGGCTGGCCCGTCCTAGCCCTTCTCATTCCAGCCGGCCTGCTCCGCCCCGAGGCCTGGCTCTTCTCCCTCGCCTACCTCGCCTACCTGCTCCTCGACCCCCACAAGCTTTTCACCGGGGACGGCGATGGCGAGAGCGCACATAAGACGCCTGAAGAGGGGGTGGGGACACCCCTCGAACGGGCGGATACTCAAAAACGCGGTCTAATTAGACCGCGTTTTGTCCGGGCGAGGGGTGTCCCCACCCCCTCCCCTGCGACCCTCGTCCTACTCGCCCTCGCCGCCCCGATCCTCTGGGCCTTGTTTGACTGGGTGACCGCCGGCAGCCCCACCTACTCCTTTACCGGCACCCAGGAAACCGTGGAAACGCTGGCCCGCAAGACCGGCCCGGTCGACCTGGTGCTGTACGGCCCGCGCGCGCTCGGCGAAGTGATGCAGTGGCCCGGGATGGTCGGCGCGCTCGGCGGCGTCGTCCTCGCCGTCGCAATCCTCGCCGCCCGCCGCCGCGGATCGCAGCTTTTTGGGGCCTATGGATCCCGAAATCTCGCGATCGCTCTGATCGCCGCGGTGCTGGCGCTCGGCGCCTTCGCCCTGCTCGCCTGCGCCGGCCTCGCGATCCTCGCCCGCTACACGATGCTCGCCGGCGCGGTCCTCGCGATCTTCGTCGCGCTCGGCCTGCTCGGCTGGCGCCTGCTCGAGCGCGGCCACCCGTGGCGCACCCCCTGGCAGGCCTTCGCGGCGCTCGTCGCCCTGATGTTCGTCGTCTGGGGGCCGAACCAGTACGACCTGCTCTCCCGGGTCGACACCGACCTGACCAATCAGGGCGAGATCGAGTCCGACCTCGGCGACCTGGCCGAATCGGGCGGCTTCGAACCGCTCTGCCTGCCGATCTCCGTGCCCAACCACCGCGCGGTGCCACGCCTCGCCTTCGACCTCGAAGTCCGCCCCTCGCGAATCGTCAGCTCATCCGAGCAGCGCCAGCCGCGCCGCGGCTACTTCCTCAACCCCGCAAGCCCCTTCGTGATCCACAACTTCATCCTCGACCCCAACGACCCGTCGCGCTTCAACGCCACCCGCGTCCCCCCCGGCTTCCACCGCGTAGCCCGCAACGAATCCTGGCTCCTCTACCGTCACTGCTGATGGCGGCGATCGAACTGCGTGGCGTGGTCAAGAGGTTCGGCCCGATCACGGCCGTCGACGGCCTCGACCTCGACGTTCCGGAGGGCATCTGCCTCGGCCTGCTCGGGCCCAACGGCGCCGGCAAGTCGACGACGATGCGGCTGCTCACCGGGCAGGCGCTGCCGGACGCCGGCGAACTGCGGGCGCTGGGACATGAGCTGCCCGACGACTCGAAGGCGGCGCGGGCCGAGATGGGCGTCGTGCCGCAGCTCGACAACCTCGACGTCGACGTCACGGTCGAAGACAACCTGGCGGTGTTCGCGCGCCTCTACCGCGTGCCCGATGTCGGCGCCGCGGTCGACCGGGCGCTCGACCTCGCCCGCCTGCGCGAGCGCCGCCGCGACGCCGTCGACGAGCTCTCCGGTGGCATGCGGCGCCGCCTGCTGCTGGCCCGCGGCCTCGTCCACGAACCACGGCTCGTGCTGCTCGACGAGCCGACGGTCGGCCTCGACCCGCAGATCCGCACCCAGCTGTGGACGCTGATCGACGACCTACGCTCGCGCGGCACGACGATCCTGATGTCGACCCACTACATCGAGGAGGCCGAGCGGCTTGCCGACGAAGTCGCCCTGATGGCGAAGGGCAGGGTGATCAGCCGCGGCCGGCCGGCGGAGCTGATCGTCGAGCACGCCGGCCGTGAGACCGCCGAAATCTACGCGCCGCCCGACCGCCTCGCCGAGGCGCGGGCGATCGCCGAGGCCGACGGCCTGCGCGTGCGCCCGGCCGGCCCGGCGATCGCGATCGTCGGCTCCGAGCGGGCCGGCAACGGCGCCGTGCCCGACGACGCCGTGCGCCGCGCCGCCTCGCTCGAGGACGTCTTCGTCCTGCTCACCGGCGAGGAGGCGGAGTGACCGGCGGAGCGCCCAAAGCCCGCCTGCGACGCCTCGAACCGGCGGCGATCGGCGGCGTGATGAGCCGCGAGCTGGCCAACTTCCGCACCTACTGGCGCGGCACGACCTTCTCCAGCGTGCTCGAACCGATCGTCTACCTGCTCGCCTTCGGGCTCGGGCTCAGCGCGACCCTGGTCGACGAAGTGAACGGCGTGCCGTATGTCCAGTACGTCGGCACCGGCATGGTCGCCACCGCGGTGATCTTCTCCAGCGCCCTGCCGGCGATGTTCGGCACGTTCGTCAAGCACCGCTTCCAGAACACCTACGACGCGATCCTCGCCGCGCCGGTCGACGTCGAGGAGCTGGTCAGCGCCGAGATGCTGTGGATCGGCCTGCGCGCCAGCGTCTACGGCTGCGTGCCGCTGCTGGTCACGATCGGCTTCGGGCTCGATCCGGCCTGGGGCATGCTGCTGACCCCGTTCTTCTGCCTCGCCACGGCGCTCGGCTTCGCCGGCTTCGGCGTGGCGATGGCGGCGACGGTCGCCAAGATCGACCAGTTCAACTACGTCACCGCTCTCTTCGTCACGCCGCTGTTCCTCGTCTCCGGCGCCTTCTTCCCGATCGACGAACTGCCCCAGGGCGTGCAGATCGTCGCCCAGCTCAACCCCCTGCACCAGCTGGTCGAACTGGTGCGCGGCGGTGCCTTCGGCTACGAAGCGGTCGACCTGCTGCGATTCGCCGGCCTCGTCGCCTTCGCGCTCGTCATGTGGCGGGTCGCCGTCAGCCGCATGTCACGGCGCTTGATCGACTGAGTGAAATGGACCGTGCGGCCGCCTTCGAAGCGAGGTCCCCAGGCATGTCCGTCGGGGTTGGCTCGAGTCGGGCTCACCTGCGGCACCCGCGGCTTCCGCTTAAGGCTGCTTCCTTCCGGACCTGACCTGGTTCACGTGCCTACGTCGCGCAGGACCCGGCCGTCAACGCCTCCCCCGGCGGACCGGTCCCGAAGGCCAGCCCCTCAGAGCGGTTTTCGGCCCCGCTAAGCGGATTGCGGGTTACAAGGCACCGCTGACTCCCCGCCTAGCACGGTCCGCCCGCAATCCTACCCGGCGGCGGCCGTAGGATCACTGCGCCTTGATCCACGTCGACGCCGAGTCCTTCTTCGTCATCGTGCTGTCGGCCGCCGTGGCGGCGGCGACGGTCGCCTTCGTGCCGGGCCGCTTCGTGCCGCCGGTGGTCGTCGTCGAGCTCGGCTTGGGGATCCTCGTCGGACCGCACCTGCTCAGCATCGCCAGCGAAGACGAATTCATCGAATTCTTCTCCAACCTCGGCCTGGGGATGCTCTTCTTCTTCGCCGGCTACGAGATCGACTTCGAGCGGATCAAGGGCGAGCCGCTGAAGCTCGGCGCCTGGGGCTGGGGACTGTCGATCGTGATCGCCCACATCTTCGGCGCCGTGCTCGAGGCGGTCGGCCTGGTCCTCTCCGCCCTCTACACGAGCACGGCGATGGCGACGACGGCGATCGGCACGCTGATCCCGATCCTGCGCGACAGCGGCGAGCTGCGCACCCGCTTCGGCACCTACCTGCTGGCGGCAGGCGGGGTCGGCGAGTTCGGCCCGATCCTGCTGATCACGCTCTTCCTCTCGACCGAGAAACCGCTGCACGAGGCCGGGATCCTGATCGCCTTCGTGGCGCTCGCCGTTGCCCTGGCGCTGGTATCGATCCGGCTCGCCTGGCGCGGTTGGGGCGCGCTCGAACGCACCTTCGAGGCGAGCAACCAGCTCGCCGTCAGGGTGACGGTGGTGCTGATCTTCGGCCTCGTCCTGCTCGCCGGCAAGCTCGGCCTCGACGTGCTGCTCGGCGGCTTCGTCGCCGGGATGATCGTGCGCCTGGCGCTGAAGGGCCACGAGCTGCAGGTCTTCGAGTCGAAGCTGACCGCGGTCGGCTTCGGCTTCTTCGTCCCCTTCTTCTTCATCACCAGCGGCATGAACTTCGACCTGGAGGCGCTGGGGTCGGCGGAAGCGCTGGCGAAGCTGGGCCTCTTCGTCGTCCTCTTCCTCGTCATCCGCGGCGCCCCGGCGATGCTGCTCTACCGCAACGTCCTGCAGACCCGCCAGCGCCGCGCGCTCGCCTTCTACTCGGCGACCGAGCTGCCGCTCGTCGTCGCGATCACGACGATCGCGATCGACGCCGGCCACATGACCAGCGCCACCGCCGCCGGCCTCGTCGGCGCCGCGATGCTCTCCACCCTGATCTTCCCCTTCGTCGGCCTCGCCCTGCAGAAACGCGCCGTAGAGGAGAACGAAACCGGCCCGCCCGAGCCGGACCAACTCCCCGCCCGGGCCGTATGATCGGACCCCTCCCGGGCGCGTAGCTCAGCGGGAGAGCGCTCGCCTCACACGCGAGAGGTCGCTGGTTCGAACCCAGCCGCGCCCATTGCGCCTCCTTTGGAGCGCAAGCTACCCCGCTGGGCGCGGAACCGGTTCTATTCCGAGTTCGGCGAGCTTGCGGTCGAAGCCGGTGAGCTGCTCGGTGTCGACGTAGAAGTCGTGCTGCTCGACGACCTTGCCCCAGCGGGTGCGGAGAACCAGGACGGTGCTGTTCTCGTAGATGCGCGTGCCGTCCGGGGCGTCGGCATGATCGTCGAAACGGACCCACATCGTCAGCGCCCATAGCGGCCCGCTGGTTGCGATCTGGCGGATCTCACCCTGAATGCCAGCGGCAGTGAAATTCTGAAGGAACCGATCCATCGCGGCCCTACCGACCCAGTCACCGGCCCAACGATGCGATCCCGCGTTGAAGTGGAGGACGAAGTCGTCGGCGTAGGCGTCGAGCAAGGCGGTGTGGTCGCCGGCATTCAGCTTGGCAACGGCGGGCGAGAAT
>Ga0210085_1000303_pt1 | contig 21524 bp, 23 predicted proteins | sample China_Galinas_PW_5_FD_184866 | JGI IMG/M metagenome (GOLD analysis project Ga0210085, IMG submission 184866) | Wetland microbial communities from San Francisco Bay, California, USA, that impact long-term carbon sequestration - China_Galinas_PWC_D1... | ecosystem: Environmental > Aquatic > Marine... | reverse complement strand
GAGACCCGGCTCGCCGACGACGGTGGCGGTGCCGACCAGGGCGACCCCCGCCTGCGCCAGGCCGGCCTCCAGCTGCGCCCGCCGGGGCGAGCCGGCGAAGGAGCGGGCGCCGGTCACCAGCAGGGCACGGGAGCCGTGGCCTGCGACGATCTCCGGCACCTGGCTGAACACTCCGGCCCCGAAGGTGATCCGGGGCAGCCGGCCGAGGCCGAAGGACGGGACGGGCGCGGCCATCAGCGCTTGTCCGAGGGCACGAGATAGCCGTCGTAGCGGTCGGAGTAGCGAGCCTTGCTGGCCAGCTCATCGATGCGCTCACGGAAGGCCAGGTAGTGCGGCGTAGTCTTGTGGAAGGCGGCGGCCTCCTCGTCCGCATAGACCTCCCACAGCACGAACTCACCGGGGTCTTCGACCGACTGCGCGACATCGAAGCGCAGGCAGCCCGGCTCCGCGATCGAGCCCTCGTGGTTGGCCTTGATGAGGGCCTTGAAGTCGTCGATCGACCCGGGCTTGATGAAGACGTGGACTGCCGCGACGAACATGGACCTGTCTCCTCTCGCGCTTGTGCTTGGCTGGCAGGCGGAGGTGCTAGTGCGCGTCCCCCGGCTGTCCATAGTAGGCACCGGGCCCATGCTTGCGATCGAAGTGCCGGCGCAGGAGCGCCTCCTGGATGTCCGGTGCGTTCGGATCGATGGAGAGGGTCCGCTCAGCCATGGCCGCCACGGCCTCCAGGGCGATGGCGTTGACCACCGCCCGGTCCGGGTCCGCGCCCCAGGTGAAGGGGCCATGCGAGCGCACCAGCACCGCCGGCATGCGCAGGGCATCGTCGGTGCGGCCGTCGATGGTCTCGATGATGACGTTGCCGGTCTCCAGCTCGTACTCGCCCTCGATCTCCCTCTCCGTCATCAGGCGGGACGTGGGCACGGGACCTCGGAAGTGGTCGGCGTGGGTGGTGCCGAAGGCAGGGATGTCACGACCGGCCTGGGCGAACGCGGCGGCGAAGCTGGAGTGGGTGTGGACCACGCCACCGAGGCTGGGATAGGCCTGGTACAGCCGCAGGTGGGTCGGTGTGTCGGACGAGGGCCGCATCGTCCCCTCCAGGACGCGTCCGTCCTCGAGCGAGACGACCACCAGGTCCTCGGGCTGGACCTTGTCACAGGCCACCCCGCTGGGCTTGATGACGAGTGCGTTGGCCTCCCGGTCCACGCCACTCACGTTGCCGAAGGAAAGGGTCACGAGGCCGGCCTTGACGAGGTCCGCGTTGGCCCTGGCCACCTGCTCCCGAAGTGCCATGTCGATCATCGCTCCATGCTAGCCCAAGGACTTCGGTTTGACCGGGAGAATTCGATTGCATACACTCGTTTGCATTCCCCCGGACCGCGCCGTGTCCGGATACCCGCTTGGAGGCTGTGAACGATGGCATTCGATGGGCTCAAGATCTGGTTCCTGACGGGTAGCCAGGACCTGTACGGCGAGGTCATCCTGGGGCAGGTCCAGTCGCAGTCGACGGCCATGGTCGCGGGCCTCAATGCGGCCGGCCTGCCGGTGGAGATCGTGCGTCGGCCGACGGTGACCACGCCCGCCGGCATCCGCCGGGCCTGTATCGAGGCCTCGTCCGACGACAGCGTGATCGGGGTCATCGGCTGGATGCACACCTTCAGCCCGGCCAAGATGTGGATCAGCGGTCTACAGGCACTGACCAAGCCCTTCCTGCACCTGCACACGCAGCACAACGCCGATCTGCCCTACGGCACGATCGACATGGACTTCATGAACCTCAACCAGTCGGCGCACGGCGACCGCGAGTTCGCCTATATCGTGTCCCGCCTGCGCATGCCGCGCAAGACGATCGCCGGCCACTGGCAGGACCCCGCGGTGCAGGGTCGGATCGGCAGCTGGATGCGCGCGGCGGCGGGCGTGCACGAGGCGCGGAACCTGCGGTGCATCCGCTTCGGCGACAACATGCGTGAGGTGGCTGACACCGACGGCGACAAGGTCGAGGTGCAGGTGCGCTTGGGAGCTTCCTGCAACACCTACCCCATCAACGAGCTGGTGGCGACCGTCGATGCGGTCGGTGAGGCCGAGGTGGACCGCCTCTGCGCCGAGTACGACGAGACCTACGAGGTCGTGCCCGAGCTGGGCCCTGGCGGCGACCGACGTGCGTCACTGCGCGATGCCGCCCGCATCGAGCTGGGCCTGCGGGCCTTCCTCGGCGAGCTCGGGGCCATGGCCTTCGTCGACACCTTCCAGGACCTCGGTGGCCTCAAGCAGCTGCCTGGCATCGGGGCTCAGCGCCTGATGGCCGATGGCTACGGCTTCGGCCCGGAGGGCGACTGGAAGACGTCCATGCTGGTCCGCCTGGTGAAGGCCATGAGCGAGGGCCTGCAGGGCGGTACCTCCCTCATGGAGGACTACACCTACGACTTCGGTCGAGGCTCCGGTGCCGTGCTCGGAGCCCACATGCTGGAGGTCTGCCCGACCATCGCTGCGGCCAAGCCCTCGTGCGAGATCCACCCCCTGTTCGTGGGCGAGCGCGAGGATCCCGTGCGGCTCGTCTTCGACGGGGCCGCCGGCCCGGCGATCGTCGTGGGCATGGTCGACATGGGCACGCATCTGCGCCTGGTGGCCAACGAGGTCGATGCCATCACCCCGCCTGCCGACCTGCCGGCGCTGCCGGTGGCACGCGCGCTGTGGGAGCCACGTCCGGACTTCACCACCGCGGCCGAGTCATGGCTCATGGCCGGCGGCCCGCACCACACGGCCTACTCGCTCGCGGTCGGTCTCGAGGTCATCGAAGACTTCGCCGAGATGCTCGACGTGGAGCTCCTCGTGGTCAACGCCGAGACGACCGTGCGCGGTTTCAAGCAGGAGCTGGCCTGGAGCGCAGCCTACCGGCACCTGCGCACGGGCATCTAGGGTCAGGCGAGGGCCGGCGGGTCAGGCGGACGCCCCGGCCCGCCCGGGCCCGGGCGGGCAGCGGACAGCTGGGGATCGCCGGCCGGGGGTGCGGCTTCCCGGTCGGCCGGAGGTCAGCTCGCCGCTGACTGCAGGGCGCGGTCACGGATGGCCCGCAGCCGCTTCATGACGTCGTTGGCGCCGCGACCGAAGTAGTCGTGCAGCAGCACGTACTCGGCGTAGAGCTCGTCGTAGACCGCTGCCGCCACGGGATCGGGCACGTAGTGCTCGTCACGGAGGTGCGCCATCCTGGCCGTCGCTTCCTCGATGCTGTCGTAGCCACCCTTGGCTGCGCCAGCGGCCACGGCCGCCCACATCGAGGAACCCAGCGCCGGCGCCTGGTCGGAGGCGGCGATGGAGAACTCGCGCCGGGTGATGTCGGCGTAGATCTGCATCAGCAGCTTGTTCTTGGCGGGCAGGCCGCCGCAGGCCACGATGTCCTTGATGGGCACGCCCGAGGCCTCGAACGACTCGATGATGCGACGGGTGCCGAAGGCGGTGGCCTCGATGAGCGCGCGATAGACCTCGTGGGCCCTGGTGGCCATGGTCGCCCCCAGGATGAGGCCCGAAAGGTCGACGTCGACGAGGATGGAACGGTTGCCGTTCACCCAGTCGAGTGCGATGAGGCCCGATTGTCCGGGAGCCAGCCTGGCGGCCTCGCGCTCGAGCACCTGGTGGACGTCGAGGCCCTCGCGCTCGGCGGTCTCGAAGTACTCCGCGGGCACCAGGTTCTCCACGAACCAGGCGAAGATGTCGCCCACGCCCGACTGGCCAGCCTCGTAGCCGAAGAGTCCCGGCAGGATGCCGTCCTCGACCACGCCACACATGCCTTCGACATCGGCCTGCTGCTCGCCCAGCACCATGTGACAGGTACTGGTGCCCATGACCATGACCATGCGGTTCGGCTCGGTCACCGTCACCGCCGGCACCGAGACGTGGGCGTCCACGTTGGCCACGGCCACGGCAGTCCCCTCCGGCAGCCCGGTCCAGGCCGCGGCCTCGGCCGTCAGCTCACCCGCCTTGTCGCCGATGGACGTGATATGGCGAGACATCTTGTCGTCGATGATGGTGGCCAGGCGAGGGTCCAGCGCGCCGAAGTAGTCGGCGTCGGGGAAGCCTTCCTGCTTGGACCAGATGGCCTTGTAGCCAGCCGTGCAGCTGTTGCGCGTCTCGCGTCCGGTCAGCCGCCAGACGACCCAGTCGGCCGCCTCGATGAGCCGGTCGGCCGCGGCATAGATATCCGGCGCCTCGTCGAGGATCTGGAGCGACTTGGAATAGAACCACTCGGAGCTGATCTTGCCGCCGTAGCGCGGCAACCAGTCCTCGCCCAGCTCGCGGGCGGTGGCATTGATCTTGTCCGCCTCCGGCTGGGCCGCGTGGTGCTTCCAGAGCTTGACCCAGGCGTGGGGCTGGCGGCGGAACTCGGGCAACGTCGCGAGCGGCGTGCCGTCGGACTTGACCGGCAGCATCGTGCAGGCCGTGAAGTCGATGCCCACACCGATGACGTCGGCCGGGTCGACACCGGCCGAACGCACGGCCTCCGGCACCGCCTGCTGGAATGTGCGCAGGTAGTCGTCCGGATCCTGCAGGGCCCACTCAGGCGCGAGACGCACGTCGTCGTCCGGTGCCGGCAGGGTCTCGTCGATGACGCCATGGGAGTAGGGATACACGGCGCTGGCGAGCTCGTGCCCGTCGGCGGCGTCGATGACCACCGCGCGGCCGGACTCGGTCCCGAAGTCGACGCCGATGACGTACTTGGCCAAGAGGAGAGCTCCTTTCGCTAGGTCTTGTCCCGCGGGGCGGGCTGCATGTTCGCTGGGCCAGTGGATCGACGGATGACGAGCTCGGGTTCGAGCACGGGATGGAGATCGCCCACGACCTCCTGTCCACCGATGGCCAGCTCCATGCCGGCTTGGACCATGGCCGCCGTGGGCATGCGGACCGTGGTGAGGGCGGGCACAGCGAAGGCCGCTTGCGGGATGTCATCGAACCCGGCGATCGAAACGTCATCGGGTACGCGGAGCCCGCAAGCGTGCGCTCGGTGCAGCAGGCCCAGGGCGATGACGTCCGTGGCGCCGACGATCCCGGTCGGCGGAGACGGCAGCCGGAGGAGCTGGTCGAGTGCGTCGGCCCCCCCGGCGTAGGTATTGGGTGCGTCCGCCTGGAACTCCTCGGCGGTGCTCAGCCCATGTCCATGCACCGCGGCCACGAACGCGTCCTCGCGCTCGGTGATGTCGCCCAGGCGCCCGCGTGGACCGACGAAGGCGATGCGCTCATGATCGAGCTCGACGAGATGGTCGACCACGGCTGTGACTCCGCCGCGATTGTCCACGCTGACGGTGGGGATACCCGACTCGCGTGATCCATGCCACAGGGCCACGACCGGGATGCGCGAGTCCTGCAACTCCTCGATCAGGTCCGGCCGGTCGCGCAGGTCGCCCAGGAACAGCAGCGCGTCACAGTGCCGAGCCTCGAGGATGCTGGTCAGTGCTTCAGCCTCATCGGCGCTCTCGTGGGCGTGGCCCAGGACCACGTTGTAGCCGCGGCGGGAGGCCTCGACCGAGGCCGCCTCGATGGCCAGGGCGAAGAACGGATCGGTGATGTCACGCACGATCACGCCCAACAGCATCGTCGGCGCTCCCCGCAGCCCGCGGGCGAGGGGGTTTGGCCGGTAGCCCAGCTGGCGCGCGGTCTCCATCACACGCTTGCGCGTGGACTCGGCGATGGGCACGGCCGTGGGCGTGCCGCTGAGCACTCGCGAGACGGTGGACTGGGAGACACCGGTGGCCTCTGCGATGTCGCGCATGGTGGGGGCGGCATCACGCCGACGCTTGCCACCGACCGGCACGGCTCCGGTGGGGGAGTGAACGTCAGTGCTGCTCATCACGTCTCCACGCTTCCTGCATGGCCGCTAGGGTACACCGGATTGACTCGATGCAAACGAGTGCATACACTCGTTTGCATACTCAGGTTGCGGGTTCCCCCGCGGTGAGAACGAGGACAACGACAAGGATGCTTGCCACCGTTCCGGCGGGGGTTGGGTCGACAGCGACTGCCACCGGTCCCATCTTGGAGATGCGCTCCATCGACAAGCGATTTCCGGGTGTCCACGCCCTCGTCGGTGTCTCCATGGACGTCCTCCCTGGTGAGGTCCACGCCCTCGTCGGCGAGAACGGCGCGGGCAAGTCCACGCTCATGAAGATCCTGGCCGGCGTCTATGCGCCCGATGGTGGCGAGATCATCTACAAGGGACAGCCATACACACCGCGCACGCCGGGCGCGGCCCGCGATGCCGGCATCGTCACCATCTACCAGGAGCTCAACCTGGTGCCGGAGCTCTCGGTGGCCGAGAACATGTATCTGGGCATGGAGCTGGAACGAGGCCCGTTCCTGGACTGGCAGACGATGCGGCGACGTGCGCGAGAGCTGCTCTCGACCCGACTCCATCTCGATGTCGACCCGCGTACTCCTGTGGGCCGGCTGGGCGTGGGCCAGCAGCAGATGGTGGAGGTGGCCAAGGCTCTGCTGCACGAGGCTGACATCATCATCATGGATGAGCCCACCGCCTCCCTGAGCCTGCGCGAGATCGCTGACCTCTTCACCATCGTGCGCGAGCTCAGGGGTCACGGCGTCTCCACCATCTTCATCAGCCACCACCTTGATGAGACGTTCGAGCTCTCTGACCGCACCACGGTCCTGCGTGATGGCCAGCTCGTCTCGACCACGCCGACTGCGGATCTGACCACGGCGTCGCTCATCCAGCTCATGGTCGGCCGCGATCTTGCCGAGCATGACCCCAAGAAACCTGCCGAGATCGGACAGGAGGTGCTGCGGGTCGAGGGGCTCACCCGTCATGGCGTCTTCGAGGACGTCTCGTTCACCGCACGCGCGGGCGAGGTCGTCGGCCTGGCTGGGCTCGTCGGCGCCGGTCGCACGGAGGTCGTGCGCGCCATCTTCGGGGCCGATCCGATCGATGCCGGTCGCGTCTACATCCAGGGTGAGGAAGTCAGCATCAAGAACCCGCGCGGCGCCATCGATCATGGCATCGCCCTGCTCACGGAGGACCGCAAGAGCCAGGGCCTGGTGCTGCTCTTCGACGTGCGTGAGAACATCACCCTCGCGATCCTCGACAAGCTCACCGGTTCGCAGTTCACCGACCGGTCACGAGAGCGAGAGATCGCCGCTGGTTTCATCGACCGGCTGGCGATCAAGGCTGCCAACCAGGAGCAGCCGGCCATGAACCTTTCAGGCGGCACGCAGCAGAAGGTCGTGCTCAGCAAGTGGCTCGCGGCCGAGGCGCGCGTGATCATCTTCGATGAGCCCACACGCGGCATCGACGTCGGCGCCAAAGCCGAGATCTACGAGATCATGAACGAACTCGTGGCCCAGGGAGACACCATCATCATGGTCAGCTCCGAGCTGCCTGAGATCCTGGCCATGAGCGACCGTGTCCTCGTGATGCAGGGTGGCCGCATCCGCGGCGAGCTCTCTCGCGCGGAGGCGACGCAGGAACGGATCATGCACCTTGCCACGGCCTCGAACGGCAGGCCCGACGAGGCCGACCTTACCGAGGTGCCCGCTGATGACTGAATCCGTCACCGCCGTGGGCCGGTCGCGCTCGTTCGCACGTAGCGTCGTCTCGGGCGCGGGCCCCGCGCTCGTGCTCATCGCCATGGCCGCCGCCCTCTGGGTCATGTCGCCGGCTTTCCGCTCGCCCACCAGCCTGATGCTCATCGGTCTCGAGGCAGCTGCACTCGGGCTCGTGGCCGCCGGACAGACCTTCGTCATCCTCACCGGTGGTATCGACCTTTCGGTCGAGGCCATGGTCTCGTTCGCGGGGGTCATCGCCGCCATCCTCATCGCCGGCACCAACGTCAGCGGCGGGCAGATCGCGGGTGGCTTCCCCTCGTGGGTGGCCATCCCCATCGCGCTCGCCCTGGGTGCGCTCATCGGTGCCGGCAATGGTGTGCTGGTCACGGCCTTCCGTATGAATCCGTTGATCGTGACCCTTGGCGTCAGGTCGATCCTGCTTGGATCGGCGCTGGTGCTGTCGCGCGGCTCGGGCATCTACATCAAGAAGGACGATCTGCTGGGCCTGCTCACCGGACGCGTGGACGTTCTCGGCGTCTCGGTGCCCATCCCGCTGATCGTGACGCTGATCATCTACGTCATCTGCTGGATCGTGCTCAAGCAGACCAAGTTCGGCCGCTATACCTACGCCATCGGCGGGAACGAGACTGCGGCGCGGCTGTCTGGCGTGCGCACCAACCTGAACAAGACCGCGATCTACGCCATCTCCGGCTTCCTGGCTGCCCTCGCGGGCATCATGGTCATGGGCCGGCTCGAGTCGGGTGCCTACCAGAACGGCACCAACCTTACGCTCATGTCGGTCGCCGCCGTGGTCATCGGAGGCACGGCTCTGACCGGCGGCATCGGCGGCATCTGGGGCACCCTCATCGGCGTCTTCATGATCCGCCTCGTCGATGCCGGCCTCGTCTACATGAGTTTCCCGTCCCAGGCCAAGGAGATCATGATCGGCGCGATCATCGTCCTGGCCGTGCTCATCGACACCGTCCGCCGCGGCCAGATCCCGTGGCTGACCTTGCGGCTGAGGGGAGGTGACCCGGGAGACTAGACCCTGCAGGCCGTCTGTGTTACGGATGGCATCGGTGAAGGCTGGCCACTCATGGGGCCAGCAAGGAGGACCCAGAGGAGGGGTGTCACATGCGTACTGATCTCAGGCTCGCCGCGATCGGCACGGCCCTGGCCATCGTCGCCAGCGGCGCGGTCGTCTCGGCCCAGGACGAGGAGTCCAAGACCATCGGTTTCGTGCCGCCGGCCCTGACCAGCCCGTTCCACGTCTCGATGGCCGAGGGTGCGACGGCTGCCGGTGAGGAGCGCGGCTGGATGGTAGACGTCCAGGCGCCGACCGCCGAGGGAGACTTCGCGGCCTTCGTCACGACCGTCCAGCAGCTGCTCGAGAAGGGCGTGGACGGACTCAGCATCAACCCCATCGGCACCGACTCGGCGGTGACCGCGGTCAAGTCCGCCAACGAAAAGGGCGTGCCCATCATCGCGCACAACTTCATCACGCCTTTCTCCGAGGGCGACGTACTTTCCTATATCGGCTACGACCAGTGGGGTGGCGCCGAGAAGCTGGCGGCCCACACCTGTGAGCTGCTGGCCGGCAAGTACGGCACCGAGACGGCCGACGCCACCGGTAAGGTCTACATCCTGCTGGGCATCGACTCGATCTTCAGCCACCGCCGCACCGGCGGCTTCAAGGCCGGCCTGGAGAAGAACTGCCCCAACGTCGAGGTCGTCGGCGAGCAGACCGCCAACTGGGTCCGCCAGGACGGTCAGGCGGTGGCCGCTGTCGCCTGGCAGCAGGACCCCGACATCGATGTCTTCTACGGCAATAGCGATGAGATGGCCATCGGCGCTGCGCTCGCTGGTGAGCAGCTTGGCAAGACCATCAACGAGGACTTCTTCGCGGTCGGCATCGACGGCAACCCGCCCACGCTCGATCTGCTGGCCGACGGCAAGTTCAGCGCCACCCTTGGCGTCGATCCCTACAACATGGGCGTCACCACCATCGAGACGCTCGAGAAGATCTTCAACGGCGAAGAGGTGCCCCTGATCACCCTGACCCCGTCGGTCGTGGTGACCCCGGACAACCTCGATGCCTATCTCGCCGGTGAGCTGTGGACCGAGCCGGTCGCCGGCTCCCCAGAGCTCGATAACGGCGAGCCCACGGTTCCCGAGGAGTAAGTACACGCTGCGCCGGCCGGAGGGGCCAGACCTCCCCGGCCGGCAAGCACGCGGTGATCGTCCCGAAGGTCGGGGCGGGACCGGATCCACGGATCACTCGACCCGCGGATCGAACGCATCTTGGGAGGCGCGTGCGCCATTGGGGCCACGCGGATAGGAGGTACAGACAAGGTGGAGAATCGAACTCGACGCACCGTGGCGGTGGTCGCAGCACTGGCGCTGGCGGTGCCGGCTGCGATCGGCACATCGGCCGCGGTGGTGGCACAGGACGAAGGTCAATTCTGCGCAGGCACCGACCTCGTCTTCTTCCCGGGTGGCCCAGAGGGTGGCCCCTTCGCGACGGTCGTCTACAACGGGGCCAAGGCCGCAGAGGCCGCGCTTGGCCCCAACGTCAACTACGTCTGGTCGGACTGGTCCATCGACAAGATGATCACCCAGTTCAGCGAGGCTGTGGCCACGCAGCCCGATGGCATCGCCATCATGGGCCACCCTGGTGACGATGCCTTCGATCCGCTGATCGAGGACGCGGTCGCCAAGGGCATCGTGGTCACGGTCATGAACACGGAGCTGCCCAACGCGGAGGCCGAGTTTGCGACCGCCGGGACGGGCTACGTCGGAGCCACCCTGTACAAGGCCGGCAACGACCTGGCCAATGAGGCCATCAAGCGCGGTGGTCTGGCAGCTGGTGACAAGGCCTTCGTGTGGGGTCTCATCACCGAGCCCGGGCGCGGTGAGCGCACCAAGGGCATCGTGGACGGACTCGACGCCGCGGGCATCGAGGTCGTCTATCTCGACATCGACTCCGCCACCAACGCTGATGCAGCGCAAGGCATCGCGACCTTCACGGGCATGGCCTCGGCCAACCCGGACCTCAAGGCCGCCTTCTTCGACCATGGCGCTCTGACCCAGGCGGCCCAGACGTACCTTGAGGCCGCCGGGATCGGGCCCGACGACCTCTACGTCGCCGGCTTCGACCTCGGCCCCGCAACGGTCGAGGCCGTGCGCAACGGCTATGTCGACCTCTCCATCGACCAGCAGCAGTGGCTGCAAGGGTTCCTTGGAGTCGCTCAGCTCTGTTTCAGCACGAACTACGGCTTCAGCGGTCTCTTCGTCAACACCGGTGGTGGGTTCCTCGACAAGGACAACGTCGAGATGATCGCGCCGCTCGTCGAGCAGCAGATCCGCTAGATGACCGCACAACGCGCCGTTTCACGCGACGCGTCGACTGGCGAGGGGGCATCCCCTCGCCAGACCGGACTCCGCTGCTTCGAGATGAAGGGCGTGTACAAGTCCTTCGGCGGGGTGCAGGTCCTCCAGGACGTCGACTTCCACCTCGATCGGGGTGAGGTCGTCGGTCTCCTCGGAGACAACGGCGCCGGCAAGTCCACGCTCATCAAGATCATCACCGGGTACCACCAGCCCGATCGGGGCGAGCTCCTATTCGACGGCGAGCCGGTCAGTGACCTGACCGTCCCGCGCGCACGCGAGCTGGGCGTTGAGACCGTCTACCAGGAGCGCGCACTGGCCGAGCAGCAGCCGCTCTGGCGCAACATCTTCGTGGGGCGCTACATCAGCAACCGTCTCGGGCTCATGGATGTGGCAGAGATGCGCCGTATCACCGAACGACTGATGACCGAGGAGATGGGTTTCACCTCGGCAGTGCTGACTCCCGACACGACCGTGACCGGCCTCTCGGGTGGCGAACGCCAGGGCCTGGCCATCGTGCGGGCCCTGCACTTCGAGGCCGAGATGATCATCCTCGACGAGCCCACCATGGGCCTCTCGCTGAAGGAGACGGAGAAGCTGCTTAAGTTCGTCGACGGCATCCGCGCGAAGGGCAAGTCGGCCATCTTCATCGACCACAACTTCTTCCATGTCTACTCAGTCGCGGATCGCATCGTGGTGCTCGACCGGGGCATGGTCGCGGCGGACTTTCCCAAGTCCCAGTACACGCTCAACGAGCTCATGGACATCATGCGTGAGATCGCCTCGGCGGGTCACTTCGAGCCCGACCGTCGTAAGGCCGAAATCCCGGATGCAGAAGCCAACCGCGTCCACGGAGCCGCGACATGAGCGCCGCGACCACCCCAACCCGGCCGCTGAGCCCTCACGATCGGGCACAGCGGAGCCGCCTGGCAGAGTTCACCCAGCAATGGGCAGGCCAGATCGGAATCACCTTCGCCTTCCTCGTGCTCTGGGTCTGGTTCCTGTTCCTCGCGCCGAACACGTTCGGGGGCGATCTGATCTACAAGTCCTTCGGTCAGACCATCCCCTATTTCGGCATCATCGCCATGCTGCTCACGATGGTCATCGTGGCCGGCGACATCGACCTCTCGTTCCCCTCGATCATGGCCCTGGGCATGGTCGGCTTCGTGTGGGTCTGGGAAGCGACCGACGTGGTGCTCCTGGGCGTCCTCACGGCCATCGCAGTGGGAGCAGCCGCCGGCCTCTTCAACGGTCTCGTCATCACCCTCGTCGGATTGCCGTCCCTGGTGGTCACCATCGGCACGCAGTTCCTCTTCCGCGGGCTGACCCTCGTCCTCGTCGGCGGCAAGTCCTATGCCCTCGCCGCCACTCGCGGTGATCCTGCCCGTGAGCTGCTGGTAGGCAAGCCCTTCGGCATCCCGATGGAGTTCTGGTGGTTCCTGGGCATCACCATCCTGGTCTGGATACTGCTGAACCGGCACCGCCTGGGGGGTAATACCTACGTCATCGGGGACAACGTCCAGACGGCGCGCCTTATGGGCATCCCCATCCGCGCCACCCGCATCATCCTCTTCATTTTGACGGGCATGGCCGCGGCGCTGGCGGGCATGATGATGAGTTTGCAGATTGTCAACTTCTACCCGAACCTCGGTAGCGGTCTCCTACTGCCGGCGTTGGCCGCGGTCTTCGTCGGCGGCACCTCCGTCTTCGGCGGACGCGGCTCGGTCTACGGCACCTTCCTGGGCGCGCTCATGATCGGTGCCATCCCGGCCGGCATCGTGGCCGCCGGCCTGACCGACTTCTGGACGCAGTTCATCTACGGCGCCATCATCCTCATCGCCATCAGCATCCACGCGATCCTGCAGCGACGCTTCCAGCGCTAGCTGCGCATCACCCGGGAGATGCTGGAGCCGCAGCGTGCGACGTGGCGGGCCGCATGCGCCGGCAGGTGCGCGATGTACGGGGAGGCGACCGGGCGCTACGCTGCGGCCATGAACGACGACGCACGGCCCGACCTCGCGGGCCTCTGTGCCGATCTGGCCGTCGAGCTGGACGAGGTCTCCAGCACCGTCGGGGGTGAGACGGTGACCTACGCCCGCAACGACCTGGTCTTCGCGCGAGTGGACCGGGCCGCGCTCCAGCTGCGGCTGCCGGTCGACATCGCCGAGGCAGCGCTCAACACGCCGGACACCGCGCTCGATCCGAACGATCGGGGCTGGCTGCGGTTCTCACCATCGGATGCCGAGCCGCATGTCTTCGACCGGGCGGAGGCCTGGTTCCGCATCGCCTGGAGGCACGCCCTCGACGATTGAGGCGGTCGCGGGCGCTGGCTTATCGCGCCCGGTGCATGGCAGCGCCGCCGGCTTCGCCGCGCGCGATGCGAACCGCCCCGGGGAGATCCCCGGGGCGGTTCGTGCAGCGCTGGCCGCCGAGTCGGCGGCACCGTGGTCAGTTGACGGGCGTATCAGCCGTCGCCTCGAGCTCGTCGAGACCGAACTTCTTCTCCAACTGCTCCATGGGCTGGAAGCCGACCACGCCCTTGGGCTGCTCGCCCGGCTTGAAGTAGGCGATGGTCGGGATGCTCATGATCTGGTACATCTGGGAGAGGGCCGGGTTGGCGTCGACGTCGACCTTGGCCACGTCGACCACGCCCTCGTACTTGGCCGCGAGCTTCTCCATCTCGGGAGCGACGAGCTTGCAGGGCCCGCACCAGACCGCCCAGAAATCGACGACGACGGGCTTCTCGTTCTTGAGCACGAGCTCCTCGAACGTCTGGTCGGTGACTTCGATGATGGCCATTCTTGCTGGTTCCTTTCTCCGCGCGTGGCGGTGTCCTGTTCCCGCCTGAAGCGGAAGGTCGTGACGCTAGTCGGCGACCGACTTGATCAACTTGTACGCCTCGAGGATCCGGGGATCGGTGAGGCGATAGAGGACGGTGTTGCCTTCCCGCCGTGATTCGACCAGGCCTGCCGACCGCAGGACGGCGAGGTGCTGGCTCATGTTGGGCACCTGGCAGCTGGCCTCACGCGAGAGGTCGCTGACCGAGCGCTCACCCTTGGACAGGCACTCCAGCACGCACAGCCGCTTGGCATCCGCCAGCGCCCGGCTGATGGCCGCATAGCGCTGACGAGCCGCGTCGGTGGTGAGCTCGGCGCCATCCGGGAAGAGGGCGTCGGTCTCGCGTGCTGTCGTCATCAGACCAATCATCCCATCATTTGCGCAAACACGCAAATAGGTTGCCGGATCTCGTGGGTGGGATCGTGGCCGCGTGGGTCGGTCGCGATGGTGGCCTCAGGCTCTGCGCTCGCCGAGCACGTCGGCTCAATCGAGGTCCAGCTCGTGCAGCCGTGCGTCGTCGATGCCCGCGTGGTGGGCAAGCTCGTGGATGAGGGTGATCCGGACCTGCTCCTCCAGCTCGGCTGGATCGCCGAAGTCCGCCTCCAGCGGCAGCCGGAAGAGGGTGATCTTGTTGGGCAGCATGGCGTAGTCCGCGCCCCACTCCGTCGCAGGGATGCCCTCGTAGAGGCCGTACAGCCCACCACCTTCGTCGGCCCCGCCGAGTCGCTGCTGGTCGCGGCTGGGCGCATCCTCGATGACCACGGCGACGTCGTCGAGCAGGACCGCGAACCGAGGTGGCAGGCTGTCCAGGGCTCGCTCCACCAGCACCTCGAAGGACTCATGCCGTCGCGGGCGCGGTGTGACCCGTCGCGCGGGATGTCGACGAGAGAGCTGGCCGCGGCGTCGCAGGGGCATGTTCAGAGCATGGCACGCACCGTGTCCGCCGGCCGAACGTATCCTCTGGGGGTGGTCAGCCAGCGCCCTTCCCCCGCCTTCGCCGGACCGGAGCCCGACTCCATGGTGGTGCCCCTCGCAGACGGCGTGCGACTGCACTACCTGGCGTGGCCCGCGGGCGTCGGCGCCGGCTCCGCCACCCGACCGGTCGTGCTGGTACACGGCCTGACGCGGACGGCCTGGACCTGGCTGCCCGTGGGTCGGCGTCTGGCGGCCGCGGGCATCGCGGTGGCGGCGCCGGACCTGCGTGGCCACGGCGCCAGCGACGCCCCGCTCGACGGCTACGACCTCGAGTCGCTGGCGCTGGACGTGCTCACGGTGGCCGCCGGAGCCGGCTGGGGCGCGGCCGTGGACGGACCGGCCGTCGTGCTCGCCGGGCACGGTCTGGGAGCCCTGATCGCAGTCGAGGCGGTGCATGCCCAGCCGGGTTCGATCGCCGGGTTGGTACTGCTCGATGGGGGCTGGGAGGAGGCCTTCGAGGCCACGCAGCTGCTGCCCGACCAGCTCGTGGAGGCGATGGCCGAGCCGCCCGAGGTGCTGGCCTCCATGGACGCCTACCTCTCCGATCGGCGCGACTTCGATCCGCACACCTGGGATGCCGATCAGGAGCGTGCTGCCCGAGCCCAGGTCACCGAACGCCACGCTGGCCACGTCCGGCCCGTGACCAAAGGATCGGTCATCCGCCGTTGCGTCAGCGCCATGTACGACTACCGCCCACTGGAGGCGCTCTCCGCGATCGCCTGCCCGGTATCCCTGCTGGTGGCGGGCAAGGGCACGGCCGACGACGAGGACGAGCGCGAGCGCCGATTGGCCATCGATGACGTGCAGGGGGCTCGAGCCCGCGCCGGGCGGGAGCCCATGGCCGTGACCATCCTCGCCGACGCCAGCCACGACCTCATGCGCTATCGGCCCGACGTGGTCGCGGGGGAGATCGCCCGACTTGCTGGCACCTGAAGGCTTCGGCGCCGGGGTACCATGTCGCGCGTGGACCTCCTGCTCGTCCTGGTCGTCATCCTCATCATCGTGCTCATCTGGCGTGGCCCTTCGATGCTGCCCCAGATCGGCGCGGCGCTGGGGCTGGCCGTGAAGGGCGCGCGCGAGAAGATGGAGTCCGATGACGGCGGCTTGGCGCCCACCTCGCCGCCCGCGCCGAACGACGATGACGACGCCGCCGACGCCGATCCCCCGGCTGCGAAGCGGTCGTGAGCGACCCCCGTATCGAGGCCGCGGTGCGCGAGATCCTGGCCGCCGTGGGCGAGGATCCCGACCGGCCGGGACTGGTCGGCACCCCGAACCGCGTCTCGCGCATGTACGACGAGTTGACCGCGGGTTACCACCTGCGCCCCGAGGACGTGCTCAACGACGCCGTCTTCGAGGTCGACTACTCGGAGATGGTGGTGGTCAAGGACATCCCCTTCCACTCCCTCTGCGAGCACCACCTGCTGCCGTTCGCCGGCATCGCCGCGGTCGCCTACATCCCGCACGACCGAGTCCTGGGCCTGTCCAAGATCCCGCGCGTGGTGGACATGTACGCCCGCCGCTTCCAGCTGCAGGAGCGGCTGACGCAGCAGATCGCCGACTTCCTGATGGAACACCTTGCGCCCAGGGGCGTAGGGGTGGTCGTGGAGGCCACTCACTTGTGCGCCAGCATGCGTGGTGTGCAGAAGCCGGGCATGGTCATGACCACATCGGCGGTCCTGGGGCTCTTCCGCAGGAGCGACAAGACGCGTGCCGAGTTCTTCAGCCACCTCGCCCGCCCGCCGGCGGGGGCATCCTGACATCGGAGACAGCAGAGGGACCACGCGCTGATGCCTGACCTGTCCCGCCCCCGTCGATCGTACGGGAAGCTGGCTTCGCTCCTGGCTGCAGCGTGTGCCGTGACCCTGGTCGCGAGCGCCTGCGGTACGGAGGCCGAGCCATCGGTCGCGTCCCCTGCGGTGACGGCGGCGCCCAGCCCGACCCCGAGCCCGAGCCCGACACCGGCCGCGACGGCGGCACCGACGCCGACCCCCAGCCCGAGCCCGACGCCGACCCCCAGCGCGAGCCCCAGTCCGACACCGAGCCCCAGCCAGACACCGAGCCCCAGCCCGACACCGACCCCGACCGCCAGACCGACCACGACACCGAGCCCGGTCGAGGTGGCCACCACCGCCCCGAGTCCGACGCCCGCGCTCATCCCTCCACCCGCGACCACGCCCACGCCCACGCCAGTGCTCGAGCCGACCACCCGGCCCAGCTTCCCGGCGGAGGTCCTCGGCTACGCCATCGACCCGGCGACCGGCCTGCCTGTGGTGCCCGAGGCCGTCGGTGGGCCGTGGTGGTGGAACGGGCGGCCGACGCTCCGCCTCGACCCATCCCTGCGCTTCACCTCTGATACGCCCGATGCGAGCGCCGTCGATCCCGGCCAGGGGCGAGTCTCGCTGCTGGCCCAGTTCGGCTCCCACGAGGAAGCGCTGGCGGTCGGCACCGCACTCGCGGCGGCCCTCGGCGACCCGGCCGCGGAGGCGGCCTGGCTGGAGTCCCATGACGTTCCGGGCGGCCTCGGCTTCGACTGGCTCGGCTCGGCCGCGGCGACCACGCCCTTCGTCGACGTGATCGATCGCTGGCTGGTGGTCAGCGAGCTGACCTATCGCGAAGAGCTCGATCCAGGTCCGGCGGTCGACTTCGCCCCGCGGTATGGGTCGCCGCTGGCCCTGGCGCTCACGTCCATGACCCAACAGCTCATCGTGGAGGAGACCTCGTCGGCGGACAAGTACGTGGCCTTCGACATGGTCTGCCGCGGTGACGAAGCCGAGCTGCTGACGCTGCAGCAGGACCTCGCGGACAACGCCGAGATCTACGACATGCAGCCGGTCTGGCTCCCGCCGGGGATCACACCCGAGCAACGCAAGGCACGACGCACGCTGCGGCTGCTCGACACGCTCGCCGAGCAGGTCCTGGCCACGCTGCCGGCCGATGTCGGCTTCCAGGCACTGGCCCAGGCCATGGGAGATGCCGGTGATTCGGGTTCGACCTCGGCCAGCGAGGCATTCGAGGAGCTGCGCGCCTACATCGAGAGTTGGGTCATCTCCGGCCGGCCCAATCTCGAGCCGCTGGCCGACTACCTCGACCAGGACGTGGTGGCCGAGTCGGCGGCGGACTTCGCGCGCCGCGCCGCCCTGGAGGTCCGGGCCGGCCGAGAGACGCGGCCCGTGAACGTCGCCTCTGGGCAGTTCGCGGCGTCCCGTTTCGGGGCGCACGACTCGCCGGTGCCGTGGATCATGGGTGAGGCCCGCACCTATGCCGGGCTCCACGGCGACGAGCTGAGCCTGTCGCTCGGGCTGTTCCACGGCGTGGCGGCCGGCCTGGGCCCGCTGGTCGACTACCTGGAGGCCAACGGCTGCGGTGACATCCGGGCCTCGTTCATCGACTATGGGGCGGGGCTGGAGCGACGGGCGCAGGCCGCCGAGGACGCGGCTGCCGAGGCAGCCGCGGCGACACCGGCACCCGAGCCGTCGGCGGACGCGGAGGCGAATGACGCGTGAACTCCCCAGCTGATCTGCCGTTCGGCGCGCTACGATCGTGCCCATGACGGACCGTCCCCTCAAGGTGCTCATCGCCAAGCCCGGTCTCGATGGCCATGATCGCGGAGCCAAGGTGCTCGCACGTGGCCTGCGTGACGAAGGGTTCGAGGTCGTCTACACCGGGCTGCGCCAGACCCCGGAGATGGTCGCGACCGCCGCGCTGCAGGAGGACGTCGACGTGGTCGGCCTTTCCATCCTCTCCGGCGCGCACCTCACGCTGTTGCCGCGCATCTGCGAGCTGCTGCGGGCAGAGGACATGGGCGACGTGCTCGTGACCGCCGGCGGCATCATCCCCGCCGATGATGTCCCCGCCCTCAAGGAAGCCGGCGTCGCGGAGGTCTTCGGTCCCGGCACCCCCATCGGCGAGATCGCCGCCTTCATGCGCGAGCACGCGCAGCCCCGCAGCTGATGGGTGCGCCCGCGCCGAGCGGGACGCAGCTGGCGCGGGAGGCGCAGGCCGGGTCGCGCCGCGCGCTGGCCCGCCTGCTCACCGCGGTGGAGTCCCGATCGCCGGTTGCCGAGGAGGCGCTTCGCACGCTCTACCCGGCCGCGGCCGGTGCACACCTGGTCGGCGTCACGGGGCCCCCGGGTGGTGGCAAGTCCACGCTGGTGGCGGCGCTCGTCGGCGTGGCTCGGGAGGCCGGCCGGAGCGTGGCCGTCCTGGCCATCGACCCGTCCAGTCCCATCACCGGTGGCGCCATCCTGGGTGATCGCATCCGCATGCAGGGTCATGCCGCCGACCGCGACGTCTTCATCCGCTCCATGGCCTCCCGCGGCCACCTCGGGGGGTTGGCCGGGACCACCGCCGAATCGGCCGCTGTGCTCGCGGCCTGTGGCTTCGAGCTCGTCTTCATCGAGACCGTCGGGACTGGCCAGAGCGAGGTCGAGGTGGCGTCGATCGCGGACACCACGGTCGTCGTCCAGGCGCCCGAGATGGGCGACGAGGTCCAGGCCCTCAAGGCGGGCCTGCTGGAGGTCGCCGACCTGGTCGTCGTGAACAAGTCCGACCGCCCCGGCGCGGATCGCACGGCCATGCAGCTGCGCGCCATGCTCACCCTCGGCGAGGAGGTCCCATCCGCGGGCCGCCCCCGCCCCAAGCACCCTGCGGTGCTGCTCGCCTCCGGCCTGACCGCGGCCGGCGTGACCGAGCTGCTGGCCGCCCTCGACCATATCCACCGATCAGGGGTCGAATCGAACGGTCCCCATGCCGCCCGTCTGGCCCGGGCGCGTGCGCAGGTCGAGGGCATCCTCGCCGACCGGGTCCGCGGTACGCTCTGGTCGGGCGGCGAGCGGGCTGGGACCGAGGCGCTGATGGAGCAGGTCGCGGCGCATGAGCTCGACCCCTATGCCGCCGCCGACCGCCTGTGGAGGCGACTCGAGGCCTAGCCTCGCAGCCGACCGGGTCCGCGCCCGAAGGCGGCGGCCACGGTGCTCCCTACGGCGCCCGCGGTCCCGGGGTCGGGGCCGTTACCCTGGGCCGGCGATCACGTGCGCAGCGAGCGCAGCCAGTTGGCGAGCATGGCCATGCCGTCAGCGGTCAGGATGGATTCGGGGTGGAACTGGATGCCCTCCACCCGATACTCGCGATGGCGCAGGCCCATGACCAGGCCGTCCGAGCTGGTGGCCGTGACCTCGAGCACGTCCGGCAGGCTCTCCCGGGCGACGGCCAGGGAGTGGTAGCGCCCTGCCTCCAGTGGCGTGGGGAGGCCCTCGAACACCCCCTGGCTGCGGTGGTCCACGGCCGACTTCTTGCCGTGCACCGGCTCCACGGTGATGACCTCGCCGCCGTAGACCAGGCCGATGGACTGGTGGCCGAGGCAGACGCCGAGGATGGGCAGCTCCGGGCCGAAGCGACGGATCACCTCCATCGAGACGCCGGCGTTCTCCGGGCGCGAGGGACCCGGGCTGATGACGATGCCGTCGAGCGCCAGGCCCTCGATCTCCTCGACGGTGATCTCGTCGTTGCGCGCGACCCGCACCTCCGCCCCGAGCTCGCACAGGTACTGGTACAGGTTGTACGTGAAGCTGTCGTAGTTATCGACCAGCAGGATGCTCAGGCCCGCGCCTGGCAGCTCCGTCACCGTACTGCTCATCGCTCGTTCTCCTGTCGTCCGCCGTAGATGGTCTCCGCTTCCGCGATGGCGGCCAGGATGGCCCCGGCCTTGGCCGCGACCTCTGCTGACTCACGCTCCGGCACCGAGTCGGCCACGATGCCGGCGCCGGCATGGACGAAGGCCGTGCCGTCCTTGAGCACCATCGACCTGATGGTGATGGCGGCCTCCACGTCGTCGGGGGCGAAGAAGCCGATGGCGCCGCCGTAGGCGCCGCGCTGCTCCTCTTCCAGCTCCGCGATGGCCTGCATGGCGCGCACCTTGGGGGCGCCGCTGAGCGTGCCTGCGGGGAAGACCGAGCGAACCGCATCGAAGGCGTCCCGGTCCTCGCGCAGCCGGCCCTCCACCTCCGACACGATGTGCATCACGTGCGAATAGCGCTCGATGCTGTGGAGCGCCGGCACGCTCACGCTGCCGGGGACCGCCACTCGGCCCACATCGTTGCGCGCGAGATCCACGAGCATGGCGTGCTCGGCCAGCTCCTTGGCGTCCTCCAGGAGGTCGCGCTCGAGGGCCTCGTCCTCGACTGGGTCGGCCGAGCGCGGGCGGGTGCCGGCGATAGGCCGGGTCGCCACGACGCCGTCGCGCACCCGCACCAGCAACTCCGGGGAGGCGCCCAGCACCGAGCGGTTCGGGCCCAGGTCGATGGCGAAGAGGTGCGGGGAGGGGTTGATCCGTCGCAGCGAGCGGTAGACCTCCAGCGGTCCTACCGAGCAGGGCAGGCTGAAGCGCCGCGCCAGCACCGTCTGCAGCATCTCGCCCGCGTGGATGTCCGCGACGAGGCGGGCCACGCCGGCCTCGTAGCGGGGGTCGGCGGCCGGCGGCGCCGGGCGCGTGGTCGCGACTGGGACCCGCACGGCGCCCTCGCTGGACGAGGGTCGGGCCAGCATCTCCAGGACGGCTGCGATGCGATCGCCGGCCCCGGGCGCGTCGATGGCGGAGACGGTCGCGGTCTGGGCCAGGTGGTCGAAGACGATCAGTGCGTCAGGCAGGTGGAACAGGGCCAGCGGCAGGCCTACGGGGTCGGCGCCGGGCACCGGCAGCACCGGCTCGAAGCGGGCGCTGGCCTCGTACGACAGATAGCCCACGCCCGAGGCCAGCGAGACCGGCAGCGAGCCATCGGCGGGGG
>Ga0210085_1000302_pt1 | contig 21697 bp, 21 predicted proteins | sample China_Galinas_PW_5_FD_184866 | JGI IMG/M metagenome (GOLD analysis project Ga0210085, IMG submission 184866) | Wetland microbial communities from San Francisco Bay, California, USA, that impact long-term carbon sequestration - China_Galinas_PWC_D1... | ecosystem: Environmental > Aquatic > Marine... | reverse complement strand
CCGCGCCCGCCGTTTCCCGAGGGGCCATTCCTGGCCGTCGGCTTGGCGCGGTCCGGGCAGGCGGTCGCGCGCATGCTGGCCGAACGCGGTGAGACCGTGCGTGGTGTCGATTCCGGCCATCCCGACGGAGTGGCAGGGCTGGCGGGGGAGGGCGTCGAAGTTGTCCTGGATACGGATGGACTTGCTCAGCTCGATGCCACGCGGACCGTCGTCAAGAGCCCGGGCGTGCCGCGGGAGGCGCCGGTGATCGCGGCGGCGCTGGAGCGCGGCCTCGATGTCGTCGGTGAGCTCGAGTTGGCCTGGCGGGCGATCCCCAACCGCACCCTCGCGGTGACCGGTACCAACGGCAAGACGACCACGATCGAGCTGCTGGGGCACCTCTACCGCACCGCCGGCGAGCCGGTCGCTGTGGCGGGCAACGTCGGCACGCCGCTCTCCTCGCTGGCGGCGACGGTCGATCCCGACGCCACCATCGTCTGCGAGGCATCGAGCTTCCAGCTCGAGGATACGACCGCGTTCGCCCCCGAGTGCGCGGTCTTCCTCAACCTCGCTCCCGACCACCTCGATCGCCACGTCGACCTCGACGCCTACCTTGAGGCGAAGCTGCGCATCTTCGCCAACCAGGGCAACGACGACGTCGCCGTCTACAACGCCGACGATCCCGCCCTGGCCGGTGTCGACCTCGGCGGCTGCGCCCGTCGCGTCGCCTTCTGCCACGGCGCTGCCCCCGACTGCGAAGTGGTGCTGGCCGAGGGCGCGATCTTCGCCGGCGGCGAGCCTCTGCTCGCGACCGCCGAGCTCGGCCTCTTCGGCGAGCACAACGTCGCCAACGCGATGGCCGCGGCGAGCGCGGCGCTGGCGATGGGCCTCGACCGCGACGCCGTGCGCGAGGGGCTGCGCAGTTTCGCCGGCGTCCCACACCGGCTCGAGCAGGTCGCCGAGATCGACGGCGTGCGCTACGTCAATGACTCGAAGGCGACCAACGTCGCCTCGGCGGTCGTCGGCATCGACGCCTTCGGGGGTGGCGTCCACGCGATCTTCGGTGGCAGCGAGAAGGGCGAGCCGTTCGGGCCGCTGGCCGAGCCGGTGGGCGAGCGCTGTGCCGCCTGTTACCTGATCGGCGCCACCGCCGGCCGGCTCGCCGCCGAGCTCGCACCGGCCTTCGCCGGCGGCGTCGCAGTGCACCGCTGCGACGATCTCGCCGATGCCGTGCGGCGCGCGCACGCCGCCGCTTCGCCGGGCGAGGTCGTGCTGCTCTCGCCCGCCTGCGCCAGCTTCGACTCCTTCGAGAACTTCGAACGGCGCGGCGACCGCTTCCGCGAGATCGTCGCGGGGCTGTAATGAGCGCGATCGCTCTGCCCTGGCGCCGCAAGAAGGCGAAGAAGCGCGCTGCGAACCTTCCCGCCGAGTACAACCTGCTGCTGACCGCGACGCTCTGCCTGCTCGCCTTCGGCGCGGTGATGGTTTTTTCCGCCAGCTCGACCACGCGGGTGCTGAGCGACGGCGGGCTCTCCGACAGTGCCTTCTACCTGAAGCGGACGCTGCTCTTCGGCGCGGTCGGCCTGCTGATCCTGCACGTGACGGCGCGCAGCGGCCTGCAGCTTGTGCGCCGCCTCACCCCGGCATTCCTCGGCCTCTCGCTCTTCCTGCTGCTCGTCGTCCTCGTCGCCGGCACCACGGTCAACGGCTCCAGCCGCTGGATCGGCTCGGGCTTCCTGCAGATCCAGCCCTCCGAGCTGGCCAAGGTGGCGCTGATCCTCTATGCCGCCGACCTGCTCGCACGCAAGCCGAAGCGGGCGCGCTCGCTGGAGGGCCTGGCGCCGTTCCTGCTCGTCGTCGGCGCGGCGACGCTGCTGATCGTCGCCGAGCCCGATCTGGGCACCGCGATGGTCGTCTGCTTCGCCGTCGCCGCGACCCTGCTCGCCGCCGGGGCGCGCGTGCGCGACCTCGCCCTGCTCGCCCTCGGCCTCGCCTTCTTTGGCCTCTTGATGACGGTGATCGAGCCCTACCGGATGGCGCGCCTGACCGGCTTCCTCAACCCGGGCGCCGACGCCGGCGGGGCGGGATTCCAGGCGGCGCAGGCGAAGATTGCGCTCGGGTCGGGCGGGCTCTTCGGGGTTGGGATCGGCAACGGCGTGCAGAAGGCCTTCTACCTGCCCGAGGCGCACACCGACATGATCTCGGCGGTGATCGGCGAGGAGCTCGGTCTGGTCGGCGTCCTCGGCGTCGTCGGGCTCTTCTCGCTCTTCGGCTACGCCGGCCTGCAGATCGCGAAGAAAGCGAAGGACAACTACGGCAAGCTGCTCGTCGCAGGGCTGACCTCGCTGGTCCTCGTGCAGGCGACGATCAACCTCTTTGCGGTTATGGGGCTGGCGCCGCTCACGGGCGTGCCGCTGCCCTTCGTCTCCTACGGCAACAGCAGCCTGATGGCGACGCTGTTCGCGGCCGGCCTGATCCTCAACGTCGCCCGCGGGGGGACCGCCCGCGCTGGCAAACTGCGCGTCGTCGAGGGTGGGCGCAGGCCCGCAAAGAAAAGGAGCAGAGCTAGCAGTGCACGGACCAGGAGCCGTAAGAGCGGTGGTGGCGGCCGGGGGAACGGCCGGCCACGTCGTGCCGGCCATGGCGGTCGCCGACGAGCTTCGGGCTAGCGGAGCCGAGGTCTCCTTCATTGGAACCCGTGAGCGGATTGAGGCCGAGATCGTGCCGGCCGCCGGCTATGAGATCGACTTCCTCAAGGTGCGCGGGATCGACCGCGGAAGCCGTCTGCGCGCCGGGGTCGCCGCTGCCGAGGCGGTGGCTGCAGCCGGCACTGCGCTGCGCGTGCTCTGGCGCCGCCGGCCGGATGTCGTCGTCGGCGGCGGCGGTTTCGTCGCCGGGCCGGCCGGGCTGGCCGCGGTGCTCGGCCGCATCCCACTCGTCCTCACCGAGGCCGACAGCCACCTCGGCCTCGCCAACCGCTTGCTTGCCGGCAGGGCACGGCGTGTCTGCCTCGCCTTCCCGATCGCCGGGCGCGAGGGGGAGCCCTACACGGTGACCGGACGCCCGGTGCCGGCCGCGGTACTCGGCGCCGACCGCGCCACCGCCCGCGAGCGCTTCGGCATCGCCTCGGAGGCGCGTTGCCTGCTGGTTATGGGCGGCAGTCAGGGCGCGCGCTCGATCAACGAGTGCGCTATCGCCGCTCTGGCTGAGCGCTCGGGACGCGAGTTCGACGTCGTCCACGTCGCCGGGCAGCGCGACTTCGACGGGCTTCGGGAGCGTCTCGCCGCCGCCCCTCACAGCGAGCGCTACACGCTGCTCGACTACGAGCCCGACCTCGGCGACTGCCTGGCCGCCTGCGACCTCGTGCTTGGCCGCTCGGGCGGGTCGATCTTCGAGCTGACCGCGACCGGACGGCCGGCGGTCCTGGTCCCCTTCCCGCATGCGGCCGCCGGCCACCAGGAGAGCAACGCCGCCTGGATGGCGGAGGCGGGCGGCGCGACCGTGATTCGCGACGAGGAGCTCGAGCCGGGAGCCCTCGCCACAGCTGTTTCCGAGCTGCTCGGCGACGAACGGCGTTTGGCGGGGATGGCGGCTGCCTCGGCGGCGCTGGCGATGCCCGACGCGGCTCGGCGGATCGCCGATCAGGTGCTCTCCGTCACCCGCCCAGGGGACGAGGGGCCGTGACGACGTTCAACGAGAGCGAAGGTAGCTGGGTGCGCCGCAGCCTGCACTTCATCGGCATTGGCGGCGCCGGGATGAGCGGCCTGGCGCTGGTCTGCCAGGGCCTCGGCGCCTCGGTGACCGGCAGCGATCGCAGCGAGTCCTCCTATGTGGAGCGCCTGCGCTCGGTCGGGGTCGAGCCCTACATCGGCCACGACGCCGCCAACCTGCCGGCCGAGTGCGAAGTGGTCGTTTCCACGGCGATCGACGAGGAGAACCCCGAGCTGGCCCTGGCGCGCGAGCGGGGGATGCCGATCCGCCACCGCGGTGAGATCCTCGCCGAGCTCTGCTCCGAGAAGCGGCTGATAGCGGTCGCCGGGACGCACGGCAAGACGACGACTGCGGCGATGCTCGTCTGGGCGCTGCGCCGGCTCGGCGCCGATCCCGCCTTCTTTGTCGGCGGCGAGGTACCGGGCGTCGGCTACGGCGGCGCCGTTACCAATGCCCACTGGGGCATGGGGGAGTGGGTGGTCGCCGAGGCCGACGAGAGCGACGCCAGCTTCCTCGAGCTGAAGCCGGAGATCGCGGTCGTGGTCAACATCGAGATGGACCACCACTCGCGCTGGGGCTCCGAGGCGGAGCTGCGCCAGGCTTTCGCCAGCTTCGCGGGACAGGCGACGGGCGTTGTCCGCTCCGCGGACGAGAGCTACATTGACCCCGACGTAGGGGGCAACTGCGGCATCCGCGCATTTGACGCGGGGGCTCCGGGGCCCGCCGAGATGGCGCTGGCCGTCCCGGGGCGGCACAACGTGCTCAACGCGCGGGCCGCGATAGCGGCCGGCGAGCTGGCCGGGTTCGAGGCGGGTGAGGTCGCGCAGGCGCTGTCCGGCTTCCCCGGCGTGCGCCGCCGGCTCGAGTTCAAGGGCGCGCACAACGGCGCCCAGGTCTACGACGACTACGCCCATCACCCGACCGAGGTGCGGGCGGCGCTGGAGGCCCTGCGCGGGCTCGGGCCGGGGCGGCTCATCGCCGTCTTCCAGCCGCATCTCTACTCGCGCACCAAGGCGTTCGCCGAGCAGTTCGGGGCGGCGCTGGCGCTGGCCGACGAAGCACTCGTGCTCGACGTCTACCCGGCCCGAGAGGAGCCGGTTGGAGAGCTCGCCGGTGTCAGTGGCCTCGACGTCGCCCGTGCCGCAGCCGACCGCATGGGGGGGAAAAGGGTCCTGTGGACGCCCACCCTCGAAGGGGCGGCAGCGGCGCTTGCGCCACGTCTTGAACCCGGCGCGGTTGCGGTCACGATCGGTGCCGGCGACGTGTTTGTGGTCGGCGAGTCGCTGCTCGGCAACGGGGCATGGGCGTGAGCGGCCCGCCCGCAGGCGTGGAGCGCGACTTCCCGCTTGCCCGCCTGACCACCGTGCGCACCGGCGGCGCAGCCGAGTGGTTCGCCCGACCCCACGACGGCGAGGAGCTCGGCGTGCTGCTCGCCTGGGCGGCGAGGGAGAGCCTGCCGATCGGCGTGATCGGTTCCGGGTCGAATCTGCTTGTTGCCGACGACGGTTTCCATGGGCTGGCGCTGAAGCTGGACGGGGAGCTTGCCACCGTCTCCCATGAAGGGGAGACACTGCTCTGTGGCGGCGGCGCACGACTTCCCTCGGCGGCGGCGAAGGCCGCCGGCTGGGGCCTCTCCGGCCTCGAGTTCGGGGTCAATATCCCGGGCACCGTCGGTGGCGCGGTGAAGATGAACGCGAACGCGTACGGTGGTCAGCTGGCAACGGTGTTGGAGTGGGTCGACATCTGCGCTCCCGGCGGCCGCACCCGGCGCCGGCCCGAGCAGCTCGGCTTCGCCTACCGCAGCTCCAACCTGCGCCCGGACGAGGTCGTCGCCCTGGCTTCGTTCCGCCTCGCCCCCGGTGAGGCAACGGAGATCAAGGCAACGATGGCGGCGATGCGCGAACGCCGCCACGGGGCGCAGCCCTCGGGGATCAAGACCTTCGGCTCGACCTTCAAGAACCCCGCGGACGAGCGCGCCGAAGGGCGCACGGCCGGTCAACTGCTCGAGGCCGCGGGTTGCAGCGGTCTGCAGATCGGCGGCGCCCGCTTCTCGCTCAAGCACGCGAACTTCGTCGAGAACACCGGCGAGGCGACGACCGCCGACGTGCTGGAGCTGATCGCGGCCGGCCGCCGCTGTGTCCACGAGCGCTTCGGCGTCGTGCTGGAGCCGGAGGTGCAGACGCTCGGCGACGTGAGCTGGCCGGAGAGCTGGCGGCTGTGAGGCGATGGTTGGCGCTCGCGGCGCTGACCGCTATCGCGGCCGGTGCCGCCTACTGGTTTCTGATCCGCGACACGACGGTCGAGGCGCGGGTGCTCGTGCCGCGGGCGACCGCCACGATCGGCAGCGGCACCGATGCGATCGCGGTCGGCTCGAACGGTCGCGTCCTCGCCTGGCTGCCGCTGCCCGAGGGGCTGCAACTGCCGGCGCTGCCGCTCTCGGCCCCACCCGAGGACGGCCGGCTGGCGGGCCCGGTGTTGCGGCAGGCGGAGGTGCTCGGTGCCGCCCCGGCGACCCTGCGCCCGTATATAGAGAGCAGCTATTACGGCGAAAGCGGAATCGACGTCGAACTACGTTCGGGGATCGAACTGCGCTTTGGCGAGGTTTCGCAGGTGGCGGCGAAGTGGAGGGCGGCGGCGGCGGTGCTTGCGGACCCCACGATCACGTCGCTCGATTATGTAAATCTCCACGACCCGCGCCGTCCCGCCGCGGGCGGCTCTGGGCATACGCTTCCGCCCCTTGAATGAACCCTCGACCATAGGGTGAGACTGGCCAAACCCTCGAGTAGAACTCAAGACTTACGCTTGCAGGATGTCTCCCGGGAGTTTGACATGACCCCGAGGATGCCCTACGTTGAGCGCAATTTCCGTGGTTTGGCGATAGGCTTCAACCCTTAAGCCTTGCTGAAGCGTCGGACAGAACAAAGGCTCAACTCAAACGCCAGTCCCCTCGTGGGCGGCGAGCTGGAGAAATCGGGAGATGGAATCCACTTACCTGGCCGTAATTAAGGTTGTCGGAGCAGGCGGCGGTGGCACCAATGCCGTCAGCCGGATGGTCGACGCGGGGATTCGCGGCGTCGAGTTCGTCGCGGTCAACACCGATGCGCAGGCCCTGCAAGCGTGCGACGCCGACATCAAGCTCTCGATCGGTCAGGAGCTCACCCGAGGCCTGGGCGCAGGTGGCAATCCCGATGTCGGCGCCGGCGCTGCGGCAGAGAGTCGCGACGAGATCAAGGAGGCGTTGAAGGGCGCCGACATGGTCTTCGTTACCGCGGGCGAGGGCGGCGGCACGGGGACCGGCTCGGCGCCGGTAATCGCCGAGATCGCCAAGGAAGAGATCGGCGCGCTGACGGTCGGCGCGGTGACCAAGCCGTTCGAGTTCGAGGGCAAACGACGGATGCAGCAGGCGCTCGAGGGGATCGAGAAGCTGCGCAACAACGTAGACACCCTGATCATCGTTCCCAACGAGAAGCTGCTGCAGGCGGTCGAGCGCCGCACCTCGGTGCTCGAGGCCTTCCGCCAGGCCGACGACATCCTGCGCCAGGGGGTGCAGGGAATCACCGACCTGATCACGATCCCCGGCCTGATCAATCTCGACTTCGCCGACGTGCGCACGATCATGCGGGACGCCGGCTCGGCGCTGATGGGCGTCGGCTCCGCCTCCGGTGAGTCGCGCGCCGTCGACGCCGCCAAGGCCGCCGTCACCTCGCCCCTGATCGAGGAGTCGATCAAGGGTGCGACCGGAATGCTGCTCAACATCACCGGACCCGAGGACCTCGGCCTGTTCGAGGTCAACGAGGCCGCGCAGCTGGTCCAGGCCGAAGCCGACGACAACGCCAACATCATCTTCGGCTCGGTCGTCGACCAATCGATGCGCGATGAGGTTCGCGTCACCGTGATCGCGACCGGCTTCGAGGGCTTCGAGCTGCTGGCGCGTTCGCCGCAGAGGGTGCGGCGTCGCTACGAGAGCCGGCCGCGGATCTCGGCCGAGGACACGGATATCCGCAAACTGCGCGTGTCCGACGACGACATCGACGTGCCGGGGTTTCTCAAGGAATGAGGGTCGGCCGGGAGGGTCAGGCGCCCCTCCCATGGAAGCCGTCGCGCAGCTGAGTCGCTTGCCTGGGTGCGGAGCCTGGTCCCGGGAGCTTCCCTGGGAGGGGCGCCTGACCCTCCCTGGCGTCGCTCAATAGCCTTGAGCGCCATGAGCTTGAGGAAGACCTCCCTGCATGACCAGCACCTGGCGGCCGGCGCGAAGCTTGTGGACTTCGCAGGCTGGGAGATGCCTGTTGTCTATGAGGGGGTGCGGGAGGAGCATCTGGCGGTGCGGACGCATGCGGGGGTGTTTGATGTCTCGCATATGGGCGAGGTCGAAGTGGAAGGGCCCGGGGCGCTCGCGTTTCTGCAGCGGGTGCTCTCCAACGACGTCGCCACGATCGCGCTCGGCGGCGCTCAGTACTCGTGTCTGTGCAACGAGGACGGCGGCGTGCTCGACGACCTCTTCACCTACCGGCTCGGCGGCGACCGCTATCTGATCGTCACCAACTGCTCCAACCACGAGTCGGACCTGGCCTGGCTCGGGCGCTGGAGCCGCGGCTTCGATGTCAGTGTCCGCGACGTCGCCGACCGCTACGCGATGCTCGCCGTGCAGGGACCGCACGCGCGCACGATCGTGGGCAGCGCACTCGCGATCGACTTGCCGCCGCGGATGCGCGTCACGACGACGCGGATCGGCGCCCGGCCGGCGCTCGCCTGCGGCACCGGCTACACCGGCGAGGACGGGGTCGAGCTGCTGATCGACCCCGAGGTCGCGCCGGCAATCTGGGCCGAGTTGCTCGACGCCGGGGTCGTCCCCTGCGGGCTCGGCGCGCGCGACACGCTGCGGCTCGAGGCCTGCTTCCACCTGCATGGCAACGACCTCAGCCCGGAGCGCAACCCGATCGAGGCCGGCCTCGGCTGGTGCTGCAAGGAGGAGACCGGGTTCGTCGGCGCCGACGCCGTCGGGCGGGCGCGGGCCGAGGGCACGGCGGAGCGGCTGGCCCCGTTCAAGATCGAGGGTGCCGGGATCCCGCGCCAGGGCAACCCGGTCCTCGCCGGCGGCGAGCCGGCCGGGGTCGTCACCAGCGGCAGCTTCTCGCCCTCGCTGGAGCTCGGCATCGGCATGGCCTACGTGCGCAGCGACCTCGCCGAGCCCGGCAGTAAGGTCGAGATCGACGTGCGCGGCAAGCATCGCGCTGCCCGTATAGCGTCCAAGCCCCTCTACGAGAGTCCCGCGTCCCGGAAGGAGAAGTGAAGCTTTGCCCGAGGCCAGCTACCCAGACGACCTGCTCTACCACGACCAGCATGACTGGGCGCGGCTCGAGGGCGACGAGCACGCGGTGTTCGGAATCACCTGGTACGCGCAGGACAGCCTCGGCGAGGTCGTCTTCTACGACCCGCCCGAGCCCGGCGCGGCGATCGACAAGGACGCCTCCTACGCCGAGGTCGAGTCGGTCAAGGCCGTCTCCGACGTGATCGCGCCGCTCTCCGGTGAGATCGTCGAGGTCAACGAGGCGCTCGCCGACGCGCCGGAGAAGATCAACGAGGACCCCTATGGCGAGGGCTGGCTGGTCAAGGTCAAGCTGAGCGCGCCGGGCGAGACGGACGCGCTGCTCGGCGCCGAGGAATACCGCAAGCTGCTCGATGCCTGACCGGGTAGCCGGGAACGCTTCCGTAGCCTTGACCCTGTGAGCCGCTACACCTCCGCAACCGTCGCCGACCGCGAGCAGATGCTCGCCGCGATCGGGGTCGACTCGGTCGAGGACCTTTTCGAGCAGATCCCTGAGCCGCTGCGCCTGGGCCGGCCGCTGGCGTTGCCCGACGGGATGAGCGAGGCCGAGGTCTACGAGCGCCTCGCCGAGCTCGCCGGCCGCAACGCCGATGCCGAGGAGCAGGTCTGCTTCCTCGGAGCGGGGATGTATGACCACTACGTGCCGGCGATCGTCGACGCGATAACCCAGCGCAGCGAGTTCCTCACCCCCTACACGCCCTATCAGCCGGAGATCTCGCAGGGCGGGCTACAGGCGATGTTCGAGTTCCAGACCGCGATGTCGGAGCTGACCGCGCTGCCGGTCTCCAACGCCGGCCTCTACGAGGGCCCCTCGTCGGTCGCCTCGGCCGCCTACCTGGCGCTCGCCACAGGCAAGGGCCGCCGTCGTTTCGTCGTCTCGCGCGGCGTCCACCCGCACAGCCGTGAGACGCTCGCGACCTACTCGGTCGGCTACGGCGCCGAGATCGAGGAAGTCGGGATCGAGGGCGGGCTCACCGACGCCGGCGCGCTGGCCGAGGCGGTCGACGGCGAGACCGCCGCCGTCTTCCTGCAGAGCCCCAACTTTCTCGGCGCGGTCGAGGACGTTGAGGCGCTCGGCGCGGCCGGCAAGGAGCACGGGGCGCTGCTCGTCGTCGCCGTCGACCCGATGACGCTGGGCGTGCTCAGGCCACCGGGTGAGCAGGGAGCCGACATCGCCCTCGGCGAGGGCCAGCCGCTCGGCAACCGGCTCGACTTCGGCGGTCCCTCGTTCGGCTTCTTCTGCGGCACCGAGACGCTGATGCGCAAGATGCCGGGCCGGATCGCCGGTGAGACCGACGACGCCGACGGCCGCCGCGGCTTCGTGCTTGCGCTGCAGACCCGCGAGCAGCACATCCGCCGTGAGAAAGCGACGCACAACATCTGCACCGCGCAGGCGCTGAACGCGCTGGCAGCGACGATCCACCTCGCCTGGCTCGGCCGCGACGGCTTCCGTGAGCTGGGCGAGCTGCTGCTGCGCCGAGGTGCCTACGCCCGCGAGCGCCTCGCCGCCGTGCCGGGGGTCGAGCTGCTGCATGAGGCGCCTATCGCGCGCGAGCTCGCGCTGAGCCTCGACGCCCCGGTCGGGCCGGTGCTCGAGCGCTGCGCCGACCGCGGCATCGCCGCCGGCTACCCGCTCGGTCGCGAGTACCCCGAGTACGAGGACGGGCTGCTGGTGGCGATCACCGAGCGCCGCACGCGCTCCCAGATCGACGACTTCGCCGAGGCTCTCGGGGCCGCCGTGGCGGCCGAGCGGCAGGGGGTTGCGGCCTGATGGCGCTGACCGAGACACCGATGCAGCGCGAACGCGCGACGACGATCTACGAGCGTTCGAAGCCCGGCCGCCGCGCCGCCGTGCTGCCCCCGGCCGAAGTGCCCGAGCCGCCGCTGGAGGAGCTGATCCCGGCGAAGCTGCTGCGCTCCGAGCCGCCTGCGCTGCCCGAGGTCGCCGAGCCGGAGATCGTCCGCCACTACAACCGCCTCTCGCGCCGCAACTTCGACCTCGACAGCGGCTTCTACCCGCTCGGCTCATGCACGATGAAGCACAACCCGCGGCTCAACGAGCGCGTCGCGGCGCTGCCGGGCCACGCCCGCCTGCACCCTGCGCAGGACCCCGGGCGGGCGCAGGGGGCGCTGGAGCTGATGTGGCTGCTGCAGGAGTCGCTGGCGGAGATCTGCGGCCTGCCGCACGTCAGCCTGCAGCCCTCGGCCGGCTCGCATGGCGAGCTCGCCGGGCTGCTGCTCACCCGTGCCTTCCACGCCGACCGCGGCGAAACGCGGACCAAGGTGCTGGCGCCGGATACCTCGCACGGGACCAACCCGGCCTCGGTGACGATGGCCGGCTACGAGATCGTCAAGGTCGCAACCGACGAGCGCGGCGGGGTCGAGATGGACGACCTGCGGGCCAAGGTCGACGACGAGGTCGCCTGCCTGATGCTGACCAACCCCAACACGCTCGGACTCTTCGACGAAAACATCGCTGAGATCGCGGCGCTGATCCACGAGGCGGGGGGGACGCTGTACTACGACGGTGCCAACCTCAACGCCGTGATGGGCAAATCGCGGCCGGGCGACATGGGCTTCGACATCGTCCACGTCAACCTGCACAAGTCGTTCAGCCAACCACACGGGGGCGGCGGCCCCGGCGCCGGCCCGATCGCGGTCTCCGAGCGGATCGAGCCCTTCCTGCCGCGGCCCCAGGTCGTGCGGCGCGAGAGCGGCAACGGCAGCGGGCCTAGCTTCGACCTGGACCTCGACCGGCCCAAGTCGATCGGCCGCCTGCGCGGCTTCCAGGGCAACTTCGGCGTCTTCGTGCGCTCATACGCGTACATCCTCAGCCTCGGCGCCGATGGCCTTGCCGAGGCCTCGGAGACCGCCGTGCTGAATGCCAACTACCTCAAGGCGCGCCTTGCCGAGGGCCGGGCCGGCGAGCGCGTCCCGGTCGCCTTCGACCGCCACTGCATGCACGAGTTCGTCCTCTCCGGCAAGCCGATGAAGAAGCAGCTCGGCGTCGCCACGCTTGATCTAGCCAAGCGCCTGCTCGACTTCGGCTTCCACCCGCCGACCGTCTACTTCCCCCTCCTGGTCGACGAGGCTCTGATGGTCGAGCCGACCGAGACCGAGACAAAGGAGTCCTTGGACGCCTTCGCCGATGCGGTCGAGCAGATCCTGGCCGAGGCCGAGTCCGACCCCGAGAAGGCCAAGCAGGCCCCCTACACAACCCCCGTCCGCCGCCTCGACGAGGTCAAAGCGACCCGCAAGCCCGTGGTCCGCCAGCCGCTGGGCTAGAGCTCCGGCAGGTCCTGCTCCAGCTCCAGCACCGGGGCGAAGAGGTCGCCTTTGTCTTCCAGGCGCTCGATGACCTGGCCGGCTTCGAAGACGAGTGAGTCGGCGTCGTCCTGCTCAGCGGCGTGCTCCACCTCGTTCCAGGTCACCGGGGTGGAGGCGGTGGGGCGTTCGCGGGCGCGCAGGGAGTAGACGGCGATCGTCGTCTTGCGCTGGTGGTTCTGCGACCAATCGACGAAGACCTTGCCCTCGCGTTCGGCCTTCTTCATCTTCGAGACGACCCGGTCGGGGGTCTGCTTCTCAAGCAACTGGGCGATCGCTTTGGCGAACGGTTTGGTCTGCTCGTATGGGGCTTTCCTGTTCAGCGGCACGTAGACCTGCAGGCCCTTGGAGCCCGAGGTCTTGGGGAAGCACTCGACGTCGAAGTGGCCGAACAGATCGCGCAGGCGCAGAGCGACCTGGCAGCACTCGACGATGTCGGCCGGCGGGCCGGGGTCGAGGTCGAAGGCGAGCACAGTCGGCCGTTTCGGTGCCCGCGAGAGCGAGAGCGAGGGGTGCAGCTCGATCGCTGCCAGCTGCGCCATCCAGACCAGTGTCGGCAGGCTGTCGCAGACACAGAAGTCGATCTTGCCCGCGCGCGGGCCGGCCTCGACCCGCGCCGTCTTCACCCAATTCGGCCGGTGCTTCGGGCAGCGCTTCTCAAAGAAGGCGGCATCGAGGTCATCGACCCCTTCGGGGAAGCGTCGCAGGGTGACGGCGCGGCCGCTGAGGTGCGGGACGATTGCCTCGGCGACCTTGGCGTAGTAGTCGACCACCTCGCCCTTGGTGAAGCCGGCCTCCGGATAGAGGACCTTGCCGAGGTTGGTGAGCCTCAGCTCACGGCCGCCGACCTCGACCTGACGGCTTTCGGCCACCGGCTACTTCGAGGCTTTGTCTTTTTTGCCGGAGGAGCGCTTCTTCGGCACGGCCTTGGCCTTCGTGGCCCGTGCCTTCTTGGCGCCGCCCGTCGCCTCGCCCTTGCCTCTGCCGCGATCCTTGACCGCGGCGATGCTCTGCTCGAGTGCGCTCATCAGGTCGGGGGCGGCGGTCGGCTTCGGTTCCTCGGTCGCCGGCGCCGTGACGACCTCCTTGCCCTCCGCCTTGCGTTCGATCAGCGCCAGTAGCTGCTCGCGGTACTCGTCGCGGTAGGCGCCGGGGTCGAAGTCCGTGGTCAGCGACTCGATCAGCTGCTCGGCCATCGCGACCTCCTTCTTCGCCACCTTCTGCTCGTCCTGCGGCAGCACGTCCTCGAGCTCGGTGGGGGCGACGACCTCGTCGGCGAAGCGCATCGTGGTCAGCGTCAGCACGCCGTCGCCGGGGCGCAGCGCCGCCAGGTGCTCCTTGTTGCGGAAGACGAAGCGGGCAATCGCCACCTTGCCCGACTTCTGCATCGCCCTGGCCAGCAGCGAGTAGGCCTTCTCGGCGCCCTCGGACGGGCCCAGGTAGTAGGGGCTGTCGAAGTAGATCGGGTCGATCTGGTCGAGGTCGACGAAGTCCTGCACCTCGATCGCCCGCGTCTTCTCCGGCGCCAGCGTCGCGATCTCGTCCTTGCCGATCGGCACGTAGCGGTCGGGCGCGATCTCGAAGGCCTTGACGATCTCCCCGTAGGGGACCTCCTCGTCGGTGCCCTCGGCGACGCGGCGGTGTTTGATCCGGGCACCGTCGGACTCGCGGATCTCCCGCAGCGAGATGCCGCGGCGGGCGACAGCGCTGTAGAGCTTGACGGGCACGCTGAGTAGCCCGAAGCTGATCGTTCCGCTCCAAATCGCTCTCGCCATCAGCGCATCACCTTCCTTGATTCTGCCACCAGCGCGGTGCTCCGCCAACGCCGGGCGCCGCGGCGGGAGGGTTCTTGCGAGCGGTGCGGGATCATGGCCCGGTGCTTTTCGAGCTTCGCGATGTCAGCCTCGTCCGCGGCGGCCGCACCGTCCTCGACTCGCTCAGCGCCGAGATCGAGCTCGGCGCGACCGCGATCGTCGGGCCTTCCGGCGCCGGCAAGTCGACCCTGCTGCGGCTGCTCAACCGGCTCGCCGACCCGGATGCAGGCTCGATCGCCTACCGCGGCCGGCCGCTGGAGCACTACGACCCGCTCGCCCTGCGGCGCGAGGTCTCGCTGGTGCCGCAGCTGCCGGCGCTGCTGCCGGGCAGCGTCGAGTCGAACCTGCGCTACGCCGCCGGCCTGGCCGGCAGGGGGCTCGACCCGGGGCGCTGCCTCGGCCTCGCCGGCCTCGATCCCGGTTTCGCGGCGCGTGACGTGGGCGAGCTCTCGGTCGGCGAGGGGCAGCGGGTGATGCTTGCGCGGGCCCTCGCCCAGCAACCGGCCGTGCTCCTGCTCGACGAGCCGACCGCGGCGCTCGACCACGGCGCGCGCGACGCGATCGAGGCGACGCTCGGCCAACTGCGCAGCGAGCTCGAGATCGCGCTGATCATCGTCAGCCACGACCCCGAGCAGGCGCGGCGGCTCGCCACGCGGGCGCTGCGGCTGGAGGCGGGCCGGGTCGCCGCCTGCGGCCCGCTCGAGCAGGCGTTGGCGTGAACGGCTCGATCGATGTCTCGCTCGGCCAGGTCGCGGCGGCGCTCGCCCTCGTCGCCCTCGCTGTCGCGATCTCGAGCTGGCGCCGCGCCGAACTAGAGCGCGACATCGTCATCGCCACGGTCCGCTCCTTCGTCCAGCTGACCGCGATCGGCTATGCGATCAAGCTGATCTTCGACGCCGACACGATCTGGCTGGTGTTGGCGCTGCTCTCGGTGATGATCCTCTTCGGAGCGATCACCGCCCGCAGCCGGGCGAAGAAGGTCCCCAACGCGTTCTGGCCGTTGCTGATCGGGCTCGCGGCGGCCGCGGCGACGACGCTCGGCCTGGTTGTCGCGCTGGGCATCTTCGAGCCGACCCCGCGCTACCTGGTCCCGGTCGGTGGCATGGTGATCGGCAACGCGATGACCGCCTCGGCGGTGGCCCTGAACCGGCTCGGTGACGAGGTCGGCGAGTCGCGCGCCGGGATCGAGGCGACCCTGGCGCTGGGGGCGACGGCGCGCGAGGCGGCGGCGCCGTTCGTGCGTCGCGCCCTGCGCTCGGGCACGATCACCCTGGTCGACTCGACCAAGACCACCGGGCTGATCTTCTTCCCCGGCACGATGGTCGGGATGCTGCTCGCCGGCGCCGAACCAGCCGATGCCGTGCGCCTGCAGCTGATCCTGCTCTACGCCCTGCTCGGCAGCGTCGCCATCTCGGCCCTCGTCGCCACCGGTCTCGCCTACCGTAACTTCTTCACCCCGGCCCAGCAGCTGCGCGAGCTTGGCACGTGAGGGCCCCCTGCCTACACTGAGCCGGTGTCTCGCCAACAGCGGCTGACGCTGATCGCGACGATCCTCGGCTCGACGATCGTCTTCCTCGACTCAACGGTGGTCAACGTGGCGCTGCCGGCGATTGCCGACGGGCTCGACGCCGGCCTCGCGGGCCAGCAGTGGGTGGTCGAGTCCTACATGCTCACCCTGGTCGCGCTGCTGCTCGTCGGTGGCGGGCTCGGTGACCAGTTCGGGCGGCGGCGCGTTTTCGTCATCGGCCTGATCGCCTTCGGCGTCACCTCGGTTCTCTGCGCGCTCGCGCCCTCGGTCGAGTTTCTCGTCGGTGCCCGCGCGCTGCAGGGTGTGGCCGGGGCGCTGCTCGTGCCCGGCTCGCTGGCGCTCGTCGCCGCCGCCTTCGAAGGCGCAGCGCGCGGCAGGGCCGTCGGTACCTGGACTGCCTGGACCGGAATCGCCACCGTGCTCGGCCCGGCCGGCGGCGGCGTTCTGATCGAGGCGCTCTCCTGGCGGGCGATCTTCTGGGTCAACATCCCGTTGATCGCTTTGACGGTGGCGCTGAGCATGCGCGCGATCAAGGAGACGCGCGACATGGAAGCCTTCCGCGGGATCGACTGGCCCGGTATCGGGCTCTCCGCGATCGGCCTGGGTGGCCCCGTCTTCGCCCTGATCGAGCAGCCGGCCTACGGCTGGGGTAGTCCGGTGGTCTGGATCCCGATGCTCGCCGGAATCGGCGGCTTCGCCCTGTTCATCCTCCACGAGGCCCGCGCCCGCCACCCGATGCTCGAACTGTCGCTGTTTCGGATCCGCAACTTCCGCGTCGCCAACCTGACCACGCTGGCCGCCTACGCGGGGCTGATCGGCGGCCTCTTCTTCGTCGGCCTCTTCCTCCAGCAGGTGGCCGGCTACTCGCCGATCGAGGCCGGCCTGGCGACGACGCCGGTCTCGCTGATCCTCTTCTTCCTCTCGCCGCGCTGGGGCAAACTTGCCTCGGGCACGGGGCCGCGGCTGCCGATGTGCGCCGGCCCGATCGTCGGTGGGATCGGGCTGATCCTGCTGCTGCGGGTCGGCTCCGACCCGAACTACGCCGTCGACGTGCTGCCGGGCATCCTCGTCTTCGGCCTCGGCCTCTCGGCGACGGTCGCGCCCTTGACTGCGACCGTGCTCGACTCGGTCGAGGAACGCCACGTCGGCATCGCCTCCGGGGTCAGCAACGGCATCTCCCGCGTCGCCGGCCTCTTCGCGATCGCCGTGCTCGGCGCGGTGATCTCCGCCAGCTTCGGCTCGAGTATCGACTCCAACCTCGGCGACGCCCCGCTGAGCCCGCGCGCTGCGACCGCTGTCGCCGAAGCGAAGGACCAGCCGCTCGCCGTGCCGGCGGCCAAACGCCTGGGCTCGCCCGAAGCGGCTCGTGTACGCGCGGCCGCCGCCGACGCTTCGACCTCGGCCTTCCACCTCGGGATTGCGATCGCCGGCCTACTGATGATCGCCGGCGGCATCTTCGCCGGCTTCGGGATCGAGAACCCGAAACGGCGGGTTGAAGCCGTGCCGGCGGGCGGCGCCGTCGCGGCGGGCGAGTGCGGCCACGGCGCCGATGCCGACTCCACCGATCAAAACCAGCTCCCCCCAGGCCCGGACGGCCTCGAGCCCGAACCAGCTTGAGTGGAGCACCCACTGTCGGAAGCCACTCGAAGCGATGGACGGGGTGCCCCTCGCTCTGCCCCTAATAGGCTCACGACTCGTGAGCGCCCCAGTCATCTTCAGCGGCATCCAGCCGACCGGCCGCAAGCACCTCGGCAACTACATCGGTGCGATCCGCCAGTACGTCGAGGGGCAGGAGCGGGGCGAGCCGGCGATCTTCTGCATCGTCGACCTGCACGCGCTCTCGGTTGCCTTCGACCCGGCCGAGCTGCGCGAGCGGCTCTACGACACGACCGCGATCCTGCTCGCCGCCGGCCTCGACCCCGAGCGCTGCATCCTCTTCCGCCAATCCGACGTGCGCGAGCACACCGAGCTGACCTGGCTGCTCTCGGCGGTCACCGCGCACGGCGACCTCAACCGCATGCACCAGTTCAAGGAGAAGTCCGCGAAGCAGCGCGAGCTGGTTTCGGCGGCGCTCTTCACCTACCCCGTGTTGATGGCGGCCGACGTGCTCGCCTACAAGGCCACCGAGGTCCCGGTCGGCCACGATCAGCTCCAACACGTCGAGTTGATGCGGGAGATCGCCCGCCGCTTCAACGAGCGCTTCGGCGAGACCCTGGTCGTCCCCGAGCACCGCATCCCCGCGGTCGGCGCCCGGATCATGGACCTGCAGGAGCCGGAGACGAAGATGTCGACGACCAGTGGGACCGAGGCGGGCACGATCTACGTGCTCGACCGGCCCGACGTGATCCGCAAGAAGCTAGGCAGTGCCGTCACCGACTCGGGCCGGGAGGTTGTCCGCGACCCCGACAAGCCCGGCGTGACCAACCTGATCGACGTGCTCGCGGTCGCCCGCGGCGCCGCACCCGAGGAGATCGAGCGCGAGTTTGCCGAGGCCGGATACGGCGATTTCAAGGGGGCCGTCGCCGAGGGTGTCGTCGAGTTGCTGGCGCCCGTGCAGGAGCGCTACGCCGAGCTGCGCCCGGACCAGGCTGCGCTGGAGGCGGCGCTTGCGGCCGGCGCGGAGAAGGCGCGCGCGATTGCGGCGCCGACGCTGGCCGAGGTGCGCGAGCGGATGGGCATCGGCGCTCCGGCTTACCCTTAGGCGATGCCGGTCGCTGACCTCGATCTCGAGCTCGACGTTTTCGCCGGGCCGTTCGATCTGCTGATCGCGGTCCTGCTGCGCGAGGAGGTCGACCTGCTCGAGGTCGAGCTGGGCGAGGTCGTCGTCGCCTACGTCGAGCATCTCGAGCGCGAAGGCGAGCTCGAGCTTGAGGTGGCGACCGAGTTCCTCGTCCTGATCGCCTCGCTGTTGGAGCTGAAGTCTCGCCTGCTGCTACCGGGGGCGGATCCCGAGATGGAGGAGATGGGCCCCGAGGAGGCGATCGAGGAGTTGCTCGCGCGTTTGCTCGAGTACCGCCGTTACAGCGCCGCCGCGACACGGCTCGGCGAGCGCTTCGAGGCCGCCCGCGGCTACCTCTACCGCTCGGCGCCGCTGCCGCCCGGCCTGCGTCGGGTCGCGGTCGAGGCGGCGGTTGCGGTCTACGATCCCGAGCGGCTCGGCGCCGCGCTCGGCGACCTGCTCGTCGTGCCGCCGCCGGTCGACGTCAGCCACATCCGCCCTACCGTCTCGCTGGAGCGACGCCTGCGCGCCCTCCGCGACGCCCTCTCCGGCCGCAACAGCATCGACTTCGACGAGCAGTTCGGCGGCGAGGACCGGCTGACCCAGGCGGTGACACTGTTCGCCCTGCTCGAGCTGTACCGCAAAGGCGAGGTGACATGGAGGCAGAGCGAGCCGCTCGGCCCGATCGAGATCCACAGACAGGAGGCGGGCGCCGGGTGAGTGACCTCAGCCGCATGATCGAGGCGCTGCTCTTCCTCTCGCCGCAGCCGGTCGCCGTCGCCGACCTGGTCGAGGCGACCGAGGCGACCGAGGGCCAGGTGACCGAGGCGGTCGAGCTGCTGCGCGAGGACCTGGCAGAGGGTAGGCGCGGCGTGGTCCTGCGCGAGGTCTCGGGTGGCCTCGCTCTGGCCAGCGACCCCTCCAGCGAGGACGCGGCCCGGCGCCTGCTGGCCAAGCCGCGCACGCCGCCGCTGACCCAGGCGCAGGCCGAGACGCTGGCGATCGTCGCCTACCTGCAGCCGGTCTCACGTCCGGAGGTGGCACGGATCCGCGGCGTCTCCTCGGAGTCTGCGGTGCAGACGCTGGCCGAGCGCGGGCTGATCGAGGAGTCCGGCCGCTCGCAGTTCGGCGCCGCGCTGTTCAAGACGACCGAGCTGTTCGAGCGCCTCTTCGGCCTTTCCGGGCTGGATGCGCTGCCCGATCCGGCGCAGTTCGACCCGACGCCGGAGGATGAGCGGGAGTTGCGCGAGCGGCTGCTGAAGGCCGGGGAACAGCGGGCAGAGCCGTGAGTGGGGAGCCGGGCGAGGGGCAAGCCCGGCTACGCCTAAGCCCGGCGAGGAGACGCCGGGGTTTAGCTCGGCTACGCGTGTCGTGGGGCGGTGCGGGTCGGCCCCGGCTACGCCTAAGCCCCGCCTGCGGCGGGGCTAATGACCAGCGGCCGGCGGCCGCGGGAGACACTCCGCGGTGCCGGGGGGAGGCTAGGCCGGGGCCGACCCGCACCGCCCTTTTGCCGTGAGGCTCGCCAAGTTCCTTGCACACGGAGGCGTCGCCTCTCGGCGCGCGGCGGAGAAGATTGTTGCTGCCGGGCGCGTGAGTGTGGGCGGTGAGGTTGTGCGGGATCCCGCCCGCGATGTCGAGGAAGGGGACGAGGTGCGGGTGGATGGGAGCTTGGTCGGGGTCGAGGCGCGGGAGGTTTGGGCGGTGAACAAGCCGGTGGGGGTCGTGTCGACTGCGCGGGAGCGGGGGGGGCGGCGGGCGGTTGTGGAGCTGGTCGCGTCGCCGGCGCGGCTGTATCCGGTGGGGCGGCTGGACGTGGATTCGTCGGGGTTGCTCCTGCTGACCAACGACGGGGCGCTGGCGAACAAGCTGACGCATCCGCGATACGAAGTTGCGAAGGCGTATGAGATGAAGCTGCAACGGCCGCCGAGCGATCGGGATCTGCGGCGGCTGGCGGAGGGGGTCGTGCTGGAGGACGGGCCGACGGCGCCGGCCGAAGCGCGCCAGCTGGGCGAGCGCGAGGTCGAGATCGTCCTGCGCGAGGGGCGCAACCGCCAGGTGCGGCGGATGGCGGAAGCGGTCGGCAACGAGGTGGTGGCGCTGCGCCGCGTGCGCTTCGGGCCGGTCGAGCTGGGCAGGCTGCCCGAGGGCAAAGCCCGCCGCCTCGCCGACCCCGAGGTCGAGCTGCTGCGCGAAGCCGGCGTTAAGATCTGACCTGGACGACGACCATGCGCTCGCGCGGCCGGTCGTCGAAGTCGATCAGGACCAACTGCTGCCAGGTGCCGAGCGCGAGGCGGCCGTCGAGGACGGGGATCGTCTCGCTTGACCCGATCACCGTCGCGCGCTGGTGTGCGTGCGAGTTGGAGTCGTGGTTGAGCCGGTTGTGCTCGTACTCGCCGCGGGCCGGGATCAGCCGCTCGAGCATCTCGCGCAGATCGTGCACCCCGCCCGGCTCGAACTCCATCGTCGAGATCGCCGCGGTCGAGCCGCGCACGAAGGCCAGCGCCTGGCCCTCGCCGATCCCGGCCTCACTGACGATGCTCTGTACCTCGCCGGTGATGTCCACCGAGTCGGTGTCCCCCCGCGTCGAAAGCCGCAATTCGCTCGTGTGCACGCCCACGATGCTGCGACGCTACCCGATGGAGTTGCCGAGCAGGCGCCGCATCGCGGACACGATTGAGTCCGGTTCGAGCTCGACCTGTCGGTAGGTGAAGTGCGTCACGCGGTAGCCGCCGAGTTGGAGGACTCGATCGCGCAGCCGGTCGCGCTCGAATGCTGCGGCGTTGTCGTGGGTGTGCCTGCCGTCCGTTTCAACGACGAACCGCAGTTTCCGCCAAAGGAAGTCCACCATCAAGCGACGTCCGTCCACCTCCAAGATTCGATTGCACTCTGGGGACGGCAGTTCAGCAGCGGAAATCAACGCAAGGAATCGCGCCTCGAGCTCGCTGCGCAGATCGGGCGGCTCGCGGCGCCCGGCCTCATCTCGAGGCCACTCGCGCAGGATTCGCCGCAGCAGCGGTGCGCCACGTCTCCTGTGCTTAGCGAGGACACGTTCCGTCCCGTCTACGTCGAGGGCAGCTTGAACCGCGCTGCGCTCCACGGCCTTCCGCAACGAGGTCTCACCCAGGATCCCGGCGAGGTCGACAAGGGTTCGCGATGGGCTCGTGCACGGCACGCCGTCGCATTTTCCCGCTTCTGTGCTGTCGGGCCGCGGCACGTCATGCCTGCGGATCCCATCGATCTGGCGCCCTCCTGCTTCGGGCGAAATCACGTCAATGACCCTTGGTCCCGTCTCCAAC